>OUNO011322975.1_pt1 | contig 24855 bp, 21 predicted proteins | sample 1779811 | NCBI WGS metagenome assembly OUNO01 (sample SAMEA3914804, study PRJEB12502) | metagenome | biome: forest; material: soil | place: Canada | collected 2010-06-25 | depth 0.3 m | reverse complement strand
TGCAGGGACAGCGCGTGCTGGTGGTGGGCGCCAGCGAGGGGATCGGGCTGGCCGTCGCGCAGGCGGCGGCGCAGGCTGGCGCGTCGGTGACCATCGCCGGTCGCCATCAGGACAAGCTCGACGCCGCCGCCGCGGGTTCGGCGCTGGCGACGCTCACGTTGGACGCCGGCGATGAGGCCGCGGTCGCCGCTTATTTCGCCGCCTGCGATCCTTGGGACCATCTGGTGACGCTGACCGCGGCCCGGATGGGCCCGATGCCGCTGGCGCAGACGCCGGTCGATGCGGTCCAGACGGCCTTCGCGGCCAAGTTCTGGACCCAATACCGCGTGGTCAAACATGGCGCCGGCAAGGTGAAGCCCGGCGGCTCGATCATCCTGACCTCGGGCCAGGCGAGCCGGCGCTATTCGCCGGGCGTCGCATGGCTTTCGGCGCTCAACGCGGGGCTGGAGGCGCTGGGACGGGGGCTGGCGATCGAGCTCGCCCCGGCCAAGGTGAGGGTCAATGTGATCTGCCCGGGCTTGGTCGACACCGGCATCTGGGACCGGATGGCGCCGGAAGCGAAACAGGCGTTCATGGTCGGGGCGGCGGGTCGGCTGCTGGTCGGCTTCGTGGCCAAGCCGGCCGATCTGGCCGCCGCCTACGTCTACCTGATGACCAGTCCCTACTCGAACGGCTCGGTGATCGACGTGGATGGCGGCGGGCCGCGGCCTGGCTGAGCGGAGTTAAGCCCATGGATGGCGCGTTGACGGGTGTGCGCATCCTCGACCTCTCGGCGGTGCTGATGGGTCCGTTCGCGACCCAGATGCTCGGCGACATGGGCGCCGACGTGATCAAGATCGAGCCGCTCGAGGGCGATCGGACGCGCCATACCGGGCTCGGCCGAAGCCGGGGGATGTCCGGCTGGTTCATGGGCTTCAACCGCAGCAAGAGAAGCCTGGCCATCGACCTGAAATCGCCGGTGGGGCTCCAGGTTATGCTGCGCCTGGTCGCGAACGCCGATGTGCTGCTCTACAGTGTGCGCCCCGACGCGATGGACCGGCTCGGGCTGGGGTATGCGGCGGTCTCCGCGGTCAATCCGAACATCCTGTATGTCGGAGCGCTCGGGTTCGGTCGGGGCGGCCCCTACTCCGGGCTCGCCGCCTTCGACGACCTGATCCAGGCCGCCACCGGCATGCCGTGGCTGTTCCACTTCGCCGGCGCCTCCGAGCCGCGCTTCTGTCCGACCCCGATCGTGGACCGGCTGATGGGCACTCAGGTGGCGATGAATATCTTGGGCGGTCTGATGGCGCGCCAACGCACCGGCCGCGGGCAGCAGATCGACGTGCCCATGTTTGAGACCATGGCCCAGATCATGCTGGGCGACCATCTCGGCGGGGATGCCTTTGAACCGTCCATAGGACCCTGGGGATATCGCCGCATGTTGGCCCCGGAGCGGCGTCCCTATCGCACCCAGGACGGCTTCATCGCGGCCCTGCCCTATTACGCCGAGCAATGGAGCCGCTTCTTCGCGGCGGTCGGCCGCAGCCACCTGTATGACGGCGACCCCCGGTTCGCGACGCCGGCGCTGCAACTTCAGAACGTCAATGAGCTCTACACCATGGTCGCGGAGATCCTGTTGGAGCGCACCACGGACGACTGGCTCGCTCTGTTCCGGGAACTCGACATCCCCTCGATGGTCGTCAGCTCCATTCCCGATCTCATCGAAAACGCGCACCTCGAGGCGGTCGGCTTTTTCGAGGAGGTCGACCATCCCACCGAGGGTAAAATGCGCCAGATCCGCACACCCTCGCGCTGGTCCGATACCCAACCGCACGCCCGCCGCCCCGCTCCGCATGCTGGCGAGCAGTCCCGCGAGATCCTCGAGGAGATCGGCTACCGCGCCGACGAGATCGAAAGCCTGCTCGCCAACGATGCAATCCGGCAATGGTCACCGGCCCTCTGAGTCCCCGGTCGCCCGGCCGGACAGCCGCCGTTCAACTATGTGTATTACGCCTTTTATCTCTGGTTTTCGTTCGACGGCGGGGCTAAAATTCGCGGACAGGCGAGCCCGACTTGCCGACACACGCAGGGAGGTGCGCGATGGGCATGAACCTTACGATGATCAAGGCTATCCAGGGCCACATCGATTCGTCATTCGACGATGATCGCTGGATGGTCGTTGCGGGCGATTCAGGAATACGCCTCAACTTCTGGTTCATGGGCGACGATCCCGACGGCCCGGTCGTCACCTGCGCGGTCTATCCGCCGAACCCGGACGGCAAAGAAAACGCCCCGGCCCATTCCCATTCCTCGGACACCATCCGGATCGTCGTGGAGGGCCGCTTCAAGGTCGGCACGCAGTGGTACGAAGCCGGCCAGATGCGGATCCAGGACGCAGGCCGCATCTATGGTCCCGAGGTGGTCGGACCCGAGGGGTGCAGACAGATCATCATCTTCGAGAAGCGCAGCTCCATGTTCCCCAACTACGTGAAGAAAGAGGACACCCACGCGGCGGCCAAGGAGCGTTTCGACGAAATGATGGCTCCGTTCGCTGGGCCGCGGGTCGCCGCGCGTCCGGTTGCGGTAAGCCGCTGAGCGGCGGAATTCGTTCCGAATGTTGGGAGGTATTCCGTGATCGGCAATCTCAACCATATCGGCGTCGTCACCCCCTCCATCGAGGAGTCGTGCAAGCTCTACCATGACGTCTTCGGCGTCACGGACATTACCGAAAAGCGCGACTTTCCCGAGCGGGGGGTCTCGATCTGCTTCGTCAACCTGCCCAACGCCCAGATCGAGCTGATCGAGCCGTGCGGCCCCGACTCCATCTTTCAAGGCTACCTGGACAAGAACCCCCTCGGGGGCCAGCACCACGTCTGTTTCGAAGTGGCCGACATCGTGGCCGCCCGTGACGCGTTGCGGGCCAAGGGCGCCACGGTGTTGGGTACCGGCGAGCCGTTCATCGGCGCCCATGGCGTGCCCATACTCTTCCTGCATCCGAAGGACATGGGCGGAGTGCTGATTGAACTCCTGCAGCCCCGGGCCTGATCCTCAGTCGACACGCAGGCGGCGCGCAGCGTCTTGGCCGAGACAAAGTCTCGTCGAGCTGACAGCGTGGAAAATATGTGTATATTGCCGCATATTGAACCGCCTGCCGGCCCCCCGCCGCGCTACACATCCCGCGCCCTCCCCTCAGGACCATACCGCCAGATGACCTCCAAGCTCGCCCGCGACCCCCGCATCGACCCGCGGATCAAGGCCATATTCGCGTGGCCCGACCAGCCGCCGGCGGGCGACGTCGCCAGCCGCGAGGCCCAGCTGGCCGAAACCAACAGCCCCCAGGCGCTCGCGGCGCAAGCCGCGGCAAACAGCTTCCAAGACACCTGCGATACCGAGACGAACGCCCCCTCCGCCGGCCTCTCCATCCGCACGGACCGCTACACCTCGGCACCCGACGGCAACGAGATCCAGGTTTCGATCACTCGCCCCGACACCTCCGAGCGCGTGGCCTGCGTCGTCTACTTCCACGGCGGCGGGATGCAGATCCAGTCGTGCTTCAACGGCGCACACAAAGCCTGGGGCCGGATCATCGCCGCCCACGGCGTAGCCGTCGTCATGGTCGATTTCCGCAATTGCCTCACGCCCTCCTCGGCGCCGGAAGTGCTGCCCTTCCCGGCCGGCCTCAACGACTGCGTCAGCGGCGTGAAGTGGACCCATGCCAACGCCGACGCGCTCAATATCGACTCCGCCCACATCGTGGTGGCTGGCGGGAGCGGGGGCGCCAACCTCACCCTGGCCACGGGCCTCAAGCTCCTGCGCGACGGCGACATCGGCCTGATCCGGGGCCTCTACGCCTCCGCGCCTTACATCGCCGGCCGGTGGCCGCACCCCGACTGCCCCTCGTCGGTCGAGGACAACGGCATCCTCCTCGATCTGCACAACAACCGCGGCGCCATGGCCTACGGCCTCGACGCCTACGAGCGCCGTGATCCTCTGGCGTGGCCGGCCTTCGCCACCGAGGCCGACGTCAAGGGCCTCCCGCCCACCATCATCAGCGTCAACGAGTGCGACCCCCTGCGCGACGAAGGCGTGAACTTCTACCGCCTCCTGCTCCGCGCCGGCGTGCCCGCCCGCTGCCGCCAGCTAATGGGGACGACCCACTCCATTGAGGTCCTCTCGGTAGCCTGCCCGGACATCAGCCAGGATGCGGCGGCTGACCTGGCGCGGTTCGCACGGGGGTGAGGCGCGGGCGCCCCCGCCCACCGATATAACGGCAAATCAATACCTTCGCTGTTTATGTGGCGTTATACACATATTTTGCTGGCCAGGCGTATGCGGATTATGCTAGTCAGTGGATTAATCCGGTCAGTGCCAGAAAAGCGGCTGCGCGCCGGGGTCGGCAAGGAAAATGTTCAGGGGGAAGACGACCATGATCACGGTGCGCCACGCCATGTGCGCCTGCGTCGGAATTGGCGCACTCCTATCGGGGGCCCGCCCGTCGGCAGCGCAGACCGCGCCATCGACTTCCGCGACGGCGCAGACCGCGTCATCGACCCCCGTGACCGTTGGGGATGTCCTAGTCACGGCCGAACACCGCGCAACCTCGGTGCAGTCTACACCGATTGCGATCACCGCCTTGACGGCTCAGTCACTTGAACTCGCGAACGTGGATACGGTCGAGCGGCTGGTTCAGCTGGCGCCCTCGATGCACTACAACGACACAATCGGTGAGGCCTTCCTCTCGATCCGGAGCGTCGGCGGCGAGGCGAACGTTGCGGTCGGCGGCGACCCGTCGGTCTCTTTCAATGTGGACGGGGTCTACATCGCCCGACCCACTTCGGTTTCGTCGATCCTCTTCGATGTTGACCGGATCGAGGTGCTGCGGGGCCCGCAGGGGACTCTCTATGGTCGAAACTCGACCGGCGGGGCCATCAATGTGATCACCAACGCGCCGAACTTCACAGAGTTCGGCGGGACCGCGGACGTAATGTTCGGCAACTACAATGCTCATCGCGAGCGCGTCGCGATCAACATCCCGATCGTTGCCGATCGCGTCGCCCTGAGGGTGAGCGGCGTGGCCGACAGCCACGATGGCTACGTGAAGAACCTGTTTTATCCGAATGGGACCGACGACCTCGACGACCTCAAGGTTTACGCGTTTCGCGCGGAGCTAGGGGTTCGGGTCACCGACCAGGTCGATGTGACGCTGCGGGCCGACACCACGAATCGCGGCGGCCGCGGGCCCGGGCTGCAGGTGGACGGCCCATACGGGGTTTATCCCGGCTTGCTTCCCGCGGCCTTTCTCGAGGCGCCGGCGCCGTTCGGCTATGGCGCGCCGCCCAATCCCGACATCCCCCGGGTCACTGAGCAGGATCTCGTCACCAACTTAAGTGTGAAAGATACTGGCGAGAGTGGGGAGCTCGACTGGCACGGTCTGGGCGAAGCCGGATTGACAGTCATCGCGGCGCACCGAAATCTGGACTACACCTACCTCCAAGACCTCGACGGGACCGGGGCGAGGGCGACGAGATCCCTCGCTTTGCAGCACTCGACCCAGGACTCGGTCGAGGCGCGCCTGGCGTCGGAGTCCAAAGGGCGCCTGACCTGGCTGGTTGGCGCCTACTATTTCCGTGAGACGGGCTTCTCGGACGTGCCGACTTACGTATTTTTGCCAAGCGGTTCTGTGCTTGCGTTTCAGGATCCGCGCCTCGACATCAGGTCCCGCAGCGTCGCCCTGTTCGCTCAAGCAACCTACGCCATTACAGATCGCCTGAAGCTGACCGGCGGCCTGCGATACACCTGGGACGAGAAGGACGCGGTGCAGTACACCCGAGTTGGGCTCTCACCTGCCATACTCGCCATAGACGTCGTCACACCGTTGAGCCATGCATGGTCGGCGCCGACCGGTAAGGTGACGGCCGACTATAAGTTGAGCTCGGACGTGTTTCTCTACGGGACGATCTCCCGCGGCTACAAGTCGGGCGGCTATTCCATCACCGGTCCAGCCTTTAATCCGGAGACGATCTGGGCGTACGAGACCGGCTTGAAGACGCAGCTGTTCGACCACCGCCTGCAACTCGATTTCTCCGCTTTCTACTACGACCAGAAGAACCTGCAGGTCGTTCAAACCAGCATCGGACCCTTCGGGCCGGAGTTGATCACCACGAACGCGGGAGCGGCGACGACAGAGGGAGTTGAGGTAGATTTCCAGGCAACGCCCGTTCGCGACCTTCATCTCCGCGGAAGCGTGGCCTACCTGCACGCGCGCTACGACCAATACATGGACAATGATCCGCTAAACCCTGCGGCCGGTTTACAAAACCTGGCTGGACGGACCGCAGTGTACGCCCCGGACTGGACCGCCTCATTCGATGCCTCCTATCGATTTGACCTCGCCGCGCTCGGCAGCCTCGAGCCAGGCGTCAGCTTCTACTGGGCCGACAAGCAGATCCTGCGGGTCTTCGCGCTCCCGGGCGATATACAGCCTGCCTATGACACCATCGACCTGCGACTTCTCTATCGTCCACCGGCTGGCCGTTGGTCGATCGAGGGATTTGCGGACAACGTAGGGAACACGGCATTCAAGCAGTTGAGCTCGGCTAACTCGCTGATCGGCAACGTCGTTGTGGGCTATGGGCCGCCGCGCACCTACGGAATTAAGGCGTCCGTCAGTTTCTAGATAACGCTAGTCACTGGCATTTCATACTCACCCAGCCTGACCAGCGTCTTCCCGATATTGTCGCCCGCGAGCATTGAAACGGGAAGCATAGCCCAGTCATGAATACAGTCCGCATCGTCATTGCCGGGGGCGGCATCGCGGGCCACAAGCTGGCATACGCGCTCCAGCAGCAGGCCGCGGTCACTCTGATCGACCCCAAGCCATTCCATGAAACGCCATTGGCGGCGCCGAGGCTGTTCGTGGCCCCGCGCGAGCTGCCCGCGATCATGCCCTACGCCGAGTTCCTGCCAAAGGTTCACTTCATCGAGGGGACATTGGAGGCGGTTGCCTCTGGCCAGGTCACCGCGCGCACGACCAACGGAGGCATCGAACAGGTCCCCTTTGACTACCTGGCTTTGACTACCGGCGCCAACTACCGCAGCGCATTGGTCAAGCCTTTGGGCTTCACCAGCGTGGCAGATCGCCTGGCGCATTTCGAGCGGGTGAACGCCCTGATTGAATGCGCGGAGCGCATTCTGATCGTGGGCGGCGGGCCGGTGGCCGTCGAGGCAGTTGGCGAGATTGTGCAGACCTTCCCCAGCAAACGGGTAACTCTCGTGGAGGCCGGGCCGAACATCCTCCCACGCACCACCGACAAAGCCCGCGCCTTGGCGATGGCCTTCCTCAAAGCACGCAACGTGGAGGTGATTCTCGGCGAAATGGTGCACGGCGACCCGCCACCGAACGACGTGGCCGCGGAAAAGGGAGAGGCTGTCACCGACAAGGGTTCCCGGATCGCTTACGATCTAGCCCTATGGTGCCTGGGCACGAAACCTGACGCTCAGTACATGAAGGCGAACTATCCTGAGACGCTCAATGATCGCGGCGAGATCGAGGTTGAGCCGACGCTGCGGGTCAAGGGCCTGGCCAATGTCTTCGCGCTTGGTGACGTCGCCGATTTCAAGGAGAAAGGCGCGGCTTGGGCGGGGTTTCAAGGCGGTGTTGTCGCGGCGAACTTGCGCGCCTTGGTGAAGCAGGGTCCGGGCGCGACGTTGAAGAAATACAAGCTCCCAATGGCTGACACCTCCATCGTCCTGACACTGGGCCGGTATAACGGCGTCGTGCAACTGCCCTTTGCCGTGACCACGTGGCCCTGGCTCCTCCGCAAACTCAAGTCGCGGACCATGGGTGTGCCCTGGGCCCGCAAGGCCGTCGGACTCAGTTGAACGCCATCCCGTCGCGACCACATTGGCCAGAATTCAGGCCGCCTCGAGGTGGCTCCGGAGAAGCGCACTGATTGCGTCGGGGAATTGGTCGGTGAGAAAGTGGCCGCCGCCAGGCACGATCTCAAAGCGATAGGGACCCTGCACGAACTCGCCCGTCGCTTCGGCCGCCATCCGCCCGACCGTTCTGTCGGCATCGCCCCAGACATAGAGAGTCTTCTGTAGGACGGGGGGCGTCTCGGCGAGACGCGCCCCGCCACTGGCGCGATACCAGGCCATCGCAGCCTCGAGCGCTCCCGGCGGCTCGAGCGTTCCGACGTAGGCCTGGGCGGTCTCGGCGGTCACGCCCTGCAGAGCGAAGGCCTTGCGGAACCGCGCCATGTCGTTAGCGCGAATATCGGTCACGGCGGTCACGTCTTGAAAAGCCTTGTGATGACCCGATCGCTTCGCCTGCTCGCTGTCCGACTCCAGGGCCCGGGCAAACGCCGCTGGGTGAGGACGTGATAGGATGGCGAGGCTCTTTATCCGATCCGGCGCGTAGAAGGCCGCGATGAGCCATGCCAGCTGACCGCCCCAGTCGTGGCCCACGAGGTGAAAGCACTCGTGACCGAGGGAATCCATCAGACCAAGAGCGTCGCCGATGAGGTTCGGCGTGGCGTAGGCGTCGGTCCCCAAAGGTCGCGCGCCTGCGGAATAGCCCCGCTGGTCTGGCGCAAAGCAGCGAAACCCGGCTTCGCTCAGGGCATCGATCTGGCGCGTCCACGCATGCCGGCTCTGGGGAAATCCGTGCAGGAGCAGCACCGGTGGACCGTCCTCAGGCCCGGCATGATCCATCGTAAACCGCAGGTCGCCCAAGGCGATCGTAGACGTTGTTGGTCGAGTCACATTCGCCACAAATCCTAACTGACCGGCCTCTGTCTGTTCGGCGCCTCGGTTGCTCCCCGCAGGAGTCGGCCGGGCAGGACCTCGGTAGGCGTACCGTTGCGGTAGGTGACCTGGCCGGCGACGACGGTGGCGGTGTAGCCTTCGGCCCGCTGGATCAGGCGCCGCCCGCCCGTCGGCAGATCGTAGGCGACGCTCGGCGCCTTCAGCTTCAGCCGGCCGTAGTCGATGACGTTGAGATCGGCCCGGTAGCCGGGTTGCAGCACGCCGCGGTCGAACAAGCCGACGGTCTCGGCAGTATCGCGGGTCTGTGCCTTGACCATCTTCTCCAGCGAAAACTTTGGCCCGCGGGCGCGGTCGCGCGTCCAGTGGATGATGTTGGTCGTCGGAAACGACCCGTCGCAGATCATGCCTACGTGGGCTCCGCCATCCGAGAGGCCAGGCACCACGCAGTCGTGTTGCAACATCTGGTAGGCCGGATCCAACGTGTTCTGGGCGTAGTTGAGCAGCGGGAGGTAGAGCATGCCGCGGCCGTTGCCCTCGCCGCCGTCCAGCATATGGTCCAGGGCCGCGGCATAGGGATCGACACCACGCGACGCAGCCATGGCGGAGATGGAGGTGTCCGGGGTCGGCTCGTAGTCGGGATTGTCGTCACCCATCGGGTAGATGCTGTCCCAGGCCCGGGCCGGCGACAGGCTCGGCGCGCCTGCCGTCTCGGGCTCCTCGGAAAGCAGCCGCGCCCGAAACGCCGGATCACGCAGACGCGCCACGCGCTCAGCGAGCGACAGGTGTTTGATCTCGCGATAGATGGGGTGGCTGGAAAATGGGTTCAGCGTCAGCTCCAGGCCGAACAGCACGCCCACCGGCCGGGTCGCCACCTGGGCGCGGATCTGCAAACCGGCGACCTTCGCCTCGCTCAGCTGCTCAAGCATGAAGCGCCACGCCTCGGGGCGGCGCGGACTCTGCAGAAGCGAGAATGACAATGGACGGCCCGACTTGGCCACGAGCCGCCGCAGCATTGCGAACTCCTCGGCCGGGTCGTTGAAGTCGGACACCACCTGCAGCACACCCTTACCGGCGGCCGCCATGCCCAGAGCGATGCCCATCAGCTCGTCCTCACCGGCCGTCAACGTCGCGATTGGCGAGCCGTCCGAAGAACGATGGTTGAGTGTGCGCGAGGTGCCGAAGCCGATGGCGCCTGCCTCCATGGCGCGCTTGGCGATGGTGGCCATGGCGTTGATGTCGGCTTCGGTCGCGGGTTCGCGATCGACGCCGCGCTGGCCCATGACGTAGACGCGCAGCGCCGCATGCGGCAGCTGGCTGCCAACGTCCACGTCAAAGCGGCGCTTGGCGAGGCTTTCAAGATACTCCGGATAGCTCTCCCAGTCCCACGGCAAGCCATCCGCCAAGACCGGATAGGGGATGTCCTCGACGCCCTCCATTAGCCGGATCAGCTGGTCGTGGTCGCCTAGGTGACACGGCGCGAAGCCGACACCACAGTTGCCCATCACCACTGTGGTGACCCCATGCCAGGAGGACGGCTGCATGCGCCCGTCCCAGGTAGCCTGGCCGTCGTAGTGGGTGTGGATATCGACGAAACCCGGAGTGACGACCTGACCTCTCGCGTCAATCTCCTCTGCCCCGGCATCGGAGACTTTGCCGACCGCGACGATCCTTCCCGCCCTGACGGCCACGTCCGCCTCGAAGGCTGGCGCGCCGGCGCCATCCACGACTGTCCCGCCCCGAACGACCAGGTCGTAGACCTGCGACACGGCTCCTATCCGTTCGCCACGCCGCTGGCCAAGAGCCGCTTCGTGAGTTCCGCGTCAAATTTGCTGGGCGGCTGCTGGTCACCGCGCTCGCGGGCGGCCTTCAGGGCCTCGCCCCACCACACGAGGTTCTCGAACATGCCGTCACGCGCCTGCACGAGGTAGGGGTAGTCGTCGAGCGCGCGGCCCTGCTGGACGATGCCGAGATAAGGCTCCATGGAGATATTCACCCCGTGCACGATGGGCGCCATCTGCAGCGCGCTGGTGATGCTGCGCAGGGTTTCGATGGCCCTGGCGCCGCCGACGCCGCCGTAGCCGACGAAGGCGATCGGTTTGCGCTTCCACTCGTTGGAGGCGGTGTCGAAGGCGTTCTTGAGGACGGCCGTCGGCCCGTAGTTGTACTCCGCCGCGGTGGCGATGAAGCCATCGAAGGCGCCGACCCTGTGGCGCCAGGCCTCGGCTTCGGGCCGGGTGAACACGCCGCCGGTGTGGTGGGCCGGCGCCGGCTCGTCGTAGAAGGGCAGGTCCTGGTCGCGCAGGTCGAGCACCTCGAGCCGCAGGTCGCGCCGGGCGGTGGCGGCCTCGACGATCCAGCGGACTGGAACGTCGGCGAAACGGTTCGGTCTGGTGCTGCCTACGATGAGGCCGATTTTCAGCATATGGACGCTCCAAGAAGTTCCGTGCCTCGTCGGGCCCCTCGTTTGGACCCGGCCCTCGTCAGGCTCGTAGAGACGCTCACCGAGGGCTTTGAGGGAAATCTAAAAATGGCGACACCTCGTCGAGAACTCCTTCTGTAAACTCAAGGAGTTAAAACGCATCGCCGCGCGAAGCGACAAAGCCGATCAGGGCTTCTCATTCATGACCAGGCGCCTGAGCCATGACCAGGCGCCCTTCCGCGATCAGCCGCGCTTTGGTTTGCGCAAGGTGCGCTTGCCCTTTTTCCAAGGCTTCGGGGGACGTGTGCACAGATTCACCGTAGATCGACAGCGGGTAGGGATGCTTCACCGCCGAACCGACCACGAACTCCACATCGCTCACCGCCTCGAACTCGATCGCCTGGTTCGATGGCTCGAAGGCCACCAGCTCCTGCTTCTCGACCAGCTCGGGGACCCGGACGTTGCCGAACTTCGTCGCCATCCACGCTACGGTGTGCGCCGCCGGAGGCTCGTAGCGCCAGCGCTCGCCAGCCTTGAGGCTGACCCCGAGATAGGTCATGTCCGATGGGGACGTGAGCGGGCTGCTCACGCCCTCGTAGGTCCCGAGCAGGACCGTGACCGGCCCGACCTTGGGCACCTGTTCCTTATGAAGGTGGATGCTTACCGCCTCGCCTGCCTCCTGCTCGGGCGGCAGCGCTACCCAGAGCTGGAAGAGCTGGCACCCCTGCTCACCGACCGTGCCCGCGTGAAAAGCGCCCAGGGAGGCGTGCAGCCACTCGACGTCGCCTTCCTTCAAGACGCCGCCTGCCCCGGAACTGTCTTCGTAATTCAATTCGCCACCCGTGATGTAGGTCAGCGTCGCCATGCCGGAATGGGGATGAAGGCCGAAAGCGTTGAATTCGGCGTAATCCATGTCGAAGGCGTCCAGAAGGACGAAGGGCTTCAACATCTCGGCCAATTCGGAAGGGGCAAAGGGGGGCGCGCGGGTAGCGGACATCTGCATCAGGAGCGTCGAATTGAGGCGGCCTGCGATGTCGCCTTGGGGGCCTCGGCTGCTGCGCAGGGCGATCTTGCGAACGGCCGCGTCGGCTGTGGTTGTGGCTGCGGCTGTGGACATGACGTTTCCCTAAAACTGCCATTTACTGGATTAAGCCAGTTACTAGCATCAATTGTATCGCTTGGCCAGAGCCCCGGAGCCCGGTGGCTGTGCACGGAACGGCCCACCTGGAACGGACGGCGCGCCCTTTTTTTATCTCCGGGCGGTGGCGGAAGCCGCCGCTATCTCAGCAGCCGCTCGACTTCCTTGAAGTATGGGATGACCGACGCAAGCATCAGCCCGACGCTTGCGTCGAAGGCCGCTCTCCCCGAGCCCGGCCGTCGTCCGAGTCCGGCGGTCCAACGAAACCATTGCGCGGGTCCGACGACCGCCGCCGCCAGGAGATAGGGGCGGGCGTCCTTTGCCGGATCGACGCCCATTCTCTCCGCCAGCGCCTCTTGCAATTCGAGGCGAAGGCGTTCCTCGAACTGGAGCATGTAAGCTGCGACCTCAGGCGCCGTGGTGGTGGCGACGATCCGCGCGCGAACCGCCTCCTGTTCTCCGTCAAGACGCGTAAGCAGGGCGCGCATCGCCTCGACCGCCGTGATCAACAGGGGCTCCCCGTCAGGGCGAGCCGCGATCTCCTCGCGGAAATGGGAGATCGCCTCGTCGGAATCCCAGAATAGAACCGACTCCTTCGATTTGAAGTGCCGGAAGAAGGTGGTGGGGTCCAGGTCCGCCTCGCGGGCGATATCGACCACCGTCACGCGTTCATAGCCGTAGCGTGAGAACAGCTTGATGGCCGCCTTTTCGAGGAGAGCCCGGGTCTGGGCCTTCTTGCGCTCACGGCGTCCCGGGCCGCCGCCGTCATCGGCGCGCTCTCGAAGCTCGGGGGCGCGTCGCCCGCGCGCCGCCGGCGATTTCGCGGCTTTCGGCGCCTTTCCCGCTTCCAAATCGGAGTGCGGCGGGGCCGCCTTGTCTCGCGATGGACGCCTCGCGGCGTCGACTTTGGACTTGGGCATGCGTTGATTCTCTGGATTTGGCGGGAGGCAGGGCGATCCGACGAATCGCTCCTGCAAGTCAATTGGATCTACCATCCCAGGCGTGCCGCTGACAGCCGCCCGACAATCGTGGTGACGCCCCGGCCGAACCGTGATGACGTCAGCAAAACGGAGGACCGCCATGGACCAGATCGCCGCCGGCTACGGCCTCATCGAAGGGCCGGTCTGGGACGCTGTGCAAGGCGTCTTATACTTCAGCGACGTGGAAAACGGCGGCATCCACCGGCTCGATCCTCGGACCGGCGCGGTGGAGACGGTCCTCGCCAAGCGCCGCGGCGTCGGCGGCATGGCGCTGCATGCGCACGGCGGCCTGATCTTCGGGGGCCGGGACATCGCCTACGCGGACCTGACGGGCGCGCCCTCACGCAGCCTGCTGACCGCCGACGACGTCAAGGCAGATGTCCCCACCGCCATCGGTTTCAACGACCTGACCACCGACGCGGCCGGCCGCATCTACGTCGGCTCCCTGGCTTTCCGCGTCTTCGGCGGCGATGAGCCCAAACCGGGCGCGTTGCACGTCATCGATCTCGACGGTGACGCCCGGGCCATCTCCGACGGGGTGATGCTGACCAACGGGCTTGGCTTCTCGCCCGACGGGACGCGCCTCTACCATTCCGATTCCCGCAGCGCCCTGGTGCGGGTCTACGAGGTGCTGGCCAACGGCGACGTCGGCCCCTGGCGGACGTTCGCCCAATTTCCCGACGGCGGCGTGCCAGACGGATTGAAAGTCGCCGCCGATGGTGCGGTCTTCGTCGCCGACGCCGAGAGGGGCGTGGTGGCCGTGTTCGAGGCCGACGGCCGCCCGCGCGCCGAACTGCCCGTCCCCCTGCCGATGGTGACCAGCGTCTGCTTCGGCGGCCCGGGCCTGGCGGAACTCTATGTCGTCACCGGCTCGCGCGGCGGACCGCGACCCGGCTGCGGGGCCCTTTTCCGCACCCACCCGCAAGCGGCGGGTCTGCCCCTCGCCCCGGCCCGCGTGCCGGTATGACCTCGCCTACAGCCCCAGCTTCCGCGCCAGGCCGATGCGTTGAAGCTTTCCGGTGGGGCCTTTGGGGATCTCGTCCAGGAAGATGACCTTGCGCGGGACCTTGAATGGAGCCAGGCGCCCAGCGACGTAGTCGCGCAGCTCGCGCTCGGCCACGGCGTGGCCGTCGCGCAGCACCACGGCCGCGCCGACCTCCTCGCCCAGCTTGTCGTGGGGAATGGCGAAGGTAACCGCCTGCAGCACGGCGGGGTGGTCCATCAGCACCTCGTCGACTTCGCGGGGCGAAATCTTCTCGCCTCCGCGGCTGATGATTTCCTTCAGCCGCCCGGTGATGGTCAAAAAGCCGTCCGCGTCCACCACCCCCTGGTCGCCGGTGCGAAACCAGCCGTGGGCGAGGGCTTCGGCGTTGGCTTTCGGGTTGTTCTCATAGCCCAGGGTCACGTTGTCGCCGCGGATGACAATCTCGCCGATCCGGCCCTGGGACAGAATCTGGCCGGCTTCGTCCATGATCGCCACATCGGGCCCCGAGGCCACGCCAACGGTTCCAGGCTTGCGCTCGCCCGGCACCAGTAGATTGCTGGTCATCTGATGGGCGGCCTCGGTCATGCCGTAGCTCTCGATCACCCGGGTCGCGAAGGTCGCCTCCAGCTCGGCCAGCACCTGCGGGGGCAGCGACGCCGACGACGAGCGGATGAAGCGAAGCGGGTTGGCCGCGATGATCCCAGGATTATGGTCGGCGCGGGCCAGGATCGCCTGATGCATGGTCGGCACCGCCGTGTACCAGGTGGGCCTGGCCTCGCTGACCCAACCGAAGAACCTCAAGGTGTTGAAACTCGGCGCGCAGAAAACCGAGCCACCGGCCAGGAGCGGGGCCAGCACACCGGCGATCAGGCCGTGGATGTGGAAGAGCGGCATGATCACCAGGCCCCGGTCGACCGCGGTCAAGGCGAGGGTGCGGCTGACATTGCGGGCGCTGGCGCAGACATTGGCCTGGGTCAGGGGCACGATCTTGGGCCGAGAGGTGGTGCCCGAGGTGTGGAGCACGAGGGCGATGTCGGACGGGGCGGCCGGGCCGCCGGCCGCCGCACGGCCTGGTGCGGCCCCCGCGTCCAGCCGGAAGCGCCCGGCGCCCTTCTGCGGCGTCGCCTCGAGCGGGATCACGGCTATCCCGAGCCTTGCCGCCACGTCCGACGCGGCCGACGCCGCGCCCGCCTCGACCACCAACGCCTTGGCGGCGAGGTCGGTGAGGTAGAATTCGAATTCCTCGGCCCGGTACTGCGGATTGAGCGGCGCCGAGGTCGCGCCGGCGGCGATGCCGAGGAACGCCGCGGCCATCTCCGGCCCGTTCGGCAGGACGATGGCGACCCGGTCGCCGCGGCCGATGCCGACCGCGTTCAGGGCGCGGACAGTCTCGTCCGCTTGCTCGCGCAGGCCCTGGTAGGTCAGGGGGCCGGTGGACGGTGCGGCGATCGCGATCGCGTCGTCGGCGCCGCTGGCCAGAAGCTCCCGGATGGTCGCGGTGTCTGTCATCGGGCTTTCACGAGAGGCTGAGGGTTCGGTTCAGCCGCGCCGCTGGATGGCGAGGCGGCCATCGTCGCCGAGCGTTTTGGCGAGCAGGCTGGCGCAGGCGTAGATCGCGTCGATCGCCGGCGTCGGGGTTTCAGTCAGCCGGGCGAGCTCGATCACCGAATCAACCAGGATCTCGAGCTCCAGCGGGCGTCCCGCTTCCACGTCCTGCAGCATGCTGGTCTTGTGGGCGCCGACCGCTTCGGCGCCGGCGATGCGCTTGTCGATCGACAGGCGCACGCGCACGCCGAGCCTCTCGCTGACGGCCTGGGCCTCAGCCATCATCGCGGCCGCCAGCGCCCGGGTGGGGGGAAACCGGCAGATGTCGACCAGTGTCGCGTGGGTCAACGCGCTCACCGGATTGAACACCACATTGCCCCAGAGCTTCAGCCAGATCTCGGCGCGGATGTCACTGGAGACCGGGGCCTTCAGCCCGCTCCCGGTCAGGGCTTCGGAGACCGCCCGGACCCGCTCGGACCGGGTCCCGTCCGGTTCGCCGAGCGAGAAGCGGTCGCCTTCGACCACCCTGACCACACCGGGCGCGATTAGCTCGGCGGCCGGGTAGACCACGGCGCCGATAACCCGATCAGCCGCGATGTTGGCGGCGATGACCCCGCCGGGATCGGCGATTTGCACCGGCCGGCCCTCGTAAGGCCCGACGAGCTTGTGGAAGAACCACCAGGGGACCCCGTTCTGCAGCGTCACCACCGCGGTCGTGGGTCCGATGAGGCGCGAGACACCCGCGGCCAGCGCCGTGACCTGCTGGGCTTTGACGGCCAGGAAGACGACGTCGTAGTCGCCGGGCTCGTCGATCGGTTTGGCCTTGGCGCCCGTCGCGATCCGCTCGGCGCCGTCCGCCTCGATCAGCCTGAACCCGCCCTGACCGATCGCCGCAAGGTTGGCGCCGCGGGCGATGAAGGTGACGTCCTTGCCGGCCAGCGCCAGGCGCGCCCCGAGATAGCCGCCGATCGCGCCCGCGCCGACCACCGCGAATCTCAAGATTGGTCTCCTTCCGCGCCATAGACGTTGCGCAGGATTCCAACGCCGTCGATGGCGACTTCGACAGTGACGCCCGGCCGCATCGGCGCGACCCCCAGCGAGGTGCCGCACGCGACCACGTCGCCCGGTTCCAGCGTCATGTCCTGGGAGATACGGCTGACGATCTCGGCGGGGGGGAAGATCATGTCGGAGACCGGGTAGTTCTGACGCTCCCGCCCATTGAGCAAAGTTCGAATGATCAATCCCGTCGGATCGACGCCGGTTGCTATCACGGGCCCGAATGCCGCGAAGCCGTCGAAACTCTTGGCCCGGGTCCACTGCTCGAAGCTTGGATTGTCGTGGATAAGCTCAAAAGCGGTCACATCATTCACGCAGGTGTAGCCGAAGATCGCCCTCGCCGCTTCGGCGGCCGTCGCCGATTTAATACTGGCCCCCACCACGACACCAAGCTCACCCTCATAGACCACGCGACCAGCGTGGTCAGGCGGTTGCGGGATCGCGCGTTCATGGGCGTTGTAGGCGTTCGGGGTCTTGATGAAGTAGAGCGGCGTCCGCGGGTGGGCCCAGCCGTTCTTCTCGGCAGCGGCGGCGAAGTTGTTCCACAGCGCGATGAACTTCGTGGGCTGGCACGGAGTGAGCCACCGGGCGCCGTCGAGCGCTGCGATCTCTCCGGTCGGCGCCGGCGTCCCGAACATGTCGCCCTCGTGGATCGTCAGCCGATCGCCCTCGACTGTGCCGAAGACCGTCCGTCCGTCCAAATCGACGCGCGCCCAGTTCATGCCGGCAAAGGCACTAGCGGATCGGCGTGAACATGGCCAACCGTGGTGGGATGGCGAGGCTGGCGTAGCCGACGATCAGCCGGTGTGTCGCCGGATCGATCCCCAGGGTGTGGGCATTGAAGTGCAGATTGATCGAGTCCGCGACGCGGTAAGCATTGGCGGCATCCTGGCTAATAACGGATAGCCGACCCGCAAGACCGGTTACGTAGATCCGGTGTAACTCCGCATCGTATGCGACGGAATCCGGCCCGAAACCCACCGGAACCGTCGCTATGACGCGGTGCATATCGAGGTCGAATATGGCGAGTTTGGAACTCATACCGCAGGCAATGAACAGTTTGCGATTCGCCTCATCAATCGCCATGCCGGTCGGAGCGTCACAGCCCTTGAGGAGCCAGCGCTGCACGACCGTACGCTTGGCCACGTCCACAGCGACCAAGGTGTTGGTGTCCGCGAGATTCTGAAACATCAGCTTGGTCTCAGGATCGAACGCAGCGAATTCCGGACTCCCGCCGAGTGAGATGACGCCAATTGCTTTCTGGCTGGCCGGATCGATCAAGGTCGCCGCCTTGGCGTCGCCGCTCGCGGCGTAAACCAGCTTGTTGGACGGGTCATAGAACATTGCGTCCGGGCCCTTGGCTACCGGGATTTGCTTGATCAGCCGCATGCTCTTTGGATCGAATACATCGACCGAGTTCGCGTCACTTCGCGTAACGAACGCTAGGTGGCTTGTCGGATCGATGACGACGGCGCGCGGGCCGGCGTCCGACGCAAGGACGGACACGTCGGCGGCGTTGGGCATCGCATGCCTATGCAGGTTGACCCTATAGACGGCGCCGGTGATCGCATTGGTGACGAAGAGGTCGTCACCGACAAAAGTCATGTAGTCGAACACATTGAGAAGGCCCGCCTTCATTGGAAGTTCGACGAAGCCGTCGAATCGAAGGCTTCGGCTGTCAGCAGGTCGTCCGGGAATGATCAGGACTGCCACCAGCACGACAATGACCAACACCAATGCTGCGGCGAACCACCGAAGCAAACGGAACGCTATAGCCATCTCAGGGGCGCCTTCTCATGCGACGTAAGTCGCGGGTGTCACACCGCATTTCAGGAGGGGTTCGCCGGGACTCCGACGCTGGTCAGGTAGGGATCAAGGGCTGAGACTTCGGCCCCTGAGACGATAGCGCCCACGTAACCGTCCGGCCGGACCAGCACCCAGTCGCCGGGCGAGAGGCTGTAGGCGTCACGCATATGGCCGCCGTCATCAATGATGTCCCCGCCGGGGCCGACGATGTGAACGCGAAGGCCGGGGCGCGGTGCGATCGCCGATTTGCCGTCTGTTTCATATCCCAGCAGCGTCCAGTGCGGACCATGGAAGAGGTTGAACAGCCTGGTCGGCTGGCCCGTGGCGCCGCGGACCGGCGCGTCAGGCGCGCGGGCGCCGGCGCGCAGGCCGTCGCGTCGCTCTGGCTTCTCCAACGTCAGCGAGGATTCGAAATAGCCGAGATCCATCTGGTGGACCTCACGGCCCCGGCGCATCGTCCCCTCCTGGAGCAGTTTGGTCGAGAGGCCGAGCACGCTGGCGGCGATCGGACGACGTTCCTCCTCGTAGGTCGCCAGCAGCGCTTCCGGCGCGCCGCCCACCACCGCGGCCAGCTTCCAGCCAAGATTGTAGGCGTCCTGCACGCTGGTGTTCAGGCCCTGTGCGCCGGTGGCCGAGTGGGTATGGGCGGCATCCCCCGCCAGGAAGACGCGACCGACCAGGAAGTGATCGGCGAGGCGGGCGCTCGTGCCGTAGGCCGAGGCCCAGCGGACCGACCGGATCAGGATGTCATTGCGGCCGGTGCGCGTGGCGACCATCTCCTGCAGCGCCTCCTTGGAGAGATCGACATCGCCCTCGAGCGGGATGTTTCCCTGTAACTGGAAGATGCCCGTGCCCCTCAGAGGGGCCACTACCACCCACCACTTTCCCGGTTTGAACGCGTTGAAATTATGCCAGACGTCGGGGTCGAGTCCCTCCAGGACGGTGTCCGCGACGAAGAAGCGAACGTCTAAGCTCTCGCCGGGAAATCCGACATTGAGCGCGCGCCGCACGAAGCTACGTCCACCGTCCGCGCCCACGAGGTAACGGGCCTTGACGGTCTCCTCGCCGCCCGCCCCGGCGATGCGGGCGGTCACGCCCTCGCCGTCCTGGGTAAAGCTCGTCAGCTCGCGGCCGAATTCGGCGTGGCGTCCCAGCTCGGCCAGACGCTCGCGCATCGCCGGCTCGGTCACGAACTGCGGCGATACTATCGCCGAACGGTAGGGCTCGGCTGGCGTGGGTTTCTCCGTCCCCGCCCTCTGGATCTCGGTGAAGCTCCCGTCGGCGGCATACTCCCGCACCGGTGGGGGGGTGCGCCCGACGACCGCGACGATACGGTCGAGGATGCCCAGGTCCTCGAACACCTCTTGGGTGCGTGGCTGGGTGCCCTTGCCCCGCGAGCCTGGGAACGGCTCGGCCAGCTTTTCGATGAGCCGGAAGCTGACGCCCCGCCGGGCAAGCTCGATGGCCAGCGTGAGGCCCGCGGCGCCCGCGCCGCAGATCAATACGTCGGTGTTGGAGTCTTGGGGCATGCCCGTCCTCTGATGGATCTCCCGGCCAATGGGTGAGGCCGGCTCGATCTGGTCGTCGCGAGCTTTGACCGTGTCAGCGCGCGTAACTCGGAATCGTGACTTCCTGGGGTTCCCCCGTAAGGGGCCAGCCCGTGGGCACTACGGCCCAAAACGCGGCGCGCTCGGCGGCATAGGTTTCGGGATTCACCATGGTCCGGTCGAGGAACGGCGCCACGATGTCCATACAGGGGTCGATGAGACTCTTGATTCTCCAGATCGCGTGCGAGTAGGTCGAGATCACGTGCAGGTCCGAGACGGCGCCCATCGCGCACAGGGCCTTGTGCATCATGACGCTGGCGACGAAGGGGATTTGGACGTCCTCCGCGCCGTGGAAGATGCATGACGGCGGGAAGTCGTGGCGCACATAGGTCATCGGGCTGGCGGTGCGGACGTCCCGCAGCGGCACCCGCTCCTTTCCAAACATTAACCATGCGGGCGAGTAGCCGAGTTCGAACTGGCCACCTTGCATTCCAATCACAGGTTCAAGCGGGATCACCGCGTTGAGCGGCACCCGGCCCAGGTTGTCGGCAGCGGCGGCGCCGTCCGGATCGCCCGCCGCCAAGGCCACCAGATGCGCGCCGGCGGAATAGCCCAATGCGGCGATACGATCGGGCTCGATCCCCAGAGCGTCGGCGTTGTCCCGGATCCACTTGATTGCGGCGCGGGTGTCGCGGATCTGGGCCGGCCAGGGGTCTTTCGGCATGAGCCGGTAGTCGGCGACCACCGCGGTGAAACCGCGCTTTGCCAGCGCCTCGGCGTGCGGCGCGAGATCGGCGCGCGTACCCACCCGCCATCCACCGCCGTGCAGCATGAGTACGGCGGCCCTCTTGGCGCCGTCGTCGGGGTGGTAGACGTCCAACAGCTCCGGCGTCTCGTCGGCGGCGTAGGCGATACCCATCTGCGTCTTCATGGCACGCCTCCCTTTTCATTATAAGGCATAATACACATAATATCCGACGGCCTAGGCTGTCAATAAAATTGCTGGTCGGTGTGACCCGCACGCCGGCGCAGCCAAGGCGGCTGCCTCAGTCGGGCGCCACCACCAGAATTCTGAACGTGTTCGGGACGAGCGACTTCATCTGGCCCGGCGCCTTGGGCGGGATGATCTGCGCGACCGGCAGATAGAGCCGTCCGGTGAGCGGGTCCAGCGCCCCGAGCCGGGCTCCGACCTGGGTAACCAGCCGTTGGCGGATCGCGATGTGCTTTGGGCCACGCACAGAGAAGATCGTCAACACGCCATCGGCGCCGCTCGGCACGAACGCCCGGCGGAATGCCGCATCGAACAGCGCTGCGTCGGGGCCTGCGCCGACATGAAACGACTGCCAAACCCGCCCCGTCGCGGCGTCCAAGAACAGAACGGCCCCGTTTTCGCACACCGTCATCAGCAGACGATCGGCCGCGTCGTAGGCAAGGCCAGTGGGCCCCTCGCATCCCGGCAACGCCATCCTTCTCAAAATGGCGCGCGCCGCGACGTCCACCACCGCGATCTCGTTTGTGCTGTTGATGTTGACGTAGACGAGGCCCCGGCCGTCGGCGGCCGGAAAGTCGGGCGCCCCTCCGAGCGGAATTGAGCCCACGGCAATCCCGGCCACCGGATCGATGAGCGTGAGATCCGCGCCCTCCTCGTCGGTGATGACCACCAGGCCCGACCGGGGTTCGACGACGATGGCGTCCGGGTCCTTGCCGGTGGGAATGGTCGAGAGCACGCGGCCAGAGGTCTCGTCGAAGATCACGGCCGTGGCGGCAAACCCGTTGGTTGCGACGGCCCTGCCGCTGGCGCCGAGAGCCAAGGCGCCGTGGACCATCCCACTGGGCACGAAAGCCGGCGACACGGCCCGCGTCCGCAGATCCACGGCCAGTACGCCGCCGATCCGGCCGACATAGAGGCGGTGACGTTGCGGGTTGATCGACGCGAGGTCCCAAAGGGCGTTCGGAGCGGGGATGCTGTCGACGATCCGGTAAGTTCCGGACGTTTGGTCGCGCGGGGACGCTGACGCGGCGGCCGCGGAGAGCAGGCAGCCCAACAGGGCGAGCGCCGCGCCCCTGCTCGCTACATGACGTCGGATCGGGCGGCGCGCGCTCATGGCTTGGGGACCTTCACTGACGCAAGAGCCTGATGTTCACGCGTCATGAGAAAAACCGCCCGGAAGCTCAGGGCTTCCGGGCGGCAAGTGGCCGCCTCGAGTCGGGGAGGCCGAACGTCGGGCGGTTTTCGCGATCATTTCACCGTTGGGCATGGCGAAGCTGGACTTCCCCTCGGGCCAGCTTCAGCGCGACGCCCAGAGTTCGATGGTGTTGCCCGTGGGGTCTGTCAGAAAAGCCTGGCGGTAGGGCAGGCCCTCGGGGGCCTCGACATACTTCACCCCACGCTCTTCGAGCGTCCGCTTGGCCTCCTCGAAGTCTTCCACCTCCAACGCCAGATGGGTGTCGAAGGGACTGGCCACCCCAGGGTCCTTGTCGCCCGTCACCAGGTGCACCTGCAGGCCCGGGATCTGCACCCAGAGTGCGCCCTTTCCCGACCGCGCGCCCGTCACTCTCTGCAGATCTTCTCCGTAGCCCGGGCGCACCTCACCGACGATCTTCCTGATGTCCACCTTGGGCAGGCCCAGCAGCCCTGTGTAGAAAGCCTCGCTCGCGGCGAGGTCGTCGACACGGAGCCCGACGTGCTCGATCTTCCGAATGCGTATCATTTCGTCTCCTCCGGTCGCAGCGCCTTGAGCTTGGCGGAAGCCGCCGCCTTCATCTTGAAAACAGTGAGGCCACCGTCGTTGGCCTTTTCCACCGGCGAGCTATTGCCATCGTCCGTTTATGGGGCATTATACACACATTAGCCCCGACCATCGCGCTGTCAATAAGCTTGCAAGGCTCCCCGCCTCGAGGCGCCACCCGATTGGCGAAGTCGCTCTGACGGGCGGTCTCGGGCGCCGGAAGCCGGTCGTCCGCTATTCCAGCACCGTGGTCAGAACAGGCAAAGAGAGGTTGACGGCCATGGCCGATCTCGCCGGGACGACTGGGCGCGACAGGGATGCCGGCCTGGTCCAGGGGGCGCTCCTGACCTGCGTGCCGGCGATGATCGTGGTGACCATTGTCGTGGCGGTCCCGGTCCTGCCGGCGATCGTGCGGGCCTTCCCCGATCAGCCGAACATCGCCAAGCTGGTCCCGCTGGTCGCCGTCTTGCCGACCCTCGCCCTGGCCCTGACCAGCCTAGCGGCCGGAGCGTTGGGCGCGAAGGTCGGCCGGCGCAGGCTGCTGACCCTTGCCACGGCGGTGTTCGCACTCAGCGCGATCCTGCCGTTATGGCTGAACTCGTTCATGCTGATCCTGGTCTCGCGAGCGATCACGGGCCTCGCGCTCGGGCTGATGATCCCCTCAGCGGTGGCCCTGACCGGCGACTACTATTCCGGGGCGAAGCTGCAGCGGTGGCTGGGCGCGCAAGCCGGAGTCAGCGCCGTCATCGGTGTGCTCACCTCGGCGACGAGCGGCGCGCTGGGCGAGCTCAATTGGCGCTACGCCTTCCTGCCCCTGTTCGCAGGGGCGCTTCTCCTGGTCGCACTGGTGGTGGTTCGCGCGCCCGCGGTCCAGCCCGCCCAGGCGGGTCCGCCCGCGACGCCCGGGCTCCACCACCCGCACGCGAGCCCGCCTGTCTCGCCCGGGGCCGACGGAAAAGCGCCCTGGCTGACCTGGCTCAGCATTTTCAGCCTGAGCGTCGTCGGCTCGGCGATCATCTTCCCGCAGGGCTTCGAGCTTGGCGCCCTGCTGCATGAGAAGGCGCTGGGAGCGTCCTCGGTCACCGGCCTGGGAATCTCGCTGATGGCGGGCGCGGCCGCCGTGACCGCCTTCAGCCTTGCCTGGTTGCGATGGCTTTCGGCGCCGGCCAAAGCCGCCCTGGCCATAGCCGCGGCCGGCGTGGGCACGCTCTTCATGGCCGGAGCGACGAGCCTGGCGCCCCTGATGCTCGGCGTGGCGCTCGTCGGCGTCAGCCATGGTTTGATGAATCCGGTACTGTCGACCTGGCTGCTGGAGCGCACCCCGGAACGGCTGCGCGGCCACGCGGTCGGCGTCTACACCACCCTTACCTTCCTCACCCTGTTCTCCGCGCCGCTGGTCGCGCGTTGGGCCGCGGTGGACCTCGGCTCCAGCGCGGCGGCGTTGCATCTTTTCGTGATCGCCGATTTCGTCGTCGCCGCCGTGGTCGCCCTGACGCTGTTCAGGCGCTCGCCGGCGATGGCCTCCGCCCAATAGTGCGTTCTTGGCCTCGAGGTTGCTTAGCGACGATGTCAGATGAGAGGGACTGCAAACATGAATGGGGCTGAAAGTCTCGTCCACTCCCTGCTGAAGAGCGGCGTCGATACATGCTTCTGCAATCCCGGCACGTCGGAGATGCATTTCGTCGCCGCGCTCGATCGAATTGCCGGCATGCACTGCGTCCTGGGCCTGTTCGAGGGTGTCGTCACTGGCGCCGCTGACGGCTATGCGCGGATGGCGGGCAAGCCGGCGGCGACCCTCTTGCACTGCGGCCCGGGCCTGGCGAACGGATTGGCAAACCTGCACAACGCCCGCCGTGCATCCACGCCCATCATCAATATCGTGGGTGATCAGGCGACCTATCACCG
>OUNO010007809.1_pt1 | contig 24860 bp, 39 predicted proteins | sample 1779811 | NCBI WGS metagenome assembly OUNO01 (sample SAMEA3914804, study PRJEB12502) | metagenome | biome: forest; material: soil | place: Canada | collected 2010-06-25 | depth 0.3 m | reverse complement strand
GCCTCGACCGGCGCGGCCACGGGGGCAACGCGGGCGAGCAGCTCGGCGAACTGGTCGGCGGACAGGGTGATCGCACCGGCGGCGGCCGCAGGTGCGGTCTCCACGGGGGCGGACGGGGCAGCCGGCGCAGCGGGCACGGCGGCGTTGATGGTCGGCTCGGACACGCCGGGCTCCTCTTCCTTGGTTTCGGCGGCCGGGTTGGCCTCCGGGTCTGACTGGGAGGGGTCTGTGGGGGCGGATTCGTATCCGCCGGGCATCAGTACCGCGACAGGCTTGGCGGCCTGGTCCTCGGTACCGGGGATGTCGATGTCGCCGTCCTCGTCCGGGTCCATGACCTTGATCGCCGCGTTGGCTGCGCGCATGGCGGCCGCGCCGACAACTTCCAGGTCGGCCGGGTCGATCAGGTGCGAGCTGACCGTGACGGTGATGATCCGGTTGTTCAGGGCGACACAGAGACCACCGAGCGGCGGAATGGCGAACGGGTCCAGGTGACCGAGCTGCACGCCGCCGGGCATGTGCCCGCCGCCCTCCTCGACCTTGACGGCCCCGGTGGACAGCCAGCCCTCCTTGGTGTTGACCTTGACGCCGTGCTTGGTCAACGCGCTGGCGATGCGACCCTTGACCCGCTTGAGCTGGGGGCCGGTGTACGCCTCCGCGCTCTTGCTCTGGCCGATGGCGACCCAGGCAGCCTTGGCGTGGACGACGTCACCGACGGGGTACCGCTTCTGGCCGTCGTCCTGGTAGCCCTGGTCCGCGAACGGCGGCGGGCCGGCGGACTCGCCGCACTCCTTGCAGGTGCCGTTGTCCAGCTGCCCGTGCGCGGACTCGCTGTCGTCGGTCTCGTCAGCAGCGTCCTCGTCGTCGGCCTTGCCGGCCTTTTTGAACGGCGGGGCCAGCTTGCCCTTGCCGCTCTCAGAGTCACCGTCCTCCGTGATCGCCACGACGGACTCCACGGACACTGACTCGACCACCCTGCGCGGGTTGACCGACTCCCGGGACGCACCCGCCCCGGCCATGGCGACCGCTTCGACCCGGGCGCCCGGCACGCCGGGCGACTTGGTGAAGTCCAGGCCCTCCAGCTCGAGGTCGTCGCCGCACTCGGCGGGCCTGCCGTCGACCATCCTGCGGACGATCTCACCGAGCCAGTTGCCCCGGATGCTCACTCCTTCGAGGAACGCCGGGGCGCCGTCGGAGGTGTCGATGAGGGACGCGATCTTGCGCCCTTCCTCGTTGTCCACGATGGCGGCCTTGTACCGCGCCCGGCCGGACTCATCCACAGACCAGCCGGTCAGCCGGCCCACGATCCGGGTCGAGTCGTCCTCGGCCGCGTGGTGGGTCAGCATGTTCATCGGCGGCCCGCCAGCGGCGATGTGCTGCTGGGCGCGCTCGACCGCGCGGGCGACCAGCTCACGGCTGTAGTAGCGGCCGTTCTTGGACACTCCGGGCACCAGTGCGATGCCTTCGATGTGGGCGATGACCTTGGCCACGGGCCGGGCCTCCTCTAGGAAGTCGGCCCCGGTGGGTCCTGGGTGCCGAAAACGATCATTGAGTCCTCATAGGACTTCTTGGCCTTGTCGAACGTCCCGGTGCAGGTCACCAGCCGGACCTCGTTGTCCGAGGTGGGCGCGTAGATCGAGGCCGGGAACGCGGCCTTGTGCACCTGCCGGACCTTGGTCACGGTGTAGGTGGCGGTGGTGCCGTCCTTGCGGCCGACCTTGAGCTTGTCGCCGAGGTTGGCGTTCTTGAGGTGGACGAACACGCCGGGCTGGCCAGCCTTGCCGTTGCGCTCGCCGTCCACGTGCCCGATCAGCACCAGCGGCGCGTGCGTGGCCGGGTCCGGGTCGTACACCGACAGCCAGCCGGCCTGGCCGGGCGTGTGGACGTCAGGCACCTCAGGGGCGCCGTCAGAGCCCACACCGAGCGGGATCAGGCTGGAGTGGGCGCCGATGGCGTCGTAGTCCAGCTGGGCGGGGTCGGGCGGAAGGACGACGTGCTTTGCTGCGGGAGGTGGGGAGGCGGCCGGGCCGGTCGCCAGCTCCCGAGGGATGCCGGCGACCGGTCCGGAACACCCAGCCACCAGGGCCAGCCCTGCGAGCAGGGAAGCCAGGGCCAGGTGTGTGCGGTTCATCGAACGACTACCGCCAGGCCACCGCCGCCGGCCTCAGCAGCCTTGGACGGGGTCACGAACACCGTGCCCGAACCGTTCGAGCTGTTGCTGGCCGGCGCGCTCGAGCTGGAGCTCGGCGAGCTGGCCGAGTTGTCAGCCTGCGTCAGGCCCTGCGCCTGGACGGAGTCCGCCGCCGGGACCACAATCGCCGTGCAGGAGGCGGACTGGCGCAGCGACAGGAACGTGTTGCGCTGGTCGAGTAGGTTGCGCCCGAACCGGCCACGAACACCGTCGAACCGGTTGCCCCAGCGGCCAGCGAGGCGAGTGTTGAACACATCCCAGTTGGGGGAGTCGCACACGTTGACCGTGCCGGCACCGACCAGGCCCAGGCTGTTCAGGTTCAGGTAGCTGCCGTTGACCAGGGACAGCCCGGACGGGACGATCACCGAGCTTGAGCCGCAGCTGGCGGCCGCGAGCAGCTGCCGGTAGGCGGCGTCCGAGTTGAGGTGACCGCGCCACCCGCCGCCGAGCCGCGAGCCGTAGCGGCTGTTGAACAGGCCGTAGGAGGGCACCGAGCAGACGTTCACGACCGAGCCGTCAGCCAGCAGGACGGCGTTGCCGCCGACCAGGGAAGGCAGACCGGACAGCAGCGGGTAGCCGCCGTACAGGCCACCGAAGCCGCCGCCGAGGCCGCCTCCGTGGCTGTGGCCGTCTCCCGGGTGCGGGACGTGGCTCGGGAAGGTGGGGGTGCAGGACGTGGCCGGCGCCACTGGCGTGCACGACGGCGGGGTCCAGGACGCCGCCGAGGTGGAGGCGGTTGCGGTACCGGCTGACAGTGCCAGGCCGGCGACCACGAGAGCCGAGGCGCACAGGGCGCCGATAGCGGTACGGAAACGCATGGTTGGGATCACTCCCTGGGGTTGCCGACCACCCGGAATGGGCGGCCGTAGAGGGGTAGTTCTCTCCGCGCCCCGATCGGTCGGAGGCGGGACGGATGGGAGCCCTGTCAGGCGGGCTCGATCACGCACCGGCAGCGCGGGTGCGGCGTATCCGGGACCATGATCGCCGGATAGGGGGACTGGTCTTCGTAGGTCGTGCAGGTGCCGCAGACCTTGCCGTCGCCGGCCGTCACCCAGGCCATCTGTCGCAGCCCGATGGACACGAACGCGGAGACCATGCCGTCCAGGAAGCTGGAGCCGATGGTTTCGTCACCGAGCAGCGCGGACGCGCGCTCGGAGTCACCGGAGGTGGCGTCCTCCACGTCCTCGACCATGGCGTCGGCCTGCTCGGCGGCCCGGTCCTCTCGGTCCGCGTCGTCCTGCGCCTCCTCGGCGGCCAGCCGCGTCAGGGCGTTGGCCACGTCGGTGGTGTTGCCCCGGATGATCCGGTGCAGCGCGGCGGCCGCTTCCGAGTTCCGGTCGGCGTCCGAGCGCGGATCAGGTGGTGGCGCCGCTTCACGGGGCCCGGCAACCAGCAGGCCGGCGTCCATGCCGGTACCGACAGCGGCTGAGATGGCGTCTCGCAGCGCGGCGACCGCCGCCCGGTATTCCGGTCGGCCCGGGTCTACTGCGGCCTGGACGAGTCGCACAGCAGCCGCCGTGGCGGCGGTGCGGATGTCGGCGTGCTGCGCGTTGGCGACCGCGCGCCGGAACCGGGCGACCTCGCCGCGCACGTCCATCGTCGCCTTGGCCAGCGCCCGGTAGGCGGCAGTGACCTGCGGCCCGTGGTGGGTGTGCACGTCCTCCCGGTCGGCGAACACCCTCGCCCAGGTGCCCTCCAGCTTCGCTATCTGGAGGGTGGCCTCGATCAGGGTGTGCTCGTCCGGGTAGGACTCGGCCAGGTCCTGCGCTGCCAGGCAGCCTGCGGTGAACCGGTCACCGCCGAGCGGGCCTCCGGAGAGGGCCCAGCCGGCAGCCCAGCTCTCCCGGACCAGGTGGTGCGGTGAAGGCCCAGCCGGCGCGCCGCCTCCCGAGTCAACGCGCCAGCTGGGTGTCTGAAGGGAGGTCATCGAAACCTCCCGGGGATGGTGCGCGCGGGCGGCCTGGCACCAAGACTGTGCAGGAATTGGATGTTGTTTCAGGCCGCCCGCGCACGATCAGAGGGCTGTCAGCGCAGCGCGGCGCGCATGACAGCCTGGGTGGAAGGGATGATCAGGCCGCCGGACTCGATCGGCCCGGGCGCCTGAGCGACTTTGATCAACCCTGCAATGGCGATCGAGATCGCGGCAGAACTGATGGGCCCGGTGGGGGCCGTGGAAGCGCTGATCGCGGGGTTCCACACCACCTGGTCGACCATGTTGGTGTAGGCGTAGCCGGCGGTCGTGCCCGATGCGGACGCAGCCGAGGCCGAGTTCGGGACGGCATACCCGAAGTACAGCTCGTTCGTCCCTGTCGGAACGAGAGTCGGGTAGGTGATGGTCGACGCCGAGGTGTTGGTCTTCGACGCCGTGGTGTCGATAGTCCAGACGGTGTTGGCCCCGTAGCCGGCGGAGAACTCCTTCGCGTAGATCTCCGTGCCCACGCCGGAAACGGACCCGTTCCAGGTGGCAACGATCGGCGAGTCCCCGACGGCGTTGACGTTCCTGCCTATCCACAGGGAGATGTTCCCCAGCGTGGCGTTGTGGAGCGGTGTGCCGATCTGGGTCCAGGTTGAGCAGTTGCCCCCGGAGACTGCCGAGGGAACGACGGTGCTGCCGGTGACGGCGTTCCCGAAGGCTGCGATCACGCAGTTTCCGAGGGCGCAGGTGGTGAACGGAAGCGTCGTGCCGGCGGTAGCGATGATCTGGTTTGCCAGACCAACTGGAGTGATCGTCCCGGGAGTTATGGTCCCGGGCGCTGGCAGCCGGAGGGTTTCCAGGCCCCAGCCGCCGGCCTGCCCCATCTTCCCCGTGTGAGGAGCAGTGACCGAGCCGGACAGACCGAGGGTGTCCAGGACCGCCAGGTACATCTGGAACACGGTGGTGGGGTTCGGGGTCTGGGTAGTGGGCCCGTAGGCGACCCGACTGTTCCAGCCGCCCGTACTGGGCGCGGTGGTGAGGCTCAGCGCGGCGGCGGCGTTGGGCGCGAACGCGTGCAGAGCCAGCAGCATGTCCGTGGTGGCGACGTTTGCGATAGCTGCCGGCGCGCCCTCGGCCGTACCTGCGCCGGTGTTGAAGTTGTTGAAGTACTGCGCCGCGATCGGACCGCCCGCTGTGCCCCCGGTGTCTGCCCCGGTGTACCGCAGGATGACCGCCCCATGCGGCCCAGTGGTGCCTTGGGTGATGGTGTAGCTGGCCGGCTCACTGTTGGCGACCTTCGCCCAGATTTGCATGAAGAGATCGCCGTTAGCGACCGCCCCGTCCACCGGGTTCCACCTGTTGCTGCCACTAGCGGGTGTCGGGTCGGCGAACGACTCCGGCGAGGTGTTCACCGCGACCATGATCAGAAAGTCGCCGTCCGCCGTGCTCGCCGGCAGGCTGGCCGTCATCGTGGTGCCGTAGGCGCCGTTGGTGGCCGGCGCTACTGCGGAGGCAGAACCGAATGCAGGCACGGGATCACCCCCGCCCTGTCAGTCGATCACTCGTCGATGTAGAAGGCCCAGCGAGTAAAGAACGACAGGCTGTCCCCGATGACCGGCGGAAGACCCGCGTGCAGGTCGGTCTTGCCGTTGATCACGAGGTAGTGGCCCGGCAGTACGGAGAATCCGCCTTGATCCGTGAGGTCTAGGGACCTCACGGTGTCTCCCGATGTGGGCGTCCAGTCGAACAGGTACGGGCCGCCGAGGTGCGTGCCAGGGCCGGGCCCCACCGTGACCGTGGTGGTTGGCGCTGGAGCCCCATCCCTCATCAGTAGCGGAGGTTGCGGCGCCGACCATGCGGGATCGTCCGGATACCCACCGTCGAAAGCAGTCGAGACCAGCGCGATGCCGATCGGCGTGGATATCAACGCGGCGGGGTCTCCAGCCCAGGAGACCTCGATCCGGTTCAGCGTGAACCCGGGGCCGGCAGAATCGGCGACCAGGAAAAACCCGTAGTTGTCTGGGTCCGGTGCGTCGCTGGGCGCGAGCGTGAACACGTACGGGTTGCCCACGGGGGCTCCTATCCGATGATCTTCTGGATGAGTGGCAGGACGTCCTTGGCACGCACCGGGTGCGGGTGCGCTTCCGGGTCGTAGAGCGGTTCCGGCTCGTCCTGTTCGGAGTGAGGAACCGGGCGCTCCTGCTGGTCGGTCATTCCGGCGGCAGGTGACGCCGGAGCTCGGCCAGGCGCGTCTTGTACGCCGCCCAGACGTCCCGGTCCGGCCCACCCCTCACGGGTCGGTCCGGGACGGTCTCTGTGGGCTTCTTGCCGCCCTTGGGTGGTGGCTGCCCCTGCGCCGGCGGTTGGTCGCCTGGTGGCCCGCTGGGCGTCCCGGGCTGGCCCGGCTGGCCGGTCATGGCCGGTACCGGCTCTGGTTCGGGCTTGGAGATCCCGACCGGTGTGTCATCGCCCGGCTTGGTCGGCTCGTCCGGCTCCAGCGCGGTTCCCCGCAGGTTCTTGGCGATCGTCGCGGTGGACGACGCCTCCATGTCGCGCCACAGGATCACGCCCATGCGCTCGACCAGGACGGCGACGTCTCCACCCTCGACCGGCGGCTCACCGATCTCGGCCTTGTACCGGTTGAGGGTCCAGGCGCCGTTACGGAGCCGCTGGTCGCGGATGGCTTCGACGGTCGCCGAGTCGCGCATGTCGACCTCGGAGAACTTCAGGTGCCAGCCGGTGATGTTGAAGCCCTGCTTGACCAGGTGGAATTCGAGCTTCTCCAGGATCAGCTTGGCGATCGGCCCGCACGTGTTCACCAGGAAGCTCTTGCGCTGGCTTTCGCCGGTGCCCCCGCCGAGGTTGCCGGACTCGATGATGGCCACCTCGGCCGGAGGCACACCGTACGTGGAGATGATCTCGTCGCGGGCCTGGTTCTTGGTCGACTGGATCTCGGCGACCCTGGCGGCCTGGAGCTCGGTGATCGCCGCGCCGCCCCGGGTGATGATGGGGTTGCCGAGATTTCTCGGCCCGATGTTCCGCGAGGCGTACTGCGCCAGCCACCGGTTGGTGTCGGTAGGGCTGGTGCCCTGCGGCAGGTCGACGTGGATGTTCGGCGGCGCGCCCTTGCGGTAGATCTCCTTGAGGGTGGCGCTGGCGAACAACCACTCTGTGATCGGCAGCAGCGCCTTCTGGGTGGGCGACACCCCGAAGATCCCCGACCGGGGGCTGTCCATGCTGATGTGGATGACCTCGTGCGGCTTGAATGTCGCACGCTGGCCCAGGTCGGTGACCTGCACGTATCCGCTGATGTTGCCGTGCTCGTCGGCGATCGGGTTCATGGACGGGCAGTCCAGCGAGTACATGGCGACCGGCAGCTTGCCCAGCCAGCAGACTTCGATGTAGGCGTCGCCGAAGGTGAGCAGGTCGGAGATCGTGCCCCGGAGCAGCTGGGCGCTGTCCTCGCGCGAGTTGGTGAACTTGAATAGCCGCTCGCAGGCCAGGACCTCGGCCGGCTTCTCTGGCTCCTCCTGGTCTCCTTCGCCGTCGTCGGCGTCCCAGTCGAACACCAGGCCGCCGCCGGTGATGGTGCGGGAGATGGCGTCGATGCAGGCTGACGCCCAGGTGCAGGCCATGGTCGACTCGTAGAGCTGGACCATCAGCGCGCGCCGGTCGGACTGGGTGGCGTCGCCGATGCCCTGGCTGTACTCGGTCAGCCCGGACTGCGGGATGCCGTACTCGTAGCCGGCGCGCTGGACGTTCGCCGGGGCTTCCTGGGGGCCGGTCTTGGGCTTGCGGGCCTCCTCGACGCTGCCACCCAGATTGAGCCATTGCAGAGGCACGGTTCGCCTCCCTCGGCGTTTAGTTGTGGATCAAAGGATTCCGTCCCAGCTGTTGCCGGGTTGCTCCTTGGGGCGGACCGCGAACGGGCCCAGGGGCTGGCCGAGAGGGATCGCGCCGGGGGCGCTGGGGTCTTCGATGTCGGTCGGGAACTCCGGACCGCCACCCAAGATCATCAGGAGGTACCTGGCGGCGTCGTACTGGTGGTCCTCGGCGTTCGTGTCGACGTCCTCGGGGTGCCGGGGGTCGTACGGCAGCGACGGCAGCGTGCGGACCAGCTCAGGGCAGGTGCCCTCCAGCACGTGCAGCATCGGGCAGGTTTCCCAGCCCAACGCCCGGTGGTGGGCGCACGCCGGACCCTCCGCGAGATAGCTGTGGACGCGCTGCTTACCGATCAGCCGGTCGTTCGTGCCGGGCGCCAGGTAGACGCCCTCTGTGGCGTACTGGGAGGCCACCGACAGGGCCTCGCCGGTGCGCGCCCACATGGCCGGGTCAGCCGCCCGGACCGAGACGCCCTCGTTGGCGGCCTCGGCCGCGAGGATCATCCGCGCCTGGTCCTTCTCGATCACCTTCGTCTTGGTGATCTCCCGGTAGAACCACACCCTGCCGTCCTGGTCGACAGCGGCCCACAGGACCACCCAGGGGGCGGCCCAGCCGTAGTCGATGCCGCACAGGCGGCGCCAGGACGGCGGTACAGCGAACCGGGGCACGACGTTGCGGTCGTCGTTCCACTCGGTGAAGACCTGCCCGGAGAACGAGTCCCAGGACCCGTCGCGGAACGCCGAGCGCATGGCGTCCGGCAGCGCGTCAAGGTCGGACTTGTACTCGGCGTTGACGTGCGGGTTGTCGTCCACTTTGGAGGGGATGAACCGCACGGTTCGGCCACGGACATCGGTGATGACCTCGGCGCCCTTGTTGGTGGCGTCGATGTACTTCTTTCGCGCGGCACCGTGGCCGAGGCCGCCAGGGTTGGACCCGGACCGGACACCGAGCACGGGCACCATTGACCCGGACCGCAGCCGCGACGACAGGAACGCGACGACATCGGGCGGGAACAGGGTCAGCTCGTCGAACAGGAGCAGCTGGTACTGGCCGCCCTGTCTGACCGTGGCGTCCGGCATGTTCTTGGCGTACCGGAACATGAAGAGCGAGCCGTTCGGGAACTTGAGATCGTGCTTCTGCTTCTCATACCGGCAGCCCAGGGCCTTGCAGTAGCCCAGCTGGCCCAGCTCGGCCAGCAGCGACTCCTCGAGCTCGGGGAAGGTCCTTCTGAACGCCCCGATCCGGATGCCCGGGTACTGCATCGCAGCCCGGATGCCCTCCATCAGCAGCGCCTTGGACTTGCCGCCACCGGCCGCGCCGCCGTAGAGGATGTCGAACTCGGTCGCCTCGTGGAACACCTGCTGGCGTTCGGTCGGGGTGTAGCCGAGCTTTGCGAACACGTCCTCGCCCGGGGTGCCGGCCGGCGACAACCGCTCGGCCAGCATGCCGGCGAACGACGGGACGTTACGAGGCCGCTTGCTCAGCTTCGCGGAGGAGGTCGGCGGCATGGCCCATCACCTCTCGCTGCTTGTCGGCGGGGATACCGGCGCGCTCCATGGCCCCCAACATCGCCTGGTGGGCCATGGCGACCTGCTGCTCGAGCACGGTCACCATGCGTTCGTCGTTGGCGTCGGCGGCGTCCAGCCCGATCAGCCCGGACCGCCGTTTCATGATCTCCAGGACGCGGCCGACCGCGCCCAGGTCCGGCTCGCGCCACATCACGGCGTCGCACTGATCGCAGGTGATCGCCCTGGCGGGTCGGGTGGCCGGCCACAGCGACATGTGCATGGAGTCGAGCCGCTGTAGCTCCAGCTCTCGCAGTGCCCCGGCTGACTCCTCGGTCTCTTTCGCGGTCTCGCCCAGGGCATGCTTGACGGCCTCGAACGCGCGCTGCCGCGAGGAGAACAGGGGGCGGTGGTCCCCGTTGGCCGGGTCGATCTGGGTGTCGGCGATCTGCTGGTAGGTGGCGCCAGCCATCTTGAGCTGGACGGCGCGCAGCCGCTTCATCTTGGCGGTGACGCGGCGCGGCGAGTTTCGCGCTTCAGGCATCGGGCTCAGTTCCAGGGGAGAGGGACACTGGGCCTCCTGTGGGTCAGGCGACGCCCAGCGGCGGCCGTTCGGCCTTGTCGGGGTGCACGGTCAGCAGGTGGGCGCGCATGCCGCTGCGGCCCTGCTGGATCTCGGCAGGGCAGTGGCGGCACGGGCGGGACCAGCGCTCGCCGGGGGCGATCTGGCTGGGGTGGGTGATCGGCTCGGGTACCTCGGACAGGCGGCGCATCATCCGGCCCTCCTGGGCGGGGGGTGGTGCGCGGCCACCAGCCGGCGAGGGCTGGTGGCCGCGCGTACCTCAGTGGCCGTGGGCGGCCGGGGCCAGGAACGCCCCGATCGACGCGGACTGGGCGTCCAGGGCTGCCTTGACGCTGGTCAGCAGGGCGGTGGCGTCTCCACCGCTGGCCGGCGGGGTGCTGCCGCCACCGGCGGGCGGCGGGGTGCCCTGGAGCACGGCGAGTAGCTTGCCCATGTCGACCACGCCCCACCCGGTGACGTTGTCGCGGCCCGGTCCGGCCTTGAAGCCGCCGTTATCGCCGATCGTCACGTCGAAGCAGATCGTGGGGTTGGTGGCGACCGTGTTGAGGAAGTCCCAGCTCTTGCCCAGGGCCTGGCGCAGCACAGCCGCCATGCCGGCGTAGAGCGGCGCGACGGCCGACGTGCCGCCGATCGGGAAGGACTGCCCGTCCACGCTCACCAGGTAGCCGGTGACCGGGTCGGCGTTGCCGGCGATGTCCGGGACCTGGCGGCCGGGGAAGAGCTTGCTGATGCCGCCGCCGGTGGCTGACTGGGTGTCGTTCTCGTCCCAGGTCACCTCGGAGGCGCGGGACCCGTCGGCGTTGAGTAGCAGCTTGGTGCCGCCGCAGCCGACCACGGACGGGTCCGAGGCCGGGTAGTCGGTGACGTTCGAGCGCGTGCCGTCGGTGCTGCCGGAGTCGCCGGACGCGGCGAACACCGTGACACCCTTCGCGCGGGCGGCGGCGAACACCTTCGAGTAGGCGGCCACGGTGCTCTTGCTCCAGGACGACTCCGGGCCACCCCAGGAGATCGACACCAGGTCGCACTCGTTGGCGGCCTGGGCGATGGCGTCCAGGAAACCTTGATCCGTGTTGGGCGCGAAGTAGACGCGGATCTTCGCGCCAGGCGCGACCGCCGCCACAATCTCGACGTCCAGCATGACCTCGCCGTCAGCGCCGTTCGGCCCGTCGGAGGTGGACTTGCCACCATCCACGCCGACAACGGTCACGTTCGAGGTCAGCAGGCCCATCGCGGTCATGTCGGCGGGGTTGTAGCCGCCGCCCAGCTCGATGATGCCGACGGTGACGCCGGTCCCGTCGAACTTGCCGATCGGGCAGCCGTAGGCGGCGGCGACCTGGCGGGGGTTGTACGAGACACCTGCTGCGCGGGGGCGGCGGGACTTGCGGACGACGGTCACTGGGGGTGCTCCTTGGGGTGGGTTGACCGGGGCTCAGATGTGGCAGCCGCCGGCGTAGACAGGGCCGGCGGTCACGGGCCGGCCCTGGGGTGGGTTGAGCTCGGCGGCGACGGTGCCGGTGATCTGGTCCATGCAGGCGTCGGTGGCGGCGCGGGTGCCGTCGCGGCCGTCGATCCACATGTCCAGGTGCGCGTCCACACCCGCCGAGGCCGGGGATGCGCCGGTGTCCTCGACGATCACGTAGCGGTGCACGGTGGGCAGGTAGAACCGGGTGCCGGCCGGGTACATCCCCTTGCCGCTACTGGGCACGGCGACGGTGATCGGGTCCGCGTAGGTACCCGTGCCGCCAGCGGCCTTGTGGACGATCGGGTGGGAGACGGTGGCCGACCCGGGCGGTGTGTTGTCCTGCCACGAGTAGCCGGTCAGCTCGATGCGCAGCTGCCTGGCCGGTGACGCAGGGGCCACCGGCGCGGGGGTGGGTGCGCTACCGGTGACCCCAGGTAGGCGCAGCCGTTGGCCGACGAAGATCCGGCTGGGGTTCGGCACGGTAGTCCGGTTTCCGGCCCATAGCTGCTGCCAAGTGACTCCGTGCGCGGCCGCGATACCGGCGAGGGTGTCTCCGGCGCGCACCACGTACTCGCCAGCTGGCGCCTGAGCGGGCGCTGGCGCGACCCGCCGGGGCGCCGGACCGTCCACGCCGCGACCGGCCCAGCAGTGCCTGGAGGCGTCCCACGGGCGCAGCCCGGACCGCTGGTAGGCCCGGTCGGCGACCTGCTGTTGCTCGGCGGGGCTGGCGTCCTTCGCTCGAGGCGCGTACTCGGTGCCACCCAGCGCCCGCCAGGTCGAGTCCAGGAACTGGAACAGACCGGACGCGGTGGAGTGGGCGTTCTGGACCGTCGGGTTGCCGCCGGACTCGCACTGGATCAACGGCTGCCAGTTGACGTCCAGCTCGGCGGCGGCAGCCGGCGCCGGGGCCAGCGGGACAACCGCGAGCGCCCCGGACGCGGTGATGGCGGCCAGGTTCCGGGCAGCGTGGGACGGCTTGCGGTGTTGTCCGGGCATGCGGGAGCGCTCCAGGGGTGGGAAGGAGGCGAAGGGGGAGAGAGCGGGGCGCCGTTGGGCCGGCGCCCCGCTCAGCTGAAGGAGACGGTCAGCGCGGGCGCGTTGGCGGCGTTGACGACGGTGATGCCGATGGTGGCGGGCATGTCGACCTTGTAGACGGTGCCGATCGGCTGGGCCTCCGGGATGACCAGCAGCTTCGTGCCGCTACCAGCGGTGTTGTCGTAGATCGTGACGGTGCCGCCAGTGGTGCCCAGCGAGGTGACGACAACCTGAGCCACGCGGCCCTTGGTGGTCTTGACCACGGTCGTGGACGCACCGGCGGCGATCGCGGCGTTGCGGTACCCGATGACCGGCACGCCGTTCTCGTCGTACTGGGTGACTACGGGGTTGAACGCCATCGGTGGCTCCTCAGGTTGGGCGCGGTCAGCGCCAGATGCCGAACACGAGGTGGACCGCGAGCCACACCAGCGCGATGAACAGGGAGCCGCCGAGCAGGATGTGCAGCGCCGACCAGTGGAAGATCGACTCGCCGGGCATGACCTTCTCCAGGCGCCACACCTGCCAGGACAGGGTGTTCTCCGGGTGCCTGGTGGCCAGGGCGTACACCTCGGGGGCCAGGAACGACGCGAAGGCCACCGTGAACCACGTGAGCCAGTAGACGGACCAGCCGTTCACCGCGACCTCCTCAGGGAATGCGAAAGGCCCCGACCGGTATCCCGATCGGGGCCTTTCACCTGGTCCACCGAAGCGGCCAGGGGGATGTCAAGGGGCCGACGCATCACCGAGGAATCGCCGCAGCTGCACGTCGGCCGCCTGCTGCCGCTCCTGCCCGTCCGGGTAGGTCGCCCGCCACTCGTACCCGTCGGGGTAGCCGTGCGGGTACAGGTGCTCCGGATCGCGCAGGTCAAACTCGGGGAACCAGTCGGCGTAGCCGCCGCTGTCCAGCTCCAGTGGGAGCGCGCTGACGAAGTAGGTGTAGACCAGCCGTTCGTCGGCTGTCCTCCACAGCTCGAAGCGGACCGCGTTCGACTTCGGCGGTAGCTCGCCCCACCCGACGATCTTGGGGGGCTGGGTTGCCGGGTTGTCGATCCGCAGCACCGTCTTAGCTTCCAGCTGCGACATCTGCCCTACCGCCGCGTAGGCCCCGGCGACCGTGACAGGTTCCGTCGGGACGGGCTCCTGACAGCGGCCCATGCTGACCGGGTGCGGCACCGGATAGCCGGGGCAGCTACAGGTCGGCCAGTCGGGGCTCATGCCGTCCCGCCTGGGGTCCAGCGCCAGCGCTCGCCGGTCGGGCTGCCGGTCTCCCGGCAGCCGTTGCAGTCCGGGTTCGGGTCGTCGGTGATGCACCGGGTGCGGATCTCGCCGGCCTCGTCGAACCAGATATGGCGCGGCGGGCTGTGTTTGGCCAAGGCTTCTGCCCGGGCCTGCGAGTTGATGTCCGCACGCTCGCTCTCAGAGCGCGCTGAGAAGCCGCGTCGCTGTACGGGGGCGCTCACTGGGTCATCTCCTGGGGGAGTGGTCGGTCGATGAGGTGCACGGGCGACCGGTCCAGGTCGTGCCTCGTCCGGTCGTAGCGGTTCGTCGTCCGGGGGTCGACGTGACCGAGGAGAGTCTGCACGTCCCGCAGGGTGGCCCCGGCGTCCAGCGCGGTGGTGGCCGTGGTGTGCCGCAGCACGTGCGGGGTGACCTTTTTCTCCAGGTTGGCCTGTCGGCCCAGCTTGTTGAGGCAGTAGGACACCTGCCGGCGGGTCATCCGGCCGTCGTCGCTGTCCAGGAACAGTGGCCCGGCCTTGCGGGTGCCGATGTAGCGGTCCAGCACGGCGGCCGTGTTCCGGGGGACGGCGATGCGCTGCCGGCGCCCGCCCTTGCGGATCACGGTGATGGTGCGGTGGCCTCGGTCGCGGCCCAGGTCGGTGACGTTGGCCGAGCACACCTCGGCGACCCGCAGCCCGACGGTGACCAGGAGCCGCACCAGGGCGCCCTCGCGGAGGCCGGCTCGGTCGGCGAACCATTCCAGCCGGGCGGACTCTTCCAGGTCCAGGCCGGCGGTGGTGGACTCCGGGGACACCTCGGGGCGGGCGACCTTGCGGGCCGGGTTCTCTCGCATCAGGCCGGGCGCCTCGTCCACCAGGTAGGTGTAGAACGACGCGATCGAGGACAGCTTGCGGGCGACGCTGGCGCGGGTGTAGGTCGGTCGGCCGTCGCTCAGCTCGTTGGTCAGGAACTCGCGGTACGCATCGAGCAGCGGGCGCGTCATGGCGAGCGCGTCGAACTGGAACTCGTCGCACCACGCAAAGAAGGCGTCGATGTCGCTCGCGTAGGCCGATCGGGTGTTGTTCGACTTTTTCGAGAGCAGCCAGCCGAAGCGATAGCTTTTGCGGGCCGCTTCTGGTAGCTCCGCGACGACTTGGGAACGGTTGTCAGATCCGGCGAAAACGATCTCCGTGGGCACTACTCGGGGTGTGTCCATAATTCCCATTATGGGCGAACACCGTTATTTCACCCCGCACGTCAGCGCCGGCGTGTCGCACATCCGTTCGAGCCTCGGGTGTGCCTATTCACCGTAGGCAAGCCTTCGCTCAGCGTCCGAGTAAGGCGTGATGTCCACAGGGTCGGGTTCCGGCCGGTGCGGCGGAAACAACGGCACGGGCGAGCAACGGCAACGCTCGGTCAGCTCGGGCGGCAGGACGTCGCTCATCATCCGGCCGGGATGGGCCACGGCGGTACCGGGCGCGCGCCCTTGCCGTCCCACGCGGCGGCGTACCCGTCGGCGATCATCACGGCGGTGGCGTCGCGGCCGTCCTTCAGCGCCAGGTAGCCGTCGAACCGGCCGGAGTACTTGTCCACCCCGATGGAGCGGACGGTGGTTTCGGTGCCGACCGGCAGGAGGCCGGCCAGGTGGGTGTGCGCCTCGGAGCCGCCGGGCTGGTTGGACTCGATGGCGTTGCACGCGGCGAGCCGGCAGGACAGGCGGGTGGTCGTCCAGAACCCCAGGTCGATGTCGACCAGGACGGTATCGCCGTCCACCACGCGCACGACGGTCACCGGGTAAGTGCGGACAGACATAGTCGCCTCCTCGGCGTGGTCAGGGCTTGCGGCGTCGGCGGCGCGACCACCACAGGTCGATCAGCAGGTCGAAGGCGAGCCAGGCCAGGATGTCGTCCAACGCGGCCTCCTTGGTGGGTTACGGATGCGGCCGCCTGGTTTGGCGGCCGCCGCCGCTGCTCTACCGATTGAGCTACGGGCTTCGCCTCGAAGCAGCCCGACGGGACTCGAACCCGCATCACGTGCGCGTCCCTGGGCTCGAACCAGGTGTGTCCGAAGACGCCAGCTTTACAGGCTGGTGGGCAGGCCAGTCGCCCACGACGCGCCAGCGCGGCCGCCCCTGCGGACGGCCGCCCCTGCTCTCCCGATTGAGCTACCGGCCGGGGCCGGGCGGGACTCGAACCCGCAACCGCTGGCTCACCAGGACTCGAACCTGGAACCTGCGGATTAACAATCCGCTGCTCTGCCTGTTGAGCTACGAGCCAATGAACGTGCGCCGACCACGCGCGCCCAGGTTGGGCGTGCTGTCGGCCCTGCCGGGTCGGGGGAGACCCATAGGTGGCAGCGAGCTATCCGCAGGTCGCGTGGCCTCGGCGGCCGCAGTCATCGCAGGACTGGCCGGGGGCCGGGAGTGCCAGGTCCTCCGGTGAGCCGACGACGGGCTGCCGGTCGTCCACGGGGGCGTCCGCTGTCGGGGCCACTTCGTTGATTCGCATCGCGGGCTCCTATCTGAGTGCCCACCAGGCGGCCGCGCGGCGGGTGCTCTTGCCCATGCGCTCGCGGCGGGTGTCGCCTGCCGTGGTGGGTTCGTCGGCGGGCGGCGGGTCGTCGTCGGTCTCGATGGTGACCGAGGCGATCTCGATGCCGAGGATGCTGAACCGCAGGGTCACGTGATCAGCCTCATCTCGAAGTGGCCGCGCTCGGGCACGTACTTGACCAGGCGGTATTGGCAGTCTTCGGCGAACACCAGCACGCCCGGGTCGAGCGGGTGCGACCAGCGGGCGTCGGCCAGATCCAGCACGTGGGCGCTGATCGTGGTTTCGGTCGGGTAGGGCTTGAGTGGTCGCACGAAGCCGTTGGGCTGGGTCTGGAGGATCAGCGAGCCGGACATCAGGCGGCGGTGCCGAGCTGCTGGGTGTTGCAGCCGTGCTCGCACTCAGCGGTGTCCCAGGCGACGGTGCACGGCGGGTAGTGCACGTTGATCGGCTCGGCCAGCGCGACCCGGCACGGGAACGCCCGGCCGGGGGTGATCTGCCCGTTGTGCAGGTCCAGGGGGCCGTGCTCGATCAGGAAGCCCTTGGTCAGGTGCAGGTCCTTGATGACACCCCACTGGCCGCAGGCGGCGCAGATGATGGCGGTGCTGGTCTCGCGGACGACGGGAGTGATCACGGGGAGGTGTTCCTTCGGGTCAGGGGGCCATGGTGCGGTAGTAGGCGAGCTGATCGGCGTCCATCTCGAGCCATTCGGACACCCGCCAGCCCATGCGGATCATCAGGGCGACGTCGGCCGGGGAGGGTTGCGGGTCGGCCGGGGTGCCGCCAGTGAAGCCCAGGGAGCGCTCGAGGTGCTCGAGGTCGCCGGGCAGGTCCACGGCCACCATCAGGGCGCCGCACGGGCAGCGGCGCCTGCCGCCACGGCCGCAGTCATGGCAGCTGTCGTCCACCACGCCCAGGCAGTGGCCGGTGCGGCCGGTGTGGTAGTCGGTGTCGTGCCCGCAGGTGCAGCGCAGGGTGTGCGAGGACAGCGCCAGGGCCGGCGGGTCGCAGAACATCTTGAAGGCCTCGACGGCCGTCAGCACGTACGCCACGGCGGTCACTGCCAGGTCAGAGACGCGCATCGCTGCTCCTTCGGAGGGCCGGGGAGAAAACAGTCAGCCCGTGACCGGTGCCGCAGCCGCGCGTTACGCGCAGGGGCTCCCGGTCACGGGCTGACTGGTGGGCTGGGTCGGCTCCCGAATCCGACTCAGCCGGTGGCCACTCTGGCTCCCCAGCAGAGCGACCACACATTCATGGGGGGACGTTCAGGCGGCCACGAGGCGGTAGCCGCGCAGCTCCAGCAGCACCAGGGCGCGCTCGACAGCCGGCGTCAGGAGGGCGTCACCGATCGCGGCGTCGTGCGCGGGCCGCTCGGGGCAGATCGCGTCGCCCAGGGCGCGGGCGAGCACGGCTGCGGCGAGCTTGCCGGATACGCGCTGGTCAGCCATGACCGTGAACGACGCGCTCGAGGTGGCGGATCTCGCGGCGCCGCCGGATTGCCTGGGTGATCCCGCGCGCTTCGCCGATCAGGTGCAGCACGGCGAACGGGGTCACCAGCACGCACACGAACGCGGTGTGGAGTCCTACAGCGACGATGCACGCGGCGATGACGGCGACCCGTCGGGCCTCGTCTGGTGGGGACATCAAGTCGCGCAGGAAGTGGGTCATTTCCAGATCCATCCGTGGGGGTGGGTGCGTTCGGGGCGTAGCCGGCGGCGTCCGGTGCCGCCAGCGCCGGGCTGGGAGACGGTGAACGCCCGGCCGGCGTCGTCGGGGTCGGCGAGCAGCTTCAGCCGGTGTCGGTCCAGTGCGTGGTCGATGGCGTCGTAGTACGCGCTCCCCCGGGTGCTGAGCAGCCGGTCTCCGCACCATTCGCAGGTGACGGTGATGGGGAACTTGGCGTCGTCGGGCACGCGCTGGCACCGCCCTTCTGGAAACCGAATTCACGGTGCCGGGCGGTGTGGTGGTGGGCTTGAAGGAACGCTTCGAGCTGCGTGCGGGTGCCGCGCTGGTTGTCCTCGTTGCAGAGGGGGCGACTGCACACCCAGTGCCATCGGTCGGCGTGACGCCAGACCCAGGCTTTTGAAAGGCCGGAGGACCGAACATCGCCCTTCGGGCACACTTCGGCCGCTTCCAATGGTGCAACACGTGACAGGGTTTCGGCGGGAGCCGAGGCTGTGTCGGCGTGTCGCGGCGTCATTCCGGGGTCTCCAGGACGCGGTTCCAGGTGGTGCAGGGCCAGGGTGCGTCGCCGGAGTCGTAGCCGTCGCCCCGGTCGCAGCCGCCGCAGACGAGGCTGACCCCGTCCCAACCGAACATCGGTTCGTGCAGGTCCAGGACGACGCGGCGTAGGCCGCGCGCCTCGGCGATGACCTCCCGTGCCTCGTTCACCCGGATCTGTGCCGCCCGCTGGCGGCGCAGCCTCTCGGCCTTGGCCTCGCGGTGAGCGCGGCTCTCCTCACGGGTCGGCATCCCCCGGCCGAACCCGCGCCCGCCGACCATCTCCGAGGCGCGCGGCACGATGTGCTGGGACGGCCGGTACGACGCGGTGGTAGTCGTGTGGAACCGGTACGGGGCAAGGCCGCTGCGGGGCATCTCCTCGGCGGCGCTCATGCTGCCCTCCCCTGCCGGACGTGCGACCGACTGAGGGTGGGGCCGGTCTGGTGCTGGTAGTGCGAGCCCAGCCCCTTGGAGCCGTAAGCGCGCATGGCGCGGCAGGACAGCTCGTAGACGGCCAGCTGGGCGATCCGCATGCCGGGCGTGAGCATGATCGTGTACTTGGTGAGGTTCGCCAGCTCCAGGGTGAGCTGCCCTTGGAATCCAGGATCAACATAACCGGCGCACTCGATCGCCAGGCCGTGACGGGCCAGAGACGACTTGCCGGCCAGGATGCCCACCAGCGAGTCATCCAGCCCGACGGTCTCCACGGTGCACGCCAGGGCGAACCCGTGCGGCGCCAGCGGGTACTGGACGCCTTCGGCCAGGGTGCGGAACCGGTGCGGCTGGGTCGGCGGGGCCAGCGGGTCGATGTAGCCGGCGAACAACGGGTGGTCGTTGGGGAGCGCGGCGAACGTGTCCCCCAGGCGCAGGTCGATCGACGCCGGCTGGATCTGCCCCTCCTCGAGCGGGTCGATGACCAGCTCTCCCCTGCCGATCGCCTCGGCCAGGTGCCGGTCGGACAGCACGGTCACTCCGGGCCCCCCAGCGCACCCAGGGAGCGGGTGGCGAGGGCCTGGCCGCCGATGTACGGCCAGAACAGGGTCGACAGCACGCTGCCGATCAGGAACCGCACCCGGACCTTGCGGGGCAGGTCGGCGGGGCGGTCTTTCCAGGCGCGGCGCGCGATGGACGCGACGGTGCCCATGCCGCCCAGGTAGACCAGCGCCAGGATGGCGAGGGCTGCTGCCTGGCCGGGGTTGGTGAGGGCGAGCCATTCGGCCCAGGTCAGGATCATGCCGGTACCTCGATGGTGATGTGTTGGATGCCGCCACCCAGGCGGATGTGGACCTTGGGGATGCACTGGCCGGCACCGGGCACCGATGCCATGGCGGTGGCCACGAAGTCGGCCAGCTCGTTGAGCGTCATCGTGCGGCCGGTGCCGGCGTGTTTGATCGTGACGGCGCGGTTGACGTTAGGCACTGAGCGGCCTCCACTGGTCCCACTCGGGCGGTGCGGCAGGGACCTGGGCGAACTGGCCGGTGGGCTGGCGGTGGCGGCCGGCGGCGGCCTGGGCCAGCAGGTCCTGGCGCATCTCCTCCACGATCTGCCGGGTGCTGCGGGTGTCTGCCGGCGCCGGGCGGGCCTCCTGTACCGACCGGACCGGGACCGCCGGCAGGGCCGGGGGCTGAGTGAGGGCCAGCGTCAGGTACCCCTGGGCGACGGTGCCGGCGGCAGCCGCCCAGGCAATGGCCTGCTCGATCGTCGTCGGGTCGCACGCGGCCAGGTCGCGGCTGGCCTGGTCCAGCAGGTTCTGGGCCTGCGCGGCCGGCTCGGTGCGGGTCATGCGGCCACGTCCTCTGCGGCCGCCACGACGCCGCTGGCCGGGCGGTACACCTCGACCACCGGGCCGCGCTTGTGCAGCAGGTCCGGCCAGGACAGCGGCGCGTGCTCCATCACCGGGCCGCCGGCCACCGGGTACCAGTGGTGGCCTTCCCAGGCCGGGTTGTCGAGGCGCTGGACGGCGCAGGAGTACTTGTCCAGCACGATGCTGGTGTTCGGCAGCTCCTCCGGGACGTCCAGGTCGTGAATAGGGCGTTCGATGCGGGCGATCATTCGGATGCTCTCCTGGGTGAAGGGATGTGCGTGCGAAGCAGGGCGATGAAGTCGAGGGCCTCTTGCGGGTCATAGCGGCCGTCCGCTCCCCTGGTCAGGCGCACGGTGCGGCCGTCGCGCTGGATGCCACGGGAGGACCACTGGGAGACGGCGGCCGCCTGGACGTTGCCGAGCTCGGCGACCTCGTTGCGGGTCAGGCGGGCGCCGGTGGCGGTATCCGGGGTCGGCGCCAGCCAGGTTTCGCCGGCGTGGTGGGCGGCCTTGGCGATCTTCGCGGCCCACTCGGGGTCGTTCTGGGCCAGGGCGTGGTGCAGCCACCGTGCGATGGCGCGGGCCTTGTCGAGCTGGGTGCCGTCCATCAGCGGGACTCCCTTACGTGCAGGAACGTCCACTGGAACGCCAGCTGCTGGGTGTTGGAGGTGATGTGGCGGTGGCAGCCCAGGCAGCGCCCGTCCCACCAGTAGAAGCCGCCGGAGCTGAAGCGCTTGACGCGGCCGTGGCAGCGCACCGGCACGATGACGAGGTCGGTCACTGGGTGCCGCCGTACCGCTGGCCGAGGGCCACCCGCTGGTAGGTGCCCTGGTCGACGCACACCGAGCCGGTGTCGTCGCCGTCGCGGAGCTCGAGGGACCAGCACTCCGGCACGTACCGGGGCATCGGCAGGAGCCACCCGCACGGGTTGCCGCCAATGGGCTGGCAGAAGAAGTCGGTGGTGGTGTACGCGGGCTGGTCGTGCTTGGCGGTCACGGTGCCGTGGTCCAGACCGCAGGCGGCCAGCACAGCCACCACGGGGGCCAGGAGCAGCGCGCGGCGCCTCATGCGGCCTGCTCGTAGCCGGCGGCGTACTCGTCGGCGGTGAGCACCCGGAACACGCCGGGGCGGTCGAGGGCGGGCTGCCGCAGCACCACGTCCCCCGGGTAGGCCTTCGTGAGGGAACCGGGCACGTTCACCCAGCGCACCGTGTGGCCGTCCTCCTCCAGGGCCTTGCCGATGGTGCCCGCGCACCAGAGCCGGACGTCGTCCAGGTTGTCGGCGGTGACCGGCATGGCGTGCACCCGGGCGTCCAGAGGGCGCACGGACTGGACACCAGCGGGCAGCTGCTCGGGCATGGGCGTTTCCTTGGGTGCGGGGGTGCGGGGTTTATCCAGGTCGTAGCGGGTGCCCAGGCCGAACAGGTGGCCGTCGTAGTCCTGGTCGGTGATGCGCTCGCCGCAGGCCTTGCACTCGACCTTGCCGTTGGAGTGCAGGCGGATCAGCGCCGGCCGGCGGCAGGTCGGGCAGGGCAGCGGGAGCCGGTCGGCGGCCTGGCGGGACGCCATCGCTTCGGCCTGTCGGTGCAGCTCGAGCAGCGTCAGGCCGGCGGTGATGCCGTCGCGGTTGGCCCAGTACTCGTCGCCCATGACGGTCGTGGTGTCCGGGTCGTGCCCGTCCGCCCTGCGGGCCGTGCGGGACCGTGCGGGGGTCTCGGTGACCGGCAGGGCCAGGAACTCGTCCAGGTACTGGATCAGCAGGAAGCAGGCCCGGATGACGCGGACGTTCTGGCGCATTCGGGAGGCGTTCAGGGGTGACCAGCGGGTGGGGGGCAGGTCCACGACCCGGGCCGTGGCGGTGGCCCACATCGTCACCTCGGAGTCGATCCACTCCTGGAGCGTCAAGGCGTTCAGGTCCAGCGGCACCGGGGAGTACAGCTTGATCCGGGGCTGGGCGGGCATGTCCGGGTCGCGGTACCGCTGCTCGCCGGACGGCACCAGCAGCTCGGACAGCTCGTCGATGTCGCCGGGCAGGTGCTGGATGGCGGATTTGACGTTGCGCCAGTCCGCCGCGCACAGCCCAGGCTGGTACAGCACGAGGCCGTCCCAGCCGAGGTGTTTGCCGTCGTCGTCGGTGAGGCGTTCACGGTCGGCGCAGCGGTCGCCGCGCCGGCATCGGGGCAGCACGAGTTCGGGGTGCAAGGGGTGTGTCCTGTTCGGTCGGGTGCCCTGGGGGGGCCGAGCAGGTGTGGTGTGGCGTGCCCCGGGCCTGGAGAGGGGTGGGTGTCTGGGCCCGGGGTGCGCGCGGGGTGTGGCTTGGTCAGGCCTGGGGGTTGTCGCCCAGGCGGCGCTTCGGGGCGGCGGCGACGGCCTCGGCGACCCGCTCGAGCATCGTCGGCTCGGGCTGGTTGCTCTCCAGGTGGGAGAACGCGAACAGGGGCCACGCCTGGCGCAGCGCGTCGTCGTGCGCGAGCTGGCGGCCGTACTCGGCGTTGTAGTTGGTCGGGTCGACCGGCGCGCTCTTCCCGACCAGCACGAAACCGTTGTCGAGCTTGATCACGGCGATGTTCAGGACACCGCGCTCGATGTACTCGACCTCGGCGACGCGCGAGCGCATGTAGTCGAGGGTGATGCGGAACCCGGTGCGGACGGCCTCGGAGGCGGCGTCGACAGCTTCAAGTGCGGACATGGGTTGCTCCTGTTGGATGGGGTCGTAGCGGCGGTCGAACACCTGGTAGGCGCAGGGGTAGAACCGGTCGGGGCGGTCGGACTCGCGGATGACCCATTCCCAGGGGCCCACGTGGACTTCCCGCCCCTGGAGGGTGGTGAGGATCGGCAGGCCGGCGTTCGGGCCGATCCTCATTCCCACCGGCTCGCCCAGGTCGACGCCAGCCTTGGCCCACGCGAGCAGCTCCTGCTCGTTGTCGCCGGTGTACTGGATGGCGTCGATCTCGACGGGCCTGCTGCGGAACCGGGGCATCAGGCGGCCAGCTGTCGCATCGTGAGCTTCTCGGGGCGGGTCTCGCCGCCGAGAGCCTCGGTGGTGACCAGCAGGGCCTCGATCCCCCAGGCCAGGCCCCGTTTGAATCCGGGGTCGGTGGCGTTGGCGGCGAGCATGGCGAGCTGGACGTGCAGGTTGCCGACCAGGTCCTCGACGGAGTCCAGGCGGGCCCGTTCGGCGGTCGAGCCGTCCTGGTGGATCGGGGCGAGCGAGCCGCGCCCGCACTGGGCGCACGGCCCCAGCTGGTCGACGGTGGCGGTGGTCGGCGGCTGCCACCGGTGCGTGCGGGTGAGGGAGGACATCTGGCCGGACATCAGACCGTCCAGCCGTTGCCGAAGCCGTCAGCGCGGCCCCGTTTCGTCATGACACCCCGGTCGGCCAGGCGGTCGACCTCCTCGGGGTCCATCTCGAGGCGGTCGCCGATCTCCTTGGCTGACAGCCCTTCCTGAAGGAGGTCGGCGACGATGTCAGCCATGCCCAGGACGGCGTGCGTGCCGCGCGCCCGGTTGTGCCGCACGGTGGCCAGGCGGGCCAGGGCGGCGTCAGTCTCGGGGAGTACGACAACCGGCACCAGGCCGCCGGTGAGGGCCGCTACGTCCTCGTCAGCGGACGTCAGCCACCGGTGGTAGCCGTCCACGATCTCCAGGACGCCGTTGCCCTCGTCCCGGGCGACGATCGGCTGGGTCCAGCCGTTCTCGATGATCGACGTCTTGAGCAGTCGGTGCTCGGGCGGGGCCTGATGGTTCGGATTCCATGAGTTGGCCTGGAGCTTGTCGCGCTCCAGCCACTGGACGGCCGAAACGGGCTGGTCGGCGATGCTCACGCGGCCTCCTGCTGACGGGCGTATGCGGGGATGAGGGCGTGCGGGTCGGCCGGCGGGCGGCCAGGGTGCGACAGCTCGGCGAACTGGCCGGCGGCGATGATGTCCGCGAGCTCGTCGGCGTACTTGTGCCAGAACTGCGGTTCGGCGCGCTTGGAGCCGTCGTCCAGGGTGCGGATGCGGCCGCCGGCCTGCTTGCGCTGCTTGAAGTCGCCGCGCATGGCGATCATCAGCAGGAAGTCCCAGGACACGCCGGTCTCCGGGTGCGGGGCGGTGACCACGAGCGGCTGGGTGGTCTTGCGGTAGTGGCGGCGGATGATGTCGGTGATGCGGGCGGCGATGTTGCGGGCGTCCTCGTCCTCGAACTTGGCCAGGTAGTGGCGGATGAACTCGCCCCAGGGCATGCCGGCGGGCTTCTCGGGGCGGCCCCGGTAGGAGTACAGCTCGGTGAGGGCGTAGCGGGCTGCGGCGCCGACGCCGGGGACGCGGTCGACCATCTTGTCCCACACTTCGGGGAAGCACGCCGCATAGGTGTGGATCTTCTGGAGGGGCTCCTCGCCGAACGCCGGAGAGCAGCGCTGCATCGACGCGCTGATACCGGCCATCTCCAGGCGGTCGTAGGCGTGGTTGTAATCCCAGCCCTTCACCGCCGGTGCCGTCCAGACGTCCTCGGCGGTCCAGTC
>OUNO010002401.1_pt2 | contig 24887 bp, 21 predicted proteins | sample 1779811 | NCBI WGS metagenome assembly OUNO01 (sample SAMEA3914804, study PRJEB12502) | metagenome | biome: forest; material: soil | place: Canada | collected 2010-06-25 | depth 0.3 m | reverse complement strand
GCGGCGGCTTCGACCTCGGAATGGCCAGTGAGCAAGAGCCGCGAGGTGGACGGCGAAATTTCGCGCGCCTTGGCCAGCAGCGCGGCGCCATGCATTACCGGCATGCGCATGTCCGAGAGGATGACGGCGAAAGCCGGCTCGCTCTCGAGTAGTGAGACCGCGGCCACCGGGTTGGATTCCGTGGTGACCTCGAAACGCTCGAAGAGCGTGCGCTCCAAACCTTCGAGAACCAGCGGTTCGTCGTCCACGCACAGGATCCGGCGATTCGGTCCGACGGTCATCCGAGCATTCCTCGAAACGTAGGGAGTAAATCGGCGGCGCCAATCCGCTTCAAATAGTCGGGGTCTGGCGGCTCACCATGAACGAGACACGACGCCAGCCACACGATCTGGGGCAAACCGAGCCGGTCGTATGGATTTCGCTCCGGAGCGTGGTGGTTGGATACGGCCTCCACGATCGGGAAGGGTAGCCCCCAAAGCCCCAGCAAGAAAGCGCCCACTTCGGCGTGCGTCACCTGCCGCTCGGTCGAGCCGCTCGGCGCGGGCAGCGCAGGCGCGCTGAGTACCAGCTCGCCGACGTCGCAGGTCAGCCCGGCCATGAACGCCGCGTCGGGGTCGTCTCGACCGATGGCGATGCGACTGGCCAGGCGAGCGATCTTGAGTGAGCGCTGTTGCAGGGCCTCCACGGAGATCGCCGACGTTCCCAGGCCGCCCACGGCGTCGAACGCGCCGATGCCGAGCGCCAAGTTCCGGATCGTCTTCATGCCCAGACGCAAGACCGCGGTACGAATGTCACTGACGTTGCTCGAGACGGCGAAGAATGACGAATTGACGACTTGGAGCAGCTTGCTGCTCATGGCGGGGTCTTGCTTCACCACGTTCACTACCGCATCGACGGTCGTACCTTCGTCATCGAGCAGTCGCGAGAGCTCGCTGAATAGGCGCGGCGTCGAGGGCAGCCGCTCCACCTTGCCGACCACGGCTTGCAGCTCGGCGTTGTTCAGCCACGCACTGAGCTCCAGCGTCCGCTCGATCACGCGGCGCAAGGTGTCGGCGCTGCACGGCTTCACCAAAAACTGGTGGGCGACGCGGGCGGCTCGCACGGCCGCGGCTTCGTCGGTTTGACCCGAGAGCACGATGCGCGCGATGTGCGGGTGCTTGTCGCGAGCGTGTCCGAGGAGCGCGGCCCCGTCCATGCCCGGCATGCGCATGTCGGAGACGATCACATCGTAGTGCGATTGCTCGAGCTCGACGATTGCGGCAGGCCCGCTGTTCGCGAAGGAGGCCTCCCATTCGACTTCCAGCTGGAACAAGCTGCGCTCGAGGGCCTCGAGCACGCGTGGTTCGTCGTCGACGAAGAGGACCTTCACGTCGTTGCCCCCGCCGCCCCGTCGGAGCTCGGTACCAAAGGCAGCCCGATGATGAAGGTCGTGCCGATCCCTTCTTCGGTTTCGAACGAGATCGTTCCGCCGTGTTTGTCGACGATCACGGAGTACGCGATCGCCAGCCCTTGCCCGGTGCCTTTGCCCACGGCTTTGGTGGTGAAGAAGGGCTCGAAGACACGCTTGCGATGAGCGAGCGGGATGCCGCCGCCCGTATCGGAGATGCGGATCTCGGCGGTGTCTCCCAGGCGCCGGCCTGCGATCTTGATCCGCCCCTTCCCGTTCGCGCCCCCTGCGGTCACGTCCGAAATCGCGTGGGCCGCGTTCACGACCAAGTTCAGTACGACTTGATTGAATTCATTGCGCAGCACCGGCACGAGCGGCAGGTCTGGCTCGAGCTCGAGCTCCACGTCTGCCACGTACTTCCACTCGTTCCGCGCAACCGCAACGGTGGTCTCGATGGCATCCTTCAGGTTCTCCGCGCGCTTCTCGGAGCCGCTCGGATGGGAGAAGGCCTTCATGGCCTGGACGATGCCGCTGATTCGCCCCAGACCCTCGAGTGACTGATCGAGCGCCAGCGGCAGCTGCTTCTGAATGTAGCCCAGCTTGGACTTCTTGCTGATGGCGTCGACGGCATCGATCAATTCGCGCGGCACCTCGCCTCGGCGCGCCGACTCGACCACGGCCGTCGTGGCCTCGAGCACCGTGAAGACACTGCTCAGCGCGCGCTTCACGAAGCTCGTGTTGTCCGACACGTATTGCGCGGGCGTGTTGATCTCGTGCGCGATGCCAGCCGCAAGCTGGCCGATGGCCTCCAGCTTTTGGGCCTGAAGCAGCTTGGCCTGCGTGCCCTTCAGCTCGGTCAACGCGCCGCCCAATTGCTCCTTCTGCTCGCGAAGCTCTCGCGTGCGATTGGCGACCACGGCTTCCATGGCGATGTTTTGCTCGAGCACCCAGAAAGCCGAGTGCCGCTCGCTGCCCGCGTTGTCGACGCGGTCGATCAGCACCCGAATCGTCTTTTCCTTCGCGCGTAGCTTGCGCTCCAGCGCCGCCACTCTGAGCGTCAGCTCTTCCATCGACAGGCCGTAGCTGAACGTGGCGCTCATTGACCCCCCAGGGCAACCGCGGTCATCGTCTGGTTCACGTAGATGGCGTTGTATTGCTCGCCGTACGTACTGAAGCCGACCACGCGGTTCTGTGCCAATAGCTGGCCGACCGCCTTGTCCTTCTGATCCTTCTCCAGCTCGAGGCGGCGGAGCACGCAGTCAAAACCCAAGATGACCTCGGGTGAGGCCACCCGGCCTCGAAGGCTGGCAAACCCGCGTTCCAGTGCGGCCATCGGATCGGTGTCGCGGCCAATGGTGAGCACGAGGCCCTGTTCGATGGCACAGAAGAACGTCAGGCTATGATCGGGGTTCGCGCACTTGATCGAGCGCACGAAGTAATCGTCGCCGTTGCGCAGCATCACCGGGTTCTTCGAGAAGAGCGTCGAGCAGAGCTCGTCCAATTCCACGCCGAGCATCTCGGCGTACGCTTCTGCCGCCGGTTCTCCGTTGATCTCTTGAACCACGCGTTGAGCAGGATCGGCCAGGGTGACGACGAGTCGTTGCCGCGTCGGTGCAACGTGTTGCACCTTGAAGGTGGCGAAGGGGAGCGTGGTCTCGAACAGCACGAGCACGGCAGCGTCCGAGACGAACTTGCCCTCGTGGTAGATGTGCGTGCGCTGAAACGCGAGCTCGTCGCCGGCCGAGCCGCCGATCAATGGCACGTCGGCCAAGGATTGGTAGAGCGAGGCCGCCAGGCGTTCTTCGGCTAGCGATAGGCCGTCGCACAGCACGAGACCGAAGCCCTTACGCGATGTTTGATCCAGTAGTGCGGACGTCGCAGCGAATGCCACCTCCGCCGCCTTTGCCTGACATTGCTCGAGCGGCGAGATCAGGAATGGGCGCACCCGCAGCTCGTCACTGGTGAGGCTGACGGCAGTGATGCCACCCTTCTGATATCCGCCCGGTCCGATCTGTCCGGACGTGGTGCAACCTGCAACGGGAGCCGAGATTGACGCGCTGATACAACGCCCCAAGCGCTCGAGATCGTACTTCGGTGAGCAAAACAAGAGCACGACACTGGCTCCGGTCGTATCCAGCTGAGCGCTCAGCTCGCGTATCGCTTCGGCCTCGTCGCTCAGGTCGGTTTGCGCTTGTCGCGCGATCAGTCGTTTGCCGGTGCCCACGCCTGTGGGAACGGCCAATTTGAGACACGCTTAATGCCAGTACTCGCGGGGAGCGGTCTTCTGTCGAATTTCGACAGTGTGACTCAATGCTTCAGTTGGGGCCCCCGAACGACCTTCAGGGCAATCACTCTCGGGTCATGCTAACCATTCCAAACATGGGCGATGACCGAGCGCCGCTCGCCGAGGCTGAAACCGCCCTGCTGTTGGTGGACGACGACGAGGTGCTGCTCTCCGGCTTGGCCCGTCAGCTCGCGGCTCCGGGTAGGCGAGTGGTGATTGCCTGCTCGGGCGACGCGGCGGTTCGAGAGCTCGCCGTTCAATCGTTCGACGTGATGGTGAGCGACATTCAAATGCCGGGAATGAGCGGCTTGAAATTGCTGCGCATGGTGCGCGAGCACGATCTGGATCTACCCGTGATTTTGATGACCGGGCGCCCCGATCTGAAGGGCGCTGCGGCGGCCGTCGAATACGGTGCATTCCAATACCTGTTCAAGCCGATTCAATTCGAGCGCTTGCAGGTATTGATCCAGCAGGCAATGAACGTCGGGCGCTTGAGTCGGCTCCGGCGCGAGGCTTCGGATCACTTGGGGGGCGTGGCGCTCCCGATCGGCGACCGCGCGGGTATCGACGCAGCGCTCGATAAGGCGTTGGGCTCGCTGTGGATGGCGTATCAGCCCATCGTACACGCGGCGTCCGGAGAATTGTATGGGAGAGAGGCACTATTGCGCGTCGACCAAGCGCTATTGTCTCACCCGCGACTCGTGCTCAGCGCGGCCGAACGCCTACACCGGCTGCATGAGGTCGGGCGCGCGGTTCGGGAGCGAGTGGCGAGCGATGCGGAAGCATCGGCGGAACGCGGCGCGCTCTTCTTCGTCAATCTGCACGCGGAAGAGTTGCTGGATCCGTCGCTCTATCTAGCGAACGCGCCGTTGTCGCGCATGGCTTCACGCGTCGTCTTGGAGTTGACCGAGCGCGGTGATTTCGAGCGCATCCGCGATCTCGGCGAACGCCTCGCGCGCTTGCGTGAGGTCGGCTATCGCATCGCGTTGGATGATTTGGGCACGGGCACGGCGGGCTCGGGACTATTTAGGAGCTTGGAGCCGGAGTTCGTCAAGCTGGATATCTCACTGGTTCGTGGCATCGAGCGCGACGCAGCGCGACAAACCATCGTGCGCTCGATGGTCCGTGTGTGTCACGACCTGGGCAAACAGTTGATCGCCGAAGGGGTCGAGGCCGAAGGAGAACGCGTGACCCTGCATGAGTTCGGCTGCGATTTTCTGCAGGGTTTTTGGCTCGGTAAGCCCGAGCCGTTGGTTGGCAAAGTCGCCCTGTCGCCGGCGCAGGCAGCTCGTACATAGTCGGGATTACGTTCGCGTCAGATCGCGCCAACGCGACAGCGCGAGAACGCGAATTTCGACGCGTCGGTGCAGGCGCGCCGAGAAGAGTGAGACTCTGTGTCTCGAGCGTCGTTGCAATTGCGTCACGCTCATGAGCGATGAGCGATGGCTCAGGCAGCTAGGGCTCCACGGTCGGTTGCGCACGTGCTATCGTGTCTAGGAATTTGGCAGATATCATTCGATGACGAATCCAAAAGAGAGTGGCAGCAAGATTCTCTTGGTCGACGATGACGAGAAGGTGCTTTCCGTGCTCGTTCGTTCGCTCAATACGGCAGGGGTGCAGGTCAGCGCCGCGACCACCGGAGCTGATGCGTTGCTCATGCTCGGCAAGCATTCGTTCGACGCGGTGATCAGCGACATCCAAATGCCAGGGATGAGCGGTCTGAAGCTGCTCCGCGCAATTCGCGAGCATGATCTCGATTTGCCCGTGGTCTTGATGACCGGCGAGCCCAATCTGACTGGCGCCGCCGCCGCAGTGGAATACGGGGCCTTTCAGTACCTGATCAAGCCGCTCGAGATCGATCGCTTGCGAGCCGTGGTCGCGCGAGCCATCAGCTTCGGGCGAATTGGGCGGCTGAAGCGGCAATGTGCCGAAGAATACGGCAGCGGTTCCTTCTACGTAGGCGACCGCGCCGGCATCGACGCCAAGCTCGATCGCGCTCTACTGTCGCTGTGGATGGCGTATCAGCCCATCGTGCGCGCGGACGGCGAGCCGTTCGGGTACGAAGCTTTTTTGCGCAGTGAAGAGCCGCTGCTGCCGCATCCCGGCTCCGTGCTCAAAGCTGCCGAGCGGATTGGCCGGACGCATGATGTCGGTCGCGCCGTGCGCGAGCTGGTCGCCGCAGACGTGGCCAAGAGCGTCGACGACGGCGCGTTCATCTTCATCAATCTGCACACGGAAGATCTGCTCGACCCAATGCTGTACCTACCGAGCGGCGCCTTGACCCGGATCGCCAGTCGCGTCGTGTTCGAGCTCACCGACCGGGCGTCCCCGGACGCGATCAAGGGTGTCGAGACGCGTGTCGAGCGGCTGCGTGAGCTCGGCTTCCGAATCGCGCTCGACAATCTGGGGGCAGGGGAGGCAGGCCTGTCGACCTTCACTCAGCTGGAGCCGGAGTTCGTGAAGCTCGACCTGTCGCTCATTCGCGGCTTGCACCGAGACGCGAACAAGCTCGGCATCGTGCGGTCCATGATTCGCCTGTGCCACGATCTCGGTAAGTCCATCGTGGCCGAGGGCGTCGAGGTGGCGGAGGAACGGGACGTGCTCGTGGCCGAGGGCTGCGATTTCTTGCAAGGCTATTACTTCGGTCGCCCAGAGCCTTCTCTCGGCGGGTCCGGTCCGAGCGTTGCGCAGCTCGGCGTTGCCTGAGGCCAGCGCTCTTCGGCTGTGCTCAGCGCGCGGATGCCCTAGTTGAACCAGGCGTAGACGGCGCAGGCTCCCACAGCGACGGCAGCCCCGAGCATCGAGCCATGCCCGTAGCGGACCGTGAGGAACGCCCCGAGCGTTGCACCGAGCAGGAAGCCGCACGCAATGGTCGACAGCAACAGGACCGTGGCCAGGGCGGGCTGCTCCGCCCCAGTGCTTCCTGCCAGCGGCAGCAGGTGTCTGGCTTGGAACAGAGAGCGCTGCCAGAAACGGAACCAGCGCGCGCACTCGATACCCAGGTCTGTAACGACGCCGGTGAGGTGTGTCGTGCGAACGATGGCGCCCGACAACCGCGTCACCAGCGCATTTTGCATGCCCATCGCCGCGCAGAGCAACGCCGCTTCCGCGTCTTGCACGCGCGCGTGAACGCCGACCGTTAGATAGGAGAGTCCGGTGAAGACGAGCAAGAGCACTGTTTCTGCCCCAAGCGCACCCGCATAGGCGCGCGACGCGGCTCCGCCGAAGACTCGGTTCTCGATGATGAGGCTTGCGCAGAAGGCACCCGCGAAGAAGCAGAGCACCAGGCTGAAGGCCGCAATCGCTGCGGCAAACTGACCGGTGGCTGCGTCATTCGCGAGCCGACCGACATTGCCGGTCACATGGGAGGTAAAGGTGCCAATCAGCACGAACCCCGACGAGTTGACGAAGCCGCCAACGCAGGCGAGATAGCCCGCGACCCGACGATTCTGACCGTCCGAGCGCGCACTTCCTTCGCGAGAAAACATCTGAGGCCCGGCCTTCCTGCTTCAAAGTGAGGGAGCGGTCAAACTTTGCGAGCTAGCGGATGACCTCTCGGCGCACATCTCGATCGAGGAGCAGCTGTTATCCTGCGGCCCGCAAAGCGAATCCTGACTCGATCCTGGAAGGCCTCGAGGAGTATGCCACGGGGCGCGTCACGCTTCAGCGTCTCCAGAGCACGAAGGCGACCGACCAGGTGCTCGAGGCCAGGTTGAAGGCACTCGAGGAGAAGCGAACCCGACGAGACTGAGCACGTGGCCACATGCCACAGTGCCCAGTTGGACATTGGGTGTATCGTCGCGGGGCATGGCACGCGAGCTCGATCCTGAACGCCCCGTCAGCTCGTTCGAGGCGGGCGCCGAGAATGCAGAGCGCTTTCGGCTGCTGGTAGAGAGCGTCAAAGACTACGCCATCTTCATCCTCGATCTCGATGGCCGCGTCAGCACTTGGAATCCTGGGGCCGAGCGCATCAAGGGTTACCGAGCCGCCGAGATCTTGGGCAAGCACTTCTCGATTTTCTATCCGCCCGATGTCGCCGCGACCGGCAAATGTGAGCTGGAGCTCGAGATCGCCACGCGTGATGGACGCTTCGAAGAAGAGGGCTGGCGCCTACGTAAAGACGGCACTCGCCTGTGGGCGAACGTCACCCTCACCGCGTTGCGTGATGGCCAAGGGCGCTTGGTCGGCTTCGCCAAGGTGACCCAGGACCTCACTGCACGCCGGGTGGCCGAAGAAGACACGCGCCGCTTTCGCCTGCTCGTCGAGAGCGTGAAGGACTACGCGATCTTCATTCTCGACCCAACGGGGCGAGTGAGTACCTGGAACGCGGGTGCGGAGCGCATCAAGGGCTACCGTCCCCACGAGATCATCGGTCGCCATTTCTCGACGTTTTATCCGCCAGAGGACGTGGCCGCGGGCAAGTGTGAGCTCGAGCTGGAGGTAGCGCTGCGGGAAGGGCGCGTAGAGGACGAAGGCTGGCGCGTCCGCAAAGACGGCTCACGCTTTTGGTGCCGTGTGGTCATCACCACCTTGCGTGATCCGGACGGCGGCGTGTTGGGTTTCGCCAAGGTGACGCAGGATTTGACGGAGCGCCGTGAAGCGGAAGAAAACCGGCGCGTGCTGGCCGCGCAGACCGCGGCGTTGCTCGAGAAGGCCCGCATCCAGGAGTTCCAAGAGCGGTTCCTGGCCATTCTCGGGCACGACTTGCGGAATCCGTTGGCGGCCCTGGATATGGGGGCCGGCATTCTGCGCCAACAGCTCACCGCGCCAGCGGCTCTGCGGGTGCTCGATCGCATGGCCTCGAGCGCCAGCCGCATGACGCGCATGATCGAGCAGATCCTGGATCTGACCCGCAGCCGCCTCACGGGCGGCCTCGATCTGAGGCCGCAAGGCATGGACATCCACGCCACACTGACGAAGATTGTCGACGAGCTACGCGGCGCCCACCCTGCGCGCGGCATCGAGCTCTTTAGCCCGCATCAGGTGGGGCAGTGGGATCCGGATCGCTTGGAGCAGGTGTTCTCGAACCTGGTCGGCAACGCCATTTTGCATGGCGATCCGAGCCACCCCGTGACCATTCGGGCGGAGGTCACCGCTGCCAGCATCGTGATCGCAGTCCACAACCACGGCTCGGCGATTCCGTCCGAAGCCCAAGCGACCCTCTTCAATCCGTTCCGCCGTGGCGAAAGAGACAGCCGCACCTCGAAGACCGAGGGGCTGGGGCTCGGGTTATATATCTCCCAGGAGATAGTGCGAGGGCACGGCGGCGACATCGCCATCGAGTCGAGCGACATGCAAGGCACCACGTTCCGCGTTACACTCCCGCTGAGCCACGGGGGTGGAGCAATATGACCGACCGAAGCCGACACACGGTGCTCATCGTGGAAGACGAAGCCGACCTGCGTGAGATGATGAGCGACGCCCTGGAGATGAAGGGCTACGCCGTGGTCACGGCCGAAGAGGGGCTCGACGCGCTACGCAAGCTCGACGACATCGGAACGCCTTGCTTGATCTTGCTCGATTTGCTGATGCCCGGCATGAATGGTTGGGACTTCTTCGAGAAGCTCCGCGAACGCCCCGCGCTCGCTTCCGTGCCGGTGATCGTGCACTCCTCGGCACCGGAACGCGCGCCAGTTGGCGTCACGCGCGTGATGAGGAAGCCGCTCTTGTTCGACGGGCTGATTGCGGTCGTGCGCGAGTACTGCTCGATCTGACGCTGACGCGGTTTACACGGGCGGTCGAGAGCACCGCTCAGGCCGCTGGCATCGGCAGCTGAAGGCGCACGGTGGTGCCGCCACCAGCGCTCGACTCGATGGTCAGCGTACCGCCGGCGATCGCTGCACGTTCGCGCATCCCCGCGATTCCGAGACGCGCTGGATTCTGAGGCGCTGCGACGTCGGCGTCGAAGCCGGAGCCGTCGTCTTCGACGATGGCCTGCACCATGGCACCGCGCCGTTCCACGCTCACGCTCACGCTCTTGGCAGCTGCGTGCTTGAAGACGTTGTTCATTGCTTCTTGCACGACCCGGTAGAGCGTGGTCTCGACGACGTTGGGTAGCCGCGGCTCGTCGATGCCGGCGCCAAAGAAGTCGACCGAGATGCCGCTGCGCTCCGCCCAGGAGTCCAAATACCCGGAGAGGGCACGCGACAGGCCCAGCTCGTCCAACGCAGCGGGGCGAAGCGCCGCCGCCAGCTGATGGATCTCTTTTCCTATTCGTTCGGCGGCGGCTCGCAGCTCGCGCAACTTCTGGGCCACTTCTTCGGCCCGCGCCGATTCGAGGGATTTCAGACCCAACATCAGCGCGGTGATCTGCTGACCTACTTCGTCGTGAAGCTCGCGCGAAATGCGGCTGCGTTCTTCTTCCTGTGCGTTGACCAGCCGCCTTTGTAGCTCTTGCCGTGCCCGTTCCGCTTGGCGGTGCATGGCCACCTCGGTGCGTAGGGCGACGTTCACGGCGTCGAGCTCGGCGGTACGCTCGACGACTCGCGTCTCTAGGTGGCGTTGCGCGCGGCGCACGGCTTCTTGCGCGACCTGCAGCTCGGTCACGTCCACGAACGTCAGTACGACTCCGGCGATGCGGTCATCGTTCGTGCGGTAGGGGAGGAGTCGCGCCAGGAAGAAGCGGCCACCGCTCTCCCCGACCTCTCGCTCGATCGGCACCAACTGTTGCAGCACCAGGGCCGCGTCAGCCAAGAGCTCGGGGTAGGCAAGGCGATGACGCAGGTGCGCCAGGGGCCGGCCGACGTCCGTCGCGATCAGGCTGAAGAGCTCCACCGCGGGCGGCGTGAAGCGCATGATCTTCAGCTCGCGATCCAGAAAGATGGTGGCAATCGCGGTCGCGCCCATCAAATTGCGCAGATCGCTATTGGCGTGACCGAGCTCGTCCACCTTGCCCTTCAGCTCTTGATTGACGGTGATCAGCTCTTCGTTGATGGATTGCAGCTCTTCGCGGCCGGTCTCGAGCTCTTCGGTGGCCGAGCGCAGCTCTTCGTTCATGGCTTGCAGCTCTTCGTTGCTGGCCTTCAACTCTTCGGTCGAACCCTCGTGCTGCTCCACGATGTCCCGCCAATGGCGTTTGACTTGCTCGAGCTCCCGCTCCAAGTGGCGCACCAGCGGTTCGTCTCGCTCACCTGCCGAAGCCGGAGTCGTGGCTGCGGTTTCCCGCTGTTCGATCGTGATGAGGTACAAGTCTGGGGCCAGCGACAAGGCGGGCGCGACGCGAATGTCGACCAGCTGCGTGCCATCTCGAACCTGGATTGGAACCTCGCTGGCGACGCTGGGTTCCCCGGTTTGCTTGGTCCGAAATAACGCCGCACGGAGCTCCACGCGCAACATCGGGTGCACGGCGCGGAATAGGTTCGTGCTCGGCTCTCCGCCGGCAAACTTCAAAAAGGGGCTCGCGGTCTCCGAGAGATGCAAGATGTCGGAATCGTCGTTGACGACCAACGAGGGTGGGCCGAGCTGTTCGATCAGCTTCAAGTGCAGCTCGCTCCACGAAATGCGATCGTTCACCGATTGGCGCAAGGCGGCCGCACTGTTCAGAGGCAGCGGGCTTCTGGCCAAAGTGACACCCGGATCGGCCTGCTGGAGCGCCAGCGAGCGCGCGAGCGTGCTCGCGCCCGAGGGGACGGGCATGCTGCTGCGTGTGGTCAAGCGCGTCGAATACAGGCGGTGCTTTTTATCGACGACCTGGAACAGCTGGCTCGCGTCATCCGCCGACTCCGAAGTGCCCAAGAACAAGCGCCCCTGGGGCCTGAGTGCAAAGTGGAAGATGTCGAACGCGCGCTCTTGCGCCGAGCGGTTCAGGTAGATCAACAAGTTGCGACACGAGATCAGGTCGAGCCGGGAGAACGGCGAATCTTTCAGCAAGTCATGGACCGCAAAGAGCAACATCTCGCGCAGCTCTCGGCGCACGCGGTAGCCGCGATGCTCCTTGATGAAGAAGCGCTGCAGTCGTTCGGCCGATACGTCATTCGTTATGGTCGTGGGGTAGAGACCATTGCGCGCGTCGGTCAATACTTGTTCGTCCAGATCGGTTGCGAAGACCTGCAAGGTGGGGGGCGTATCGAGCATGTGAGCGTGCTCACTCAGCAGCATCGCAATCGAATACGCCTCTTCCCCGCTGGCGCACGCGGGTACCCAGACCCGAACGGTATCAGCCTGCGTCTTGCCTCGAAAAAGCTCCGGGATCTGCTGTTTCAGAGCGTCGAACGAGTCACGGTCACGAAAGAAGTTGGTCACCGAGATCAGCAAGTCTTGGAGCAACGCGCCGGCTTCGCCCGGGTGCATTCGGAGGTAGGTGAGGTAAGCCGGCAGATTGTCGACTTCGTTCACCTGCATGCGGCGTGCGACGCGCCGCACGATCGTGGCGCGCTTGTAGTAGCTGAAGTCACGACCCGTACGCGCGTGCAAGAACGTCAGCACCTCACGCAGCGCGGCTTCTTCGCTCGAGGGGTCCGGGCGCGGAGTGATGGCGGGGTTCGGCCCCGTCTCCGGGGGTAGCTGCAGCCGCTCCCCGCCGGCCTGATAGCGCAGCAGGCGCTCCGGGATCTGCTCGACGTTCAACACCCAATCGACCATCCGGGTGCCGATCGCCGCAAGCGGCATGCCCGCGTGCTCGGCCTCGTCCGGGTCTTGCGCAATGGTCAGGCCGCCCCGCTCTTTGATGCGCTTGATGCCGAGGGCGCCATCGCCATCGGCCCCCGAGAGCACGACGGCCACGGAATGCGCGCCATGCGTGTCGGCGAGCGAGCGAAAGAACAGATCGACCGTCAGGCGTTTGCCGTGCTCACGCTGCAGATCGGTCAGGCGCAAGTGCCCGTCACTGAGTGACAGGTACTTACCGGGTGGAATGACATAGACGTGATCGGGTAAGATCTTCTGCCCGTCGCTCGCTTGCTCGACGCGCATACTGGTCGAGGTTTGCAATACCTCGCTCAGCGAGCTCTCGTGCTCGGGCGAAAGATGCAAGATCACGACGAAGGCCATGCCCGAGGTCGCGGGCATCTGCGTGAAGAAGCGACGCAAGGCGCCGATGCCGCCAGCCGAGCCGCCCAAGCCGATGACGCGCGTCAGGCCGTCGCCGAGGGTGGGCACCACGTTGTCTAGCTGCGGTCCGAGCTCTCCTTCGCTGACGTCCGGTTCGAGCGCGGGATCGGCGCCGGCCTGCTCGTTGTCCATGCCGCACTCTACCCCGGTTGATGGGGCGTCGGCATCAACGCCGCAGCATTGGAAAACGGGCGATGAACACACAGCCCTCGCCGGGCCGATCTGCCACGTTCAAGTCCCCGTTCATGGCTTCGACCGCTCGTTTCGTAATCGCCAGGCCGAGGCCCGTACCTTTCTGGCTGCCTTCGCGCTTCTTGACATAAGGCTCGAACAGCTCGGCGGGATCTTCCTGCTGCAAACCGCCGCAATGGTCTTCGACGTCGATCTGCACGCGGTCGTCACTGATTCGCGCGCCAAGCCGGACCGAGCTGCCGGGCTTCGAGAATTTGAGCGCGTTGTGCAGCAGATTGCTGATGGCAGAGCCGAGCAGCAGCTCGTCACCAGCGATGAACAACTGTTCGTCGAGCTCCAGCTGAATCGTGATCTCACGGTCCGCAATGGCTGCAGCCTCGAGGCTCCTCAAGACCGAAGCCACGTGCACGGGCACCAGCTCGGGCAGCGCGTCGACCTCGAGCTGCACCGTACCCAAGGACTGAGCGACGAGCGCTTCCATTCGCGCCAGGTTGCGCGCCAGGACGTTGGCCGTGTGCCCGTTCACGTCGAAGTCCCCGGTGCGGAGCAACTTGAAGGCCATGTTGGTATTGCCGAGCGCGTTTCTGAGCTCGTGCATCAGAAAGCCGAAGCTCTCGGTGATACGCTGGTTTTTTCGGTCCTCGTCACGCCGCCAATAGTTTTCGATCGCGGTCGCAATGCCGGCGTCCAGGCAGCGATTCATGATCTTGTATTCTTCGGCCGAAATCGTCAGCTCGTACTTCTCGCCCGTCTTGCCGACGGCCTGAGAAACCGCTGCGAACAGCCCCGGCAGACGTGTCACTGGCACACCGGCACGTTGTCGGTCAGCGCCGAAGCGTGCCGCGGCCTCGCTCGTTTGCGGCAGCGGCGAGGTCGACTCACGCACGCCGGAGTCGCGCTTCACGGCGCGCGTCATCTCGTCGAAGAAGCCGTCCACGTAGTCGGCTCCTCCCTCCGCGCCTTGGTCACCGAGCTCGCGGTAGCACGCCTCGAGGATCTCATCCCGATGGTCGCTCATGAATTGGTGCAGAACCAGCATCGGCATTTCCCTCGGATTGAGCTGCGTTATCGCAGCTGCCACGAGGCGCGTCTGTCCGTCCTTTGAGCGCATGTCCGTGAAAAAACGGACAGTCCGCGCTCCCGTTCGCCGCGTTCTCGCAGATTCGACGTTTCCGTACTAAGTACCAACGATGGAGGCGCTGCGAGGTCTGTGTCGGAATGCGACAGGGTTGCTCAATTGACCAGCGTCATTGCGGCGCCGCGCGTACCCCTGCGCCTGTTGCTGGTCGACGATCACCCGGTGTTGCGCGCGGGGCTGAAGGCCATGCTGTCCGCCGAGTCGGATATGACGGTAGTCGCAGAGGCAGACAATGGTCTGAGCGCAGTGCAGCTAGCGCTGGAGCTGGACGTCGACCTGATCCTGATGGACGTCACGCTGCCGGGTCTGAACGGCGCCGAGGCAACGCGAAAGATCAAGTCCGCCCGCCCGAGCGCGCTCGTACTGGCCCTCTCGGTGCACGAAGAGGTGTCATTCGCGCGCATGTTGTTGGATGCCGGAGCAAACGGCTATGCGCTCAAGCGCTCGGCGTGTGACGAGCTGGTGCGTGCCGTACGCATCGTCGCCGGCGGCGACACGTACGTGGACCCATCGATCACGGGCCACCTGCTGCGCGCGGTACCCCGAGGCCGCTCTCAAAGCAAGCTCTCGACGGTCACGTTGAGTGAGCGCGAGGCCGAGGTCGTGCGTCTGTTGGCTGAGGGGCTGACGATGAAGGAAATGGCCCAGCAGCTCTCGCTCAGCCCGCGCACGCTGGAAACGTACCGCGCACGCGCCCTGGAGAAACTCGAGCTCAAAACGCGTGCCGAGCTGGTTCGTTATGCGATCCAGTGCGGGTGGCTCGCGCAGTACTGAGCTCGAATCACGCTCGCAGGGCGCCGGCCAACTGCTCCCGAAGCTGCATCAAGACCGCGGCTCCAGACGACGGACCGTGGCTCGCTGCTGCGCGTGGCTCAGAGCCAATCCCGGGGATTGATTGGTTCCAAATGCGTCGCACGAGCCGTTCCAGCTCGGCCACGTTTCCCGGCCAAGGATAGGAACGTAGTAAGTCCAATGCGGCCCCACTGAACCGCAGCGAGCCCCCCGGAATACTCGAGCTGATTCGGTCCGCGAAATGCCGCGCCAAGAGCGGCACGTCTTCGCGGTGGTCCCGTAGCGGTTCCAGCTGAAGCTCGCCCTCGAAGCGGAATGCCAGTGCTTGTCGAACATTGCTGCGACGGGCGACATGCGCGAAGAGAGCGCTCGACGAGGCGATCACCCGCACGGTGGGCACACTTTTTCCGAGCAATCGCGCGACAGCCAACTGAACGGACGGCGCTGCTTCTCCGAGCTCATGAACATAAATGGTGGCGTCCGCGTGGCTGCCGGCAACGGCCAGACCATCCTGGAACACATCGAGCTGGCCCAGGTTGCTCGCGTCGAGCTCCAGCAGCGCGCCGTCCGGGCACGTCGCAAAATGCAACATGCGCGCAAAGTGGCGCCGCCCCGTTCCGCGTTCGCCCGAGATCAGAACGGAGGCACGCGGGTGGCGCGTCAGTTGTTCGAGCTCGATGCGCGAGCGGATGGCGGCCAGGCTTCGACCCACGACCTGCAAGTCGCTCCACGAGTCTGGCCCCGCGCTCTGATCGCTGCTCCGCTGCAACAGATTTACGATGTCGTCCAGGTATTCGAGCACGTAGTCGGCGAGGTCGTGTAAGCCACACGGATTGTCCAGCTCCGCCTCGCATGCGGCGATGATTTCAGTGCGTCGGGCGTCCCCCTGCTGGTGGCGTGGCATCGGCGAGTATCACAGTTTTCAGTTACACCGCCTCGAGCTCAAGTCCGTGATAGCCCTGACAAGTTTGTTTCCGACGAGCGACGTCGAGGCAGCGCGGGGCATTGGGGGCTCTCGATGGCGAGGACAAGACGACCGTAGAAGGAGTTCTTTTGCGTTGCGGCACGCCTCGGTGCGCTACTTTTCCGCGACGCCCCAAAGCTCGCCGCGATAGCGCTCGAAGCAGCGTTGCCCAGCTCGCAAGCGGAGCAGCGCGCCTTCGGCGATCAGCGGGGCCACTTCGGGACTGGCGGCGACCAAAGGCTCCAAGACCTCACGGTTCCAAGTCGCTGAATGACGGACGTCGAGCGTGGCGTGCAGCGCATAATAGCGGCGGGCCGCGCCACCGATTCCCAGTCGTTTGAGGCCCGCGTTGACCATCGCCGAGCGGCCTGGCGCTGTCAGCTCGATCACTCCCAGCGCACCAACCGATTGGTAAGCGTAGTGCCGCGCCGTCGCCAGCGCGACCATCAGGTTGCTCAGCGCCAGGGACTGCCAGACCGTGTTGCCATCCGGCTTCAAATCGAGAGTGCGCGCGAGGGCACCGAGCATTGGCCCGTGCATGCCTCCCTCGTTGCCTTGGCCCATTTCGTCCCAGTAGTTGCGCGCCATTTCCAGCTTCGGGCGGCTCGGCAGTTTGACTTGGGTCAGCGCGACGAGATCATCGAAGCCGGCCTCGCCCGCGAGCTCCTGTTCCAGGAACCAGCACATTTGTCGGTGATTTGCCTGTTCCGCAAGCCAGGGGAACAGCTCGTCGTTTTGACCGGGCCCCACTTCTTTGAGGGCCTCGAACCAGCGCACGAACGCCGCAGAATCGGTCGGCACCGTGCGCAGCTCGGCCGCAACTTCGGCGCGTTCCGCTTCCACGAATGCACGCTCGAAGCGGCGGATCGAAACTTCGCGCCGTAGGTCGCCTTCGAAGTCGAGCGTTTCCAAGGCAGGGCCGAGCCGCTGTGCGTGGGACGAGGCCAAAAGCCGGTGCACGAATTCGTGCGAGTCGTTGCCGCCAGAACCTGTCGGGAGTCGAGTGGACATGTTACGCGGACCCACTGCAACGGCAATGCCAGCTTCGTCTCTGCACACCTGTGCCCCACCGGTTCCAATGGATCGCTGGCGCACTGTTTGCTGAGCGAGTGTTCGATGAGCGGTACTTCGAGTTGTCCAAAGGGACTGCAGGCCGGAGACGACGTATTCCACGAAGCCTACGGAGCCACGCGAAATGGCGCGCGGCACGAAGTCCCGATCCTGGTGGTGCTGCCGACGGAGCTCGCACTCCACTATCGCAAGGACCGACGAGGTTTTCCCTATTCGCGACCGTCCTTCGACCGGGCCAAAGCCGGCGCTCACATCGCCGTCGCCCTGTTTGCGCTCACCTGCACCGAATCGCTGGAAGCTCGAACGCGTGATCAGCTCTCTCGCTTGATCGAGCACACGGCGGGGGCTCTTCGAGAGCTCGACGAAGCGGCTGATTTACCGCCGATCGACGTCGAGATTCGTTCGCTGCTCGAGACCTGCCAGCGCTTTGCCGCGGCGGCGCGGGAACGGGTTGCGACCGAGGCCGAACGCTCGGAGTTCGCAGGGCATGCCGGGCCGCGCATCTTGCGCATCACGGAGCTCGCGACCTGTGAGCAGATCGCGGGTTTGCACGAGGCCGTTGACCGCGCGCTGGGTCGTGTTTCGACCGAGGATCGGCAGCGGCTGCAAGTCGTGGTCGTGGGCGACCATCAAGCGCGTACGCGCAGCCTCGGCATGCAATACTTTCAACGCCGGTTTCGGGAACAGCCCGGCATGGACGAGCGCGTCACCTATGGGGAGAACATCGCTGACGAGGAAGAGGCGATCGCTCTCGTTGGCACGCGGCGGCTCGATCAGCTGATCGCGCGCGCCTTCTTCGGTGACGAGAAGCGCCTACAGCGCGACGTCTTGGGAGATGCCGCCAAGCGTTGCATCGAGCAGATGCATTGGGCTGACGACCGGTAGGGCCGCGTCGCCGCCGAGCCGAAGGTCCGCGCCCCCGACGCCCCGTCGCGCTGTTGCGAGGTTATCGGCCACGGCGCGATCATTCGCCACGAACGCTCACTCCGCAACGTCAGCCTGGCAGCAGGGGTGCCGGCTGAAGTAGCGCGCGGCCCTCTTTGGCCTGCCGTTTGCTCCGTAGCGCTCTGCCGACGGCCACTCGACGCCCTGCCAGATCGCCGCGGACTGCCGCGGATTTCCTGCCCGAGCGCCGCTCGCTCAAGACCCTCAAGTCCGCGGCCGAGTCCTGCCAGGGCTGCGACCTGTACCTGACCGCGACGCAGACCGTCTTCAGTGAGGGGGGGGCCATCTGAAGCTCGTGGCACGTGCCCTGCAGAAGCTCAGCTGATGATTGCTCGAACGCGAGAAAGGAAAGCCATGGCAGGAGCGCACGCCCAGTCCAAAAAGAGCAGCCCCAAGCGCTGGTCACAACGAGTCACGAACACGAGTGACGCGCTCGATCTAGACGCCGGTGTGTTCAAGAGCCGCAGCGCGAAAACCATTGCGGCATCACTCAAACGATCGGCCGAACGCAGCAAGCGCCGCAAGGCGAGCCCTTATCAATCCGCGATGTCGATGCTGACGTTTTACCTCAACCGGGGCGGCAAGCAGCTGAGCGCCGGAAAGAAGCAGACCTTGGAACGCGCCAAGAGTGAGCTGCGCGCGTTGTTTGGCAGAAAGGAGCCTTCGCGCTAGCAGTGCCAGGAGCTCGTCGTTTCACGGCTTGTCGCCTGGCAGGAGCAGCACGGGTTTTGGAAACCGACGCAGGTGGTCGTCGAGCCAAGCGGTCTTGGCGAAGGGCATCAGCTCGAGGCCGCTACCGTCATTGGCGATGCCGAGGGAGACGGCCTGACCGCCGAGCACGAGGGCCATCTGCGACTTTTCGCCGTTTTTGTAGATTCGCCCCGAGGCGTCCCAGATCTGGCTCTCGGATGCGATGGCGATGTCCGTCATTGGCCCCGTGGCTCGGATGCGAGCCGAAGCTCGGAAGTCGTTCAGGCTCGTGAAGAGGGGGATCAAGTCGCTGATGACGTCCTTCTCTGCGAGGGCTTTGAGCACGGGGTCTAGATCGCGTGTTTGCACGCTCAGCGTGCCGTCGAAGGCGGACGGGTCTCGGTTCCAGAACGTGAGCTGAGGGCTGGTCAGGTTCATCCACCACCCGCGCACGTCTCGACTGCCAGCGTGCATGCTCAGATCGCGCATCGAGAGCGCGACACTTTGGATCATGTTCACTCTCTTCTTGGGATTGAAGCGCAGCTGGCTCTTGAGCTCGACATTTCCGGCCAGTTTCACGCCGTCAGCTTCCAACTGCAGGTCTTTGGTCGTCGCGTTGAACGGGCCGTGCGTCCAATACTCGTGATCCATGTCGAGGCTGAGGGAAGCGTGAGCCTCGCCCTTCATTTTCAAGGGCAAGTCACCCGTGAGCACGGGCGGCATGTCCTGCAAGTCGAGCGAGACGATCTTCGGCATGCGTAGGGAGGCTCGTTTCAAGTCGGTCGACTTGCTGAGCTGGATCGTGTCGAGCTCGGCTTCTTCGTGATGGCCCTGGATTTGAATCGTGAACGAGCGCATCTTTTCGGCCAGCGACAGATACGTGAGCTTCGAGGTGGAGCGCACGATCGGGACGTGATCTTTCGAGCCTGCGGCGTCGAAGTCGAGCTCCCAATCCGTGCCAACGCCGAACCCAAGCCCCTTCAGGGTGAGCGCGTCGGTTTGGTAGAAGAGATGACTCTTACTGCCGAGCTTGCCGCGGTCCAGGTAGAGGTCCACCGCGAGCGGCCCTTTGCCCTTACCGATGTCCAAATGCTCGTCTTCGAAGTACGAGCCAATGCTCGTCATCGACTCTACTTGGGTGCGCAGGTTCACGCGCGCTGTGACGAGCTCCATGAAGCCCGCGTCGGCGTGCTCCTTCGGGTTCACTCGCGGAATGTTGGCCGTGATCTGGCCCTGGAGGGCGGTGGCGATCGTGTCGTTCGCGCCGAAGCGCAGCTCACCGGGCCCGACGTCTTGCACGGCGGTGGCGACCTCCATCACGTTTGGCCCGACCGTGAAACCGCCGCGCAAGTGCCCGGTACCGAGGTAGCGGTACTCGAAGAACCACAGCTCTTCGACGGCGATGTCGAGCCCTTCAACCCGAACGGTCCAATCTGGATCTTGCTTTTCGGTCTTCGCGGCGGTCGGTTGGCGGACCACATTCTCACCGGGTAGGCCTATCAGGGGCGGGTAGGCCTTCACGCGGCGCTCGATACCCTGGGTGTCTTTGACTTGGACGCGCATCTGGTAGAGCACGTCGTGAGCGGCCAGCTGGGTGACGTGCACACGGCGTTTGACCAGCTCGAGCAACCTCAAGTTGATCACCAGATCTTGGCCTTCGAGGATGAACTGCGTCGTGCCATTCTGCAGAATGCGCACGTGCTTCATGTAGATCTTGCCTGGCCAAATCGTGTAGGCCGGGTTTCGGATTTCTACCTTCAGATCTTCCGACGCCAGGACACGCTCGACCAACCCCGTCCACAAGGCCAAGGTGACCAGCACTGGATACGCCAGCAACGCGAGCACCAGCGCCATGCCCCAGCGCAACTTGCGTTTGCGAGGCCAGGTAAATGGCGCATGGCTGGAGATTCGACCCAGCCACGCGCTGATCGCGTTCATGGCGCGAAGTGATGCAAAGCGTGCGCCGCTTGCGGCTCGGCTGGCCGAGCTCGACCCCTTTGGCCTGCTTCGTGCAATCGAAACAGGCCATGAAGACCTCTTCGTTCGACCTCAGCCATCCGCTGCAAACGCTCAACGCGGCCCGAGAGCAGATCCAGCTCAGCCTGCACCTACTGAACCTGGACGCGCGTCAGAAGTGGGACGAGCTGGAAGGCAAAATCCTGAGCCTCGAGAGCAAAATCGGTCAAGAGGCCGAGAGCTTGAGCGAGGCCACGGCGAACGCCGCCATCGATCTTTCGGGCACGGTCAAAGACTTCGTCGATAACCACGTGCGTCACGTTCGCCACTGAGCCCGCGCGTCAGGGCGCCGCAATGTGACGAGATGACACAGGCGCGAGCTGACTCGCGAAGGCTCAGTGCTCCTGGTGGATTCGAGTCCACAGGGACAGCAAATTGCGGATCACGGCTGCGTCCGGCGGCTCCGCCACCGACGGCACCGTGGTCTGCACGCCGAACTCGGCCAAGCGGGTGAACGGGTTCTGAGCGTCCGCAGTCTTCAGGGGCACGGAGGTCTCCGCAGGGCGGAAGCCGAAGCGCAGCGCGCGTTCTTGTACCGGGCGACTCCGCAAGTAGCTGGCGAACTCGAGCGCGGCCTGGTGCTGCGCTTCGGTCACCCAAGGCGCGTGCAAGATGCCGAGCGGGTGATCGGACCAAAGTGTGAGCTTCGGGTAGTAGACCCGCAGGTTGCCCCAGCGGCCTTGTGCGTTGGCCAGCTGTGAGATGGCCGAGCTCTCGTAGACCACGGCCATGTCGTACTTCGAGGGACCGAAGCGGACCATGTCGGTCATGAAGGTGCCCGTGCTGTTCTCGAAGCGCGTCACGCCCGTCTCCAGCTCGCGCAGGAACTTCTGAAAATCGGGCTTGAGCACGTCCTCCACGTGCAGCTCTTTGCCTGTGTTTTTGCCGAAAAACTCGAGCGCGATCAGCACCAGCGCCTGCATACCGGAGTTCGAGCGCGTGGGGTCGGTGTGCCCGAGCTTCACGAAGCCCCATTCGGCTTTGCCCTTCACCGTGGGCCAACCTTGGTTCGACGACACCGCTTTGTGAATCGTCTTCCAGGTGATCGTGCCGCCGCCGAAGCTCTCCAAAGCGCGTGCGCGATCTTCCCAGGCCACGAACACCAGCGGGCTGAGCAAGAGCGGCTCGGGCGCGTCGTCGCCTTCGCCGAAGGCGGCTTGGCCGTTCTTGGTCAGCCAATCGCCCGCGAACAATCTGAGCACCAGCGAGTCGGCCGGCGACCAGAGCACGGGCTTCAGACTGCCATCCAAAATCCCATCCGAGGCTTCGAGCGAGCCCTTGCCGACGGGCACGACCTTGATCTCCGGGTGCAGGGTCGCAAATTCGGCTACTGCCGCATCGACCCAGTCCTTCTTCTCGGTGCTGTACACGAAGGGCAGCTCGGTGACCACGCTCGGCGCGGCGGGCAGGGCAGCGCGGGTCGGCGGCGGCTCGGCGCTGGCCAAGGGCGCTGTGCCGGGCGTCGAACCGCGGCGGTTGAAGAAGAAGATGCCCAGCGCGGCCGCTACGAACAAGACCAAGATCAGAACTTTGGATTTCATGCGGTCCTCTCGCCTACCAATACCTCGAGCGTTTGCTCGAGCGCCGCAAGCTCGCCATTGATGCGCCCAATTTCCCAGCCAATCTCGTCCGAGCTGCCGCTCTGGGTGGCTTGGTCGAGCACGCGCATGCGCACGACGCGCGTGGGCACGCCCTCCAGATTGCTGACGATGCGCGCCAGGTTCGCCAGCAGGCGTTCGCGTGCTTGGCGAACGTCAGCCACGGCGCGCAGCTGTTCGTCGCGCGCGTCGCTGGCCTCTTTGTACAACGCGCGTGACTCGGCGTCGCCGGCGCGCTCGCTCTTGAGCTTCAGCTGCGCGGCTTCGGCGCGCAGTGCGTTTTCGTCCACGCTCGCCAAATGCCGGGCTAGGCCCTCGGCCAAGGCGACCAAGCGGGCGGCGCGGGCATCCAGCTCTTCGAGCCCGCCGAGCGAGGCGCGCACCTGCATCGATACCTCTTCGGGAGCATCGGCCAACGCGCGGTCGATCGATTGGCGCGCGCTCTGAATGCGCTCCACCGAAGCGCGCACCTCCGCGTCGCGCACGTCCTTCAGTTGGGGGAAGGATTCACGGTGCTCGGTGCGACCTTCGAGCACGCGCTTCCAGAAAGACTCCGTGCTCAAATCCCAAGCGGCGAGCGCCGCGTAGGTCACTCCGCCGAGCGCCAGCACGGCCCAGGAATGCAAGCCTGCCGCACCCACGGCTCCGAGCCCGAGCGCTGCCAAGTTGATCTTGCCGGTGGCTGCCGCGAGCAGCCCCTGCATGATGCGTTTGTTCTGCCAGTCGCCTGCTGCCACGCTTTACCCGAGCTCAGAAAAAAGAAGCAATGTCGCGATACACTTGCACGATGTTCAGGACGGTGCCCTGACTGTGTGAGCCCTCGCCCGCCTCGGCGATCTGAGACAGTACCTGACCGCTGGCCGCATTGCCGTACGCGATCGTGAACACCTTCACGTTCGCTTCCTGCTCTTCTTTGGGAAACTCGGCCTTGAGCTGGTCCAGCGCCATTTGGCTGCTCTCGTCCTTACCGTCGGTCATCACCACCAGGGCGTGGATCCGATTCGGGTCTTTGTCGGCGCGAGCACGCAGCTCCTTGTAAGCGGTGGACACCGCGTCGTACAGCGCGGTGCCGCCGTCGGCGGTAATGCCGTCGATGCGTTGCATCAAGTCAGCCTTGGACGTGCCCATGCTGAGCGGGCCTACGAGTGGATAGATCTGCGAATCGAAGAACTCGAGCGCGACTTGATCGCGTACTTGCAGAGAGTCCAAAAACGCCTTGGCGCCGGCTTTGGCCTCGTTCATCGGTTGGCCGCGCATGCTGCCTGATTTGTCGAAGACCAGCGTGACGTCGCTGGGCTTCTTCACCTCGCGAAACACGACCAGCAGCTGCTTCAGTACGTCGGCAGCGGGCACGGCGAGCAACGTTTGGGGCTGCTTCGCGTCGCAACCGTGCTCGGCGTCGACGGGGCTCGTGACCGGCAGGTTGGTATCGGCCGGGCGCAAGCCGAGCTCGAGCGCGCGGGTTTGCGCCGGGCGATCTTTGAGGCGCGCCAAGAATGCTTCGGCTGCCGCCTTCTGATCGCCGTTGACCCAAGGCGCGCTCAGCACCGCGTACGGGTGATCCGACCAAAACGTGCCTTCACGCGGGTAGATCGCGACCAGTGGCGGATTGCCCGCGTTCGTCTGCGCGTAGGATTCGATGACCGAGTTCTCGTACAGCACCGCGGCAGACAAGTACGCGGGGCCGCGCGCGAGCATCTTCTCCGAGAAGAAGCCGGTCGATTTGCCGTAGTGCACCAGGCTGTGCTCGATGCCGCTCAAGAAGCCGCGCGTCTTGGGCGCCGCCAGATCTTCGAGGCTCAGCCCGCGCGTCTTGCCCGCACCGGCGTAGCTCTCGGCCAGGAACGAGAGCAAGCCGGAGTTCGAATATTCGGGGTGCGTGTGCCCGAGCTTGAAACGGCCCCATTCGGGACGACCGAGCGAATCCCAGCCCTTGGGGTTTTGGCTCAGCTTCACGATATCCGACCAGCCGAGCTCTTTCTTCGGCCAGCCCAGGGCCTCCGCCATGGGCTTCCACATCGCGATCACGAGCGGCGAGATCACGACTGATTCGCCGTGCGCTGCGACGGGCCCTGAATGGTTGGGCTGCGCGAGCCAAGCGTCGTTCAACAACGTCAGGTACGCATCCGATGCAGGGCTGAAGGCAGCGGGCTGCATGCGCCCTTCCAGGATGTCCTGCATCGCCTCGCCCGAGCCCATGGCCTTGCCTACGATCGTGTACGGGGTGCCCGAGGGCAGCGTGGGGTGCGTGCCGTTGAACAGGCCGATCTGTTCTTCGAGCCAGGTCTTCTTCTCGCTGCTGTAGGCGATCAGCACGGAGATCCCGGCTTTGGCCTCGGGCGGCTTCGGGCTCTCGGCCGTGACCGCTGGTTGCTCGGGATTCGGCTTCGAATCGGGCTGTGAACGGCGGCACCCCGCAGCGCTCAGCAACCACAGCCCACTCAAGCCGACGCACACGCCTAGCCGACCCAACGACCACATGGAATGCGACGCTAGCATGACGCGGCTGCCTCGATTGTGACACCTGTCAGCCGAGCGAGAGCTCGCTCGGGTGGCGGGGAAAGCCGGTCACGAAGCTCATCGTGTAGCGCGCGTTGATCTCGCTCAGCGCGCAGAACCCCCGTTTTTCCTGCCATTCATAGCGGTAGGCATCGATACCGAAGGGCCCGAAGTAGCCCGCCTCGTGGAGCAGGCCCGAGACTCGCTCGCCCTGCTCGTACAGCGCGGCGCGCTCGCTCTCGTGGACCTCGCCCGGCAGCGCC
>OUNO011323143.1_pt1 | contig 24970 bp, 25 predicted proteins | sample 1779811 | NCBI WGS metagenome assembly OUNO01 (sample SAMEA3914804, study PRJEB12502) | metagenome | biome: forest; material: soil | place: Canada | collected 2010-06-25 | depth 0.3 m | reverse complement strand
ACGTAGAACTGCCCGACGACGGGCGTCCCCACCGTCGTGGGGTCTATGTTCTGGAATAAAGTGGCGCCAATGAAGAGGGCATTCTGAACAGGGGATAGGATCATTACGGTCCGATGATAAAGTAGACGAATCCTGAATTGTCGTTGGTTTCTTGCGTACTGGGAGAACCGGGTTGCACGGAGCGCACTGTAAAGGACGAACCGTTGGAGACGCTGAAGATCGTCAACTCCCCGAGGGCAGTGGAACCGTTGACTGCGGTGCGCACGACGTAGATGTAGTTGCCGGAGTCAGAGGCGGTGTCGAAGACCGTGAGGGCACCGCCGGAAAGCGTACCGGTGCCCGTCCAGATCTTCAAGTGGTTCCGGACCGTCGTTTTGTTCGTGACAGCCGAGAAGTTCAGATCCGCGGTGGCGGTCAGTGTATTGGACACGTTCACCGGTCCGCTGAGGGCCGCGGTGCCGGTGATGTTTGCGTTCGCCAGCCCCGTGAGGCCGGTGACCGAAAGTGTACCGTTGATCGTCAGGCCCGCGAAGGTTGGAGTCGCGGAAAGTGCGACGCTCTGCGGCAGCGTGATGTTCGCCGTGGCGTTGTGTGCCGCCGAGGAAACTGTGACCGTGGAGTTGCTCGAGGTCAGGCCTGCGACGTAGTTGCCCGAGGTCGCGGTGTTCAGGACCAAGCCAGAGATCGCCGTGGAAGTCACCGCAGTGATGCGCCCGGCGACATCGACGGTGATGGTTGGAAAGGTATCGGTCAGGCCACCCGCCGGGTAGGTGGCCGCGGTGACGCCGGAGTTGGCGATCTGCGCCGAGGTGATGGTGTTGGCGGCGATCTTGGCAGCGTTGACGGCGTTCGCTGCCAGGTTGGCATTGGCGACCCCGCCGGCGGCGATCTGCGTGGACCCCACAGAGCCAGCGGCGAGCTGGGTGGAGGTGATCGTGGCGTCCGCGATTTTGGCGGCGGTCACGGCATTCGAAGCCAGGTTCACGGTGTCCACGGCACCCGTGGCCAGCTTGGCGCCGGTGATGGCTGCGTTGGCCACGCTGGGATTCGGGTAAGTGCCGGTCAGGTCACCGCCGGCAGCGCCAGTCGGCGCTGCCCCGGAGATCGTGGCGGTAGTGGCGGCGCTGATGCGGCCGTCGGCGCCGATGGTGATCACGGGAACGACGGTGGCAGAGCCGTAGGCACCTGCAGAGACGCCCGAGGCTGCGATGCTGGGATTCGGGTAGGTGCCGGCCAGCGAGCCGCCAGCGCTGCCGCCAGGGGCGACGCCGGTGATCGTGGTTTCCGAAGCCGAAGTCAGGCGCCCGTCGGTGCCAACGGTGATTACCACCGCCTTGGTCGCCGAACCGTAGGAGCCTGCCGAGACGCCGGTGGTCCCGAGGATTGCCGTAGCCCAGCCGGACTGGCCGGTCTGAGCCAGGAGCCCGCGTGAGTAGGATGTGATAGTGCCTGCGGAAAAAGTGCCGGTTGCCAACGTGTAGAGGTAGCGGTCGGCCACCGTGGCACTGGTGTCCAGGCCGGTGCCACCACTGGCGTTGCCCAGCGGCGCGCCGAAGGCCGCAGAAGCTGCGATGAAGGCGTCATCGGTCTTCAGGGTATTAGCGGCCGAGCGGTAAAGATTGGTATCACCCCCGTCGAACGAGATTACGCCATGCACCCGGGTGGTCGAGCTGGTGTCGGTGCCGAACACCGTGTTGCCATCAACCGTCAGCGAGCCTGTACTGCGGAGCAGATTGCTGCTCGGGGAGTAGAGATTGGCGTTTCCCCCGAAGGTGATACCAGAAGTCGTGGTGCTCCCGCCGGTAATCGTGATCGGCCCGACCACGGTCACAGAGTTGCTGCCAACGTCACCCGAAGCGGAAAGCGAAGCGATCGAAACCGCGGAGGCTGTGCCCAGACCCAGTGAAGTGCGCAATGTGGCGCCGGTCTGCGCCGCCCAGGTGGTGCCGGACCCGACGAGCACCGCGCCCGAGGCCGGGGAAGTGACGGAGGCGATATCTGCCAGGCGCGCGCTGTAAGCCTGGACGTTGGTGCCAGGGACCAGCGCCAGCGAGGTCTGCGTCGCCGTGCGGCCGGTCGAGGTGAAGGTCAGGCCGGCGTCCCCCACCGAACCCCCGGCGTTGAGAGCAACGGCCGCGGAAAAGGTTTGGATGCCGGTCCAGGTGTTGGGCGAGGCTGTCGAGACGACGCCGGAGCCGGAGATCGTGCCCGAGACGATGATGTTGCCGGTGAGCGAGAGGGTGTTGTTCCCACTGCGGTAGAGCACGCAGTCGGCGCCGAAGCCGATACCGTCGGCGGCTGTGGTCGGGGTGCCCGAGGGCAGGATGTGCACCCGACGGGTACCGGTACCGATGCCGAAGGTCGCCTGGTTGAGGTTCGTGATGCCGTGCCCGTTGCCGGCCAGGTCGTTGATCAGCTTGCCGTTATCGATCGGCATGACCCCGTCGCCCATGGCGATTCCGCAGAGGGCGAGGAAGATCAGAATTTGTTTTCCGAGGCGGTTCATAGTTTGGCTTCCCAGACAATTTCGTAGTTGCCGCTGTCGGGTGCGGTGTTGAGCTGCACCCTGGCGGTCGTTGTGTTCCCGGAGATTTGCAATCCTGTCAACATCAGCGTGTTGGCGTCGACGAGATTTCGAAAAGAAAACTTCAGGTAAGGACGGGCGCTGAATGCCACCGGGAAAGGGATGTCGATGTACTTCTGCCCGTTTACCAGCGCTGTCACGCCTTCCTGCGCGGGGTCATCCCCGGCGCTGACATCCCAGGCGGTTTGGAACAGCCGGCTGCGTCCCCAGAGGGTGCCGTTGTGCGCGTAGAACCAGACGCCGGAAACCGCAACGTCGCCGTAGCTGCCAGGCGCCGCAGGTGAGGCCGGGGCGCCAGACTTCAGGTTCGGGAACAGCGCGCGCAGCACCGCCCAGGTGAGCCGCTTGGTGACCGGAATCGGATTGGTGTGGACGAACGGGAAGTAGTCGGAGTCCAGTAGCGCGGTGGCGTGGATGCTCAGCGCGCTGATCTTGACACCAAAGGCGGCCAGGGTCTGGAAGATAACGGCCGAGGAGCCGGCCACCCAGGCCAGGGAGTAGTTCCCAGTGTTCGGAGCCGCGGACAGCCGGATGGAAAACCCGGTCGTGGATTTGGCCACGACGAATGCTTCGAGCAGATACTTCGGATCGTCGGCCGACAGGTTCTCGACTACCGCGATGACAAGTTCCGGGACGCTCGGGAGTTCAGACTCGAAGACGACGTCGACGTCGACGACGTCTTGCGTCAGCGCCTGGTAGTTGATGAGGAAAGCCATTTAGATTTTTTTGATCTCGCAAAACTCCGTCTTCATCATGGCCGCATAGCGCGTCGCCATGGGATCTCCGGCGCGCGCGGTGTGCACTACCCCGGCGTCGTCCATGTAGATCAGCATGGCGATTTTGCCACTGAGATCACAGATTTCGACGAAACGGAAGCGGTCATGGAGTTCAGCGAGTTGGCGGTTGGTGTCACGAATTCTGATCATAAATCACATCATACCAGGGATGACCGGCATGCCTCCGCCTTGTGGTGCTGGGGCACCGCCCTGCGGGGCTGGTGCACCACCTTGCGGCTGGCCGCCCTGGGGCTGGCCTGGCTGGCCCATGGGAGCTTGCTGCATGGCGGGCGGCTGCGAGGCCACGGAATTGATCGCCTCGTTCAGCTGCTGCATGGAGACCTGCTGCTGTTGGACGACGCCTTCGACCTCCTGGATCTTGGTCATGATCTTCGGCACTTCGCCGGACGCGTGCGTCGCCTTTGCTTCGACCTCCTGCATCTTCGACTGCAGCTCGCCGATGCCCTTGGTGAGCTGTTCGAGCTGGTGCTGCATGGTCTGCATCTGGTTGGCGACCTGGTCCACGGTCGACATCATCTGCGAGAAAGCTTGCTCGATCTGCGGAGGCAATCCGCTGCCGCCCTGGGCATTGGGATCCTGGACCGGAGGGCCCTGCGGAGCGCCCTGCGAGGGATCGCCACCCTGAGGAGGCGGGGCTGCCTGAGCCGGTGCCGCCTGGGGCTGCCCACCTTGGGGCGGCGGCGCGCCTTGGGGTTGGGCCTGCTGCGGATCTTGCATCGGAGTGAATGCAAGTTTCCGGAGCGTGCTCATCTGCTCGCGAAGGGTCTCAAGTGCGGTCGGCATATCGGGTCGTCGTATAGCAAAGGCTGGAGGCCGACAAGTGTGCTGTTAGCGGATTTCGATCTCGTCCGACAGCCGGACTTTGCCAGCCTTGATGGCTTCCAGGGCCTGCTGCCGACTGGCGAAGACATGGTGGGCTTTCGCCGGCCGGTGCACGGCGGTGAAAAGGGAGAGCAGCTGCTCGTGCTTGAGCTTCGGGACGACGTCATCCTGGTCCCGGATTGAGGTCAGCATTTTGGAGGGCAGCAGCTTCTCGTAAGCCTCGGCTACAGAGTCCGGGTGGCTGGGGACGTGGAGGTTGATGGCGTCGCCGTCGAAGTCCGCGTTCAACCCGGTGGTGACCAACGGGTTGATCATGATCGTGTTGCCGTCCACGAGGCGGGGGTGCCCCGCCAGGGTGTTGAACTTGTGCCAGGACGGCGCCCGGCTGTAGATGATCGGGCGGACCTTCAGCTCGTTCTCCAGGGCCTTGAGGGCGTATGGCGTTTGCTTGGTGATGTTGTCCAGCGCGTCGGTTAGCGACATGCCCGAGGTGACCAGGCGCCGCTGGACGTAAGGCGCATACTTCACCCAGGCGTGTTCGCGCGGGATGCCGATCTCGTCGAGCCCGAGGTTCGGATCCACGGCGATCGTGCCGCGGGACACCGAGTCCTGGGGTTTGGAAAGAAGCTTGCGCTGGACCCAGGAGAACTTGGGTGAGGTGCCGGAGATCTGGCGCAGAAAGCCGGCGACGCCGCGTTGCTTGGTCTTGGGGAGCACGGGGTCGGCATACCCGTAAAGTGCGCGCACGGAATCAAAAAGAGCCAGCCGACTGTCGGCAGATCCGGCTTCCCCGAACGTGGCCTCGGCATCCCGGTGGGCGTCCTTGAGCTGGACCAGGTCCCGATAGAGTTCGTTGGCGTCACCGGGGACGAAGGTGTTGCCGACCACGGAGAACGGGCGGAAGGCTGGCGGAATCACTGGCACGTTGCGGATCATCAGATCCGAAGGCGTTAGGTTGTTACGGCGCATGCCTTCGATGGCGTTCAAGACGTGCACGGCGCGCGGCCGCTTCGAGACCCGCTTGGACTTGACGACGTCCATGTGTTCCTTCTCCAGGTCGTCGAGGTTCAGTTTCCCGAGGGCGTGTTCGATGGCGGCAGGGCCTGTGATCGGCGGCGATTGCGACATGGGATAGGTAAAAGAAAGCGCAGCATGCCCGGCTGGCGCCGGGCTGACAAGGGAGACCTGAGGGGTAAAAAGAACTCCCCACCACGCTTTCCTGCGTTTGGAGGTGGGGAGTTCCTGTCAGCCTAACGGCTGACGACGGTGCCGTTCGGCAGCACCACCAGGGGCTTAGGCCCGGTGTACACGCGAACGGTCCGGCCGAAGAGATCTTGTTTGATCATATCGCCTTTCTTTTCCAGGAAACCGTCCTGGGCGGCCGGCACGTGCCGGTGAAAATGTCCAGCTACTTCGCCACTGCCGTTGGCCTGTACCCTTTCGGGCCTTGGACCAAGTCATCCGAGGGGACGACAGGTATCCACATGTGCGCGCCGTGATCAGCGGGTGCTCGTGGGACCCATGCCTGGGCTTTTCGCTGGAGGATTGTACCCGCTTGGCGGGCAAGGGCGCCGGAGTCACGGTTCTAGCCCGTAGTCCTCGACGTCGACCCAGCGTGCTATGCCGCTGGGGGTGAAGCCGTGGGCCCCGTTGATCGAGGGGTATTCCGGCTTCGCAATCCAGAGCCACTGATGTGACTCTCGGTGGATCATGTATTCCATGGTCCTCCTTTCTAAAACCTGGGGTATTTGTAATGCGCTCCCCAGCGCGGGTTGGGCCACGACGCAGCAACCACGGACAGGCGATAAACGCCATAATTGGGTTGCGAATGGTATAGGCCGAGGATCGTTTTGGATCCATCGAGGTGCGACAATTCCGCCTTTCAGCGCCCCAGTCGCGGGGGTGATGACCTAGCATTCTCCGTATGAATGGGGCCTTTCATGAAAACGGCTACCGACGTCATCACGACGTGGGAGCGTGCACGGTTTACAGTTCCCGGGTGGTTACGGTCTTCTGTCCTTGGGAGGCCCTCGTGCGAGCCTTGGTCCGCGCCCCGTGGGGTGGCGGTCCTCCGGGCAGCGCCCGTGTTGAAAAGCCATACCAGCAGGGCGGGATTTGTGTCCCACAGTCTTTCCCCGAGCCGCGGCTGGCGGCACTGCATCGCATATCGGGTAGAGAGATTTCCTGCTGGTGTCGGCCGATCCTAAATTCCACCGCCTACAAAGAGGGCGACGGGGATCGGTGTTGGGGCGTGGTCTGCGAGACTGCAGCCGCCAACGTGGGTCGGTTCAGCAACGCCCTCGTACCAGTCCCGCTGATCGCGGTGGCACCCAGGGCATTGATGGGCCGCGGCATCTCCTTTACAATCGTTACCATGTTCCCACGTGGTACGACATGCCGGGCACTGATGGCGATGGCTCCCCTGCGGGAACAAATCGCTGACTCCGCTGCGGACGCGGTTCGTTGGGACGGTCGGAACCACGAGACGGCAAAGGATCATGCCACTCCGGAAGCCCCCGAGGGCCCACGACGTGGAGTCCATGACCTTTGTCTGCAGCTCGCAGTTTACGAGGTCGAACAACCCGGGGAGTTCCTGAAGCCGGGCGAGCACCACCTGGTGGATCGCACGTTCGACGTCGGCCTTCGAAAAGACCGTTGCCTGCCTCAGCTTATCCTCGAGCAACAAGACCTCCCGATCGTACCATCCCACCGCGTGGACGTTGACGAAGGTGGGGTGCCCACCTTGATCCGCGGCGATGTTCACACGAACCACCCGCGCCCCAGCGCCGAAGCGCTGGGGCGGCAGTCCGATAGCTTCAAGAACCAGCTGGAGTGACTGGCTCATGGGGTCTTCACCTTTCTTGTGCTCAAGGTGAATTCGATCTGACATTGCTTCGGCTTCCCATTGGGCCACGCCAAGCAACTCTTGACCCGCGATGTGATCTCCCGTTCCTCACGGTCCCAGATTTCAACCGTTTCCACGTGGGTGAACCACTCAGCCATGACGGTCTGAGCGTTGCGTTCCACGGCGGTTTTGTCTGCGGCCGTATGCTGCACGAGACCTCCTTCCAGCTTGGAGATGTCTGTCACGCGCAAGACGGGAACGAACCGCGCAGCGATCGCGTGGCCTTCCTCGTCGTAGTCTACAATCGCCGTCCCTATGGGTATGTCTTCCATATCAGCGGAGCTGGAAGTAATAGGGACGTCCTTCGCGGTAGACCAACTCCGCGCCACGGGCCTCTGCATCCCGGCGGTGCATCGTCGCCGGCGTGCCGTCGGCCTCGAGGACCAACGCGCAATGCCACGGACTGTGCTCGGCCCGGGGACTGGGGATCAGCTGGAATCCCCACTTGTTGTCGTTCGTCGTGTTGTGCATCGACAAACGGATGCTCTGCGGGAACTCCGCGGCAACGAGGTGGCTGTAGGCCTCGTTGAAGAGCATCATCTTCCGCGCCAGCTCCTTTGCTGCGAGGTGGAGCTGGCGCTTCGACACGAAGGAGCGGATGGCGAGTTCCTGCTCCATGAAGCGGATCATCCCCGAGAACAGGGCTGTCGTGTTCGGGTCCACGAGCACCCGCCGCTTCAACTCCACGTCCCCGATGTTCCACTGCTTCATCATGCGCTCACGCGCGAGATGGGGGAGCGTCGGGTAGAAGTCCCGAAGCCCCAGCAGTTCCACGGGACCCCCGCGGCCCATGTCCGTCACCTCCTCGGCGTAGGCCTCCACCGTGCTGCTGGTTTCCCCGAGCAGCTCGCTGAAGACGTGACCGTCGCTGGCGATCACCAGGTGCACACCTGGAGGGTGGACCTGCTTCATGTGCTCGCCGAAGCGCGCGAAGTTTTTCATCGACAGCTCCTCTCCCAGATCCGGGCGTTTACCCAAGGTCTTGTCGCGCGTGTTGAGCGACTTGAACGGGTAGCCCAGCATGAGCAGAGGAACTGGCTGACCGGCCTCAATGAAGGGCCGGAGCTTCGCCACTAGGTTATCCCTTCCGCCCTGGTGGTAGCGGTCGATCGCGGTTGGCGGCATTCGAAACTGCTCGAACTCCGCCACGAACTGTTCGGTCCGGTCGATCATATGCCCTCCTCTCGCACGGCCACCTGGCTGCGGGCTTTCCGCTGCCAGGAGACCAGCCCCATGAGGTTGCCCACCTCGATGCCCGCTTGCATGGCCGCCATCGGCCAGTCGTGCTTCAGGGCGGAGAGCACGAGCCAGGTGCCGGTGGTCAGCAACCACACCGGCCAGCAGAGGGCATTCTGCCGGATGTTCAGGACCAGCCCGATCAGGGACAGCATCGACGCCGCCCACGCATAGAAGGTAAAGTCGTGTTTCATACTTTATCTCCTAGGCTTCGGGAAACGCGATGGCGGCGCCGACCTTCACGATGCCGTGGAAGTCCAGAAACCGCTTGGCTGTCACCGGGCTGAGCTTGAGCAACGTGAGTCCCCGTTGCGGTGTGAACTGATCGAGCAACGCCTTTTGCTCCGGCGCCGCGATCGCCACATCCTGTGGCCGCAACCCGTGGTCCTTCATGATCACGGGCCCGGTGATCACGATGTAGTGGTCCCCGTAGTCGGGCACGTTCGCCGACCGCACCAACGCCACGTCGCCGGGTTGCATCCGGATGCCGGCATCCGACGTGATCTGGTCGACTTCCAGCTCACCCAGCCCGAACCTCTCCACGAAGAACATGTTGTCCCGACCGTCCCGAGTGTGCTCGGGCAGGTAGTGCAACGTGGCCGCCGCGGTGTGCGCAACGAAGTTGTGGATGGTGGACAGCCGCTTGTGGTCGCCGGTCGGGGGCACGAAGGACGAGATGATCTGCCCCGGCCCGTGAAGGTCGGAGCGCGTCGGCCTCGCCGTAGAACCGTGCACCCGCCGGAACGAGTTCACGAGCACCTTCCCCAGCAGGACCTCCTCATGGAGGAAGCCGGGGGCGTGGCCGTGCACCGGGCTCTGGAACCCGGCGCCCCAATGGGCCACGACGACCTCCCCGCCTTCCTTCAGCGGGATCTGGCCGATGTCACTGGCTTTCCAGTCCTCGGACACCAGGGCGCGGGCCAGCGCCTGGTGGAGCTTCAGACCGTCGGGACGGCCGGCGTTGGCATACTGCGCCAAGCCTGCCATCTCTTCCGCCTGCCCCAGGTCCAACTGCGGCTCCTCGATCCCGAGGATGTAGCGCTGGAACTCGCCGGCACCCGGCAAGTCGTGGAGCCAGGACCCGGCGTCGGTTCGGAGCGCGTGACCCAGTGCCACCATGACTTGCGTGGCAATACTCGTCTTCAGCGGCAGGAGCGGGTCATGCTCGGCCAAGACCGGGATGGTCTCGAAGAAGTGTTCGTAGCCCGACTGATACATGCGCAAGCGTGGGCTCTGGGACGCTTTGCGAGGAAGGCGCTCGATGGTATCCAAGGGATGGATCGAGGCGCGATGGGTGTTGGCTGTGATGGTGTTCATACGATTCTGACTTGTTTGGTGAGCACGGCCTACTGCCGTGTTTGCGACGTGATGCCGCAAATCAGGTGCTGCACAGCCGCAGCGAAAGTGGCGCGTGAAGAGTCGCCACCGGGCCTCCATGCTGAGCCCCGAGGTGGATGCCGCACCAAATGGGCGGCTTACGGTTACGGGGAGGAGGTAGACCGGTGGCGACTTCCGAAAACGCCGAGTGGGGCACGCACACCCCACTCGGAGATCCAGGCCATGACGTATGATTACGAGGACACAGGCCGGTCAAACCCCGGCGCGTGCTTCATGGAGGTTCCTGGACCAAAGGGCCGACCACGCTCGTCGGGAGAGCACAGAGCATGGCGACCCGCCATGTTGATTGCGGTGAGGTCTTCGTCAGCCGCGGTCGCGGCAGCTGCAGGTAGTCCCCTGCATCACCAGACCTGGTGTGGCTTTCGCCCACTTTTCATCTTACGGATATCGCGGCTTGCAACCAACCCAGTCCATAGACGTGGATCCGCCGTGAGGCGCGTGGAGCAGCGGGCTCTCGGGCTTTGACGACCGTAAGGAATTACCAGGGTTCCAACTGCCCCATTTTATTCCGCCATGTTGGGGAATACCTCCGGATCTGTGTACAGCAAACGCACCCGAAGGTTGTGCGCTTGCCTCTCCCGTTCCTCATTACTGATCCGGGCCGGGAGCGGATCAGCGCTTATTAAAGTGCGACGCCTCGGTGATGTGGTTATCCGAGGCGTCGCAAGGGGCGACCAGAAGCCGCCCTCCACCACCGCCGGATGTCGCCGGCGGGCGCTACTGCAAAGGTGGACCCGAGGGGAGTTGAACCCCTGTCCTGATGCCTCTCTACTCAAACTCTACATGCGTAGTCACTGTTGTGCGGGAGCAACGAGGCTGCTGACTGCCTCATCGTGTTACTCGAGTTCGTCGGACTTCCCGGTGTCCCACATTAACCGTTTGTTTTGCCCGTTTGTTTCTCCAAGCCATCGGGCGTGCGAGGAGCGTGACACCGGAGCGGTTTAGGCTACGGCGAGCTCGGACGCTTCGAAGGCCGCGATTTGCGCGTCGGCTTCGGCAAGCGAGGGAGCCAGGATCTCATTTTCAGGGATCGCATTTAGGTTTTTGCCCGGGAGTTTAACGTGGCCAACCAGGCTTCCACGGCATGCTATCTGAGCTTTGAACCAACAGTCGAAACCAGTACGGGCCCGAAAGCTGTGCGACTATAAGCACAGGGCGGCCGGGGTCAAGGGCGCCCCGGCCGCGGTTTGAGGTTTGTTCATTTACCATCGGATTCCAGGAGACGCAGGGTCCAAAGCCCTGCCTCCTTTACGGCGAGCTGCCGCAGGAAAATCTTTGGCACGACAGCGTCAAGCGGCGGAGCGGGAAAGCTCGCGTCGCCGGTGACGTTATCGCGTGCCGCGAAGATCCGGAACAAGATGCCCATGAATGCAAACCAGGTCGTTCCTAGTGCTTCCATAAAGCGTCCCGGCGCATTGCATTGCACCGGGATTAGAAATGGGAGTGCGCAAGCGCAGGGCGAAAAGAAGGTGATCGACTTCCGACGATCACTTCAGCCCCATACTTGCGCCTCCAACCAACAGGTATAGTCGCATGGTCAAAGACTTATACCACGGAACCCGGTCTCATTTCACTCGGTAGCGAGGGTCCTGCCGTGGCCCTCCTTGCACACGACAGGACCCTGCCCCAACCCAAGTTATTCGTCGTCTTCTTCGCGGTGGCGGTGACCGCCGCCGGTCACGGCTTTCGTCGCTTTGTTGCCGAGCATGGCGCCAAGGAAGCCGCCACCGCCGACAGCGGCCAGACGGCCGAGAGGATTCTGGATGTTCAGCTTGTCCGCCAGCATGCCGCCGCCGGCAGCACCCAACGAAGCACCGGCACCGGTACCGGCGCCGACAAGGGCACCGCGACCGACTCCGCTGCCGGAGAGACCGCCGCCAATGGCGCCGACTCCCGCACCCAGCGCCGCCGGCCCCATCGAGCCGACCAGCTTGGAAAGATTGCTCAGCTCGCCGCCGCCGGTGCCGCTGGACAGCATAGGTCCGCCGCCCTGGATCTGCTGCGCGGGATCTGCAGGACTCCCAGGCATCGAGATGTTCTTGTTGCCGCCACCGCCGTGGTGCATCGCACCGGCACCGAGGCCGAGGGCTGCCAGCACGAGGCCGAGCTTGCCCTTGTGCGTGGACAGGCCTTTCAGGCCGCGCTCCATGGCGCCAGTGGCTTCACCGGCCCCGCCATAGCCGCCTCCGTAACCTCCACCATAGCCACCCCCGTAACCTCCGCCGTAGCCCCCACCATAGCCGCCTCCCATACCTGCGGACTTGTTCAACGGACTGCGAGCGAGGATGGATTGGATCATTTGAGCGACAGCTGGGTTTGGTGGTGGTAGCTGAGTAGAAACGGGTGGCGGGGGCGCATTGTGGAAGAATGGCCGACTGTTGGCAAGTGAAAGAGCGGCGAGGCCGCCGGCCCCCATAGCCTTGCCTCCGAAGGCGGCCAGGTTGCGCCAGCGCTGCATCTTGACGTCGCGCAGGATGGCTTCGGCAGCCGGGGCAAAGTCTGCCTTCAATGGCACCCGGCCGGCGGCCGAGACCTCAGGTGCGGAGAACGCGCGCGCCAGTTGCCCGACGCGGTCCTGGGAGTTCAGCTGCATCGCGCTGGAGCCTGGGAACATCTTCTCGAAGAATTGCGAGTTCGTAGACCAATGCTTCGGCATCCAGCTGACGTTCTCGTCGGGAATCATGTTCACGACGCGCGGCAGGTGCTGCTGGCCAGGCATGGCGAGCAGCTCGCCGAGCGTAGATCCCGGCAGGTGCACGATGTTTTTTGCCTTGGCGTAGTAGTCCTTGGCCAGCGCGTCTTGCCGGAGGTTCGACAGGAAGTCGACGTTCCCGAAGCGCTCCTTCTGGTCCATCAGACCCTGCAGGAACTTGTGCCGGAAGTCCGAGTTCTCCGACATGGCGCCGCCCATCAGCACCTTGACCCTGGCATCCGGCCCGTGGGCTTGGCGAGTGGCCGCGACGATGTCGTCCAGGATGTTCCGCTTCTGCGGATCGAAGTAGCCCTCCTGCGGGCCGCCGGTGTGGACGTAAGAGTCGGGAAAGATCAGGCGGGCGCCGGCGCCGCCACCCATGCCGACCATGGTGAACGGGGCCTCGGTCTTGGGTGCAAATGGGGTCTGCGAGAACAGCGAGTGCGTGGGCAGCGTGTTCAGGTTCGTGTTGCCCAACCGGCCTTGCGGCATGTCAGGGAAGGCGGCCCCACCTGGAACGAAGAAGCGCTCGTACGACTTCGGGTCGTCGTGCACCCGCATCCAGTTGCGGCCACCCAGCCAGGGCTCGTTCGGCTGATTGAAATTGCCGGGGCCGTAGTCCGAGAGGAAGCGGTAGCGTTGGGCACCACGGCTGTGCAGGCCCTGGGCCAGCAAGGTGTCCTCGGGATGGGCGCCGACCTGCACGACGTAGTCCAAACCCTTACGATCGAGCGCGCGTTGCGCTGACGGGTTGGGGGTGTAGTTCTCGACCTGCTGCCCGGGAAGTTCGGGGTGGCTGATCATGTTGACGTTGTAGGCCGGCCGGACGCCGACGTTCAGTCCGGCATTCTGGAGACCGCCAGCCAGCGCCTTGGTCTGGTGCGAGAAGGAACCGGCGCCTGTGGATGAGCCGCCAAGCACCAGGCCGCGGATCTTCCCCCACGGGTTCAGGCTGCGTAGACCCTGGTTGCCGACCTGCTGCAGCGCCGAGTTGCCCAGCACGTAGGCACCGGCGGCTTGCGAGGCTGGCATCGCCATCGAGGGATCGTCCTGGTTATTGAGGACATACTGCGAAGCCTGCTTGTTCCCGTGGATGCGGGACATGATGCCAGGAAGCATCGAGGCTAGGGCGCCGACCCCGGCAGCCGTGCGCAGCCCAGGATTGCCCAGGTTGTTCATGGCTTTGGAGAGCGCCCAGAAGCGGCCGTAGGTTTGCGGGGCCTGGCGCATGCGGCCGGCGATCAGCAGATTGGCGAATCGGGAGAACAGCGTCGGCTCGTTGATCACGCCTTCGATGTTCTGGAACTTTTTCGCCCCCATCCAGTCCTGCATGTGTCCGATCAGCGTCTTGCTGTCGGCACCTTGGAACATCCGGCTGCGAAGAGCGGCGTGGGCGGCTTCCTGCGACACCGGACCGGCGGGCAGCCCGACCTGACGGCCGAGATCCCGGAAGAAGGGATTGAAGTCGACGTTGTTCTTCGGCCGGATGCCCCAGACGCTTTCCGACATCGCGGCGTTGCGCTGATCCTCAGGGAGCGACAGCATGTGGGCCAGGCGCGAGGGCAGGTCATCCAGGACCTGACCTTTCTGCACCACCTGATGCGCGGCGTTGTTCATGCTGATCTCCGGCAGCTCGGCGATCAGCTGCTTGTAGGCGGAGAGCGGGTTGCGGGCGAAGTTGTCGTAGTGCTCGAGACTGGCTGCGGCCTCGGCGGGATCGGTGGCGTAACCGATCAGCTTGTCCAGGCCGACGCGCTGCTTGATGCCAGTCGGCAGCTTGTCGAGGATCCCGGCGAGCACGTGCTTGGATTCCGTCAGCGCGTGTCCGACCGGCATCGGCGTGCCGAGGTGCTGGATGTTGTGGCGCGTCATCGCCGACCCGTAGGTGGCGTAGCTGTGCGCGAACTGCTCGGGGTCGATCTTCGAGGCGCCCATGAACATTCCGGCGTCGCGGTAGAAGTTCGGGCCAACGCCTTCGAAGTTCAGCAGGGAGCCGACGCGATTGGCACCGTGGCTGGTGCCGGCCAGCGCGGTTGCGCCTACGCCGAAGGGCGTGACAACAGGCTTCGGTGGCGGGGGTGGCGGCAACGGGTCATCAGGCTGCGGTAATGCCGCAGACTTCGTAAAGTCCCAGCCTTTGAGAAGGATGCTCATACCGAAAGCTTGGCGCGGAGATCGTGAAGGAGGGTGGATTTCTGCAGATCCCCGCGGCCGGCGTAAGCGGCCCCGAGCACGGCCCCGATGCCAGACGCCACCCGGCGATGCTTGCGGATCGGCGCGGACTCAAACTCCTGCATGTCCGGGGTGATGGTCGGGGTCAGCAGCTTGGCCAACAGGCCGCCGCCAACAGCCCCAGCACCGGCACCGCCTAGTATCTTGAGGGCGTTGAAGGGCATGGTCATGGAGTTGCCGTCCAGGACATCGTTGACCCCCACCTGCTTGTCGGGGTGATCGTAAACTTTTTGCAGGAGGTCGCGACCGGCTGTGGCGTCCTGCAACAAGGAGTGACGGTCGGCGGGGCGATCGGCGAACGGGATGCGCGCGGCCGCGGACTTCCATGACGGCGCTCCCATGACGTGCTGCATACCATCGACACCGGCGATGCCGCCGCCGAGGGCGCCGAGCAGCAGTCCGGTCTCTGTGAGCTTGCCGGGCATCTTGTTCATGAATCCGAGCCGGCGGCTGCTGAGCAGGTGCGCCAGGCCGCCGCCGGCCGCGCCGCCGAGCAGGCTGCCGTTGATACCGCTGACGGTATTCGCGACCCCGCGAGACGCGCCCTCGAGGCGGTGGCCTTTCGGCGCGATCGCTCCCCCGGCCAATGTGCCGAGACCGGCAAGTCCGGCTCCGATGGCCGCTACCGAGGCAGCGCGCTTCGGAAGTCCGGTGGTTTTCGTGGCCGCGAAGTCGTGCAGCTGCTGCTCAGACATCGAGTCTGCGAGGCGCCGGACTTCCTCACTGGCGTTGGGGTGCTTCCCACGCTTGTAGGAGAGCGCCATACCGAAAAGGTGTTGCTGGGATTTGCTGGTAGATGGCATTAGCGCAGATGTTCAGGAAGCTCCATTCGTCCGGCGAGGATTTCCCGAAGTTCGTTCTGCGTCAATCCTAGCAAGTGACGAACTGAAGATTCCATCGCCGGGTTGGGCACGGCGAACGGGAGCTTGATTTTGCCCCAGCTCGAATTGCCAACGATCGCGGGATCGAACAGGCCGCCTTTGACCGGCTCCAAGGTCGCCAGGTTGACCAGCTCGCCGTTCTGGATGTCGGCAGGCTTGCGCTTCTCCAGCTCTTTATCCGTGAACGGGCCCAGGCGCAGGCGCTGGCCATCGATCTTGCGCGCGTGGAGACCGGCGCCGGCCAGGAGCGCGTGGAACTTGTCCCAGACGAACGGAGATCCCGGATCGCGGGGGCGGTGACCGGAGCGCAGCGCGCGCCAGTATTCGTCGTTCTTCTGGCCGCGGAGAGTCGAGCCCTCCTTGATGTTCTTGTAGGCACCGGCGGAAAGCATGGAGTGCAGCTCGAGGCCGGACAGCCGCTTGGCCCCGGCCGCTGTGCCGCCGCCGCGCAACGGCTGCTGGTTGGCATCGTAGCCACCTTGCCCGCGCGAGGACGCCTTGCTCTCCGAGGTGTGGTGCAACTTCAGGACGTAGGCGTTGCCGGTGGTCACCGGGTTCTCCAGCCAGCGGTCGGCCTGGGGATCGTAAAGATGATCGGCCTCTTCGAGCCCGGCTTCTTTCAGGTGCTGGGCGACGATGTCGTACCACGCGGTGCCCTTCGGGTTGAAGGCTGGCATCTTGATCGTCTTTCCCGTCTTTTTCGCCACCTTCCCGAGGAGTGTTTCGAACACCAGGGAGTCGTTGACGCGGCTGGGGATACCGAGGTGGTTTGCCAGGACCTCCATGGCGCGGCCGTCCGCGGTCCGGGGCATGTGGTCGTCGGGCAGGATCAGCGAGACCACACCCTTCTGCCCGGAGCGGAACACGATCTTGTCGCCCTCCTTTGTCGGCTTCGAAGTCGTGACCACCACCTTCACATTGCCCTTGTTGTGGACAACGTCCTGGACGACGCCGTCCTCCTCGTCCTCCCAGACCTGAGAGGCATCACTGCGTGCTTGGCGCATGGACTTCGACAGGTTGCCCAGCGCCGCCGATGAGGACGAGATCGTCTTCGGGCGTGTGGCCAGCACCATGGGGTCACCTTGCTTGAGCACGGTCCCGGGCTTGGCGACGCCGTGCTCGTCGAGATGCTTCAGCTGATCGCGGGTAAAGGTGGTGGGGAACAGGCTGATGAAGTGGGCGTGGCCACCTTTGACGTCGCGGTCGAAGTCCTGCTGGAAGGTGAAGGAGTGCTCCGAGGTCAGCCGGTTGCCGAAGCCGCGAGAGATCACGACGGCATCGTCCATGGAGTGCCCCTTGTAGGGGAGCAAGCCGACGGTGGCGTTCAGGCCCAGTGCCAGGGCACCAGACTTGTCCGTGTAGTTGGACTTCGCCAGAAGGTCTCCAGCTTTGACCTTGTCCCCGGTTTTGACCAGCGGTGTCTGGGTGTAGGCCGTCTTCCGGTTGAACGGAAAATTGTTGTAAATGCTGTGGACTTTGGCGCGCCCGTCTTCGGTCTTGTAGTGGATGGAGTCCGGCGTGACATCGGTGATTTCGCCGTCTTCGTGGCTGCGGAGTGCGCCGTTGTGGCGGCCGAAATACTCATCAAAGCTGCGACCTTCCATGTCGCCGTCAATCAGGTTTTGAACCAGGGGCGCCTCCGGGTTGCGAATGGGCATTGCCTGGTTCTGGAAGCGACTTCCATAGAACAACCGCGGCCCCTGCACCGCGCTGTGCATCGGGATCAGGTTAATATGGGACCCGAAGAACGAGTTAGGGGATGGCAGGTCGTAGTCCACATCATCGTCTTCGACTTCCTGAATCTTGTTGTCCTTGATCGCGAATTTCATCGCGCCCCCTTTACTCGATTATCGATGCCCCACAAAGGCTGAAGATTTTCGAAGCCAAAGCACAGCCGCTGTTGCGCCGGATCCGAGAGATAAAAAGTGGCACAAGCCTTGATGTGGTCGATCTCCCACTTGCCTTCACCCTTTCCGTAATTCTCCCACGACATTCCCGGCAGCCATTGTGCTTCCAGGTGCAGTTTCAAATCTGCGATGGAACAGCCCAGTAGCGCCAACGTGCGTGCGCTTTTGGTGCTCCCTTTCAAAGCGGCCAAGACACGCGCGCGAAGGATCTTCCGCAGTCGAAAAGTCGAATCTTCTGCGTATCGCCGAGATGCGTAGATGCGGTCCGCCTTTCGATATTTTTCCGGATTGCACCGCCGCCGCGCGCGTTTGGCTTTCCGCTTTTGCACATTGTGACCGGGGCGCCGCCGGGTGCGGGCTGCCGAGGCTTTAGCGGCTTCTGGGTTCTGTTGCCGCCACTGCTTGCTGCGCGCGATGACGGTGTCCTTATTCCGAAGGTAGCTGGCATCGGCGCGCGCGATCATCGCCGCCTTGTTCTGCAGGTAGTAAGCCTGCATGTAAGCTTTGCGCTCCGGTGTCTGGCTGCGCGTTGCCATATCAGTAGCGGAGCTGGGTCGCGAGCATTGGGGCCGCGGCGCGGAAGCGCTGCAGCAGGTTGGCCGACGGAGCGGCGGCGCCCATGTAAGGTGCGGTGTTCACCTGGGGATACATCAACGGGCCCAAGCTGTTCACCAGCATCTGCGTGGTCGGATTCTGGAAGGTGGCGCCGGCGGCCAGATCGTCAGGCTCGAAGGCGTCTGGGTGTTGGTAGCCCGACGACTGCAGGGTCTGCATGTCGGTGCCGCCAAAGAACGGACGCCCGCTGCCGTAGATGTTCGCGGCCGCGGAGGGCAGCGCCGCGGCGTGAGGCTGGGTCTGCATCGCCAGCTCGTCGGCGGCGTCCATGTGCTGGTCCCCGATCTGGTAGGCACGGGTTCCGCGCGCCGGCGCGTAGTCGACGTCGGGATTGTCATCGGAATCCGGCATCCCGGGGATCATGCCGATACCGGAAGCCGTGGCTTCTGCGGCGCCAGGCAGACCGAAGCGGGTGGCCCACGAGCTGGCGCCAGGCAGGAACTGACGCCCCGGCATTTTACCGAGCAGCCGGCCGCCACCGCCACCCATTCCGGCAGCAACCCACGGAGCCACGCCTTGCGCGGTGCCGAGGTAGTGTTTGGCGACATCGCCGTAGCGACCTTCGTTGAAGGCGCGGCCACCTTCCCAGCCGTGGCGTGCGGTGTCCTGAAGCTGGTTGTACATCGACGTCATGCGGTTGCCGATGACGCCGTCACCGTAGGTGTCGTGCATGGCATCCGGATCGTTGTTCACGAAGCCCGTCCAGTTATTGTGGATCTTGCCCGCCAGCGAGTTGTCGAACTGGTTCTGAGCCTGGCGGCCCTGCTCGTTGTTCCGAGCCTGCGCGAGGGCGCCTTGATGCACAACGTCTTGCCGGGTTGGAATGGCGTCGGTGCCGGCGACCTGTGCCTGGAACCGATCGGGGAACGTCTTCTCCATGCCAGGGTAAGCGGCGCGGAGCTGGGCGGCACGATCCCCTGGGGGTGGCGGGCCGGCTGGCATACTACCAGGTAGTCCTGGAATACTGGCGGGGCCGCCGACAGAAGGCAGGGCTGGGGCCGCGGAGGGCGGGACAGGCGTGGCCGTTGTGGAAGTGGACGGCGTGGTCGTCGCCGGAGGTTCGACCTTCGGCGGCCCAGCAGTGGCCCCGGCTTTGGGCATGCCAGGGATCTGGGCAGGCGCACCTGGTAGCATCGCGGCGTGCGGCTGCATGCGCTGGTGCAAGACCTCACGCTCTTTCGCCATGGACTGCTGCTGTCCGGCATAGCTGTCAGCCCGGCCCTGCCCCCAGGCTGCCCGATCCTGCTGCTGAGCGTCGCCGAAGTTGCCGGTGAACGGGCTCATGAACCGGCTGAACATGCCCTGCTGATCCTGGTTCTCCGGACGCTGGTTAAACTGCCGCAGGATTTCTTGCTTGCGCTGCGCTTTGAGCATCTGGTCCTGCAGGTAGTTCATCTGCCCAGGGATCTGGGCCTGAGGCCGCACCTGCCCCTCGTGCTGCGCCATCAGATCGTTCTGCTGCTGTCCGAGGTCGTGGACCTGCTGGCTGCTGGTGTGCGCGCCAGCGGCCGCGGTGTCGAATGCCTTGTTGAAAGGATTGAACAAGCCGAGCCCGCGCGTGGCGGCCATCATCTGATCTGTGTTCGTGGAGTTTTGCTGCTGGGCGCCGGTCAGCTGCTGCTGCACCTGGTTGAACTGGGCGTTGTAATCCGCAGTCCCGGGAAGCGAGTTCTGCGACAGCGCGCTCAGGTTGGTGCCTGGCAGCGCGGCTTGCACGGCGGGCGGGTAAGGTGCGGGCGCCGGCATCCCAGGAATCTCGGTAGGCGCAGCAGGCTGCTGTGCCGGTGCCGCCGCCGGTTGGGCAGGCTGCGCAGCAGGCTGAGCCGCAGCAGGTTGTGCAGCTGGCGCGGGCTGAGCGGCCGGTTGTCCTGCCGGTGGCTGTGCCGGTGCGGCTCCGCGCAGAGCAGCACCCTGGGCAGACGTGCCTTCAGGGATCGGCGCAACCGTGGGAGCCTGAACGGCGGTCGACTTCGGACCGATCGGTGCCGGGGCTCCGGCAGGTCCGGCGGCTCCAGTCGATGCCGGCCCGGTCGCCACCGGACCGGCTGGCTTAAAAGGGTGGCTGGGGTCGGCAAACTCCGCGGTACGATCGCCTTTCTCGTCCATGATCCGGCCCGTGGTCTGGGTCGGCTTGATGGCGCCGATCTTCACCAGGGCTGCGAACGCCATCTTCTGGCGGTTGCCCATGGACTCGACCTTCTTGGCGACGTTCTCAGCATGCGTGGTCAAAAACGTCGGGGACGACCGCAGTTTGGCGGCGTCGGCGTGCATCTTGGTCTGCAGCTGGAGGTGCTTCTCCCGCTCCTTCTGGATGTCGATCTGCGCCTTCATCTTGGCGTGCTCGCCCTGGACCTCGACCAGCTTGGTCTTGGCGTCGTGCAGCTCGGACTGCTGATCGGCCATCTGCTTCTGGCGCTCCTGCTCCTGGGCCTGAGCTTCGGACTGCGCGACAGCAGCGTCCAGGCTGGCCTGGCTACCACTGCCGGCCAGCGACTGTGGCCCATTCGGGAACGGCGCCGCGGCCGGTGTCGGCAGCGGGGCGCTCCCCGACGCACCACCTGGATCCCCGGTGAGAGGCTGGATGGGTTGGGCCGGTTCGATCTTCAGGTTCGGCTGCGTGGCAGCAGTCTTGTCCCGAAGGTAGGCGAGGAAGGCGGGCTTGGGCATTAAACGATCTCCAGTAGAGAGAGGACGCGATCCAGCGCCGGGGTTGCTGGCAGCTCGAAGACGAAGGCGTGCTTGGTCTCCGGACTGTGGTTCACGTGGTGAGTGTTATCCCGCGCCGACTCCAGGAGCTGGCGCCGCTGGTCGCGCTTGATCGCGCGCTGCAGGTGTTTGGAAAGTGTCAGGGAGTCCATGTCGGACTCGATGGCGACGTTGCCATGGTTCTGCGACATCGGCAGGTTCACGGTGACCTTGGGCGTCGGCTTCTTTTTCCCCGGTCCCAGCGTCTTGTAGAGGTAGTAGCCCAGGCCTCCTGCTCCGGCCAGGCCGGCTCCGGCCAGTCCGAGTTGGGCCAGGTCCGTAGGCTTCCAAGACTTCGACTGATCTGCCATCAGCTGGGCAGTGCCCTGCTGCAGCTTGGCGGTCTGCAGGTTGGTGTCGGCAATCGGCTGCTGGGTGTCGATATACTTCTTGCCCAGGGACGTGCCCATGAGGCCCAGCTGTTTGACGGTTACGCCGGCCAGCGCCTTGGGCCAGCCGAAACGGGCGCCCAGAAAGCCGGTGGCCCCGCCGAGCGCGGTGTTGATGTTCTTCACCTCCGGGCTGGCATCGTGCAGCGGAGATCCCGGCATGTTGTTCTCGATCTGAGAACCCAGCAAGCCGCCCAAGACATGCGGCAACGCCGAGCGCGTGGCCAAGCGATGGGCGCGCTGAAGATCGGCGAGTTCTAATGCTTCACGTGTGAGTCCTGCCATAAAGGGCCGATGCTTAAAAATGCCGAGGCCGGTGTCAACCGTGAGTCACAGAGATCCCCAAGGCGTCGGCGAGGCCCATCGACGGGGTGTTGTGGGGCATGATGAAAGCTTCGACCCGATCCACACCGGCGGCCTTCTCCTGGAGCAGGCGGGCGACGGCGGCTTTGGCCAATCCGTGGCCGCGATACTCGGGCAGGATGCCAATGGAGTAGTAGCCGATTTTCTCGAACGGTCCGTTCTTGCCCTTCCGCTTTTTGAACTCCTGCCAGCCGGTGAACCCGATCGGTCGGCGCGTCGAGGCCTCGCGGATCATGTAGACGTCGGCGTGGTCGGCACACTTGTGGCCAGCGATCGACAAGCCGTAGGGCCAGTAGCTGGGATCCTCCTTGAAGATCTCCGACATAATCTCTTCGCACTCCCGGCGGCTGGCGGGATTGACGTTGGCAGATTTATCGAAACGGACAAGTTCGACGGTGAACACAGCGGGCTTTTAGCCAGAGGAACGGTGAACGTCAACTCAGCAGCTCACCGCGGTGTTTGTAGCCTGCCCGAAAGTAGGTTCGCCGGCGGTGGCAGTTGGTGCAGCGCACGTCGCATTTGGCTACTTCGTCGATCACACGTGCCAGGCTGAAGCGACCAGTGCAGCCCTCGGACACGTTGAAACTTTTCTCGGAGCCTTCCCGATGATCGAATTCCAGCACGATAGGGTCGCGTTCTCCGCAGTCAAGGCACGGGTGCTGCAGCAGGTAATCCAACACCCACGCCAAAACTTTAAGCTTGGTCGCTTTATCCCAAACCTTGGCACGTGCCATGTAGGCCGCTTTGTTCTTTTCGTAGTGCTTTTTGAAGGCAGCACGCTGCTTGACTGGATCCTTCTTAGCCATTTGAAAAGTTGCAGGGGTAGGATTTGAACCTACGAATGCGGCGGTATGAGCGCCGTGTCTTAACCAGGCTTGACGACCCTGCGGTTAATGAATTCGTGCATGTTCTTGTTAAAAATTTCACGGCTGTCAAGTGATAGCTAAAAGAGAAAACGCAACCCCCGACCGAGGCCGGGGGTTGCGTAAACTTCAGAACAGGATGTCCGTTCCTCGCAGGGCGATCCGATACTCTCGCGCCGTCTGCGGTTGCCGCCGCCGGTTGTCCTTTTCAGCCAACCGGAGCAGTGCGCGGATGTCGCGGATCTGCTGGCGGGTGAACCGGCACCGGCGGATCTGCTCAAGCACGACGCCCGGCGAGATGCCAGCGCCGACTTTCACGTAGTCCTCGAGCGTGTCGAGGAACTCCGTTGCCGTGATCTGCGGCCGCTCCTGCAGCTCGGCGAAGCTCGCGTGGTTGGTTTTCCAACGCTCCATCGAGCTGCGCCTGGCGTCCCGGCTCATCCCGCTACCTCCCGGCGCACGAAAGCCGGCCTGCGCACCGCGGGGGCGGGCGCAGGGGTTGCGACTGGTGCCGCCGCAGGGGCGGCACCGCGAGGCACGAAGGCCGGACGCCGGCCTTCCGGAACGGCTGCGACGAACCGCTCCACCGTGGTCTCCATCTCGGGGCGCTGCAGCCAGGTGGGCAGACGCTTGGGGGCGGGCTGCGTCGCGGCCGCGAGTTCGGCGTGGCTGGAAACCAGCTCGCGTTGATACTCGGCGTTCATGCGCTCGACCTTGTCGCGCTGCTCCGGATCTTCGACGGTGGCCACGTGGTTTTGGAAGTCCACGGAGTAGCCACTGACGGCCGTGATCGTTTGATGATGCTCATCGGCAGCATCGACCACGGCGTCACCCAGGAGCGCACGTGCAGCCATCCGCTCCTCGTTGATCTGCTCATACTGGTCGTGGAAGAACCCGAGCGGGAGAGCCCGGTATTCACGGAACAGCGCGTGCTCGCCGAGGTGGAACTCGATCCCGGCGAAGTTTGACAGCGCGCGCAGCAAGCCTTCGCCAGCGCGGACGTTGTTGTCGAGATGACCACTGATCACCGGGAAGTGATTCCGGCCGATCGGTTGCACCGTTGGGTGCGCGGTGTAGCCCGCGGCCTGCTGCAGGATGAACCAGACGCCGGCGACAGACCGGTGGATGGTCACCACCCCGTAGTGGTCCCCCTTGCGGAGGTGGAACCGCTGCAGCGGGACGTCCCGGCTGATCGGACCATGGTGAGTGGGCAGCACGGCCTGGACCGGCGTAACGGTGCCATTCTCGTGCTGGATGATCAGCACGCGCCCGAGGGCATAGAAGTCACCGCCGAACGCGTGGAGTCGGATGGCAGCCGCCATCTTCGTCGACATGCTTTTCACCGCACCATCGAGATCCGACGGGATGTCGATGCGCTGCGTCATGACCTGAAACGCAGGGCGGGTTGAGGGTTGATGTTGAGTTCCGCGACCCCGCTCGTTAGAGCGGTACGCCTTAGGCGCGGAGTTAGCCCCTTGCTTTTGGTGGGCATGCATAAATCTGTGCTGAGCCCTTTTGGGGTCAGCAAAGACATATAACCCGACAAGGGGTGGCGTTACAGAACGTAGGCCGGGTGGGCCGGCACGGTCACGATGAACTCCACATACTTGGTGACCTTCTTGCTGTCGAAGAACGTCGTCTTCAGACCAGCGGCCTCCATGGATTTCAGGAAGACGGCGAGCCGGTCTTTGGCAGCCTGGCGCAAGGCGTCACCATCTTTGCCGCCGGTTCTCCAGGCTGCCAGGGCGCTGGCTTCGTCTCCGTCGTATGGCGCGCCGTGCAGGAAGAAGATGAAAGCCTGGGCTTCCAGGACAAAGGCGTCAGAGACTTTAGGGGTCTTCGGTTTCGTGGGTGTTGGAGTCGTTTCGGGCATAGGATTGAGCTTGGCGGCAAGCCTGCCGCCGGGCGAAATGGGCGTAGATCAGGGCGAACAAAGTTACACCCCAGGCGAGTAGGAATGCCGGTATCGGCAGGTGCAGGAAGAGCAGTAACGGCAGTCCCACCAGCTGCCAGATGAACCACTTGGCGTAGCCGCGCCAGACCTCCATGCGCTGCACCGCTTCTTCGTAACGGGTCAAGCCTTGGGGATCTGGTTATTGGCGTGCTCCGTCGCGGCGTCGGCCCCGGCCTCGGTTTTGAAGTTGTATTCCTGGAACACGTTGCCGCCGGGCTCGAAGAGCTCGACCAGCCAGTGGTTGTATTCGCCGCGGAAACGCTTCTCGCCAACCAGGTCGGCGTTGCGGGCGGTGACTTCTTTTTTGAAGCGCGCAAGTTCGCGCTCGTCGTCAAGCGACAGCGGTGGATTCTGATTCTCGGCCATAGGAGTAGGTGATGCCTTCTTCTTTCATGTTTTTGATCGCCGCGGCTGCGGCGGTGTTGGGCGGTTGCATGCCGTGGACCAGCAAGGCGAAGCTGTCCACGCCGATGGTGTAGGCGTGACTGTCGTCGTGGTCAATCGGGAGATTGAGGGCGGCCGCCTCCTCGGGATGCCCGACCACGACCACGTGGCGCAGGCTGTATTCCTTGATCAGCGCGTCGTAG
>OUNO010000120.1_pt1 | contig 25060 bp, 24 predicted proteins | sample 1779811 | NCBI WGS metagenome assembly OUNO01 (sample SAMEA3914804, study PRJEB12502) | metagenome | biome: forest; material: soil | place: Canada | collected 2010-06-25 | depth 0.3 m | reverse complement strand
GGCGGCGGAGGCGGCGGAGCGCGACTCGGTCGCCCGCCGCGACCTCACCGCGCTGCAGACCTTCACCGTCGACCCGGCCACCGCCCGTGACTTCGACGACGCCGTCTCCGCCCAGCGCGAGGGCGACGGCGCCCGAGTCTGGATCCATATCGCCGACGTCGCCGCGCACGTGCGGCCGGGCTCGCCCCTCGACCTCGAGGCGCGCCGCCGCGCCAACAGCACTTACGTGCCGGGTGCCGTCGAGCCGATGCTGCCGCACGCGCTGAGCAGCGACGCCTGCAGCCTCGCGCCGGGGGTCGAGCGGCTGGCGGTGACGGCCGAGATCGAGCTGGGCCCGGGGGCGCAGGTGCGCTCGGCCAGCTTCTACCGCAGCCGGATCTGCTCCGACGCCCGCCTCAACTATGAGGAGCTGGACGCGATCTTCTCCGGCCGGACACGGGCGCCGGAGGCGGTCGCCGAACCGATCGAGGCGGCGCGCGACGTCGCCGCCGCGCTCGGCGAGCACCGCGGTGCCACCAGCCTCGACGTCGAGTCCTTCGAGCCCGAGTTCCGCTTCGACGCCAAGGGCAATGTCACCGGCGCTCATGGCGTCGCCCAGACCGAGTCCCACCGGCTGATCGAGCGGCTGATGATCCTCACCAACGAGCAGGTCGCGCAGCTGTTGAGCAGCCGCCGGGTGCCGGCGATCTACCGCGTCCACGCACAGCCCGACCCGACCCGGATCGAGCACCTGCTGGAGCAGCTGGCGGCGCTCGGGGTCCCGACCCCGCCGCTCGGCCGCGGCCTGGCGCCACGCAGCGCCGGTGAGATGGCCGCGGAGGCGAGCCGGCTGGCGGGGCGCGAGGCCGCGCGGCGCGGACACGGCCGCGAGGCGTATACATCTCTCGTGCTCCGCTCACTCAAACAAGCGGCTTACAGCGAGCGCAACAGCGGCCACGCCGGGCTCGGCAGCGAGGCGTACACCCATTTCACCTCGCCGATCCGGCGCTACCCGGACCTCGTCGTCCACCGGGCATTGCTGGCGGCGCTGGGGGAGGGGGAGGAGGCCCCGCGTCTGAAGGAGACTCGCGAGGTCGCCACCGAGAGTTCCGCCCGTGAGCGCGAGTCGGCCAAGATCGAGCGCGGCGCCGACGACGTCTGCGCCGCCTACCTGCTCGAACACGAGCTCGGCGAGCGCGGACCCGAGACCGTCTTCGAGGGCGAGATCTCGGGTGTGATCCGGGCCGGTGCCTTCATCTCCTTCGGCGGCGAGCTCGGCGACGTCTATGAGGGGATGCTGCCGATGCGGCGGCTGCCGGGCGAGCGCTGGGAACTGGACCGCGCCGAGGTCGCGCTGCGCGGGCGCGGCAAGGGGGCGACGCTGCGCCTCGGTGACCCGATCAAGGTCCGCGTCAGCGGCGTCGACCCGCTGCGCGGGCGTGCCGACCTGGAGCCGGCGAATGGCTAAGGGCTCATCCGGACACTCCACGCACGCGCCTGGCGGCGGCGGGCCGGCGCGGTTCGGCGTCCTCAGTCGGTCGAATAGCGCTGCTATTCGACCTCCCTGCGTCCTTGCCCCGCTTGGCCCGGCGCTCGCCAGTCACGCACTTGGAGTGTCCGGATGAGCCCGAAGGAAAAGAAGAAACGACTGCCGGCCTCCGGCGACGTCGTCACCAACCGCCGCGCTCGGCACAAGTTCGAGTGGGTGGAGAAAATGGAGGCCGGGATTGTCCTCAAGGGCTCGGAGGTGAAGGCGCTGCGCGGCGGCCGGGCGCAGATGACCGACGCCTACGCCGTCGTCGATAACGGCGAGGTCTGGCTGCGCAAGCTCCACATCCCTCCGTATGAGTTCTCCAGCGTCGATGCGCACGAAGCCGAGCGACCGCGGAAACTGCTCCTGCATCGCGACGAGATCGAGCGGCTGATCGGCAAAACCGCCCAGAAAGGGCTGACCCTGATCCCCACCCGGATCTACTTCAAGGGGCCCCGCGCCAAGGTCGAGTTGGCTCTGGCGCGCGGCAAGGAGGGTCGAGATCGGCGCCGGGAGATCGCCGATCGCGACGTCCGGCGGGAGGTCGAGCGCGACTTCAAGGGCCGGATGCGCTGAGGCTCCGGGGCGGACTCGAACGTCGGTCCGTTGCAAACGCCGACGCGGGCTTGCAACTGCCGGTCCGCGTGCAAGGATGCACGGGAATGCGCGTCAAGGTCTTTCTTTCAACCTCGCTCGCCGGGCTCGCGTCCCTGGCCCTGGTCGCCCCGGCACAGGCCCAGGCGGATTCCTTCCCGAGCAACGTCAGCGACTACGTCAGCGACCACACGGCGTTGTTCGTCGGCGCCCTGGTCGTGGCGATCCTGGTCCTGTTGCTGATCGTCCGCGTCAACCAGCGTCGCAGCAAAGAAAAAGAGGCGAAGAAAGGGGCGGCACCCGGTGTAGCAGCGGCTGTTATTACGCCAGGAGCGGCGGCAGCGACCGCTCCGGGCGCTCCGGCGGCGCCCGCACCAGCTTCTCCGACCCCGTCCCCGCCCGCCGCTTCGCCCGCAGCAGGTACGCCGAGTCCCGCGCCGGCAACGACGCCCCCGACTACGGCGCAGATGGCGGCTGTTCCCGCCGGCGCCTCGCAGCCGCCCCCAGGAGCGCCGCCGACGGCCTCCGGTGGGCTACCGGGTGGGCGCCCGCCCGAGACCGCGCGTGAGCAGCGCAAACGTGAGCGCGACGCCCAGCGCGCCGCCCGCAACGAGAAACGCCTTGCTCGTCGCGAGGAAGTCAAACGCCGCAAAGAGGCCCGTGTTGCCGCCAAGAAGGGCGGCCAGTCCGTCCCGGTGGCTGTCCCCTCTCCGGGTGCCGCCGCAGCCGGTGCGGCCGCCGCCGCAGCAGCCGTCGGCGCTGCCGCCCCCGCGGCCGACGCGGCCGTGCCGCCGGCCCCGAAACAGAAGAAGTTCTTCGGCATCAAGTACGGCGGCGGCAAGCAGAAGCACGAGGCGGCGGTGGCTGAGCAGCGCCTCGCCGCCGCCCGGGCCGCCAACGAACGCGCCCTCGCCCAGGCCCGTGCCGGCCAGCCGATCGACGGTGCGCCGCCCGCCGCGGTGCCGCCCGTCGCCGACCCCGGCCTGACCGCGCCGATCCCGGCGGTTCCGCCCCCGGTCGGTGGTGCTGTCAGCCCCGGGCCGGCAGAGTACGACCCGGTCGCCGCGGAACAGCGGGTTCGCGACAAGGTCGAGGAAGTCCGCTTCGAGGAGCAGCGCATCCGCGCCGAGGCCGACCGCCGCCTGCAGGCGGCGCAGGGCCTCCAGCAGCAGGCGACGCCGGGTTCTCCGGTCGGCGCCCAGGGGACGCCCCCGCCGCTGGCACCGTCCGCCGATTTGCAGAGCGCCGAGCAGCAGTTCGCCGCCGAACGCCAGGCGCAGGAGCGCTCGATGGCCGAAGCTGAGGAACGGCTGAAGCAGATCGAGGAGCGGACCAAAGCCGCCGAACAGCGCGCCGCCGACGCGAAACGCCTGGAGGGCCTGAAGGCAGAGGAAGAAGCGCGCCAGCGGCGGCTCGAGGAGATGCAGCGCAGCGTCGCCGAAGCCGAAGAGCGCGCCCAGGAGGCCGAGCGCCGGGCGATCGAGGCCGAGCAGGCCATCGTCCGCTCGGTCCAAGGCCAGTCGGCGCCGGCCACGTCGGAGTTCTCCCTGCCGACTCCACCTCCCGCGCCACCCGCCGCCGCCTTCGTTCCCGAGCCTTCTTTCGCGCCGCCAGTCCCCGAGGCACCGGCGCCGCCGCCGGTTCCCGCCGCCGAGCCGGCGCCGCCGGCGCCCGAGCCCGTGACCCCGCCGCCGGCACCCGAGCCGCCGACCCCGCCGCCGGCGCCGTTCACCCCCGAGCCTTCTTTCCCGACCCCGGCCGCGACGCCACCTCCCGCGCCGGAGCCGACGCCACCTCCCGCGCCGATCGAGGACCCGCCACCGGCGCCGGAGCCTCCCGCTCCCGAGCCGGTCTCGCCGCCGCCCACGATGTCGCCGGCGTCGCCTCCGAGTGGCGGGCAGGTCGACCTCAACACGGTCACCTTCGAGCAGTTGCGCGAACAGAACCTCTCGGTCACCCAGGCGACCCGGCTGCTCGCCCATCGCGAGCGCCTCGGCGGCTTCCAGTCGGTCGACGACCTCGACCAGGTCGCCGGTTTCCCGCCTGAGGTACTGCAGGACATCAAGTCCCGCGCGACGATCTAGCTAGTAGCCGGCCTTCTCCAGGAGCTTGAGCCAGATCTCGCTGCGGCTGGGGTAGGCGACGACGGCGTGGCGCAGCCGTGGGAGCGGCACCGCGGTGAGGATCGCGATCGTCGCCGCGTGGAGGAAGTCGGCGGTGTCGTAGCCGCTGAAGGTGGCGCCGACGATCGCCTGGCTCGCCTGGTCGACGACCAGGCGAGAGGTGCCGCCGGTTCCCTTGCCCTGGAAGCTGGCGCCCGGCGAGCCGTCGGTGGGGACGTCGACGGCAATCGCGTCGAGGCCGGCCTCCAGGGCCTGAGCCAGCGTCTTGCCGACGGCGGCCACCTGGGGGTCGGTGAAGGTGACCCGCGGTGAGCCAAGGCCTTCTGCCTCCACCCTGACCTCGCGGCCGAGCAGATTCTCGCTCGCGGCCCAAGCCTGGTACTTGCCGATGTGGGTGAACAGGGCCCGGCCGTTGACGTCGCCGATCGCGTAGAGCCAGTCGCGGCCCCCGACCCGCAGCTGGTCGTCGGTATCGAGGAAGCCGTGCTCACCCGTCTCAACGCCGAACGAGTCGAGGTCCAGTTCTGCCGTGTGCGGCACCCGCCCGACCGCGACGAGGATCTCCGCCGCCGCGATCGTCCCGCCGCCCTCGAGGGTGAGGATCACGCCGGGGCCGCCGGCTTCGGCTCGCACGGCCTTGGCGCCGGTGCGGACGTCGACGCCGAAGCGCTCGCGCAGCGCGGCGGCGACTTCCTCGCCGGCGAAGGGCTCATCGCGCCCGAGCAGATGCTCTTCGCCCTCGACCAGGGTCACCTTGGTGCCGAGTGAGGCCCAGGCCTGGGCGAGCTCGCTACCGACCGGGCCGCCGCCGAGCACGATCATGCTCTCCGGCACCTGCCTGGCGGTCGTCGCCTGGCGGTTGTTCCAGGCCTTGACCCCGTCGAGGCCGTCGATCGGCGGCATCATGGCGCCGCTGCCGGTGGCGACGACCACCGCCTTGCGAGCGGTCAGGGCCTTCTCTCCGACCAGAACCCGCAGCTCGCCGTCGAAGCGCCCGGCGCCGCGGTGAAGGTCGATCCCCCGTTCTTCCAACCAAGGCAACTGGACCGAGTCGTCCAGGTCGTGGATCACCTCGTCCCGGCGCTCGAGGATCGCCCGCGGGTCGAGCTTGCTGTCCGCGTCGACCGGGACTCCGGGCAGCCGCCGCGCCTCGGCGAGCAGGTCGGCTGGCCGCAGCAGCGCCTTCGACGGCATGCAGGCGTAGTAGGAGCATTCGCCGCCGACCAGGTCCGGCTCGACGATCGCGACCTTCAGCCCGCCGTCGGCCAGGCGACCGGCGCAGACCTCCCCCGCGGGCCCCGCTCCGAGCACGATTACGTCGTATGAATGCTCGCTCACAAGGTCACCATGCCCGACAACGTACAATTCCAAGCGCAGTGCGCACGGGGGCGACAGGCTTCGACGTGGTCGATTCGTGCGAAAGGTTGCAGGTCGAGGTTGTCGGAGGCCTCGTTAAACCCCGACACAAACCAATACGTGCGGACCATGAGTTCGCCCTCGCCGCTTAGCTAGAACCTAAGCGCTGTGAGAGTCGGTCCTTCCTCGCCCGCAGGAAGGGCAGCCGGCTTCAAAATGCGGGCTCACCCAGGCGGATCGCCCCGTCTTCCTAGGGAAATTTCAGAGGGCTGTGTCTTCCGTAGTGCCCGCCGGCGCGGACCCCGGGAGACGAGACTAAAGCGCCGGCTATACCTGTAGACACCCTCGCGCCGCGTCCGCGGATCCGAGTTCGAATCTCGGCGCCTCCATCATCGACAGCGTCTCCGGCTTAGCCGGAGACGCTGTCGCGATTGGAAAGCCAGGTGAGCACCTGGGCGGCGTCGCGGTCGGGTGGGAAGACGGGGTAGAAGGCCTTGACGATCGTCCCGGCCTCGGCGACGAAGGTGAGGCGGCGGTAGAGGGTCATGGCGCCCGCCTCGAAGGTAGGCAGGCGAAGTGCGGTGGCGAGCGAGAGGCCGGGATCGGCGAGCAGGGGGAAGGGGATGTGCTCTCGCGCTGCGAACTCGGCCTGTTCTTCGCCGCTCTGGGCGCTGATCCCAAGCAGGGACGTGCCGAGGCGCTCGAATTCGGCCCGTGCGTCGCGGTAGGAGCAGCTCTGCGGCGTGCAGCCCCGCGCCCCCGGAATCTCATCCCAGCCTTCGGGCAACGGCTCGCCCGGCGTGCCGGTGCGCGGGTAGACGTAGGCAGCGAGCCGTCCCCGTGCGAGCTCGGCCAGGTCCGCGGTCCCAGTCAGCGTCGACGGCAGTCGCAGCGCCGGAATTTCCATGCCGGCAAGGTGATCGGCCGCCCCGTCGTCGACCGGGACAGGCAGATCCGGCGGCAAGCTCGAGTAGTCGTCGCTCATGATGTGTCGGAGGTTAGACCCCCATCCGGGTCGAAGCTCAGACACCCAACCGGCTGTGTGGTGTGGGCTGGATATCGTCAGCGGTATGGACCGCTACGTGGCCTTTCTGCGCGGGATGAACCTCGGCAACCGCCGGCTCAAGAACGAGGAGCTGCGGGCCGAGTTCGAGGCGCTGGGGTTCGCCGAGGTCGCCACCTTCCGCGCCAGCGGCAACGTGATCTTCGGCTCCGACGGGGGTGGGAGCGAGGCGGCTCTGACCAGGACGATCGAAGCCGGCCTCGGCGAGGGGCTGGGGTATGAGGTGCCGGTCTTCCTCCGCAGCGCCGCCGAGGTGGCGGCGATCGCCGCCCAGCAGCCGTTCGCGCCCAAGCTCCTCACTGCCTCGAAGGGCAAGCTGCAGGTCTCGATGCTGGCGCGCAAGCCGGCGGCCGCCGAGCGCAAGGCAGCCCTGGCGCTGGCGAGGGACGAGGACCTGCTGGCGATCGAGGGCCGTGAGCTCTACTGGCTGCCGAGCGGCGGCGTCAGCGAAACCGAGCTCGACCTGAAGGCGATCGACAAGGCACTCGGCAAGGGCACGATGCGGACGATGGGCACGATCGAGCAGATCGCCGCCAGGCACTGCGCTGGCTAATCAGGCCGCGAGGTCGGAGCGGGGGAGGGCGGCGAGCTTGAAGTCGGCGCTGACGGCGGCGATCTCGGCCGGCAGCTCGGCGAGCTGGACGTTGGCGACGAACTCCATCTCCTCCCCCAGCGGGCGGAAGAAGTTGTCGTAGTGGGTCGGGACGATCGCGCGCGGTTCGAGGATCGGCAGGATCCGTCGCCAGTAATCGTCGGTGAAGCTGCGGCCGGCGACGCCGGCGAGGAAGACGTCGACCTCGCGCTCGCGGATCGCGTCGTCGACGAGGTTGGCGCTGCCCTGGTGGTAGAAGCGCAGGCCGGCGACCGCGATCGTGATCCCCCAGACCTGGCCGCAGCGGTAGGCGCCGGGGGAGAGCGAGTCGAGGTGGTCGCAGGTCAGTTCGCCGTCGTAGGGGACGGCGAGGCCGAGCAGCAGCTTGGAGTGGACGCTGGGCGTGAAGCTGACCTCGAAGGGGCCGAGCTCGTAGGTCCGGTAGGGCTCGACCTCAACGGTCTGCTCGGCGAGGCCGTGCAGGTCCATCAGCCGCACCAGCGAGCGCGAGCCGTACGCCTTGCAGCCGAACTTCCGGGCGATCGCCGGCGCATCGACGGCGTGGTCGAAGTGGGTATGGCCAACGAGCACGCCGACCGTCTCCCCGGGGGCGTGGACGAAGCGCTCCAGCGCCGCCGGGTCGGGCACCGCCGTGCGCCGCAGGACGAGGTCGCGGAACGGGACCCGTGAGAGGTAGGGGTCGATGAAGAGCGTCTTGCCCTCGTAGCTGAGCCGGTAGCCGGAGACGCCCAGCCACTCGACCTCCAGCCCCGCCGGCAAAGTCAGTGGCCGCGCCTGTAGCTCGCCCAGCGCCTGGCCGTCGGCCTGCGCGGAGGAGCGCCGGGTCGCCCGCGCCCTGGCCAGCTCGCCGAGGTGTCGCAGCGGTCCGGCCATCGGTGCTCAGGCCGCGGTGGCGATGGTCGCCGAGAGCTTGGGCGGGCTCGCCAAGGTCTGGAAGACGACGCAGTAGCGCTCGGTCAGCTTCAGCAGGGTCTCGAGCTGCTCGGGATCGGCGTCGGTCTCGAGCTCGAAGGCGAGCTCGATGTGCTTGAAGCCGACCGCCGCCTCGCGGTCGACCGCCAGCGTCCCGCGGAAGTCGATGTCGCCCTTGGCCTGGACCCGTCCGGACTCGACCGCGACCCCGATCGAGGTCGCGACCGCGCGCAACGTCACCCCGGCGCAGGCGACCAGCGCCTCCAGCAGCATGTCGCCGGAGCAGAGCTGGCTGCCGTCGCCGCCGCTGGCGGGGTGCAGGCCGGCCTCGGCGATCGCCCGCCCCGTATTGACGGAGCAGGAGATCCCGGCGCCGAGGTCGCCGCTCGCTTCGAGGGTGACCACGGCACTCTCCGGCGCCGCCTCATAGCTCTCCTTCAGCGGGGTCTGAATCGCTCGCAGCTCGTTCCGGTCCATAGCCGCAGGATACGCGGGCGCGGAGGTCATCTAAGTTGGTCTGTTCGCATGGCGATCGCAACCGCAACCTCCCTGGACGTCCACGTCGGCGGCAAGCTGCTGTTCGCCGACGTCTCCTTCAAGCTCGAGCCGGGTGAGCGGATGACGCTCTCGGGCCGCAACGGAGCCGGCAAGTCGACCCTGCTGCGGGTCCTGGCCGGCGAGCTCTCGCCCGACTCCGGCTCCCTGACCGTGCAGCGCGGTGCCCGCTTGGCCCTGCACGACCAGCGGCCGCCGCGCGAATCGCAGATGACCCTCGGCGACTACGTCTTCTCCGGTCGCAGCGACCTGCTCGAGACCGAGGCCGAGCTGGAGCGGTTGGAGGGCGAGATGTCCAAGGGCGACACCGGCGAAGAGATGATGGCCGCCTACGCCGCCGCTCAACAGCGGCTCGAAGCCGGCGGCGGCTACCGCTGGCGCGACGAAGTCCTCGCGGTGCTGCGCGGCCTCGGTTTCGTCCCCGAGCAGTCCGAGCGCGCCCTGGCGACCTTCTCCGGCGGCGAGCTGACCCGCGCCTCGCTGGCCCGGGCGCTGGCCGCCAAGCCCGACCTGCTGCTGCTCGACGAGCCCACGAACCATCTCGACATCCCCTCCCTGGAGTGGCTGGAGGGGTACCTGGTCGAGCTCGACGCCGCCGTCGTCCTCGTCGCCCACGACCGCTGGTTCCTCGAGGCGGTCGGCACCTCGGTGCTGGAGCTGGAGGCGCAGCGGGCCCGCTTCTTCGCCGGCCCCTGGCACGCCTGGCGCCAGGAGCAGGCCGCGCGCCAGATCGCCCTCGGCAAAGCGATCGACCGCCAGCAGGACGAGATCGAGCGGATGGAGCGCTTCGTCGAGCGCTTCCGCTACAAGGCGAGCAAGGCCAAACAGGCGCAGTCGCGGCTCAAACAGATCGACAAGAAGAAGAAAACCGGGCCGCAGAGCGAACGCCGCGACACGCGCAAACTGCGCTTCTCCTTCAAACCTCCGGAGCGGCCCGGCCGGGTCGTGCTGAAACTGGTCAAAGGCCGGATCGAGGTGCCCGGCCGGGTCCTGCTCGACAACGCCGAGGTGGAATTGGAGCGCAGCGAGCACGTCGTCCTGGTCGGCGCCAACGGCAGCGGCAAGACGACCCTGATCGAGACCCTGGCGGGGCGCAAGCAGCCGGCCTCCGGCAGCGTCCGCATGGGCCACAACGTCAAACTCGGCTACCTCTCCCAGCACGCCGACACCGCGGCCGGCGATGGGACCGTCCTCGACGCCGCCCAGCGCGAGACCGGCCTCGCCGGGCCCAAGGCGAGGGCGCTGCTCGGCGGCTTCCTCTTCTCCGGTGGCGACGCCGACAAGCAGCTGAACGACATCTCCGGCGGCGAGCAGCGACGGCTCTCGCTGGCGATCCTGGTCGCCTCCGGCGCCAACGTCCTGATCCTCGACGAGCCGACCAACCATCTCGACGTCGAGAGCCGCGAGGCGCTCGAGGACGCGCTGATGGAGTACGAGGGCGCGATCATTCTCATCTCCCACGACCGCGCCCTGCTCGAGGCCGTCGGCAGCCGCACCATCGTCTGCGAGGACGGGCGCCTGCAGAGTCACCCGAGCGGCTGGGCCGAGTACCAGCGCCGGCGCGACGAGCAGGCCTCGGCGACAGCCGCGGCGGCGAAGACAGAAAGCTCCTCGCGCTCGACCCGCAAGCGGCGCGGCGCCCAGCCGGCCGAGAAGGCGGCGCGCAAAGCGGCGAAGCTGGAGGAACGGATCGAGCGCGCCGAAGCCGAGCTGCGCGAGGTCGAAGAGGAGCTCGCCGACCCCGCCGCCTGGGCGACGCCGGACCGGGCCGAGGATGCGACCAAGCGCCACGCGGCGGCGAAACGGTCGGTCGAGAAGCTGTTCGCCGAATGGGAGCAGGCCCAGGAGGCTTCCGCCGGGGTGGTTTAAGCGGGGGTGCCGCCGCGCATCACGACGCGCGCCCCGCGGGCCGGGGCGAGGGTGATGTTGCGGACCCGGACCGGCTCGTCCTTGTCGCTGACGGCGCGCAGGTCGGCGCGCTGGACGAACTCGCGCAGGATCGTCCGCATCTCGTATTCGGCAAAGGCGGCGCCGATGCAGCGCCGGACGCCGCCGCCGAAGGGGATCCAGGCGTAGTTGTCGACCTTGACGTCGAGGAAGCGCTCGGGGCGGAACTCGCGCGGCGCCGGGAAGATGTCCTCGCGGTGGTGCAGGGCGGCGATCGCCGGCAGGACGAAGGTCCCGGCCGGCAGTTCGTAGCCGTCGATCGTCGCCGGCGCGGTCAGCTTGCGGGCGACGTCGACGATGATCGGCCGCGAGCGCAGCGTCTCCTTGACCGTGGCGTTGAGGTAGTCCTCCTCGCCGGCGGCCAGCGAGGCACGCAGCTTCGCCAGCACCTGCGGGTTGCGGACCAGGCGCTCGACCGCCCAGGCGAGCCCGGTGGCGGTCGTCTCGTGGCCGGCGCCGAGCACCGTGACCAGCTCGTCGCGCAGCTCCTGGTCGGTCATCGGCGCGCCGTCCTCGTCGCGGGCGCCGAGCAGCAGGGAGAGAACGTCGTCGCGCTGCTCGAGCCCCGGTTCGATCCGCCGCTGGCGGATCTCCTCATAGATGAACTCGTCGAGAGCGTCGCGCGAGCGGACGAACCGGCCCCAGGGGCTGAGCGGCCCGAGGTTGCGGCGCATGAAGGGGAAGGCGGTGATCGCCCCGACCCGGCGGGCGAAATCGTCGATCAGGACTTCGAAACGGGCCAGCCGCTCCTCGTCGTGGACGCCGAAGACGGCGCGCATGATCACCGCCAGGGTGATCCGGGTCGTGTGCGGGCGCATCGCGAACGGCTTGTCGACCGGCCAGCTCTCCATCTCGCGCCGGGTCATCTCGACGATCAGCTCGCCGTAGCCCTCGACCCGCTCGCCGTGGAAGGGCGGCAGCAGCAGTTTGCGCTGGCGCATGTGGGGGGCGTCGTCGAGGGTGAGGACCGAGTTCGGGCCGAGCGCCGGCTCCAGCACGGTGGCGTTCGCCTCACCGGCGTGGAAGACCGAGGGGGCGCCGGTGAAGACAGCTTTGACGAGGTCGGGCCGGGCGACGTAGACGAGCCGGCCGAAGGTCGGGAAGCGGACCGTGAAGATGTCCCCGAAGCGGCGCTGGTAGCCGGCGAGGAAGCCGAGCGGGTCGCGCAGATAGCGGACCGCCTGGGCGACCGCGGGCGCCTTGGGCCCGGGCGGGAAGGCCGCGCGGGCCTCGCCGAGGCGCTGCTGGGGGAGGGTGGCCTGCTCCATTCGGTGCAGAGGTTACGGCAAAACTGGCCAGCCAGCCAGTTAGCTATCTGTCGCGTGGTGAGTTTTGCTCGCCATACCGGCAAAAGTCACCACGCGAGGCTCAGAAGACGATCGTGCGCTCGCCGTCGACCAGGACGCGGTCATCGAGGTGGGCCATTACCGCGCGGGCGAGGACCAGCCGCTCGATGTCGCGCCCGATCCGGACCATGTCCTCGACCTCGTCGCTGTGGCTGACCCGGGTCACGTCCTGGCCGATGATCGGCCCGGCGTCGAGTTCGGCGGTGACGTAGTGGGCGGTGGCGCCGATCAGCTTGACGCCGCGCTCGTGCGCCCGGCGGTAGGGGTCGGCACCGACGAAGGCGGGCAAGAAGCTGTGGTGGATGTTGATCGCTGGGACGCCGAGATCGCGGAGGAAAGCGGGGGAGAGGATCTGCATGTAGCGGGCGAGGACGAGCAGGTCGACGCCCTCGAGCAGCTCCAGCTCCCGGCGCTCGGCCTCGCCGCGCGTATCCGGACTGATCGGCACGTGGTGGAAAGGGACCCCGACCGATTCGACCTGCTCGGCATGGTCGGGATGATTGGAGACGACCGCGACGAGGTCGCCGCCGAGCTCACGGTTGCGCCAGCGCCAGAGCAGGTCGGAGAGGCAGTGATCCTCGCGCGAGACCATCACCGCGACCCGCTTGCGCCGGCTCGACTCGGCGAAGTGGTGCTCCATCTCAAAGGGAGTGGCGATCTCCTCGCTGAAGCGCCGTTCGAGCGCCTCACGCTCAGTCTCTGGCGAGGAGTCGAAGACCATCCGGATGAAGAAACGCCCCTCGGCGGTCGAGTGCTGGTCGACGTCGACGATGTTGAGCCCGGCGTCGGCCAGGAAGCCGCTGACGGTCGCGATCAGCCCTGGCCGGTCCGGGCAGGCAAGCAGCAGGCGTGAGGTCGGTTGCTCGGTCAAGCGGGCAATCATGACGCCTGAGTCACGATGGCCGCTTATACAAAGAAGGGATATGTGTGATCGGGCGCACACATTGGCGCGGAAATAACCGTGACTCTTTGCGGCTTGCTCACGAAACGCAAATACATTGTCCCGCTCATCGCTTCGGCGCTGGTCTTTCCGGCGGCTGCGTTTGCCGCCGGCTCGGATGGTGAGGACACGGGTCAGGTCGGGCTCGGCCAGGCCGAGGTGGCGCTTGCTCCGTTTCAGCGGCCCGTCGATCGCTTCGAACAGTTGATCCGCGACGCCGCCAAGGAGATCCGCGCCAACCAGCGGGTCGCGGCGCGCAAGGAGGAGCTGGAAAAGTTCGCCCAGCTGCCGGGTGGCGTCTCGATCGGGACGCTTGAATCGATCGCTTCCTGTGAGTCCGGAGGCGACCCGACGATCGTCTCCTCCGACGGCAGCTACCGGGGCAAATACCAGTTCGACTTCGGCACCTGGGAATCGGTTGGCGGCCACGGCGATCCCGCCGCTGCACCCGAGGCCGAGCAGGACTTCCGGGCGGCGCTGCTGTATTCGCGCTCCGGTTCGAGTCCCTGGCCCGTCTGCGGCTGAGTGGCCGAGCGGGGAGGGGAGGCCCGACCCCTTCCCTACGATGCGCCTGATGAGTGAGGAGAACGTTCCGGTCCCGGATGCGTCGGGTCCCGCCCGCAAACCGCCCAAGGAGGCGATCGCCGAGGCGAAGGTGCGGGCGCCGACGCGGGGGAACCGCAAGCTGGAGGGTTTCCTCGACGCGATCAACGCCGACGAGCAGGTGCGGACCTGGTGGTACATGGCCCAGGTCAACTCCGAGCGGCTCGGGATGTCCGACCACTCCTGGGTGCACATGCAGATCGTCCTCAACATCGCCCTGCGGCTGCTGCGGCTGCTGGTCAAAGCCGGCGTCGAGCCGGCCGTCGTCAGCGACCACGGGATGCGGGACCGCGACGCCGAGGTGGTCGTCGCCGGCGGGGCGCTGCTGCACGACGTCGGGCTCTCGATTCACCGCGCCGACCACGAGGCCTACTCGCTGTTCCTCGCCAGCGGCGCCCTCGAGCGGCTGCTGGCCGACTCCTACAAACAGCCGGAACGGACGATCGTCGCCTCGGAAATCCTCCACGCGATCATCGGCCACCGCCGCCGCGGCGAGCCGTACACGCTGGAGGGCGGGGTGGTCCGGGTCGCCGACGCACTCGACATGGCCCAGGGCCGGACCCGGATCCCGATCGAGGCTGGTCACGAGGGAATCCACTCGATCTCCGCCGCGGCGATCGACGATGTCCGGATCGAGGCGGGCGAGGAGCGGCCGGTGCGGATCGAGATCCAGCTCAACAACTCGGCCGGGATCTTCCAGGTGGACGACCTGCTGGCGACGAAGATCCGCGGCACCCCGCTGGAGGGGAAGGTCGAAGTCGTCGCCACGGTCGAGGGCGAGACCGAGAAACGCCTGCTGTCGGGCTTCAGGCTCTCCTAGAAACTAGGAAAGACGCTGAAGATCTGAACGGCGCTGATCTTTGCGCTTCTCCAGTTTGCCCTGGATCAGCGACATGATCACGACCAGGGCGACGAAGAAGGCGAGGACGCCGAAGCAGAAGAAGGTGACCGTCTTGTCGGTGGTCGGCCCGGCCAGGCCGACTCCGTTCTCGGCCAGCGCCGCCGGTGCGGCGACGGCCATCAGGGCGAGGAAGGAAAACAGGGCTGCGACGGTCCGCTTCACGGCCGGGAATCTATCGCAACCACAGGCGCGCCCCGGCGTGGCGGCGGTCCGGCCGCAGCCGCGCGTCGCCATTTCGCGCCCGATTCCCGCAATTTCGATACGCCGGGCCTGTGAAAATCCTGTGAACGCAGGCATTTCTGCATCCGCGTACGCATACAATCGTCGTGTTCCGCCGGTCCAAGCTCCACCCACCCGAACCGGCGGCTGCAAACTTTGAATCCGAATCAGACCATCCGGCTCGCAGTAGTCGACACCGACAGTGGCTTCGTCACCGTTCTCTCGAAAAGGGCGGAGGTGGCCGGCTGGCAGCTGCGCCATGCCGCCGGCGCGGTCCCGCCCCAGGAACTGGTGGCGATGAAGCTGAACGCGGTCCTGATCGACCCGGCGATTCTCGGCGACGAAGGCTGGGAATACCTTGAGCGCGTCTGCGACTTGCTTCCCGACCTCGGCGTGATCGTCTGCACCGGTCGCTCGACCGTCGCCCAGCGAGTCCGCGCCCTACGCCTCGGGGTCGATGACTGGATCACCAAGCCCTGCCACCCCGAGGAGGCGATGGCGCGGGTCGAAGCCGTCTCCCGCCGCCGTCGCCGCGGCCGTAACGAGGCCGAGGTCGGTCCGCTCGTCGTCGCCGACCTCGAGATCCGGCCCGACCAGTTCCAGGCCTTCGTCGCCGGCGAGAGCCTCGACCTGACCCGGCGCGAGTTCGAGCTGCTGCACCTGCTGGCCGGCGCCAAAGGTCAGGTCCTCGAGCGCGAGACGATCTACCAGCGGGTCTGGGGCTACGCGATGGCCCATGGCGATCGCTCGGTCGACGTCTTCATCCGCAAGCTGCGCCAGAAGCTCGAGAAGCGCTCGCCGGGCTGGGGCTACATCCACACCCACTTCGGCGTCGGCTACCGCTTCGACCCAGAACCGGCGGGCGTCGTCGAGGTGCCGCTTACCCCGGCGGCCCCGGAGGCCGTCAAGGGCACGGCGCCGCAGTCACCTTCTTCACAGGTCGTTCACAGCAGTTTCACGGCGGGGTAACCGCCAACCTGACCCGCGTCGCCATGCTCAACCACCATGGCGACGGGAACCGGGCACTCTCCTCAGCAGGCCGCCGGGCGCCTCGAGATCAGGCCGCAGGAGCACGCGGCGCTGGTTGACGGCCGCCCGCTGAGCCTGACGATGCGTGAGCTGCAGCTGCTCGTCACCCTGGCCGAACACCCGCAGCGGATCATGACCCGCGAGGAACTCTTCAGCGAGGTCTGGGGCAGCCGGCCGCGGCGCGACGACCGCTCGGTCGACGTCTACGTCAGCCGCCTGCGGGCGAAGCTCGGCGAGGCGCTGCCGGAGGCGCAGCTGATCCACACCCACAACGGGATCGGCTACCGCTTCTCACCCGACGGTTGAGGCGCGTTTCGCGCTCCCTTCGGCCTTTTACATCTTTTTTACATCCCCGACACACGCAGATAACAAGCTGCCAGTAGCCCGCTGCGACTGTGGGGCCGAGGCGCCGGCCATGACCGGTGCGACTCGTTCAAACGACTAAGGGAGACTGATGTCCAGGACCAGATTGATCGCACTCCTTGCCTCGGCCGCCATATTGGCGCTTGGCATCGCCGCGTGCGGGGGAAGCAGCAGCAGCGACAGCACCGGCAACACCAGCGGCGGTGGCGAATCGGCCAACCTCTCCGGCGAAATCGCTGGCGCCGGCGCGACCTCGCAGGAGGCGGCCCAGGAGGCCTGGATCGCCAACATCGAGGCTGAAAACTCGGGCGTGACGATCTCCTACGACCCGGTTGGCTCCGGCGGCGGCAGGGAGCAGTTCATCGCCGGCGGCATTTCCTACGCCGGCAGCGACGCTGCCCTGACCGAAGAAGAAGGCGAACTGAAAGGCGCCGTCAAACGCTGCGAACCGGGCGAACTGATCGAGATCCCGGCCTACGTGTCGCCGATCGCCGTCGTCTACAACCTGCCCGGCGTCGAAGAACTGCAGCTCGACCCGGAAACGATCGCCAAGATCTTCGCCCAGAAGATCACCAGCTGGAACGACCCGGCGATCGCGAAGACGAACCCGGGCGTCGAACTCCCTGACACCCGCATCGTCCCGGTCAACCGCTCTGACGAGTCCGGCACGACGCAGAACTTCACCGAATACCTCTCGGAGGTCGTTCCCAGCGTCTGGACCTACGAAGTCAGCGGTGACTGGCCGGTCAAGGGCGGCGAGGCCGCCAACGGGACCTCCGGTGTCGTCGAGGCCGTCGCGGCCGGCGAAGGCGCGATCGGCTACGCCGACGCCAGCCAGGCGACCGAACTCGGCATCGCCAAGGTCAAAGTCGGCGCCGAATTCGCCGAACCGACTCCGGAAGCCGCCGCGGCGATCCTCGAGGAGTCACCGGAAGACAAGTCGCTGAGCGAGGACTCCTTCATGTTCCCGTTCAAGCTCGACCGCAAGACCGAATCGCAGGGGACCTACCCGATTGTCCTGGTCTCCTACATCCTCGCCTGCACCAAATACGGCTCGGCTGACGAAGCCGCCGTCGTCAAGGGGTTCCTCGAATACGTGATCAGCCCCGAAGGTCAGGAAGCAGCGGCTGAAAATGCCGGTTCGGCCCCGCTCTCGGCGGCGCTGACGAAGAAGATCACCCCGGCCGTGGAAGCGATCGAAGCCGGTTAGTTTCGTGGCCTCGGTCGATACCACGACCAATGCGGGCCAGTTGCTCGCGGCGGCGTCCGGAGGGCGCCGCCGCGTCGGCGACCGGGTCTTCAGCAACACGGCCACGGTCGCGGCGCTGACGATCCTGGCGCTGCTCGCCGGGGTCGCGGTCTTTCTCGTCGTCGAGGGGGCGCCGGCGGTCACCGCCAGCGCCGCCGAACTGCCCGACGGCAAATCGTTCATCGACTACGTCGCCCCGCTCGCCTTCGGCACCGTTTTGGCGGCGGCCTTCGCGGCCGTCCTCGCGGTGCCGCTGGCGGTCGCCGCGGCGCTATTCATCACCCACATCGCGCCGGCCAGGATCGCCCTCACGCTCGGCTACCTGGTCGACCTGCTGGCGGCGATCCCGAGCATCGTCTACGGCCTCTGGGGGATCTTCGTCCTCGGCCCCGCGGCGGTGCCGGTGATGGGCTGGCTGGAAGAAAAGCTCGGCTTCATCCCCTTCTTCGCCGGCCCTGCTTCGACCACCGGGCGGACGATGTTCGTCGCCGGCCTGGTCCTCGCGGTGATGATCCTGCCGATCGTCTCCGCCGTCGCCCGCGAGGTCTTCTCGCAGACCCCGCGCAAGCTCCAGGAAGGCGCCCAGGCGCTTGGCGCCACGCGTTGGGAGATGATCCGGATGACCGTCCTCCCGTTCGGCAAATCCTCGGTCATCAGCGGCGCCATGCTCGGCCTCGGCCGGGCGCTCGGCGAGACGATGGCGGTGACGATCATCCTCTCGGTCTCGGGCATCGTCACCTTCAACCTGATCAGCCAGTCGAACCCCTCGACGATCGCCGCCAACATCGCCCTCGACTTCCCCGAGTCCTCAGGGCTGGCGGTCAACCTGCTGATCGCGACCGGGCTCGTCCTCTTCGCAATCACCCTGGTCACCAACATGGCGGCCCGGGTCATCATCAACCGGCAGAACAGGGAATAGGGGATGGCCGCGATCTCACCCCGTCCCGCGGGCGCCCTTGCCGGCGGCGTCCTGCCCAACTGGGCGCCTTACGGAGTCTTCGGCGGCTCGCTGGTGCTCTCGGCCGCGGTCCTGGCGGCGAGCGGCTCCTTCAGCGTCGGCCTCACCCTGCTCTTCGCGGTGATCCTCGCCTGCCTCGGGATCTACACCTGGTCGCGCGCGGTCGAGGGCCGGCGCCGCGCCTTCGACCGCACCGTGACGATGCTGATCGCCTCCGCCTTCGCGCTGGCGATGATCCCCCTGATCTCCCTTATCTATGAGGTCGCCAAGCGCGGCCTGCCGGGCCTGGACTGGGAATTCCTCACCGCCGACGCGCGCGGGGTCGTCAACGGCGGCGGCGCCGCCCAGGCCCTGGTCGGGACGCTGGTGATAACCGGCGTCGCGGTCGTGATCTCGGTCCCGATCGGGATCATGGCGGCGATCTACCTGACCGAGTACGGCGAGGGCGGCCGCCTCCGCCGGGCGCTGACCTTCTTTGTCGACGTGATGACCGGCATCCCTTCGATCGTCGCCGGCCTCTTCGCCTACGCGGCGTTCGAGATCTTCCTCGGGCCCGGCATCCGCCTCGGGGTGATGGGCTCGGTCGCGCTCTCGGTGCTGATGATCCCGATCGTGATCCGCTCCGCCGAGGAGGTCCTGAAGATCGTCCCCAATCACCTGCGCGAAGCCGCCTATGCGCTCGGCACGCCGAAGTGGAAGACGATCACCAAAGTCGTCCTGCCGACCGCCTTCGCCGGCCTCGTCACCGGCGTGATGCTCGCCACGGCGCGGATCATCGGCGAGACGGCGCCGCTGCTGGTGACCACCGGCGTGGTCGACTCGATCAACACCAATCCCTTCAACGGACGGATGCAGAACCTCGCCGTCTACGCCTACAACGAGTACCGCTCGCCGGGCGTGATGAAACAGGCGTCTTACGACCGGGCCTGGGCGGCCGCCCTGGTGCTCATCGCTATCGTGATGATCCTCAACGTGTTGGCTCGCCTCGTATATCGGCGCTACAAAACCGAGATCCGCTAGCCAGTGGAAGGAAGAAGGTTCAGAGCCATGTTCGGAGCCGCAGGGACGAAGCGCGCCGCGGCAGAGTCCGCCTCCGCGGGGGCAGCCGGCAGCGGTGCGACCGGCACCGCCGGGCTGACCCCGGGCGCCACCTCGACCGCCGTCGCGAAGACGATCGAGGCGCGTGGCGTCAACCTCTTCTACGGCGCTTTTCACGCGGTCGAAGACGTGACGATGACGATTGCGCCGAACAAGGTGACGGCGCTGATCGGCTCCTCGGGTTGCGGCAAGACGACCTTCCTGCGCTCGCTCAACCGGATGCACGAGCTCACCCCCGGGGCCAGCGTCAAGGGCGACATCGAACTCGACGGCGAGGACATCTACGGGGCCGGGGTGGACCCGGTCCAGGTCCGCCGCCTGATCGGGATGGTCTTCCAGGCGCCCAACCCGTTCCCGACGATGTCGATCTACGACAACGTCGCCGCCGGCCTCAACCTCAACGCCGGCAAGCTGAAGAAGACGCAGAAGGACGCCGTCGTCGAGCGCTCGCTGCGCGGCGCCAACCTCTGGGAGGAGGTCAAGGACCGCCTCGACAAGCCCGGGTTGGGTCTCTCCGGCGGCCAGCAGCAGCGCCTCTGCATCGCCCGCGCGATCGCGGTCGAGCCCGAGGTGCTGTTGATGGACGAGCCCTGCTCGGCCCTCGACCCGGTGGCGACGCTGGCGATCGAGGACCTGATCGGCGAGCTCAAGAGCCGCTACACGATCGTGATCGTCACCCACAACATGCAGCAGGCCGCCCGGGCCAGCGACCTGACCGCGTTCTTTAATCTCGAGCAGTCCGGTAAGCCCGGGCGCCTGGTCGAGATCGGCCAGACCGAGACGATCTTCACCAACCCGACCGAGAAAGCGACCGAGGACTACGTCAGCGGCCGCTTCGGCTGAGCGGCGAGCGAGGAACCCGATGCCAGAATCCGCACGCTCCGAATACCAGGAGGAACTCTCCAACCTCGAGGCCAGCGGCCTCGGCGGCCTCGACTTGGTCAGCTCCGCGCTGGCACGGACGCTGGAGGCGGTCGAGCACCAGGACATCGAGCTGGCGCAGCTGGTCGTCGCCGACGACGACCGCATCGACGGCCGCTACCTGGAGGTCCACCAGAGCTTGATCACGCTGCTCGCGACGCAGTCGCCGGTGGCAACCGACCTGCGGCTGATCTCGGCCCTGCTGCACGTGCTGAAGAACGTCGAGCGGATGGGCGACCAGTGCGTGAACATCTGCAAGATGATCCCGCTGACCGGCAACGAGCCGCCGGCCGACGAGGAGATGGTCGGGTTGATCCTCGGCATGGGCAAGCAGACCCGGACGTTGATCGGCCAGGCGAAGCGGGCCTTTGCCGAACGCGACGTCGAGATGGCGCGCGACCTGGTCCGCCAGGACGATTTCGTCGACGACCTCAACCGCGAGTGCTTCCGGCTGGCGCTGGAGATCGGCGACGACGCCGACAAGCGCGAGTGGGCGATGACGATGCTGCTGGCGGCGCGGGCGATCGAGCGGATCGCCGACAACTCCGTCGATATCGGTGAGCAGGTGGCGTTCGTGGTCACCGGGCTGTTTCGTGAGTTCGAGGACGCCTCGCATCCCAACGTCTAACGACGTGTGAGATCCGGGCGGTCTGGGAACATGCGAAAGACGCCCTAATGCTCTGCGCGGCAATAGATATCGGCTCCAACACCACCCGAGTGCTCGTCGCCGAGCCGGTGGACGGTCAGTTGAAGAAGGTGATGGAGCAGCGCGCCTACACGCGGATCAACAGCGCACTGGGCAAGAAGGGCGAGATCCTGCCGGCGAAAGTCGACGAGGTCTCGGAGTTGGTCGCGACGCAGGTGCGGCTGGCGCGCGAGCTCGGCGCCGAGCGGATCCGGGCGGTCGCCACCGCGGCGATCAGGGATTCCAGCAACGGCGAGCAGGTGGCGCGCGAGATTGCCGCCGTCTCCGGCGTCGGGGTCGACATCCTCAGCGACGAGGAGGAGGGCCGGCTGGCCTTCATCGGCGCGACCAAAGGGCTCGGGCACCCGGCCGAGGGCAAGATCGGCGTCGTCGACGTCGGCGGTGGCTCGACCGAGGTGATTCTCGGAACCGTCTCCGGCGGCGTCGAGCAGGTGAGCTCCTGGCGGGTCGGCTCGGGGGCGCTGGCCGACGAGCTGATCAGCTCCGACCCACCTTCGGCGGCGGAGATCCGCCGCGTCCGCGACCGCATCGAGGACATCTTCGCGGGGGTCGAGTTCGAGCACCCGGCTCAGGCCGTCGCCGTCGGCGGCAGCGCCACCTCGCTGCGCCGCCTGGTCGGCACCGTGCTCGAGTACGAGACCCTGGAGCGCGGCATCCGCGTGCTCTGCGGCGACCCCGCAGCCGAGGTCGCCCGCCGCTTCGAGCTCGACCCGCAACGGGTCCGCATCCTCACCACCGGCGTCCTCCTCCTGGAGAAGATCTCCGAGCTGCTCGGCCAGCCCCTGCAGATCGGCAAGGGGGGGCTCCGCGAGGGGGTCATCCTCGATCTTCTCAACGGCGACGCCAACGGCAGCTCCGCGGAACGCTTGGCGGCTTAGTCAGAAGTTCGGCGTGGCAGGGTCGGGTCGACCTCGCCTGCGCGAACAGCGGGAGGCTTGGCGAGGTCGACCCGACCCTGCCCAACGAAAGCTGGCTTAGATTCCAAGGTTGAGGAGCTTCCGTTGGCGAAGGAGCTTCTGGAGGACGGAAGACCCCCTCTGAGCCACTGAGCTTCCGAGGGACGGAACGGTTGCTCAGGTGAGTCCCAGTCACTCGAAGTTCACACGTCGTTTCCGTCGTGTTCACAAGTTTTCCCTGCTATTCGGCGAATCTGGGGGAGACAAAAGTGAATACGAAGAGGGAGACACCGATGACTTCCCGTGTTGATTTGCATTGCCATTCCACCGCTTCCCAGCTTTCCCGGCTGGGGGTGCAGCGATCGCTCGGGTTGCCCGAGTGCGCGACTCCTCCCGAGGAGGTCTACGAGCTGGCCAAGCGGCGCGGGATGGACTTCGTGACGATCACCGATCACGACACGATCGCGGGTTGCCTGGAGTTGGAGGGCCGCCCCGACTGCTTCGTCTCCGAGGAGCTGACCGCCCGCTTCGCCGGCGAGCCCCAGGCGGTTCACGTCCTCTGTTACGGGATCACTCTCGGAGACCACGAGTGGCTGCAGGCACATTCCGGCGATGTCGAGGCCTGCGCCGCATACCTGCACGAAAACGGGATCGCCTCGGCTCTGGCGCATCCCTTCTTCAGCGTCGCCGCGCCGCTCACGCCGCGGCACCGGCGACGCCTGGCGGAGCTCTTCCCGATCTGGGAGGTCCGCAACGGTTCCCGGGCCGCCGAGCTGAACATGCCGGCCGTCGTCTACATCGAGACGCGCGGTGGCACCGGCATCGGCGGTTCCGACGACCACGCCGGCGTCGACATCGGCCGCACCTTCACCGAGGTGTCCGCCGCTGCTCGATCGCCGGAAGAGTTTCTGCGGTGCCTGCGCGACGGCGATGCCGTCGCCGGCGGCGAGCAGGGCAGCGCCGCCAAGTGGACCCACGCGGCGATGGCATTGGCCACCCGCGCTCTCGGTGAGGACGGGGCGGCGCCGGTCGCGGGCGGCCCGAACCCGGCGGCGGTTATGAAGATGGCCGAACGGGTGATCCGCGAGGGCGCCGTGCGCAAGGGCAAGGTCGCCGCCGACATCGGCCCCGACGACGCCCGCTGCCTGCTCGAGGCCTGGCTTGCCGGGATGGGGCTGGACCTTCGCGGCCGCGAGCTGATCGCCTACCTGCAGCGTGAGGACTTCTCCCATGCCGACCTCTACCGGCGGGCGCGCCGGATCCACGACCGCCGCCTGCGGGCCGCGATCGAGACGGGCTCCGCCGCACTCGCCCGCGGTGACTATCCGGCCGCGGTCGACGGCCTCTTCGGGGCGCTAGTGCCGGCGGTTCCCTATGCCCCCTCGACCGCCTTCCTCGGCGCCGAGAAGGCGAAGCTCCGCCGTCGTGAGGGCGAGCGGCGGCGGGTGGCTCTGATCGCCGACGGGATCGGCGCGATGCACGGCGTCACCCACACGATCGAGCAGATTCGCGAGCGCGGCGTGCCGGGCTTCGAGATCGACGTGATCGGCACCGACCCCGGCGTCGACCGCCGCCTGCCGGCGGCCACGGAGCTGGAGATGCCCTTCTACGAGGGGATGAGCCTCGGGGTCCCCGGCCTGCCGGATCTGGTCGAGGTCCTCGCCGAAGGCGCCTATGACCTTGTCCACGTCACCGCCCCCGGCCCCGCCGGGGTCGCGGCGACGCTGCTGGGGCGGATTACCGGCGTCCCGTTGCTGGCCAGCTACCACACCGAACTGGCTGCCTACGCCGGTATGCGCAGCGGCGATGACGGCCTCGAGTCGCTCGCCCGGATCGGGCTCGGGGCCTTCTATGGAGCGCCGCGGATCGTGCTCTCGCCGAGCCCCGCCGCCGACGCCTCGCTGGTCGGCCTTGGAACCGACCAGGCCCGGATCCGGCGCTGGGAGCGCGGCGTCGACCTCACCCGCTTCGACCCGGTCAAGGCCGACCGTGGCGCCTACCCCGGCGAGATCAAAGTCCTCTACGCCGGTCGCCTGACCCGCGAGAAGGGGGTCGAGCTGCTGGCCGAGAGCTTCCTCCGCGCCCACCGCGCCGACCCGCGACTGCATCTGCTGCTGGCCGGCGGCGGCCCGGAGGAAGGTTGGCTGCGGGCCCGGCTCGGCGAGCACGCCACCTTCCTCGGCTGGCTCGGCGGCGAGGATCTGGCCCGCGCCTACGCCAGCGCTGACGTCTTCCTCTTCGCCAGCACCACCGACACCTACGGCCAGGTGATCCTCGAGGCGGCGGCGAGCGGGCTGCCGGTTGTCGCCGTCGCTGAGGGCGGCCCGGCGGCGCTGATCGAGAACCGCCACACCGGCCTGCTCTGCCGCCCCGATCCCGATCACCTCGCCGGTGCCCTGCTGCAGCTGGCCTCGGCGCCGCTCTTGCGCAGTCACCTCGGGGCGGCCGGCGCCCACGCTGCCCGCGGCCGCAGCTGGGAGCGCTCGATGGAGCAGCTCGGGGCGGGCTACGGGCGGGTGCTGGACGGCGCGTCGGTGACCCTGCGGCAGCCGCTCGCCCAGGTTGCCTGAGGCGACAGGGGCGAGGACGGTGCCGCAGTACGATGGATCGATCGACGATCCCGCTCTTTACTTCAACCGCGAGCTCTCCTGGCTCGACTTCAACCAGCGGGTTCTCGAGCTGGCGGAGGACACCGAGGTGCCGCTGCTCGAGCGGTTGCGCTTCTGCGGCATCTACGCCTCCAACCTCGACGAGTTCTTCATGGTCCGCGTCGCCGGCCTCTTCGACCAGCTCGACGCCGGGATCGACGCCCGCGGTCCCGACGACCTCGCCCCGGCGAAGCAGATCGACGCGATCCAGGCCCGGACCCTCGAACTCGACCGCCGTCTGCACGCCTGCTTCGGCGGCGACCTGCGCCCGGCCCTGGAGGAGCAGGGGATCCGGATCGTCACGCTCGACAACGCCACCGAGGAGGACCGCCGCGAGATCGACGCCCGCTTCCACGAGCAGGTCTTCCCGGCGCTGACGCCACTGGTGATCGGCCTCGGCCGTCCCTTCCCGTACATCTCCAACCTCTCGCTCAGCCTCGGCGTGCTGCTGCGCGATCCCGAGAGCGGGGTCGAGATCATCGCCCGGGTCAAGGTCCCGAAGGAGCTGCT
>OUNO010001433.1_pt2 | contig 25071 bp, 26 predicted proteins | sample 1779811 | NCBI WGS metagenome assembly OUNO01 (sample SAMEA3914804, study PRJEB12502) | metagenome | biome: forest; material: soil | place: Canada | collected 2010-06-25 | depth 0.3 m | reverse complement strand
GGGTCGGAGGAGGCGGCGCGGTTCAAGGCCGGCTGAGCGGGTGGCGCTCTTCGTCGTCACCAATCGGATCCCCGACTCGGCCCTGGAGTTGCTGCGTGCGGAAGGTGAGGTGCGGGTCGCCGCGGCGGACACGGCGCTGGGCCGGGAGGAGCTGCTGACCCTGCTCGGCGGCGCCGACGCGATTCTCAGCATGCTCTTCGACCGCGTCGACGAGGAGTTCCTCGCGGCCGCCGGTCCGGGGCTGCGCTGCGTCGCCAACGTCGCCGTCGGCTTCGACAACCTCGACCTCGCGGCGGCGGCGCGGCGCGGCGTCCTGCTGGCCAACACCCCGGGCGTCCTCGACGACGCCACCGCCGACCTTGCCCTGGCCCTGATCCTCGCTTCGCGCCGGCGGATCGCGGAGGGGGAGAGGCTGGTCCGCTCCGGGCGGCCGTGGGCCTGGGGGATGTCGTTCATGCTCGGCGGCGATCTGCGCGGCAAGCGCCTCGGCATTGTCGGCCTCGGCAACATCGGTGCCCGGGTGGCCCAGCGCGCCCGTGCCTTCGGGATGACCATCGCTTACCACGGCCGCCACGAGGCGCCGGCCGAGCGCGTCGCCGAACTGGAGGCACAGCGGCTTGACCTCGACGAACTGCTGGCGAGCTCCGATGTCCTCAGCCTGCATTGCCCGTTGACCGAGGAGACCCGGCACCTGATCGGAGCTCGCGAGCTGAGGCTGATGAAGCCGACCGCGACGCTGGTCAACACCGCGCGCGGTCCCGTCGTCGACGAGGCAGCGCTGGCGGCGGCGCTTCGCCAGGGCCAGATTGCCGGCGCCGGGCTCGACGTCTACGAGCACGAGCCGCGGGTCGACCCCGGCCTGCTCGACCTCGAGAACGTCGTCCTCTCGCCGCATCTCGGCTCGGCGACGGTCGAGACCCGGACGGCGATGGCGGAGCTGGCGGCCCGCAACGCGATCGCGGCGCTGCGTGGAGAGGAGCTGCCGACTCCGATCCCGCTGCCGGCCGCCTAGGCGCGGGGCGGCTCAGTTGAGCCTGACCGCGCCGTCCTCGGTCAGCTGCCAGTGCGGGTTGTGGGCGATCTCCCAGGGGTGGCCGTCGGGGTCGATGAAGAGGCCGCTGTAGCCGCCCCAGAAGGTCTCCGCCGGCTCGCGGCCGATCTCGGCGCCGGCCGCCCGAGCCTCCTCGATCGCCGCGTCGACCTCCCCCGGCGAGCCGAGGTTGAGGGCGAGCGTCACGCCACCCCAGCCGGCCGAGTTCTCGACCGCGCTGTCCGCGGCCAGCCTGGCGCGATCCCAGAGAGCGAGCACCATGTCCCCCGCCTGGAAGAAGACGACGTCGTCGCCCGGATCGGCCCCGGTGCTCCAGCCGAGCGCTTCGTAGAAGGCGCGGGAGCGGGCGAGATCGGCGACTCCGAGGGTGATCACGCTGACTCTCTGCCTCACCGGTCCAGTATTCCAGTCAGAATGCCCGCGTGAGCGAACTGGGGAGCATCTTCGGCCTGTCGCTCCTGGCGATGTTCAACCCGACGCTGCTGGCGGCGGTGACGGTGATGATGCTGCTGCCGAGCCCGAAGAAGCTGATGTTCGGGTACCTGCTGGGCGCCTACCTGACCAGCATCTCGCTGGGCTTGTTGATCGTCTTCACCCTGCACGGCACCAGCAGCGCCGAAACCGCCCGCCACACCCTCAGCCCGGTCGAGGACCTGGTCGTCGGGCTGATCGCGCTGCTGGTCGGGTACGTGCTGCTCTCCGGCCGGGGAGAACAGCTGCGCGAGCGGCGCCAGCAGCGCAAGGAGGCGAAGCAGAAGGGGCCGCCGAAGGAATCGCTGCCGGAACGGCTGCTTGGTCGTGGCTCGGCCCGGATCACCTTCGTCGTCGGCGTCCTGCTGACTTTTCCCGGGGTCTCCTACCTCGCCGCCCTAGATCGCATGGCGAAACTCGATTGGGCGGTGGTGCCGACCGTGCTGGTGGTGGTCGTCTTCTGCCTGATCCAGCAGATGCTGCTCGAGCTGCCGCTGATCGGCTACACCTTCGCGCCGGACTGGACCCAGGACGCGGTGGCGCGGTTCCGGGCCTGGCTGGGCCGCAGTGGCCGCCGCGCCGGTGCCTATGTGGCGATCGTGATCGGCGTCCTGCTCCTGATCCGCGGCGTCGTCACCCTGATCTGATCCCGGTCAACCGCCGCCGGCGATCGCCTTCAGCTCAGCGGGCCGCAGCAGCGCGATCAGGGTCGAGCCATCGACGATCGCCAGGCCGCCCTTGCGCATCCGCACCCGGGCGCCGGTCAGCCGGGCGACCTCGTCGGAGAAGTCGGGCTCGTGGCCGACCAGCAGGACATTGCCGCGACCGGCGGCCAGACCGGGGGCATCGAAGCTGCCGCCGCGCAGCTCGATCGCGGTCTCCGGCTCGACCGCGAGAGCCTTGCAGACGAGTCGCGCGGTCTCCGCGGCCCGGATCTTTGGGCTGGTCAGGCAGGCATCGAGGTCGGCCCCGAGTGAGGCAAGGGCGCGGCCGGCGGCGCTTGCCTGGCGCTCTCCCTTCGCCGTTAACCGGCGGCCTGCGTCGTCCCCGTTTGGGTCCTCGGCGTCGCCGTGTCGCAGTAGGTAGATCAATTCTTCTCTCCAATTTGCAGGGACTCTCGAAACATCGGTCCGTTTTGTGTTCGTCCGCCGGTCCAGATCATTAGCATTCGCTCACATGCAAATAACCCCCCGCCGCAGCTTCCTCTTCCTTGCCCTCGCCCTGATCGCCCTCTTCGCCGCCCCCGCCGCGGCGACGACTTCGAGGCAGATCGTGATCCACGGGGCCGCCTCGGGCAGCCATCTGACCCTCTACGCGAGCTCCAACCGGATCGTCGTCAAGGGCAACATGGCCGCCACCCATCCGCAGGGCTGCCACCTCGCCGCCAACCTGAGCCGGGCCGTCTGCCCGGTCTCCGGCGCTTCGAAGATCGTGCTCGAAATGGGCCCCTCCGGCGACTTCATCGAAGTCGCCGATCCGATGCCCGTGCCGGTCACCGCCTATCTCGGCAACGGCTCGGACAAGATGATCGGCAACGACGAGGTCGACACCTGTTACTCGGAGGGCGCGCGGCGCAACCGCTGCATCGGCGGTGGCGGCAACGACGTCTGCATCACCGGCCTGCGCAACAGCGACTGCGTCGGCGACGCCGGCAACGACTACTGCGAAACCCAGACCGGCAGCGATGGCTGCTGGGGCGGGCCGGGCAACGACATATGCAAAATGGGCCCGGGGATGGACGGCTGCCACGGCGAAGCCGGCAACGACCGCCTTTACGGTGGCGCCAACCCCGACCAGCTCTACGGCGGCAGCGGCTACGACTACTGCGACGGCGGCCCCGGCCGCGGTAAGTCGCACTCCTGCGACGCAGGCCCGCAGCACTAGCTAGGCTGCCTCCGTCCTCCCGCGGCTAGCTTTTGGCTGACGCCGCGATCCCGTCTCTGAGCAGGCGTTCCAACGCCTCCTGCTCGAGTTCTCCGCCCTGCTTCGTCTCCATCGCTTCGCGATAGAGATCGGCGGATAGCCAGACGCCGCTGCGGTCGTCCAGCCCCTGCCTGGCCAGCACCTTGTCGGTCTCGCGGCCGCTGATCAGCATGTGCAAGTAGGAGTAGCCGGCAGAGGCCGCTGCCAGGGCGGTGCCAGCGCAGAAGCCGAGCAGGATCGCCGCGTTGTGGTCCCTGATCGCGACCACTGCTCCGACCGCCGTCGCGCCGACGACGACGATCCCGAGCATCGACTGCAGCACCCGCATGCTCCGCATCAGCGGCACCGTCTTGCGCACGTCCGCGACGGCGATCTCGTAGATCAGGCCCTTGCCGCCGATCGAGTCGTTGACGAGTTCCTCGAGATGGCGCCGGGCTCTCCCCAGCACCGTCAAATCTCCGTACTGCTGGAACATGTAGGAGAGCAGCAGCAATAGCAGCGGCGGCAGAGGCAGGACCACGTCGGGGGTGCCGGCGGCGACTCCCACCGATCCGGCGATGGCTGCGACCGAGAAGAACAGCGCCACCACTCGCTCGACCGCGGTTCGGCCCGCTTGGTTCACCTGGAAGAAGGCGATGGCCTCCTGTCGGCGGGTCTCGACCAGGCGTGGATCGTCGAGAACTGGTGGTTCCGGCGTCACCTCGGCCACGCTAGCAATCGTCATACCGATTCCGTACCCAAAGTACGGCTGGAAGTGGGCGCAGATAGGCTGCCCGCGTGAAACAACTCGCTGACGACCTCTGGCAGCTCTCCGGCTTCCCGGCCGATGCCGTCAACGTCTACGTGGTCGGCGACGTCCTCATCGACGCCGGCCTACGCATCGACCGCGGCCGGATTCTCAAGCAGCTGCAGGGCCGCAAGATAAGCGCCCACACCCTCACCCACGCCCATCTCGACCACTACGGCTCCAGTCACGAGATCTGCACCCGGCTCGGGATCCCGATGTGGTGCGGCGCCGAGGACGCCGAGGCGGTGGAAAAAGGAAAGATGGTCTCCAAGGGCGGCCGCCTGGTCCCCGGCCCCAAGTCCCACCCGATCGCCCGCCGCCTGCAAGAGGGCGACGAGGTAGCCGGCTTCACCGTCATCCACACCCCTGGCCACTCCCCCGGCCACGTCTCCTACTGGCGCGAGTCCGACCGCACCCTGATCTGCGGCGACGTGATGTGGGGCACCAACCCCTTCCTGATGCGAGGCCCGATCCGCGAGCCCTTCCCGATCGTCAGCCCCGACCCCGGGCTGAACCGCGAGTCGGCCCGGAGGATCGCGGCGCTGGAGCCGGCCCTGGTCTGCTTCGGCCACGGCCCGCCGCTGCGCGACCCGGCGAAGCTCGTCGCTGCGGTCGCGAAGCTGGCCTGAGAGCCTAGGCGGGTCGGCGCTCAGGTGGTCATCGAGCCGATTTTCACACGGCCGGCTTCGCGCGTGTGCGGGACCGCGTTCAACTGATTTGCAGGTGAAAGTGCACTTCGTCCATTGTCACGATGATGCGATCTGGATCTAATGGTTGAGATGTCAATCGACATCCTGTACGTATCAGGTATGACAACCATCAGGTGCAAGTGGCTTATTGCGTTTGTGGCTCTCTTGGCCTTGAGCGCAAGCACCTCGTCGGCTCAGGCATCCAGCGTCACAACTGGTCTGTACCCGGCGATCGTTACAGGGGAACAAGAGGGTGAATTCAACTTCTTCGAAATGGGCGGCGGCAAAGTCGAATGTGAAGCCGGGAAATTCAGCGGGACAATGAGCGAAGCTACCTCACAGTTGTCGCTAAACATCGCCTACAGCGGCTGCAAAACCAGCTTTGAAACCGCGGCAACGTTCGACAGCAATGGATGCACTTTCGGAATCCATCCCGAAAACGAAGCCATCGGAAGCAAAGGAGATGTCTACTTGGCCTCTGCGGCCATAGTTTGCCCGAAAGAAAAACAGATGGTCCTCACAATGGGCCTTTGCAATGTGGACATTCCTCCCCAGACGGAACTACTGCAGTTCTTTTACCTCACAAATAACACAGGAAGCCCGAGAGACATCACACTGGAGACTTGGTCGGGGGGTACTCCGATATTGCTCAATGTGACAAACGTCTTCCTCTGTCCGCTTGTCGGCGGGTCGCAGAGCGGAACCTTCAAGACCAAGATCACAGTCAAGGCCTATCGGGATGAATTTGGTGGGACTGTTGAGGGGTCCCAGGTGGACACTTGGATTGACTGACGGCCGGGTGGAATGCCCGGGCCCCGTGGTCAAGGCGCGGCCCTAAAGCCCCATCTGCTTACCCAGGATCTCCTTCATCACCTCGTCGGTGCCGCCGCCGATCGGGCCCAACCGAGCGTCCCTGACGGCGCGCTCGATGCCGTACTCGCGCATGTAGCCGTAGCCGCCGTGGATCTGGAGGGACTGGTCGGCGATCTCGAGGACGGCGCGCTGGGTGACGAGCTTGGCCATCGAGACCTCGCGGATGCAGTCCTGGCCGGTGTAGAAGAGGCGCAGGGCGTTGTAGGTGAGGGCGCGGGCGGCCTCGGCCTTGGTCGCCATCTCGGCGACGTGGTGGCGGATCGCCTGGAATTTGCCGATCGGGCGGCCGAAGGCTTCGCGCTCGAGGGCGTAGGCGACGGTGATCTCGATCAGGCGCTGCATCGCGCCGACGGCGCCGATCGCCATCAACAGGCGCTCCCAGGCGAAGTTGAACATGATCAGCTTGAAGCCCTGGTTCTCCTCGCCGAGCAGGTTCTCCGCCGGCACCTCGACGTCGGTGAAGGACAGCTCGCCGGTGTCGGAGGAGTGCCAGCCCATCTTCTCCAGCTTCGCCGTGACCTCGTAGCCCGGCATCTCGCGCTCGAGGACGAGGAAGGAGATGCCGTGGTGGCCGCCCTCCTGGGTCGTCTTGCAGGCGCAGACGAGGAAGTCGGCGCGGACGCCGTTGGTGATGAAGGTCTTCGCCCCGTTGACGACGTAGCCGCCGTCGACCCGCTCGGCCTTGGTCGTGATCCCGGCGACGTCGGAGCCGGCGCCGGGCTCGGTGATCCCGAGGGCGCCGATCTTCTCGCCGGCGATGCCGGGCACCAGCCAGCGCTGCTTCTGCGCCTCGGTGCCGAAGTTGAAGATCGGCGGCATCGCGATCGAGGCGTGGGCGTTGAGCCCGGCGGCGACGCCGCCGGAGCCGCCGGAGCGGGCCAGCTCTTCGACCCAGATCGCGTCGTGCAGGTGGTCGCCGCCCTGGCCACCGTAGGCCTCGGGGAACTTCAGGCCGAGGAAGCCGAGCTCCGCGCAGCGAGCGTAGAGCTCGCGGGGGAATTCGCGCGCCTCCTCCCACTCGTCGACGTTGGGCGCGATCTCCTTGGCGACGAAGCGGCTGACGGTCTGGCGCAGCTCCTCGTGCTCCTCGCCGAAGGGCGGCAGGATGGCACGGCGCCCCTCGTCGCGGATGATCCCCCCGGTGCTCATCGCTCCCCATCCTGACCGAAGGCGTCCTCGCCCGCGGCGATGATCCCGCCGCGGTGGACGGGCAAAGACATGAGACGCAGCGCGCGGCGATCCTCGGCCTCGGGGTGGCGATCGCCGCCTCGGTCGCCTACCTGCTCAGCATCGACTCCCAGCTCAGCTTCGTCGCCGACGACTGGGAGCTGCTGGCGAACCGCCCTGGCTGGTCCCCCGGCAGCCTGCTGGATCCCTTCAACGAGCACCTGCTGCTTGCCCCGGACCTGATCTACAAGGCGCTGCTCGGCCTCTTCGGGATGTCGTCGGCGATGCCGTACTTCGTCGTCTCGACGGCGCTGTTCGCGCTCACCGTGGCGCTCGTCTTCACCCATCTCCGAACGCGGGTCGGCGACTGGCTGGCGCTGATCGCGGTGCTGCCGCTGCTCTTCCTCGGCGGCAGCTCGGAAGATCTGCTCTGGGCCTTTCAGATGGGCTTCTTCGGCTCGATCGCGGCGGGGGTCGGGATGCTGATCGCGCTCGACCGCGGCGATCGGCAAGGGGACCGGATCGCCTGCCTGCTGCTGCTCGTCTCGCTCGCCTTCGCCAGCCTCGGGATCGCCTTCGCCGCGGCGGCGCTGGTCAGCGTGCTGCTCGGCGAGCAGCCGCGCCGCCGCCTCGTCTACGTCCTGATCCCGATCGGCGCCTACGGGCTGTGGTGGCTCGGCTGGGGCCACACGGCGCAGAGCCACGTCAGCCTCGACAACCTCGCGCACCTGCCGGAATTCGTCTTCGACGCGGCGGGGGCAGGCGTCGCGGCGCTGCTCGGGCGCGACGCGGCCGACCCGGGCCGGCCGGGCCACCCGCCGCTGCTCTGCCAGGGGTTGCTCGTCGTCGTCGCGATCGCGATCGGGGTCAGGGTCGCGAAGGAGCGGAAGATCTCCCACGGCCTGGTGGTCGTGCTCGTCCTCGCCTTCACCTTCTGGGCGCTGACCGGTCTCGATCGCGGCTTCGGCCGGCCGCCGATCTCGAGCCGCTACCAGTTCCCGAGCGCGGTCTTCCTGCTGCTGATCCTCGGCGAGGCGCTGCGAGGCCTGCGCGTACCCCGGCTTGCAGTTCTGGCCGCGGCTCTGATCTCCGCCGGCGCCGTGGTCGGCGGGATCTCGATCCTCGACCGCGAACGGGGCACCTGGGAATACCTCGGGAACTCCTGGCGCTCGACGCTCGGAGCGCTCGAAGTCGCGGGCGACCGCGTCGGCCCCGACTACGTGATCCCGCTGGCGGGCCCGCCGGTCAGCTTCGGGGACTATGAGCGAGCGGCCAGCGCGCACGGGACGCCGGCCCTCGATGAATCTCAGCTGCATGGAGAGTCGATCGGCGCGATCGCCGACACCGCCCTCGTCACCGCGATGAGGATCTCGCTCTCGCCGCCGGTCGGCGGGCAGGGCTCGATCGCGGAGCGCGGATGCGATGACTTCAGCGCCGCAGTGCTGACATCGGGTGGCCGCCGGCTCGACCCCGGTCAGGTGGTCGTCCTGACCAGCGCCGGCGCCGCCACGAAGCAGGTGACCCTCTCCCGCTTCGGCCCGCCGCCCGGGGTGGGCGTCGGCAGGCTGGCGCCAGGGGAGACGCGGCGCCTCGCGATCCCAGCCGACAACTCGCCCCGTCCGTGGCTGCTCAGTGCCGATGGCGGGGGCCCGCTCCGCATCTGTCTCTACTAGGGGTCGCACTCCCGTGTGGTCGGTGTCACTCAATATGTACGAATGAGGTGTATTGTCTGCGCCCTTGTCGGCTACGGTGGCCGGAATGGAGCGGACGATGTGGACGGATGAGCGGCTGGACGACCTGTCCCACCGGATGGACGCCGGGTTCGATCGGGTCGATCGTGAGATCAGTGAGCTGCGGACTGACATGCGGGAGATGCGGACGCTGATCTTCCAGCTGTGGGGGTCAACGATCATCGGCTTGCTGGGCGTGATCGCAACGGTCCTCGCCCGCACCTGACGGGGCGGCCGCGGGCCTACAGCCCGTAGCTGCGCCCGATCACGTCGAGCATCACCTCGTCGGTGCCGGCGCCGATCCGGTTGAGGCGGACGTCGCGGTATGCGCGCTCGATCTCGTACTCCTTCATGTAGCCGTAGCCGCCGAGGATCTGGACGCAGTCGTCGGCGACCTCGCAGCAGATCCGGGAGGCGTAGAGCTTCGCCATCGTGATCTCGCGCACCGGGTACTCGCCGTTGGCGAAGCGCCAGGCGGTCGAGTAGGTGAACTGCTTCGCCGCTTCGGTCTTGGTCGCCATCTCGGCGAACTTGTGGCGGATCGCCTGGAACTTGCCGATCGGCCGGCCGAAGGCTTCGCGCTCCTTGGCGTACTCGAGGGTCTTCTCGATCATCCGCTCGGCACCGGCGTGGCAGCCGGCGGCGGCGACCAGGCGCTCGCCCTGGAGCTCCCAGGCGATGTGGTAGAAGCCCTTGCCGACCTCGCCCAGCACGGCGTCGGCCGGGACGCGGACGTCTTCGAAGGCCAGCTCGCCGGTGTCGGAGGCGTGCATCCCCATCTTCTCGAGCTCGGCGGAGACGGTGAAGCCGGGGACGTGGTCGCCGTTCTCATCGCGCAGGTCGACGATGAAGAGGGTGATCCCGGCATGACGCTCGTCGGGGTCGGTCTTGCAGACGAGGACGATGAAGTCGGCGCGAGGGCCGTTGGTGATGAACGTCTTGGAGCCGTTGATCACGTATTCGTCGCCGTCGCGGAGCGCCGTGGTGCGGATCCCGGCGACGTCGGAGCCGGCGCCGGGCTCGGTGATCCCGAGGCTGCCGATCTTCTCGCCCTTGAGGCCCGGTTCGAGGTACTTCTTCTTCTGTGCCTCGGTGCCGAGCAGGTGGATCGGGGGCAGGACCATGTCGGACTGGACCGCGAAGCCCATGTTGGTGCCGCCCGAGCCGGAGTAGCTCATGCACTCGGCGCGGACCAGCGAGTAGAAGTAGTCGCCGCCCTGGCCGCCGTACTCCTCCGGGAAGCAGAGGCCGAGGAAGCCGAGCTCACCCGCGCGCTGCATCGCCGAGGTCGGCCAGTAGGTCTTCTCCCACTCGTTGCGGTGAGGCCAGAGCTCGTTCTTGACCCACGACTGCATCGACTCGCGCAGGTCTTCGTGCTCCTGGCTGAAGATGAAGTGCTTGCGCCCTGCCTGGTGGTCGGGCTTGATGACGTTGGAGCCGTCGGTCGCGGTCGACACTTGTCTCTCTCCTCGCTCGTGGGTTGGCCGGGGCGGCGTTGTAGGTCTCCCCGAAAGCGAGTGGACAGTAGCACTTACTACTTCCGGCGGCTTCAGATATTGTTCCGCAGCGATGAGCCAGGGAAATTACGAGCAGGTCGCCTACGAGGTCGCCGACGGCATCGCCACGGTGACGCTCAACAACCCCGAGAAACGGAACATGCTCAGCGGCCAGATGCTGACCGAGTTGGTCGCGGCGATGGAAGAGGCGCGCGACTCCGACGCGGTCCGCGCCGTCGTCCTCACCGGCGCCGGTGACAAGGTCTTCTGCGCCGGGGCCGACCTCGGCGGCTTCGCGGCCGACGTGCCGCTGGTCCAGAAACACTTCGCCTCCGACCTCTTCCTCGAGTTCTTCCGGCTGATGCCGCGGCTCGGCAAGCCTTCGCTCTGCGCCGCCAACGGCCACGTGCTGGCAGGCGGGATGGGGCTGGCGCTGTCCTGTGACCTGCTGATCGCCAAAGAGGGCGCGACCTTCGGCACGCCGGAGATCAATGTCGGCGCTTTCCCCTACATGATCATGGCGATCATCTACCGCAACGTCCCGCGCAAGAAGGTCAACGAGATGATGCTGCTGGGCGAGCGGCTGAGCGCCGAGCAGGCAGTCGAGTTCGGCCTCGCCAACAAAGTCGTCCCGGTCGCTGAGTTCGACGCCGCGGTCGCCGACTGGGCCGCCAAGCTGGCCTCCAAGAGCCCGGTCCTGATGCGCCTCGGCCACGACGCGATGTACCGCCAGCAGGACATGGCGGTCGATGACGCGCTCGAGTTCCTGCGCTCCCAGCTCTCCCTCACCTTCACGACCGAGGACATCGTCGAGGGCGTCAGCGCGTTCTTCGAGAAGCGCGACCCCGAATGGAAGGGACGGTAGGAGTGGCAAGCAGCGAGCAAGAGCAGGGGGAGAAGCACCTCCTTCCGGGCACCGCCTCGTTGGGCGAGCTGACCGAGCAGATGCACGAGCGCCGCGACAAAGCGGTGCTGGGCGGCGGCGAGGAGAAGATCGCCAAACAGCACGGCCGCGGCAAGCTGACCGCCCGCGAGCGCATCGACCTGCTCGTCGACGCCGGCACCTTCAAGGAGCTGGGCATTCATGGTCGCCCGCACTTCGCCCAGCGGGCGATGGACAACGTCGACGCCGCCGCCGACGGGGTCGTCACCGGCTGGGGCGACATCGACGGTCGCGCCTGCTGCATCGTCGCCTACGACTTCACGGTGATGGCCGGCTCGATGGGGATGACCGGCGAGATCAAGGTCGGCCGCATGCGGGAGATGGCGCTGAGCAAGCGGATGCCGTTCATCTGGCTGCTCGACTCGGCCGGCGCCCGCATCCAGGAGGCGACCGGCTCGCTCTTCGCCGGCTCCGGCCAGCTCTTCCGCGAGGAGGTCGAAATGTCGGGGGTGGTACCGATGGTCGCGGCGATGATGGGCCCCTGCGCCGCCGGCACCGCCTACATCCCGGCGCTCTCGGACTTCGTCCCGATGGTCTCCGGCCAGGGGGCGATGGCGCTGGCCGGCCCGCACCTGACCAAAGCCGTCACCGGCGAGGACATCTCGATGGAGGAGCTCGGCGGCGCCAAGGTCCACTGCCGCAAATCGGGAGTGGGCGACCTCGAGGTCGCCGACGACGAAGAGTGCATCGCCGCGATCAAGAGCTATCTCTCCTACTTCCCGCTCAACTGCGACGAAAAGCCGCCGGTCCTCGAGCCCAAGGACCTCGACGACCGGATGTCGGAGAAGCTGATGGAGATCGTCCCCGAGTCTTCGCGCAAGCCGTACGACATGTACGACGTGATCCGCGAGATCGTCGACGACGGCGAGTGGTTTGACATCAAGCCGAGGTTCGCGCGGACGCTGATCACCTGCTTCGCCCGCTTCGGCGGCCAGCCGGTCGGGATCGTCGCCAACCAGCCCAAGCACCTGGCCGGGATCCTCGACAACGACTCAGCCGACAAGGCGGCGCGCTTCATCAACCTCTGCGACGCCTTCAACATCCCGCTCGTCTTCCTCCAGGACGTCCCCGGCTTCATGGTCGGCGCCAAAGTCGAGCACGCCGGGATCATCCGCCACGGGGCGAAGATGCTCTATGCCGTCAGCCGCGCAACGGTGCCGAAGGTGACTGTGGTGATCCGCAAGGCCTACGGCGCCGGCTACTACGTGATGTGCGGCAAGGCCTACGAGCCGGACCTGATCGTCGCCTGGCCCGACGCCGAGATCTCGGTGATGGGCGCCGAGGGCGCGGTCGAAATCATCGGCCGCTCGGCGATCGAGGCAGCCGATGACCCGGAGGCCACCCGCGAGGCGATGCTGAACGCGGTGCGCCAGCAGATCGACCCTTACATCGCTGCCGGCAACGCCGTGATCGACGACATCATCGACCCGCGCGAGACCCGCCCGACGATCATCTCGGCGCTGCGGATGGCGAAGAACAAGCAGGTCACCAAGCCCCGCAAACGACATGGAGTGATGCCCGTATGAGCCGCTTCGAGGACCCCGTAGTCATCACCTGCTCGATCAGCGGGGTGATCGCCAACCGCGACCAGTGCCCGGCGATCCCGTACACGCCCGAGGAGTACGCGGCCGAGGCGCGCCGTGCGGTCGACGAGGGCGCCTCGCAGCTCCACATCCACGCCCGCAAACCGGACGGCACGCCGTCCTATGAGATCGAGGACTTCCAGGCGATCACCGAGGCGATCCTGGCCGAGGTCGGCGACGTGATCGTCAACTACTCGACCGGCGCGATCGGGGTCTCGATCGAGAAGCGGATCGAGTACCTGCGGGCGCTGAAGCCCGACGTCGCGGCGCTGAACATGAGCTCGATGAACTACGCCAAGTACTCGCGGCGCCGCAAGGACTTCGTCTTCAATACCGTCTTCGAGAACAGCTTCGACACGATCATCGAGTTCCTCACCGCGATGCGGGAGGTCGGGATCAAGCCCGAGCACGAGTGCTTCGACTCCGGCCACGTCGCCAACCTCGACCCGCTGATCGACATGGGCCTGCTCGAGGAGCCGCTGCAGATCTCGCTGGTGATGGGGGTGACCGGCGGCATCCGGCCGACCCCGCGCAACGTCACCCTTATGTCGGATCAGATCCCCGGCGGTCCCGAGGGCCGCAACCAGTGGCAGACGATCGGCATCTCCCGCGACCAGTGGAAGCTGCTCGGCTCGGCCCTGGTGCTCGGCGGCAACGTCCGCGCCGGCGTCGAGGACAATCTCTACCTGCCCAACGGCGAGATGTGCAAGTCCAACGGCGAGCTGATCGCCAAGGCCCGCCAGATGGCCGAAGACGTCGGCCGCCGCCCCGCCAGCGTCGCCGAGGCGCGGGAGCTGTTGGGGGTGCCCAAGCGTGACCGATCTGCCGCTTAGCGACGTCAAGGTCCTCGACCTGACCCGGCTGCTGCCGGGCGGGTTCTGCTCGCTGCTGCTGGCCGACTTCGGCGCCGAGGTGCTGAAGGTCGAGGACACCGGGATGGGCGATTACATCCGCTGGTCGCCTCCCTATTACGGCGACGACGAGCAGCAGGGGCTCGGCACCCGCTCCGCGCTCTACCTTTCGCTCAACCGCGGCAAGCGCTCGATCCGCCTCGACCTCAAGAGCGAGGTCGGCCGCGCCGCCTTCCTGCGCCTGGTCGAGTCCTACGACGTCGTCCTCGACGGCTTCCGCCCCGGCGTCCTCGAGCGCCTCGGAGTCGGCTATGAGCGGCTGCGCGAGGCCAACCCGGCGGTCGTCGTCTGCGCAATCACCGGCTACGGCCAGGACGGCCCCAACCAGCAGCGCGCCGGCCACGACATGAACTACCTCGGCCTGATCGGGATGCTCGGCCTCTCCGGCGAGAAGGACGGCCCGCCGGTCCCCGCCGCCGGCCAGATCGCCGACATCAACGGCGGCCTGATGGCGGCCGTCGGGGTGATGGCGGCGCTGAACGAGAGCCGCCGCTCGGGCCAGGGCCAGCTGGTCGACGTCTCGATGGCCGACGGCGCCCTCTCCTGGCTGGCGATGGTCGCCGGCAAATACTTCTGCGACGGCGAGGTCCCTCGCCGCGGCGAGGGGCTGCTCTCCGGCGGTGTCCTCTGTTACATCCCCTACGAGGCCGCCGACGGCTGGGTCACCTGCGGGGCGCTGGAGCCGAAGTTCTGGGCTGCCTTCTGCAACGGCGTCGAGCGTCCCGATCTGCTCGAGGCCCAGTTCCAGGCACCGGGCTCCGATGCCTGGCGCGACGTCGCCGCGGTCTTCCGTTCTCGCACCCGTGAGGAGTGGCGCCGCTTCAACGACGAGCACGACTGCTGCATCGAGCCGGTCCTCGACCTCGACGAAGCGCTCGACTCCGAGTTGGTCCGCGAGCGCGAGATGGTCGTCGAGATGGAGCAGCCCGGCCTCGGCTCCGTCCGCCAGCTCGGCGTGCCGGTGAAGATGAGCCGCACTCCCGGCGACCCGACCCGGCCGGCGCCCGCCTTCGGCGAGCACACCGCCGCGGTCCTCGCTGAGGCCGGGTACTCGGAGCAGGAGATCGCCGCGATGCTGGCTTCCGGCGCCGCCGCCGGGGTCGACGGGAACGGGCAGGGCGCGGAGTTCCTGGCATGACCGCCGGCAGCGGCGAGCTGCTGCGGATGGGGGAGCTGGCCGAGGCCTCCGGCGTGCCGGTGCCGACGATCAAGCACTACCTGCGTGAGGGCCTGCTGCCCGAGCCGGTCAAGACGAGCCGCAACATGGCCTATTACGCGCCTGACTTCGTCGATCGGATCCGTCTGATCAAGCGCCTGCAGGAGGAGCGCTTCATGCCGCTGAAGGCGATCAAGTCGGTGCTCGACGAGGACCCCGAGCGCGCCATCGCCCTGCTCGAGCTGGAGGACCGGATCCTCGACCGGGCGCTGGTCGGCGAGCGGGCGCGGACCGGCGCCGCCGAGGTCCGCAAGCGCTACGGGGTGCCGAAAGAGGTCCTCGACCGCCTCGCCGATCTTGAAGTCCTGAGCCCCAACAGCCGCGGCTACTCCCCTTCGGACGTGACGATCATCGAGGCGATCAGCCGCTTCCGCGCCGGCGGTTACGACGAGCAGATCGGGTTCACCGTCTACGACACCCTGCGTTACAAGAAGGCCCTGGAAGGGCTGGTTCGCGAGGAGATCGAGATGGTGATGAGCCGCCTCGCCGGTGAGGTTCCGCCGGAACGGGTCGTCGAGATGCTCGAAGATGGGGCCGAGCCTTTGCGCGACCTGATCGCGGCGCTGCACACGAAGCTGATGGTCGCCGAGCTCGAGCGTCACCGCTCCGACCGAGGGTGATCCCGTGCGCCGGTAAAGGCGCCCCGGCGTAGAGCCGAAGCAGAGGGGGTGATGGCCTCGAGACCAACCTTCCTGCGCCTGCCCCTCCTGCTTCTCGCCGTCGCCGCGTTTGCGCTCGCGGGCTGGGTCGAGAGCTCTGAGGCGAACGTGATCACGGCCTGCGTCCAGAAACACGGCAGCACCAAGCACCGCGCCAAAGCCGCAATCCGGCTGGTCCGCAAATCGGCGAAGTGCCTGCCCTCGGAGCGCCGCCTCAGCTGGGGCTCGGCGACCGCGACCAACTCGGCCGCGGGCGCCCAGGCACCGAGCCCCGCCGGGCCCGAGGGCCCGAGCGGTTCCCCAGGGGCAACCGGCGCGAAGGGCGAATCCGGCACTCCCGGCGCCCCCGGGTCGGCCGGCGCGAAGGGCGAAGCCGGCGAGCCCGGCACGCCCGGGGCAAGCGGTGACACTGGCGCAAAGGGTGCGACCGGCGAAGCGGGCGCAACGGGTGCAACCGGCGAAGTCGGCGCAACGGGTTCAGCTGGCGAAATTGGTGCCCAGGGCCCCGAAGGACCAGCTGGGCCGGTCGGCCCGATCGGCCTCCCTGGACCGCAAGGTGAACCGGGGTTGCCCGGGGCCTCGGGAGAACCGGGCGCGGCGGGTGCTGAAGGCGTGGCCGGAGCGATCGGCCCCGAAGGGCCGGCCGGCCCGCAGGGAGAACCAGGACTGCAAGGAGAACCGGGCCCCGAAGGCGCGCCCGGGACCCAGGGTGAACCCGGCGCCGAAGGCGCACCCGGACCGCAGGGCGAACCGGGCCCGGAAGGCCCCGAAGGACCGCCCGGATCAGGAGGCTTCAGCAATGTCATCGTCGTCACCGCCAACGGCGAAGGCGGCGAGCCCGCCGATGCCGTCTGTCCCAAGCAGGCGCCGCTGGCGATCAGCGGCGGCGGCTCCACCGACGGCAAGGGCGGGTCGCTCGAAATATCGGCCCCGATCTCCAAGCGCCACCTCAGCCTCCAAGGAGGGCAGCCGGACGGCTGGCGCGTGAAGGCCACCGGCGCCTACACCGCTTACGCGATCTGCACCCGGCCCGGCAAGGAAGTGGCCGAATCCGAAGAAGAAGCGCCCGAATCCGAAGAGGAAGCCGCCGAACGTTTGAAGGAAACGGAACTCCTGAAGTAGGTGAGGTGAGCCGGGCGTGAGGCTTCAGGCCGTGGCCAGGGTCTCCCGGTCGGCTTCGATCCGTCGCAGCGCCATCGCGTGGCCGCGCCGGCCGGCGAAATCGGCCGCCTCATCGAGCGCCGCTTCGACCCCGTCGGCGCCGAGTGCAGCGCGGGCCTGGGCGAGAGTTTGGAGGGCCGGCGGAATCTGCCAGCCCATCTCCCGCCGCTTGGCGGTCGCCACCGCCCACTCGGCCTCCTCGAGCGCTTCCTCCTCGCGACCCAGCGACAGCAGGGCGCGTGCCCGCTGGGTCGCGCGCCAGGCCTCGCTCTCGCCCCCGTCGCCCATCGCCTCGCGGTAGATCCGGTCAGCCAGCTCGACCGTCGCCAGCGCCTCCTCGCTCTCCCCGGCGACGTTCAGCACGTAGCTCGTCGCGGTCAGCGCGGTGCTGCGGGAGAAGACGTCGCCGAGGCGGTCGGTCAGCTCGCGGTTGCGACGGGTCACCGCCAGCGCCGCCTCGATCTCACCGCGGTCGGCTAGCAGCTGGCCTTTCGTTCCCAGTCCCCAGCTCTGGGTCTCGGGATCTTCCTGTTCCATCGCCAGATCCAGGGCCTTGTCGAGCAGCGCCTCAGCCTCGTCCATCCGGTCGCGCTCGCGCAGTGCCATCGATTTCGCCATCGGCCCCCAGGCGATCGGACAGCCGACGACGATTCCGGCGCCAAGCGTCGGATCCCCCGCGGTCAGCTCGATCAGCTCGTCGACGGTGATTTCCAGCGCGTCGAGGTCGCCGGCGCAGATCTGAGCGTAGGCGCCGGCGCTGCGGACCGCGATTCTCAGCGCCGGGTCGCCGGTCCCGTCGGCCAGCTCGGTCGCTTCCCGGGCGGCGGCCACCCACTCGCTGGAACGTTCGGCGACCCCCGGGCGCGCCCCGGTCAGCAGCTTCAGCAGCGCTTGGGTGTGAACGTCGCCGACCCGCTCGGCGAGCTCGATCGCCTCGTTGGCCAAGGCCTCTGCCTCGGCTTGGTCCATCCCCAGCCGCCAGGCATATTCGAGCTGCAGCATGCGAGAGAGCAGAGCCAGCCCGATCGTCTCCTCGTTCTCTTCCAGCTCGGCCGCCAGGGCCGTCACCCGCTGCCAGAGTCGCAGCGCGTCGCGCGGCTGGCTGTGCCCGGCCCAGTGGGCGGCGCGGGCGAACCAGCGCGCCGCTTCGAGCTGTTCGCCGCCCTCCTCCATGTGATGGGCGACCAGCCCCGCGAGCTCGTCGAGGCGGTCGGGCTCGAGCTCGACCGTTGCCCGCGCCGCCGCCGCGTGGGTTTCCCGCCGGCGGTCGGCGAGCTGGGTGCCGTAGGCGACCTCGCGGGTCAGCGGGTGGCGGAAGGCGAGGATCCGCTGCGGGTAGATCTCGGCTTCGTAGAGGAAGCCGGACTCGGTCAGGTCGCTGAGCTCGCGGTCGATCGCATCCTCCCGCAGACCGGCGGTCATGCCGAGCGCCCTGGCGCTGACTTCCTTGCCGACCACCGAAGCGACCTGCAGCAGCTGCTTGGCGTCGGGGTTGAGGCGGTCGATCCGGGCGGCGAGGATCGCCTGCACCGTGACCGGCACCGCGGCGTCCTCGATCGGCGCCACCAGCCGGTAGGCACCGCGCTCCCCTTCCAGGTGGGAGGACTCGGCCAGCTCGCGAATGATCTCCTCGATGAAGAACGGGTTGCCCTGGGTGCGCTCGTGGATCGGCTCGTCGAGGCCGTCGAGCGATGGGTCCTCGCCGGCCAGGTCGCGCAGCAGCTCGGCGGTGTCGGCGCGCCCCAGAGGTGTCAACGGAATCCCCTGATAGAGCGGCGAGTCGGCCCAGGCGGGCTCGTACTCGGGCCTGTAGTTGAGGACCGCCAGCGTGTTGGTCCCTTCGATCGACTCGATCAGGCCGCCCAGCATCGCGCCGCTCGCCTCGTCGATCCAGTGCAGGTCCTCGATCACGAGGACCAGAGTCTTGCGGCGGGTGGGGGCATTGACCAGGCGGCAGACGATCCCGCCGAGCGCCCGCTGCCGCGCCTCCGCGCTCATCTGCGGCACCGGGCGGTCGGGGTCGGGGACGCCGAGGAAGTCGAAGAGCAGCGGCAGGTCGGCGGAGAAATCAGGATCGAGCAGCAGCGCCCGTCCGGCGATCTTCTCGCGGGCCAGCTGTTCGGGTTCGCTCTCGCCGATCCCGAAGAAGGAGCGCAGCATCTGCAGCACCGGCATGAACGGGATCGCCTGCCCGTGTGCCTGGGCCTGTGCCTCGAAGACCTCGACGCCCTGCTCGCGGCAGCGCTGGGCGAACTCGTGGCTTAGCCGGCTCTTGCCGACGCCAGGGTCGGCAACCAGGCCGACCGCCCTGCCGGCACCGGCGTTCGCCTGCTCGAGCGCTGATTCCAGCGCTTCCATCTCCGCTGTCCGGCCGACGAAGCGGGAGAAGCCGCGGGCCCGCGCGAGATCGAGGCGCGAGCGCGCGGCGCCGACCCCGGCCAGCTCGAAGACCCGAACCGGCCGGCTCGCGCCCTTGATCTCGAACTCGCCGAGATCGTCGAGGTCGAGATAGCCGCCGGCCAGCGTCGCCGCGTCCTCGGTCAGGTACGCCTTGCCCGGCTCGGCCAGTGCCTCCATCCGCTGGGCGAGGCCGACGGTGTGGCCGATCGCGGTGTAGGCGCTGTCAGCGCCCCCGCCGATCGCGCCGGCGATCACCTCGCCGGAGTTGATCCCGATCCGGGTCGAGAAGTTGAGCCCCTGGCCGCGGCGCAGCTCGGCCGCGTAGGCGGCGACGTCGTCGAGCATCTGCAGGGCCGCGTAACAGGCGCGCCGGGCATGGTCCTCGTGGGCGATCGGAGCGCCGAAGACGGCCATGATCCCGTCGCCGGTGAACTTGTCGACGGTGCCCTCGAAGCGGGTCACCGCGTCGGCCAGCATCGAGAAGAAGCGCTGCATGATCTTGCGCCACTCCTCCGGGTCCTGCTGCTCGGCCAGGTCCATCGACCCGCTGACGTCGGCAAACAGGACCGTCACCTGCTTGCGCTCGCCATCGTCGGTGCGTAGCTCGGTCACGACGACCCCAAGGTTACGCCCTCGGACTGGCTCGCTGGCCAGATTCGGTGGGACGACACGTATCCTGGGCGGGGTGAGATCCGTCTTGGTCACCGGAGCATCGACCGGCATCGGCCGGGCCACCGCCCTGCGCCTGGACGCCGCCGGCTGGCGAGTCTTCGCCGGGGTCCGGCAAGAGGCCGACGCGCAGGCGCTGCGCGAGGCGGGCTCCGAGCGCATCTCGCCGCTCTTCGTCGACGTCACCGACGCCGGGCAGATCGCCGCCGTCGCGGAGCGCATCGCCGCCGAGCCGGGTGGCCTCGACGGCCTCGTCAACAACGCCGGCGTGGCGATCCCGAGCCCGCTGGAGACGATGCCGATCGAGGACTTCCGCCGTCAGATCGAGATCAACCTGACCGGCCACGTCGCGGTCACCCAGGCGATGCTGCCGTCGCTCCGCCGCGCCCGCGGCCGGGTCGTCTTCATCAGTTCGATCGGCGGCCGCATCGCCTTCCCGCTGACCGGCGCCTACCACGCGGCCAAGTTCGGGATCGAGGCGGTGGGCGACGTCTTCCGCCAGGAGCTGGCGCCCTGGGGGCTGCGGGTCGCGATCGTCGAGCCCGGCTCGATCGACACCCCGATCTGGGAGCGTGGCGAGCGCAGCGCCGACGAGGTCGGCGCCCGTTCGCCGCAGCGCGAATCGCTCTACGGCAAGGCGATCGAGAACTACCGCAAGGTGATCAAGGACACCGCCGAGCGCGGCATCCCGCCGGAGAAGGTGGCCAAGGTCGTCGAGCACGCACTCAGCGCCGGCCGCCCCCGCAGCCGCTACCTGGTCGGCCTCGACGCCAAGGTCCAGGCGCGGATCAAACCGCTGATCCCGACGCCCGTCTTCGACCGCATCGTCGCGAAAATGATGGGCCTCTAGGCGTGTGGGACCGGCGCATATCGGCGTCCTCGGTCGCTCGCGTGCAGAGCACGCCACGCTCCCTGCGTCCTTGATCTGCTTGCCCCCACACACCTAGAGCGTTCATATACTTGGCTAACCGATTGACTGGTCAATCAGCAAGAAAGAGATGCTTTGCGAGTAGCCGCAATCCAACTTAACTCCACGGGTGACAAGGTGCGCAACCTCGCCACGTCCGAGCGCCTGGTGCGTGAGGCGGCGGCCGACGGGGCCGAGTTCGTCGCCCTGCCGGAGAAGTGGAACCTACTCGCCGGCGGCGAGGAGCTGTTGGCCGGCGCCGAGCCGCTCGACGGGCCCAGCCTCACCGCGGCCCGCGACTGGGCGCGGACGCTCGGCATCCACCTGCTCGCCGGCAGCATCAGCGAGCGCGGCGGCGCCAAGGCGTCCAACACCTCGGTCCTGATCGGCCCCGAGGGGGACGACCTCGCCGTCTACCGCAAGATCCACATGTTCGACGTCGACGCCGGCGGTGTCGCCTACCGCGAGTCCGAGCACGAGCTGGCCGGCAGTGAGATCGTCACCGGCCCGCTCGGCGACCTGGTGCTCGGGATGAGCGTCTGTTACGACCTGCGCTTCCCCGAGCTCTTCCGGATCCTCGCCCTGCGCGGCGCCCGGATCCTCGCCGTCCCGTCGGCCTTCACGACCGCGACCGGCCGCGACCACTGGGAGGTGCTGCTGCGGGCGCGGGCGATCGAGAACCAGGCCTTCGTCGTCGCCCCCAACCAGGTCGGCGAAGCACCGCCGCATTTCGACTCCTTCGGCCACTCGGCGATCGTCGACCCCTGGGGCGTGGTCCTGGCCAGCGCCCCGATCGGCGAGGGCTTCGTCGCCGCTGACCTCCACCTCGACGCCCAGGATGCGGTCCGCGCTTCGCTGCCCTCGCTGGCCAACCGCCAGGCCCAGGCCTACGTCTGGCCGCAACTGACAGAGGCACGCGCCTGATGGCCGCTAAAGCGACGACCGTCGACAAGCGCCGCCAGATCCTCGACGCCGCCGTCCGCGTCTTCGCCCGCCAGGGCTTCCATGCGACCAGGGTCTCCGACATCGCCGACGAGGCGGGGGTCGCCTACGGCCTCGTCTACCACTACTTCCGCTCCAAGGAAGAGGTCCTCAACGAACTCTTCGCCGAGCGCTGGTCGCTGCTGCTGACCGCGATCGAGGAGGCCGACCGGGCCGGCGGCCCACACCGCGACCGACTGGCCGCGGTGGCGGGGTTCATCGTCGACTCCTACCGCTACGACCCCGACCTGATGAAGGTGATCATCGTCGAGGTCACCCGCGCCGCCAACTCCTTCGGCCAGACCCACCTGGCCGAAATCCGCCGCGCCTACGAGTCGATCGCGAAAATCGTCGCCGACGGCCAGGAGGCCGGCGCCTTCCGCACCGACATCGCGCCACTGTTCGCCTCGATGACCTTCTACGGCGCCGTCGAGCAGCTCCTCTCGGGCTGGATCTTCGACGTCATCCCGACCTCCGACACCGCTTTCGACGAGGCAAAGGATCTTTTGGTGACGACGATTTGCGACGGTTTGGAGCCGCGATAGGTATGGTCGGGCGGCGTGGATAACGAGTTGGTCAAAAGGTTGGTCTGGAGCGGGATGCTCGCGGCCGGGGGAGCGCTGGCAAGCATCGTTGCCGCGAAGCTCGCCGCGGTTCTCTATCGCCGTCTCTTCAACGAAGATCCTCCGGAGTAGGTCACTCGATGCCTGAGCCCGACAAAACTTCGCCTCCGGTACCTCCGGTGCCGCCAGTGGTCCCGCCGGCTCCGCCTACGCCAGACGAGCGCACCGTCGCCGAGATGGTCTTCGACGTCTCCGAAAGCGCCTCGATCCTGGTCCGTGAGGAGATCGAACTGGCGAAAACCGAGGTCACCGAAAAGCTCGGCAAGCTGGCCCGCGGCTCGGCCGTCGGCGTCGCCGCCGGGACCTTCGCCTTCCTCGCCCTGATCCTGGTCATGGAGGGGATCGCCTGGCTGCTGAACGAAGAGGTCTTCGACGGCAAGGTCTGGCCCGGCTTCTTCGTCGAGGCCGCGGTCTTCCTGCTGATCGCGGCGGCAGCCGGCTTCTTTGCCTACCGCGCCGTCCAGGCCGGAGCGCCCCCGGTCCCCGAGCAGGCGATCGCCGAGGCGAAGCTGACCAAGGAGATGCTGACGAAGGAGGAGGAGAAATGAGCGCCGATCCACAGCCGGCGAAACCCTCCACGACTGGCATGCCCGGCCGCTCGGCGGCCGAGATCCGCCGCGACATCGATCTTCAGCGCCAGCAGCTCGGCAGCTCCGTCGAAGCCCTCCGCGGCCGCGTCACCGAGTTGACCGACTGGCGCCAGCAGGTCAGCGATCACAAACGCGAGCTGGTCATCGCCGCCGCCGCGGTTGGTTTTGCGATCGGCGTGCGCGCCATGCTGCGCCGCCGCCGCTAGGAGATCTCAGGGTCCAGGCCGTGGGGGAGGGTCGGGTGGCCGTCTACCTTCGCTGGGATATTCGCCCGGTGACAACTGTCAGCCGTCCGATAGCGAGCGCCGGGGCGAATATCTAGCGCCGCTCGCACGACGGCTACCCGACCTCCAACCGGTCCGCATCCCAGACTGCGGTTCCAAATGCACCCATGCCGTGCAAAAGGAACCGCACGACCAGCGCTCGCCCGGTCTCCCTCAGTCTGCGGTTCCTTAGCCACGTATCCCGTGCAAAAGGAACCGCAGTTTCGCTTCCCGTCCCCTCGGGGACCCGGAAAGAAAACGCTCAGGGAACTACGAGCTCAGTCGAGACGCTGCCGACGCCGAGCAGTCCGGGGCCGACATGGGCGCCGAGGACGGCGCCGATCTCGGAGATGAAGACCGGCTCACAGCCGAAGATCTCGCGGCAGTCGTCGGCCAGCGCCGAGGCCGTCTCGTCGTCCTGGATGTGCTGGACGACCCAGCCGTCGAGGCCGGAATCGTGGCGCTGGCGGGCGTAGTCGCGCAGCCGCTCGACCGAGCGGGCGCGAGTGCGGACCCGCTCGACCGGGGTGATCTCCTCCTCGAGGGTGAGGATCGGCTTGATCTTCAGGGCGCTGCCGATCCAAGCGCGGGCGCCGCCGATGCGACCGCCGCGGCGCAGGTACTCGAGGGTGTCGATCGCGAACCACATCTTCAGCTCCTGGCGGGTGCGCTCGGCCTGCGCGAGGGTGGCCGGGCCGTCGGCGCCGTTGATCGCGGCCACCGAGGCGCCGAGCGCGCAGAGGCCCATCCCGCCGGCGGCCGAGCGCGAGTCCATGACGATGATTCGCTCGCCGCCCTTGTCTTCGTCGATCAGTCGCTGGCGGGCCTGGCCGGCGGCCTCGAAGGTCCCGGAGATGCCGGAGGAGATGTGAATCGAGACGATCTCCTTGCCGGCTTCGAGCAGCGGCTCGTAGACGGCGAGGAAGTCGCCGATCGAAGGTTGAGAGGTGGTCGCCCCGCTCTCGGAGGCGCGCAGCTTCTCGTAGAAGGCGGCGTAGTCGGCGATCTCCGCCTCGCGCTCCTGCTCACCGTCGACCGAGACATAGAGGCTGATCGTCTCGATGCCCCGCTCGGCAATCAGCGCCGAGGGAAGGTAGGCCGTTGAGTCGCAAACGACGGCGGTCTGGGCGCTCGAATTCACCTCGGCGATTCTCGCAGACCTCTAAGCCGGAGGCCGCCGACGCTCCCAGCTACACTTTGTGAAGTGACCGATACCCCAAACGCCGCGATCACCCTTACCGACAAGGCCGCCGAGAAGATCGGTGAGTTGCTGGGAGGTCAGGCGGACAGCAGCGACCAGGCACTGCGCGTCGCCGTCCGCGGCGGCGGTTGCTCGGGGTTCCAGTATGCCCTCGCCTTCGACAAACCGAAGGAGGACGACAACGTCTTCGAGGTTGACGGCGTCGCCGTCGTCGTCGACAAGGTCAGCATGCAGTTCGTCTTCGGCTCTGAGGTCGACTACGTCGAAGGGCTTCAGGGGGCGGGCTTTCAGGTCAACAACCCGAACGTTGTTGCCGCCTGCGGCTGTGGCTCGTCTTTCCAAGTGAAAGACGACGCTGAAGCTGCTCCGGCTGCCGTCTAGCGCGGACGCTGCAAATCGGCGCATCTCGCGGTCTTCAGTCGCTCGAACCGGGGTCACGCACGTTAGTGCGCTCCCCTCATCTCGCTCCCTGCATCCCAGGACCTGCTTGATTTTCGCGCCCGTGGCGTGGACGGCGGCGAAACTTGCCGGGAATTATTCGATCTGAAGCGGCGGGGACTGGGCCGGCAGTGAGTCTGCCGGGACGGCGATTGATTCGGGCTGCTCGACGCCGAGCGCCTCGGCCAGTTCACCGGACTCGTACATCTCCTCGACGATGTCGGCGCCGCCGAGCAGCTCGCCGTTGACGTAGAGCTGGGGGAAGGTCTGCCAGTCGGAAAGCTCGGCGGTGACTTCGCGCAGCGGCTGCAAGGCGGGGAGGACGTCGATCGCGCCGTA
>OUNO011311325.1_pt1 | contig 25084 bp, 22 predicted proteins | sample 1779811 | NCBI WGS metagenome assembly OUNO01 (sample SAMEA3914804, study PRJEB12502) | metagenome | biome: forest; material: soil | place: Canada | collected 2010-06-25 | depth 0.3 m | reverse complement strand
CAGCCCGGATGGGCGGTCCCGAACGGCAAGTCCGTCGTCGTGTACGGCCTTCTGGTGCAAGACGCTGTTTCAACGGGCAGTCCCAACCGCGCGTTTTGGTCGGTCGCCATCGAAGCGCAGCTGTACATCCTGCTGCCCTTGCTCCTGTTGATCGTGCGCCGATTCAGCGCCGTGGCAATGGTGGCGCTGGTGGCGGCAATCGTGGTGACGATGGGATTGCTCGCGCCGCACGTGGCGTGGGCGAACGACGCGTTGGTGAAGTTCACCCCAGACCTCGCGGTGCTGTTCGCGGTCGGCATCCTGGCGGCGGGGATCGTCACGGCGAGTGAGCGTACCCGCTCGCAACCCTGGGCATGGTACGCACTTGCGGCGGCCGTCCCCGTGATCGTTTTGATTTCGATCAAAGGCACAGCCTGGTCGAACGCGAACTTGTTCTGGGTGGATCTCGCGTCGGCCCCCGCGATCGGCTGCCTACTCGTCGCCATCGCTACCTCGAGGCCCCGGATCGTCGTCCGCTTCCTAAACACCCGACCGCTCCGCAGCCTCGGGTCCTTTTCGTACAGCCTCTACCTGACCCACCTCCCGATCGTGATCGCCGTAGCGTACGGTCTCGTGCTACCCCGAGTCCCTTCCGGTACTCCAACGTTCTTCGTGCTCGTCGCGATTCTCGTGCCCACAACGATCTTGTTCGCACGCCTGTTTGCGGCAGTCTTCGAACTCCCATTTCAGCGGCACCGAGGGTGGAATACCCTTCTGCGAGCCATCGCGCGGGGGCCACGGCCGCTCACGAATCCCAAGGACGAACTGCCTCCGAACTCCGAGAGATACGAAGCCGCCACCGCAACGAGTCAGAGTCCGTCAGCGCAAGACGCGACGCCGTAAGAGAGTTACCTGTCCCTCACGTGGCAACTGCCACAGAACCTGGTCGCGGTGACTACACCAAGCCGAGCTGCTGCAGAATCCCGAGCTCGTCAGTTGAACCCCAGCGGTCGGACACCTTACCGTCGCGGAAACCGACCACCTGAACGTTGCGGACCGTGAACCGCTTACCCGTCGGGGCGTGACCAAAATATTCGCCCGTGTGCGTGCCGGAAAGGTTCATGATGGTGATGAATTTGGTGGGGGTCACGATCGTCTCGATGACGTCGCGGTCGAGGTCGCTGAAGGCAGCGCCGAACTGCTCCCAAAACCAGGCCATCCCGGTAGGACCCGCGGGCTGTCCTGCGCCCGGATCGTGATCGGTGAAGTCCGAAGTGAAGCGCTCCTCCTCGGGCAGTGACGCGTCCCGCATCCGCTGCATCGCATCCAGTGTGGCCTGTCCGCCTTCGGCGATCTCAGTTGGCATGGTCGTCATTCCCTTCGGTGCGCCTAGATTGGCGCTCTTCCTGTCTACTCCGGTTGGCCGGAAGATGACGGTGAGTGCGCATCGTGCGCGGTCACAATGTGCTCGAAGCGCCGGAAGCATCGGCGCCCACCTGGCCGGAATATGGTCACGACACAGGCGTTTGACCAGCAGTTTGGTAGCGGGGCGGGACTCGAACCCGCGACACCACGATTATGAGCCGTGTGCTCGAATCGTTCGATCTGGCGTAATCAGATGGGAAGCGATTGGATTGATTTTTCGCGGTTTTGCATCATCTCAATCGCGTCTAAATCGCTTCGTAATTGAAGAAGATGTGGTCAAAACGTGGTCACGCTACAGAAGCGTTGAGAATTCGCTGGACAGTATGCGGCTGGCAAACACCGCCCATTGATCCGTAGTCGAGGGCGACGATGTGACCGACGCGGAGGAAGGGTCGAAGCCTCGCACAGCCAACTACCCTTTCAGCCCGGCGAATGACATTCGATCCTGAATCTGTCGACTCAGCACCCCGTAGACCAGAAGCGGAGGCCAAACCGAAACGAAGATCGCCCCTACGAGGTATCCCCAATAGACGGTGAAGTTGCCCTGGAAAGATGACAAGCCGACCGGGACAGTGAAATTCGACGGAGACCGAAGGTAGACAAGGGGAAACAGGAAGTCGTTCCAGATCCACAACGAATAGACAACGCCGACTGTGGCGAAAGCCGAGCGGGTCATCGGAAGCACGATTCTGAACAAAATCGTGAGCACACCCGCGCCGTCGATTCGCGCGGCCTCCTCCAGGTCTTTGGGAACGGCAAGGAACGCGGCCTGCATGAACAGGATCGCGAACGGCGCCCAACTCAGGTACTGCAGGATCAATGACACGAGAGTGTCACTCAGCCCGAAGAAGGACATCTGCAGAGTCGACGGCAGGACGATCGACTGTGCTGGCACCAACTGACCCGCCACAAAAATCGCGAACAGTATCACACTGCCCTTGAACTTCAGGCGCGCAAACGCATACGCAGCCATGCCCTCGATGAAGAGGATGCCCGTCACCGAGACCAACGTGATGAGGGCGCTGTTGAGGTACAGCTGACCGAAATCGGCCTGTTGCCACGCGTTCACGATGTTGTCGAAGCTGAAGCTAGTCGGCAATGCGAATGGCGCGCCGATGATGTCCGCAGACGACTTGAAGACACTGCCGGTCAGCCAGACGATCGGAAACAGGATGCCGATGGCCAACAGCCCGAGCCAGATGTAGGAGGCGACCTTCGCCGGAATGCTGAACCGATGGAACTTCATGAGATTCATTCCTCAATCTGCGGGGTTGCCGCGGGTCAGTCGGAACTGCACCAGGGCGATGATGGCGAGGATGACGAACAGCGCGACGCCGATCGTGTTGCCATAGCCGACCTCGCTGCCGGCAAAACCGACGCTGTAGAGATAGGTGACGATGGTGTCCGAAGCGTGGAAAGGGCCGCCCGCGGTCATGATGTAGACGGTGTCAAAGAGGCGGAACGACGAGATGAAGCCGAGCAAGACGACGACGGATGCGATCGGCCTGATAGTGGGAAGCACGATCCCCCACAGGATGCGCCCCTGGGTTGCCCCGTCAACTTCCGCCGCCTCGCACATCTCCGAGTTCACCTGGGTAAACGCGCTGAGGAACAGCAGCACAGAAAAGCCGAAGTTCTGCAGGATATAGGTCGCGCTCACCGACGGCAGCGCCCAGGTCGCGCTGCCCAGCCACGGTTGCGCCAGGTTGCCAAGGCCGATCGCGGTGAGCCCCTGGTTGATGAGCCCCTGCGATGGACTGAAGAAGAAGATGGCCAGCATGCCAATGGCAACGGATGAGATCACAACCGGCGCGAAGAAGACGAGCCTGAAGAACGCGCCACCCTTGATACCGGCACTGATGATCGCCGCAATGAGGAAGCTGCCGAACGACAGGAACACGAACACCAGAATCGCCACGAAGATATTGTGGAGAAAGCTGGACCAGAACTGACCGTCGTTGAACAGCCGTATGTAGTTCGCAACGCCGTTGAACCGGATTCGCGAGACGTTGATGCCATTCCATGACGTGAAACTCAGGATGAATGCCGCGACGATCGGCACGAGCTGAAACACGGCGTAGAAGGCGCCGGCCGGAAGGATCAGCCCGTACGCGCTCCATGCGTTTCCCTCCCGCTTCGATTTTGATCGTCGAACAGGTCTAACAGCAGGACGATCGAGGCTGACTGTCATCGGCTGGGTGCCTTTCAGGAAGTTGTTCTTTCGTGCCAACGCCAATGCTTCCTGCGCGCCGCTTTCACCTCGGCGACGCGCAGGAAGCTGGCTGATTTTCGTAACTATGTGGCTACGTCCGCGTGACTGAAAGGGCCACGGTCAACCGTTCGCCTTTTGGGCTGCCTCAGTTGCTGTCTCGAGTTGCGCCGCCAGTTGTTGAGGCGTCACGGCCCCCGACATCAGGCCAACGCTGCCCTGCCAGATGTACTTCGAGTAGATCGCAGTCGCGATCGCCTGGTCGTTGAACAGTGCGGACCCGTTTGGACCCGCCTGCGTGACGAATCCGTTGATCGAGTTGAAGTTGTCCTTGACCAGGGACGGCACAGACGCGATCCCCTTTGTGGTCTTGTATGGCATAGCCGTAGCGAATCCTGCCTGCAGTTTCGCGGCAACGCTCGGACGGGTGAAGTACTCCAGGAAGGACTCTGCCGCTTTGGTGTCACTCGACTTGCTGATGATCAGGGCAGACTGGTCGAGTGTGATCTCCTTGCCGCTACCAGCTCCCCCGTCTACGGCCGGGAACAGCATGACTCCCGTTTTGAATGAGGGCGGCATGGATTCGATCGTGCTGAGGAACCAACTGCCTTGCTCGTAAAACCCTGCCTTGCCGGCAAGGAACTCGGCACCGGCGGTGGAGTTGTCCTCACCCAGGAACCCATTCTGGAAGAGCGGCTTCAACGAGATGTAGTCATTGAGCGCTTTGACGACAGCTGGATCGGTCCACTTGGGTGAGTCGGGCTGCCCGGCCACGGTCGAACGATTGTAGAGCGTCGTCGTTGCCCCCGAACCGATCTCGCGTTGCACGAGGTCGTTCAGGTAGTGCCCGCCAGGCCACTGGTCTTTCGCGCCGACGACGACTCCTTCACCGCCCGCAGCTTTTATCTTGGCGAGCGCAGACTTCCACTTCGCAAAGGTCGTCAGCGTCGTTGCGTCGACCCCGTATTTCGCGAGGTACGTGGGATTGAAGAAGAGGAGGTTGCCAATGGAGGTGCCAGCGCTGATCCCGTAGATCTTGCCGTTCAGAACCATTCCCTGGGTGGCCGCACTCCCTAGCGCGCGCGGCTTGATCGTCTTGTTGTAGAACGATGTGAGATCTTTGAGAACGCCGCCCTCGGCCATCGCGAACACCTCTGGGCCCGCGATGTCAGTCGCGCCCGTTGGGGGCTTGCTCGAGGACATCGCCGTTCTAACTGCCGGCTGGTAGGTCGCGCCGTTGCCACTCTGGGCATCGGAGACGACTTGGATCCCGGTTGCCTTGGTGAATCCGGCGAACAGGTCGGCGGAAACTTTCTTGCTCACGGGATCGTTCCATGTGGTCATGAGGGTGATCGACTTCGCTCCTCCAGAGGAATTTCCGTTATTTCCGCCGGAGCATGCACCCAGTGTCACCGCGAGCACAGAAGCCGCAGCGATTGTTACGATCACCCGCCTTCGCGCTGTGATTTTCATTTTGCCTCATCTCTCTTAATGGCCGCATAAGTTAGCGGCACTCCGTTTCGCATGAGCCCAACGCCCACGCCTGAGGTCCGAGCCTGGACTCGCGATCGGTAGTCGCTCGGGCTGACTCCCTGGTCTCTCTTGAACTCGTTCGTGAGATGGCTCGTGTCGTAAAAGCCCGTGCGGCCGCTGATCTCGCCTATGGGCAGGTCGGTGGTCGCGAGCAGGTCGCACGCGGCCGCGATGCGAACTCGCATCAGGTATTTGTATGGGGTCACCGCGAAGTGTTGAACGAAGAGTCGATTGAAGTGGCTGGCCGACATCTGGACCTGGTTGGCGAGTTCGCGCACCTTGATCGGGCGCGAGTATTCCCTGCAGATGTATTCGACCGCCGGCGCAAGGCTCAGAAACTGTTCTGACGCCGCGTCTCGGCTTGTGATCCTGCGAGTAACACCGATGATGCCGGTGATGCGACCGTCGAGGTCGCGCACCGGCGTCTTGGTGCTCGAGAACCAGTCGTAACTGCCGTCCCGCCGGCCCACCAGCTCAACGACGTCGACGAGGGCGGCACCCTCGCGCAGCACCCGCTCATCGTCGTTTCTGTAGTGCTCGACCAGATAGGTAGGGGAGAAGTGCTCGTCTCGCTTGCCAAGGATCTGCTCTTTTGTTGTGCACCCCATCAGCTCGACAAAGGGCGTCGTGCATGCCACGAACACACGATCGGCGTCTTTCACGAAGATGTATACGTTCGGCACATGATCGAATGCTGCAAGCAGGGAAGCGGCTGCACCTTCGAGAACGAAGTGGTCTCTAGCCTTGCGCTGGACCAGATCTTGATGCTGAATGGCGTTGATCGCGCACCTCCTTGTGCACTCAAGCCGGGAAATCCGGCCTTCTTCGGGCAAATTCCGCCAACAATTGCGTTGTATCGCAATTTGATATCACTCTGTCGGCTTGTGCAAGCGCGCGGCAGAAATCAGGTCGGATTTCACAACATCATGAGCGAATTTTCCAACGACTCGACGGTCCGGCACGCCTAGCGTGTGTGATGCCACACGTTTGCAAGGGAGAAAATGCATGGGCAACACTCAGCTCGCCGGTCCAGCTGCGCGAGACGCGTCGGGCGACGGGCCCTCGGTGCCTGAGGTATCGGTGCCCCGGATATCACTCGGCAGTTGGGCCTTCTCGTTCGGTCCATTCGACAAGGCCCCATGGAGCTTCGATCGATTCTCGGACTACGCGGCAGGACACGGCTATGACGGCGTCGAGATCAACGGTTTTCGGCCGCATCCGCATGACGAGGACTACGACGCCACCTTGGCGCGGGAGATCGCCGACCGCCTCCAAGCAAAGGGTCTCGGCATCTCCGGCTATGCGCCCGACCTCCGCAGCACTCCGCCGGGCGAAGTGCCGGTTGGCGACTACCTGCAGCGGATCGCGAGCGTCGCGCGGTTCTGCGAGGCGGCGGGAATCACAACCGTTCGCGTTGACACCATTACCGGTCCGGATGGCCCCACCGCTCTCGATCTCGGCGCAGCCCGTTCGAACATCGTCGCCGCCTGGCAGCAATCTTCGGACGTTCTGGCGTCGGCGGGAATTGAACTCGTCTGGGAATTCGAGCCCGGCTTCTGGATCAATCGCCCGTCGCAGGTGCTCGCGCTGGTCGAGGAAGTCGATCGACCCAACTTCGGCATCCTGTTCGACAGCTCGCACGCCCACACGATCGCCGCGTACGGAGCACGGCAGGGGGCCAACCCCGAGCTGCTGCCCGGCGGCGCGGCCGACTACGCACGGCTGCTCGCCCCGTACGTTAGACACCTCCACCTCATCGACAGCGATGGCTCACTGCACGACGGCGACACGAGCGAACACCTACCATTCGGCACAGGTGAGATCGCATTTGCCGCTGTATTGGATGCGCTGGGCGATTCCGCGGCGCGGCTGGCGTGGTGGACGGTGGACTTCTGCTTCTGGCCCGAGACCGCTCGGGATGCCGCCGGCGCGGTGCCAATCGTGACCGCCCTGCGCGATTCATTTATCGCGCGTCAACGCGAGGAAAATGAAGCCTCATGAAGGTAGCCGCATTTACTGCTCCTGGCGTCGTCGAGATTGTCGAACGCGAGGTTCCGCACGCGGTCGGCGACCTTGTTGTCGTGCAGATCCTGGTCGCCCCCATGTGCACGGAAAATAAGCAGCGTAAGCAAGGGGATGTCACCGACTCACTGGGGCACGAAGCCGCGGGAATCGTCGTCGACGCAGGTGGCTCGGCACTGGTCAAAGTCGGCGACCGGGTGGTGGTCATGCCGGGAAACGCATGCGGCAAGTGTCGATACTGCCTTGCCGGCGAGCACATCTACTGCCCGTTCCAGCGCGACATTCTGGCCGAGACGAACCAGCCGTATGGCACCGCAACGTACGCGCAGTACATCCTGAAATCAGACTGGCTGCTGCTTCCTGTTCCCGACGACATCTCGCTCTCGCATGCCGCGGCGGCGTGCTGTCTGCTCGGCCCGAGTTTCAACGCCAGCGAGCGCATGACGCTCGCGCTTGCCGATACATTGCTCGTCGCGGGCGCCGGCCCGGTTGGCCTCGGCGCGATCACTCACGGGCTGAGCCGGGGAGCGCGGGTGCTCGCGTTGGAGACGCATCCTTACCGCAAGGCGCTCGCCACGAGCGTTGGCGCCGAGGTTTTTGATCCGACTGGACCCGACGCCGAGGAGCGGATTCTCGCCCAGACCGACGGGTGGGGTGTCACCGCCTCGATCGAGACGAGTGGCGTCCCGAGCAACTCTGCGCTGCTCGCTCGACTGTCTGCCCGTCGCGGTCGCCTCAGCTTCGTTGCGTGGGGCGTCGACATCGCGCTGCCTCCTTTGGTTCCACTCGGGCTCGACATCTATGGATGCTGGCACTGGAATCACCAGCGGATGGGCCAGCAGATGATCGAGACCATTCGACGGGTTCGGCCATATCTCGATCAGGTCGTCACTCACAAGTTCGAGCTCGATGAGGTGGCAACGGCCATGACTCTGCAGGACACCGGAACGTGCGGCAAGGTGCAGCTATTTCCGGGCGGAGTCGTCGAATGAGCAGGGTCGTGGTGCTTGCAGGCGAAGGCGAATACGAATCAGATGTGACGATGCGCCCGGTGGCTGCGCTCATCGGCACACTGGATGATGTTGAAGTCGAGTACCGGACCCCGGATGTGCTCGAGGATTGGCCGGACTTTCCGCCATCCAGTTTCGGCGGACTCGACAATCTTCGCGATACCGATCTCCTTGTGCTTTACTCGCGGTTTCGCGTCCTGCCAGACGACGAAATCGCAGCCATTGCCGAGTACATCGGGCGCGGGGGCAGCCTCGTCGCGCTTCGAACGTCGACTCACGCATTTCGACCCGTCGAGACCTCGGTCTGGTACGGATGGACCACCGGGTTCGGCCAGGAAGTACTGGGTTCCGCATGGACCCGCCACCACGGGCACACCTCGACGACCGATGTCACGGTAGTCGCCGACCATCCCATCGTGACGGGCCTTCCACCTGCCTTCCGCGTCGACTCGTGGCTCTACGAAACGCAGCCTCCTGCCGACGCCGTGGTGCTCCTCTGGGGCGAGCCGGTCGATCCGGAGGAGGGGCCAGTAACCCCGTCTGCCGTCGCATGGGTTCTCGAGCACGGGCATCAGCGAATTTTCTACACGAGCCTCGGCAGCCAGGCGGATCTCGCTCGCGACGAGGTGCTGTTGCTGCTGAAGCAGGCGGCCGCCTGGTGTCTGGGCAAGACAGGCCAGAGCACACCATCGTGATTGCGGCAGGTGTCAGCTACCTGGATGAAGGCTCGGGACCGCCGCTCGTCCTCTTGATGGGACTTGGGGCCGACGCGACGGCGTGGGCGCCCCACGTTGAGGCGTGGGCGCAGCAACACCGGTGCATCGCAATCGATAACCGTGGCTCCGGCGGATCGCCGCTCGGTGACGAAATCCTCTCGACTCGCGCGATGGCGGATGACACCGCCAGGCTCATCGAAGCTCTGGAGCTCGGTGCCGTGCAGGTCGTCGGCATTTCAATGGGCGCGTGCATTGCGCAGGAGCTCGCGCTTGCGCGCCCGGAACTGGTGAGCCGTATGGCGCTGGTGGCTCCATGGTCACGGTGCGATCCGTTCACGCAGAGCGTGCTGGAGGTGCTGTCGCGGGTGCGGGCGACCAACGACACCCGCGCCTTCAACGAGCTGTTGAGAAACACTGTGTGGACACCCGAGTGGATAAACGCACACTCCACAACCATGGAATCCACTCTGGCTGCCATCCCGACCATATCGTCGGATGCCTTTGCCGCGCAGGCGTTCGCGTGCGCGCGGCACGACGCCGACGACCGATTGCCCGAGCTGCAGACTCCGACTCTGGTGACGCTGGGCACCGAGGATGTCTTCATTCGCGACGCGCTTTCGCTGCGAGTAGCCGATCGCATGCCTAACGCACAAACGCACGCCTTTGCTGGTCTCGGGCACGTTCATCATTGGGAAGCCCTCGACGAATTCAACACCCTGATCGAAAAGTGGATGCGATGAGGTTTGCCTGCCAGACATATAGCTGGCAAATGAGCATGGACAGGTACCGCGGCCGGCTCGCCCACATGGTCGAGGTTGCGGCGGAGGCCGGCTTCGCGGGATTTGAACCCGAGACCGTGATGTTGCCGGCAGACTGGTCGGCCGCGTCGCTGGACACGGTGCTGGGGAGCAACGGTCTCGACCTCGCAGCCCTGTGTCTCGTGGATGCATGGCAGTCGTCCAGCGAGAGCGAAGCCGAAAAGGCGCACGCCGATCGCGTGATCGACGCGGTGCGACGGACGCCCGGCGCGATCATCAACCTCGTGCACGCCCCGGGCGCGGATCGCTCAGACCTGCGAGCGCGCCAGACCAACGCACTGGCCTGCATGCGCGACATCGCGATCCGTGCTGCGAGCGTCGGCGTGGTCTGCTCGTTTCATCCGAACTCGCCGCCGGGCTCGGTGTTTCGCCTCCCCGACGACTACGACGTCATGCTGAATGAACTTGACCCGCTGATTGGATACACCCCTGACACAGGCCACCTGGTCGCGGGCGGGATGGATCCGCTCGCGATCATCCGTCGCCACCGCGACCGCGTGAAATACGTACACATCAAGGATGCGAGCGCAGGCGGCGGGTGGGCGCCTACCGGCGACGGAGTCGTCGACATCCCCGGCATCGCAAATTATCTCGCCGAGACCGGCTACGACGGCTGGCTCACGTTCGAGGACGAATCGCCGCTGGCCGAGCGCGACCCGGACGGCGCCGTCGCAAGAGCGGGTGAATACATCCAACGCACCTTTGGAAACGGGAGACTATCGACATGACAGCGCTTCGGATCGCGGCGAACACCTTCATCTGGCACTCCCCGCTCACCACCGAGATTCTCGAGGCTCGCCTGCCTCAACTCGCCGATTGGGGATTCGACGCGGTTGAACTGCCCCTGGAAAACGTCGACGACTGGGATGTCGAGCGCTGCGCGGAACTGCTCGAACAGTACGGCCTGGATTCGTTAGTCGGGTCTGTCTTCGCACCAGGGCGGGAACTGGCGGGCGCGTCATCGGTCACGCAGGACGAGACGATCGAGTACATGCGATCGGCCATCGAGATCGCCGCCAGGCAAGGATCAGCGCTCGTCATCGGGCCGTCGTACACCTCCGTCGGCCGCACCTGGCGCATGGACGCGGACGCACGGCGCAAGCTCTACGGCGAGCTGACCGAGAACTACCTTCGGCTCATCGACTACGCCGGTCCGCTCGGCGTCAAGATCGCGCTCGAGCCGCTCAACCGCTACGAAACGAGCGTCTTCAACACGACGGAGCAGCTGCTCGACTTCATCGCCGACCTCGACCCGGCGGTCATCGGGCTCAACCTCGACACATATCACATGAACATCGAGGAGCGTTCACTTGGCGACTCCATCCGCCTGGCAGGCGAGAGGATGTTCCATTTGCAGGTGTGCGGCAACGATCGAGGCGCGCCGGGTGGCGACCTCACGCCGTGGCAGGATGTCTTCACTGCTCTGCGCGACATCGGCTACCAGGGAATCCTTGGCATCGAGTCCTTCACTGCGGACAACGCATCCATCTCGACCGCGGCATCCATCTGGCGCCCGCTCGCCCCAACGCAAGACCAGCTGGCAACGGAAGGACTCGCCTTCCTGCGAGAGTGCGACCAGCTCTACTGAACCGCGCCGGCTAGCTCTCGAGATTGAGATACGCCAGCTGCCCGGCGTTGAGTTCCACGGCCACGGCCGCGATGGACGACTCGAGCTCGTTGATGCTTCTCGGCCCGATGAGAGCGAACATGTTGGACGGCTGGCAGAGCACGTACGACAATGCTATTTCTGCCGGGCTCGCGCCCTTCTCGAGTCCGAGTTCGCGTGCGCGGGCTAGCCTCGCGAAGTTGTCATCGGTGAACCACACGCGCACGAGTTCCGGGTCGGTGTCACCGGCTCGGCCGGTGTTGCGACTGGTGAAGAAGCCACCCGCCTGGCTGGACCAGGCAAACAGCGCGATGTCCTCAGCGCGGTACCAATCTCGAGTCGCAGGGTCAGACGCCGAGCAACAGTCGTCCCACGGCTCCTCCTTCCAGACTCCGAGCGAAAAATTGGGGCTGCTTGCCGTGAAACCGACAAGACCGCGCGATTTCGCGTACACGTTAGCCTCCGCGATGCGCGCCGGCTCCCAATTGGAGCCGCCAAAGGTGCGAATGCGACCAGCGCGGTGATGCTCGTTCAGGATGTCGACAAATACTGACGCAGGCAGGTCAGGATTGTCCCTGTGAAGCATATAAACGTCGATTGACGAGATCTGCAACCGGCTCAACGAGTCGAGGAGATCGGCGGTCACGAGCTCGGGCGTGCATTGCCTGCTCGCCGCACCCTTGCCGATGAGCACGACCTGATCGCGATTATTTCGACTCGACATCCAGTCGCCGACGACCTGCTCCGACAGTCCTGCGTTGTAGACGGCCGCGGCATCGATGGTGTTGCCACCCAGCTCGACATACCGATCGAGCACGTCGTACGCCTGTTCGCGGCGCTCGGTACTGAATGCCACCGTGCCGAGTACCACTCGCGATACGGGCGCGTCGAGCCCGACTACGCTGCCAAATTTCATTGCGGACACGCGAGTTCTCCTTGTTCAGACTTCGTGAAGTATGCGGCTGTCCCATGCCCCCAACTCGAGGCACGTGACTACCGCACCTCCGCCGGCGACGTCGAGGAATCGCGAACCCGGGGGCACATCCAGCTCGACCTCATTCCAGGAGTGGTTCGCCACGAACCACAGCCGCGATCCATCTGCACGGGTGCCGCTCGTGACCCGCACAGTGGCAGGGAGCAGCTGCCACCGATCGGAGACGGGCTTCTGCGATCGCTCCTCGAGCGCCCACGAGACCACACGCGCGGTGGTCGCGGCATCGGTTAGCGTGCCGAGCCACGTCATCCGGCCCGTGCCGACCGTGTTACTGGTAATCGCCGCGTACTCCCCCAGAAACGGATCGTCGTACGATGCGAGCACCTGCGCGTCTTCCGGGATGAGCAGATCGGCCCACGCCTCGGCGCGCGCACTCGACGGCAACTGGATTGGTGGCATGCCGTCGACGGCGCGCTCGACCAGATCGACTGAGTGCGTGAGCGTCGTGTATTCGCGATAGTGCGCCCCAACGCCTTCACGCAACGGGCCCGGCGCCGTGGTCCAGCGAGCCCGCGACCATTCGTCTGCGTACCCGCTTCGAAAGGTCAGGATGACGTGGGCGCCCGTTCTGGCATGCTCCACCAGTCGTCGCAGCAGCGCGTCGTCTGCGATGTAAAGAGCGGGCACGATAAGCACGCGCTGGTCGCTCCAGCGCGAATGCTGGTGGACGATCCGCACCTGCGCTCCCGAGTCGACGGCCGCGCTGTAGAGCCGCATCAAGATGCGGTGATAGCTGGATGAGTCCGGCTCGTTGTCGTTCTCCCCCTGCAGCGCAGGGGCGATCTCGAATGCCTTGAGGCTGTCTCGCGAGTAGAGGATGGCCACGTCGGCGTCGGGAGTGAGTCCAGCAAGCTGAGGTGCGATGCGGCCGAGTTCCGCACCCAGCTGCGCGATCTCCGCGTATATGCGACCGGGCTCCAGGTCGTGGCCGAGCACGCCTCCCCAGTACATCTCGTTGCCATAGTGGAGGGTATTCCACTGCCAGTACGCAAGAAGGTCGGCGCCCCGGGACGCGAATTCGTGCGCGATCAGCCTCAACTGCCCCGGATACGGTGGCACATTGATCGCATGCTCGCCGATCGAGCCAGCCTGCGATTCGGTCACCGCAAACGGTGTGCCACCTTCGCCCTTGAGCGAGAACGCCATGTCGGCTTTCCAGAGCGAAACGGAGGGGCCGGCATCCGTCAGCCACCAGGGCGCGAGCCGGATCAGCTCTGGGTCACGTGCATCCGGAAGGGCGAGAGCCGCCTGCATCGGCAGGTAGATGTTGGCACCGACCTGGTCGACGACGTTTGCTATGCCGAGCAGATCCGTGCTTCCGAGGCTGTCCCCGCCGACCACATCGTGCATGACGAATTGCTCTGGGCGAAGATACTCGCGAACGATCCGCGCCTGCCAGGCCAGAAAGTCGGAGGTGAGCGCTGCCTGGAACCGGGTCCATTCAAGCGCGTAGCCGGGATTGGTGTTGCCATCGGGAGCCCAGATGTCCTCTCGACTGGCGATACGTTGGCTCCAGTAAGTGAGCCCCCAGTTGGCGTTGACGTTGTCGATGGTGCCGAGGCTTCGCAGGACGTGATCGCGAAACCGCTCAACCACCCCGGGGTTGGTCAGCTGGTAAACGCCGATCTCGTTGTCGACCTGCACCCCGATGACTCCGTCCATTGCGGCGAGCTCTGTCATCATCGCGCGGATGATTCGCTCGGCGTATCGGAGGTAGGTCTCGTTGGTGAAATCCACGTTCTGCCGACCACCGTAAGCGACGGCAGTCGTGGTCGAGGTCATCGCCATCACTTCGGGGTGAGCGCGCGCCAGCCACGGCGGAACTGCATACGTGGGTGTCGCGACGATCACCTTGAGGCCTCGTGCGGCGGCGGCCGCGATCACTCGCTTGAGCGCTTCGAACGAGATCGCTCCGTCGCTAGGTTCGAATGACGACCAGGTCGACTCACCGACACGAATCACCGTGAAGCCGGCCTCGACCATCAGGTCCAGGTCGAGCTCCAGCCGCTCGACCGGCTGATACTCGTGGTAATAGCTGGATCCGAATAGCACTCCGGCGCCTACCTGGGCGAAAGTCTGGGTGAGGTGATCGACGACGACGTCAGCAGCGCGCGACCCTCCCCCACGGTTCTCGTCGGTCCGCTCAACGAAATCCGCTCCGAAACTCCCGCGTCGATCGCCGACCGGGCGACAATCAGGTCGAATTCCCCCGGCTCCACGATCCAGTCAAGGCCGCGGCCGACCAGGGCGAGTCGGTCTGCTGAGAACGAGAACGTGACCACTCGGGATTCTCCCGCCGCAAGTTCAACACGCGCCCAGCCGAGCAGCTGTCTGAGCGGCCTCGTGACGGTTGCCGCGACATCCGTCATGTAGAGCTGCACGACATCAGCACCGGCCAGCGGCCCGACGTTCGTCACACGGCACTCCACCTGCAGGATCCCTGCGGTTGTCCATTCGTCTGCCGTTACCACGAACTCCTCATGCTCGAACTTCGTGTAGCTGAGGCCGTGACCAAACGGGAAGGTTGGCGCCGGATCGATGTTCGACACCGGGTTGACCCCGCCGAGCAGCGGATGGCGGTACGAGTACGGCTGGCCACCCGAGTTCTTGGGCATGCTGACGGGAAGCCGTCCCGACGGATTGATGCGGCCGCTCAGCACTCCGACGACCGCGGATGCGCCCTCTTCACCAGGGAAGAATGACTGGATGACAGCGGCCGCTCGTCCGACATAGTCGGCGATCGGATATGGCCGACCCGTCACGAGAACCAACACCAGCGGAGTACCTGTCTCAAGCAGCGCCTCCACCAACTCACGCTGGCGACCGGGCAGCTCGAGCAGCTCGGTGTCACTTCCCTCGCCGACCGTTCCGCGACCGAACAGGCCAGCGCGGTCGCCGACGACCGCCACGCAGATGTCCGCCCGCGATGCCGCATCCACCGCAGCCTGGATCTCGGCGAGCTGGTCGGCATCCGACTCCCCCTCCGGAAGGATCGTGCAGCCGCGAAAATAGCCGATATCCGCGCCCGAGAATTCGTTCAGCAGCCGCTCACGGATGGTCGGAACCGAGATTCCCATCGGGGTGTCATCTGGCACGACGACGTGATTCGTGAACGAGTAATTGCCCATCAGGCCTTCAGCCGAATCGGCGTTCGGCCCGACCAGTGCGATCGTTCGCGCTCCCGAGATCGGCAGCGCCCCGGTGGGATTGCTCAACAGGATGACGGACTCTTCTGCGAGTATGCGCGCGACCTCGCGCGACTCCGGCCGGTCGAGATCGATCGCGTCATTCGGATCGACAGGGGGCACCATCGCGCCCAGCTGCAGTTTCTGTCGCAGGACCCGGCGCACCGACTGGTCGACAAGGTCCATCGCAACCGCGCCCGACCGCACTCGATTCGCGAGCGGCTCGAGATACGCATTTCCTGTCGGCAATTCGACGTCGACGCCGGCGGTGAAGCCTAGCTGCGCGGCCTCCTCCAGGTCCGCCGCGACATTGTGAAGCGTGTGAAGGAACGCGACACCGAAGTAGTCGGCGACAACAGTGCCCTCGAACCCCCAGCGATCTCGAAGTAGCCCGGTCAGCAGCGACTCGTCGGCGGCGACCGGGATCCCATCGATCTCGGCGTATGAGTGCATCACCGCCTGGGGCTTGGCGAGCTTGACTGCCATCTCGAACGGCAGCGCGAATACCTCGGCGATCTCGCGCGGGCCGGCGTGAACGGGAGCCAGGTTTCTGCCAGCCTGCGAGTTCGAGTACGCGAGAAAGTGCTTGAGCGTGGCGCCGACCCCCTGCGACTGCACACCCCGAACGTAAGCGGATGCCACAACACCGACCAGATACGGGTCTTCCGCGATGCACTCCTCCACGCGGCCCCATCGCGGGTCGCGAATGACATCGAGCACTGGAGCGAGCCCCAGGTGGATGTTCAGCTCGCGCATCGACGACCCGATCCGCTCGCCCATGCGTTCGACCAGAGCGTCGTCCCAGGTCGACCCCCATGCCAGCGGCGCGGGATAGGTGGTGGCGCCGTAGAGCTGGAGCCCGGTGAGAATCTCTTCGTGCACCAGCGCCGGAATTCCAAATCTGCTGCTCGTGACCACCGCATCCTGAACCCGGTTGACTGCGCGAACCATGTGCGTGATGTCGGAGACCTGGCTGCCGAGCGGGCGGGTCAACTGCCCTAGTCCGTGGCGCACGAACGTCTCAAAGTCGGCGACCCTCGACAGCATCTCGTGCTGCATGGGCGCAATGTCAGCGCCCTCCCCGCCCGAACCGCCCAGTTCGAGCCATAAGCCGACCAGTTGGGCGAGCTTCTCTTCAAGGGTCATTTCGGCGATGATTCGCTCGAGGTTCGACTCGGAGTCGAGGGGGATGGCAGACATGTTTTTCCTACTTGGTTGGGTCGAAATGATTGGTGGCCTGCCGAGAGTGGCGACCGCGCAACATCGGGGGATTCGGTGGGTCGGGGCGAACCATCAGCCCTTGACGGCCCCCTCCATGATTCCCGCGACCAATTGGCGACCCGCGAGGATGAACAGAAGGAGCAGGGGAAGCGTCGACAAAACCGAACCGGTCATGACGGTGGCGTAATTGATCGTGTATGCACTGCGCAGCTGCTGGATGGCAACCTGCGAGGTGAAATTCGACGGCGTATTTAGGATCACGAGTGGCCAGAGGAAGTCGTTCCAGGCCGCCATCGCAGCGAACAGGCCGAAGACGCCGGCCGACCCGCGGATGACGGGAAGCACGACCGAACGGAAGGTGCGGAATGTGGATGCACCATCCATTCGCGCGGCCTCGATGAGTTCATCCGGGATCGAGCCCACGACCACCTGGCGCATCCAGAAGACGCCGAATGCGGAGACGGCGCTCGGAACGATGAGGGCCTGCAGCGAGTCGACCCAGCCGAGGCTCGACATGATCATGTAGAGAGGTACGAGTCCGAGCTGGCCTGGGATCGCCATGGTTGCGATCACGAAGACCAGCAGGGCGTTGCGGCCTCGGAACTTCAGTTTCGCGAAGGCGAACCCCGCGAGGCTGCAGAAGAAGATCTGCAGGACCGCGACGCTGACAGCGACGATGCCACTGTTGATCAGAGAACGACCGAATGGAACGGTCGAGTTGATAACATCCAGGTTGTTGCCGAAGTTCGCGCCGGGCAAGAAGATCGGCGGAAAGCTCGAAACTGCGGCGCTCGTGTTCGAGCCGACCACGAACATCCAGTACAAGGGCGCGATTGCGAGAAGCACCGCGAGCGACAGCGTCAGGTAGGTAAACCACGAGATGCGGTGTCCTGGCAGTTTTCGACGATGGTTGCTGGCCTGGCGACTGGACCGGAGCGCGGATCGTGACGGCGCCGACCGCTTTGTCGGTCGTGATGGCGCCAGCGAGCGGGGACGGTGTTCCTGCAATACGGGCATCATGCGCTCCTGATCAGCCGGGCGAGCGTGAAGTTGACTAGGGAGAGCAGGAGAACGATCACGAGGAGGGCAACGGCGATCGCGGAAGCGTAGCCGAACCGGAAATTGGTGAAGGCCTGTCCGTACAACAGCAGGGTCATGGTGAGTCCCTGTCCGTTGGTGCCGCCGCTTGGCGATGTGAAGAGCAACGGTTCCGTGAAGATTTGGAGTCCGCCAATCGTTGAGGTGACCACGGAGAACAGGATGGTCGGGCGGATCATTGGAAGCGTCACCTGCACGAACGTCTGCCAGCGTCCGGCGCCGTCGATCTCAGCAGATTCGTACAGTGAGGCCGGCACCGACTGCATGGCGGCCAGGTAGATCAGGGCGTTGAATCCAGTCCAGCGCCAGATCACCATGAGCGCGATGACGCTCTGGGTGGTCCACGGGTTGACCGCCCAGTCGACGGGCGGCAGGTGGAGCACCTGCAGCAGCCAGGCGATCGGACCGTAGTCGCGCCCGAAGATCGAAGCGAAGATCAGCGTCACGGCGACGAGCGGAGTGATGTTCGGCACGAGGAGCGCCATCCGCCAGAAAGTCTGTACTTTCAGGCTCCTGTTGTTCAGCACCGACGCGAGGAGCAGGCTCAGAATGAGCCCGGGAATAGTCGACAGAATGAAGATGGTGAAGGTGTTGCCGAGCGCCTTCCAGAAGCGCGGGTCCTTGAACAGGTCAAGGTAGTTCTGGATGCCGACAAACTGATGGGTGGTGTCGAGCGGCGCCCAGTTGTGGAGCGAGACCCAGCCTGTGAACACCAGCGGCGCCAGTCCGAAGACCAGGAAGAGGATGAAGAACGGAGCTATGTAGACATAGGGTGCGAAGAGCTCTCGCCCACCAACCCGCCGAGATTTCAATCGCGGTATCGATATTGTCGACGCTGACACGTTCCTCATCCTCTTCGTTGGGGTACTTCTTGCGCTGGCCCTCGGCGGGCCGCTCGCTGGCGGACTAGCCCGCTAGGTCAGCATTCGCCGCGGCTATCGTCTGTTTGTACGACGCGGCTGCGCTTTGCGAACCGGAATCGACCCGTCCAAGACCGTTTTCGTATTCATTCTCGATGATGCGGTCTTTTGGTCCGACGGGGTGACCAACGACGGCCTTGAGGCTGTTGATGTAGATCTCGCCGACGGGCGCATCCTGGAAGAACGGGTTCTTGAGCGCGAGCAGTGTCGAGTCACTGTAGAGCGACGGTGTGGCAGGAAAGTCGCTGCTCTCCTTGAACTGCGTCAATTGTTGGGCTGGAGCCTCGAGCCATGTGATGAAGTCGTACGCCTGCTTGGCGTGCGGGGCGTTCTTCGAGATTGCAAGGAAAGAGCCTCCGTCGTTGCCCGAAACTCCCGGCAGCGTCGCGATGTTCCACAGTCCCTTGGTCGCAGGCGCCTGCTGTTGGATGCTCGCGAGCATCCAGGCCGGCGCGGGCAGGGTGGCGATGCCACCCTTGGCGAGCGCGGCATTCCACTGCGCAGAGTAGGTTGCCACGTTGGCTGACAGGCCACTCGCGATCGTCTCCGTGCCGTACTTCCAGGCGTCTGTAATCACGGGATTTGTTTCGAAGACCGGCTTCCCCTGGGCGTTGACGTACTTCAGATCGCCCTGGTTGGATGCCGCGCGGAACACCGACTTGCCGCTGTCGACGAACTTCTTGCCGGTGGCTGCGACGTACTTCTTGCCAGTGGCGATGTAATCGGTCCAGGTGGGCCAGAGCGCGCTCACAGCTGCAGGCGATGTGGGGAGGCCCGCCGCCTTGAAGAGATCGGTGCGATAGGCGATCGCCATCCCGCCCACGTCTGTGGGGATGCCGACTACAGCGCCATTGGTGGCCACCCCCCCGGCCCAGCGCCAGTTCAGGTAGTCCTTCTTGAGCGAGCCAGCGCCGAACGTCCTCAGGTCGACAAAGGCGTTAGGGGTATCGACGAATTCGCCCATGTAGTCGATGGCGATCTGTGCGATGTCCGGGCCCTTGCCCGCGGCCAGCGCAGTCAGGAGGGTCTGGTGAGATGCGTCGTAGTCGCTGATCTTCGACTGGATTGTGATGTTCGGGTGTTCTTTTTCGTACTTCGCGACAAGCGTCTTGTCGAGGGCCGCGAAGCCCCACATGTTCAGGGTGACTTTCTCGTTGCTGCTTGCCGAGCTGCTTGTGCTGTTCGATCCCGTCGAGCAACCCACGAGCGCGAACAGACTCAGGGCAGCGACGGTCAGTAAGGCAGCTTTCTTAGGTGCCCGCATGGCAAAACCTCCGGTTCGAGGGAGAGTCCGTTCTCTCCTGCCGTCACCCTCGCAAGGTCCGAAGCAGTTGTCAAGACTTTCGCGAAAGTTGCTATAAAATTGTTGTCAAACGAGATCATGGTCCGAGCCGCAAAACTCAGCTTCCACCATAAGCTGGGCGCGCTTTTGCGGAGGTTTCCGGGTAAGTTCAGAAAATTGCTGACAAATTGATTGACTCTGTCGCACATGTGCCCATATTCTCAACGAGAAAGTTTCGCGAAAGAAAGCGTTCAACGATGATCAAGGTATTCCTGGCCGGCGCAGGCGCGATTTCGCGTTTTCACGCCGCCGCAGCGCTGAGCGCCGACGCGTCCGTCGAGCTTCACGTCGCCGACCCCAACTCCCTCGCTCTCAGCAGTTTCAGCGAAGAGTTCCCGACTAGCGTGCCGCACAATTCTGTGGAAGAGATGTTCGCCGTGCCACACACGTCGAAGGATGTCGCCGTCATTGCCACTCCACCTTTCACTCATCACGCCCTCGTCGTCGAGGCGTTGCAGGCCGATCTCAACGTGCTGTGCGAGAAGCCGCTTGCCATGACGGTCGCGGAGGGGCGAGAGATGGCAGAGCTGGCCATGGAACGCGGCCTGGTTCTTGACTCGTGCGATTCGCGGTTCCGCCGGATGCCGGCAACGCAGGTCGTGCGCTCGATGGTCACGGCCAAGTCCCTCGGCACGCCCTACCACGTCACATTCAGGAATAAGTCGCATCGCTCGCGCAGCGGCTTCGACTTTCAAAGCGACTCATCGTGGTTTCGCGACCCCCTGCTGAGCGGAGGCGGCGTCTCAATGGACTGGGGGCCTTACGACATCGCCGTGCTCGACGAGATCCTCGCGCCGGTCAGGGTGGACATCCTGCACGCATGGTTCGGATACCCGCGAACGGCGGGACCATTCGCATCCGAATCGACGAACGCCGAACAGCACATCGGGGCCGCGATGAACCTCACGCTCGCTGACGGAAGCACGGTGGCCGTCAGTTACGAGCGCGCAGCGTGCACGGAAGGCAACGAGCAGGCTCTCGTCGAAATCGAGGGCACCGAGGCCGGCGTCTCGTGGGACTGGCTCGACTGGGTTGGCAACAATGAACTTCGCGTTACCCGTGACGTTGCCGGAAACGCGGTCACAGAAAGTGAGACGCTTGCACCGCCGCTCGTCGAATTCCATCACCGCCCGCTTCGAGAGCTCATTGCCGTGTTGGGCGCAGATGCGGCACCAGCACCCCTGACCGAGCAGTCCATTTTCACCTTCGAGTGGTTGCGTGCGGTCGTCGCGGCCGCTGTGGACGGTCGACCAACATCCGTCTCGCGGGTTCGCGAAACGCAGGGAGCACCCCGATGACCCTGCCCCTGCTTGGCATGGACGTTGGCTTCTACAACTCGCTTGGCGCATATCCCCTGGACGTTCGTTGCGAAATGCTCGCCGAACTCGGCTACTCGGCGACAAATCTGACCCTCTGGAGTGAGCCGGCGTGGGCAGACCTCGACAGGCTCACCGCGACGTCCGCGGCCAACGGGCTCACCGTTGCTTCGGTCTATGTGACAGTCGACGTGAGTGCTCCCCACGACAGCCCGGAAAACCTGCGAGTCCTCGACATGATTTCCGGCCTGGAAGACATTGCGACGGTCGAACTGGCGATCCTGCACAGCGACCCAGCCATCCCGTCATCCAGCGAGACCGGGGATCCGGCCGCGACTCGCTTCATCGAGGCGGCCCTGGACCGCGCCGCGTCCAGCGGTGTGACCATCGCACTGTATCCACACACCTTCGCGTGGATGGAGCGCATCGACGATGCGGTGCGTCTGGCCGCCCAGTTTCACATGCCACGACTTGGCGTCGTCTTCCCTGCCTTCCACTGGTACGCAATCGACGGATCGGATCTCGCAGCGTCTCTCGACCTCGCGGCACCGTATCTCAAGCTGGTCAATACGAATGGCAGCCGGCGCGCAGCAGGCTCATACTTTCCAGCGACCATCGAGCCCATTGGCGACGGCGAGTTCGACAACTTCGCGTTCCTCGGGCAGCTGCGCCGCATCGGCTATTCGGGATTCCTTGGAGTGCAGTCGTATGGAGTCGGCGGCGATGCGTTCGAGCACTTCCGCCGCTCGCGCGCCGGCGTTCGAGCCATAGAGTCTCGGCTGGACGCACATCCCCAATGGCCTGCGCTTCGCCCAGACCACATTTGATCGAACCCGCGACAACGAAAGTTGGTGGACCATGCCGAAGGCCGTCACTATGTGGGAGTTCTCGTGGCTCCTGCGTCGCTCCGGCGACCAAAACGAGTACGCGGATGTGGACCGGGTTCTCGATGAGTTAGTCGAGCGCGGGTACGACTGCGTGCGAATCGACGCATTCCCGCACCTGATTGCGGCAGATGAGAACGCCCGGCACGCCTCGACCTTTCAGATGCACCCCCAGCCAGATCACTTCATGTGGGGCCACCACGGCCGGACTATTGCGATCGACCATCCGCTCGAGGCTCTCGTCGACTTCATCCGAAAATGCCGAGTGCGTTCGGTGACCGTCGCGCTCTCCAGCTGGTTTACAGACGATGACAGTCATCGTAAGAATCAGATTCGCACACCAGAAGACCTCTCTCGAATCTGGATGGAAACCATGACCGCGCTGTCGGAGCACGGTGTGCTCGATGTGATCGAGTATGTCGATCTCTGCAACGAGTTCCCGCTCGACGACTGGCTCCCGGCCGCGTACGAGGAGATCTTTGGGCGTCCGACGAGTGAGCTTCCGAGCATTCCCGGCCAGGCGGTCGAGGGAGGGTGGGTGTGGGGTTCCGATCAGCGCGCACGAATCGAGAAGTACTTCGCCGCGACGGCGCCGCTGCGTGCGTTCCTGCCGGACATCCGATTCACATTCTCGTTTGCGCCGGTGTCTGACTCGCTGTTTGACCTCAGCCTCGAAAGCCTCGACCTAGTCGAGACTCATATCTGGCTCTCGAGCAACGTTGCCGACTTCGCGGCCGCAACCAATTTCTCGCTCGACGAGTTTGGCTTTCCCAATGCGTGGCAGCGGCAGGTCGACAGCCTTGACGAGGTCTACTGGCCGAATCGATCTGCCTGGCACCACGCGCTTGAGACACAGATGCGACGCTGGGCCAACCTGGCTGCAGAGAACGGCAAGCCGCTATGGACCACCGAGGGATGGTCGCACATCCTGCTCGATGACTTCGTGTCACCCACCGGCAGGCGGGCGTGGGACTACGTCAAATCTGTCGCGGAAGCGATTGTTCCGGTCGCCATCGACCTCGGCTGGGCTGGCATCTGCACGTCGAATTTCTGCGAGCCACACTTTCCTGGCGTATGGAGCGACGTCGAGTGGCACCAGCGCATGACAGCTCTCATCAAGTCGGGCGACGCGGGGTCGGCAATCTACTAGGCCTTCGCAGCCGGGGACAGCGATACTCCCGTAGAAACCTTCCAGTTGTCTATGCCCAGGGACGGAGCGCAAGACGATTCACTTCGTGGTCTCGCCGGAATGTCTCGACCGTGTCCTCCACCGTCGCGATGACATCCTGTTCGACGATGAGCCAGCCCTCGTAGTCCGAGACTGCGATTTCGTTCATGAGACCTGTGACGTCCAGGTCTCCCTGCCCGAGCGGCACGAAAGTGCGGGCAGACCAGACGTCGAAGATCCCGCCGCCACCCGAGACGATCTCGCGAAGAATGCCGAGCCGCACATCCTTGATGTGGACGTGATTGATTCGCGAGCGCCACTGGCGCCAGCCCTCAAGCGGGTCGCCACCGCCGATGAGGATGTGGCCCGTGTCGAAGGTCAGGCCGACGTCGGTTCTGCGGAGGAACTCGTCGATCTCGGGCGGCGTTTCGACGTAGGTGCAGGCGTGATGGTGGAAAGTAGGTTCAAGTCCGCGAGCGCGGACCGCGCCGGCCGCGCGTTCGACGTTGCGTGCGAGGCGGTTCCAGCCGGCCTCATCTAGCGAGAGGCCGGGGCCACCACCAGGATGCGCGCGCCGCTCGTCACTTCCAGAATCCGCCAAGGTCGGCTTGGGCAGTCGGCCAGGGTCAAGTGCCGTTGCCTCATCGAATACGTCGAGAGTCCGCTCCAACTGCCCGAACGCCCCCTCGAACGCCTCGTCGTCACTGAAAGGGAGGTCGATCCAGCCGCCCGCGAGCTCGAGGCCGTGACTGACCAGCCGCGCGCGCAGAGCATCCCCTCGCCCGAGATATCCAACTGGGCCGAGATCAATGCCCGTGTAGCCCGTCGCTTCGAGAACCGTGACCATCTCGTCTGGCGTGACCAGGGAGGCCATCGAATCCGTAGGCGTCAACTCGAACACGCCGAAACTCACGGGTGCGCCCGCTACCGAAATCGTCATCGAGGGTCTTCTCCTTCGTTGCCGACCAGCGGCCGGGTTGCGGCGACGGCCGACTCGTAGGCGCGTCGTGCGGTCATGGTCGACTCGACGGTCGAGTCAGCGGCGACCGGGACGTTCCACCAACCGCCACCGTCGGGGCCTGCGATGAGAGGATCGCTATTGATGTGGATCAGCGTCGCGTGCTTAGACTGCTTCGCAGCACGGAGCGCGGCGCCAAGGTCGTCAATGGCGTGGGGAGTCTGTTCGATTCGGATCACCTCGATACCGAGCGACGCCGCGTTCGCGGCGAGGTCGACTGGGAGATATGCATCTGGGAGTACGTCATTCGCTTCGGCCTCTTGGAAGCGAAAGCGAGTGCCGTAGCGCTGCGATCCAACGGTCTGCGAAAGGTTGCCGATCGACGCGTAGCCGTGGTTCTGAATGAGTACCACGATGATCTTGATGCCCTCCGCGACGGCTGTAACCAACTCCGTATGCATCATCAGGTATGAACCATCGCCAACCATGACGAAGACATCCCGCTCTGGCGCAGCGCGGCGAACTCCAACACCGCCGGCGATCTCATAGCCCATGCAGGAGTAGCCGTATTCGACGTGGTAGCCGAGATCGCTTCGCGCGCGCCAGAATTTGTGCAGATCGCCCGGAAGCGAACCCGCGGCCGAGACCACGACATCCTGCGCCTCCGCCGCCGCCTGCAC
>OUNO011323127.1_pt1 | contig 25110 bp, 22 predicted proteins | sample 1779811 | NCBI WGS metagenome assembly OUNO01 (sample SAMEA3914804, study PRJEB12502) | metagenome | biome: forest; material: soil | place: Canada | collected 2010-06-25 | depth 0.3 m | reverse complement strand
GTCGAGCCGGTCGTCTTGTACAAGTGATACTTCAGGGCGGCGTCGCTCACGCCATGCTTGGCCGCCACAGCAACGCGCGGAATATCGCCCTTCTTCGCCTCGGCTACGACCATCGCCCAAAACTCAGCGCCACGTGTGGATGACTTAGACATCGCGCGCGAGCATTACGCCGCGCGTAGCGGGATCACAGGGCGCCTATGACCGGACGGATACAGCGCGGCTCTCGCTAGTAGACCTCGAACAGCACGTTCTCAGTGATGCCCGCTTGTTTGAGGATTGCGCGCGCGGTGCCTTCCTTGAGCGTGTGCCCCTTGTGGATCGGGACGGTGACTGGGTTGCGACCAGGCTTGGTCAGCACAGCATGGCTTCCGCTCTGTCGGTCTTGCTCCCAGCCCAGCCGCACGAGCGCTCGGACCAGACGTGCAGCGCTGAGCTGTGCCATGCGACCCATAGCATCACCTGGCCGCGCGCCGCTTCGTGCTTTCGGCTCGGGATGCGAGCCAGAGCTCGATCGCATCGGTCGTCATTGCCCGCGCGTGTGACACGGAGTCAGCTTCAGTGACCACACCCGGGAGTTCGGGCACTTCGATCGTGAAGCCGCCCGCTTCGAGGTCCGGCGTCAGCACGGCGCCGTAGCTGCGGCCGCGCACGCGGACATCAATTTCCTGGGGGGCGCGCAGTTCCGCTACACGCAACCGGAGATCGTGAACGATCGGCGCGACCGCGACCGCAATCACCACTTGTCCTTCGGCCGTCGCATCCACGAGGTGTTTTTTGTCGGTCGTCTGAACGAGCACCCTCTTGCCATCCGTTTGCAGCGCGAGGCGCGCCAGAGGTCTGACCACGTCGGCAAAGTGAACGCGTAGATACCGCGCGGCTTTGCGCACCGCCGGGAGCGCGATGCCGACGGCCAGCAGGTTGGCGATGACACGGAGCTCGACCAAGTCTTCGAAGGAATAGATGCGCCGCGAGCCCTTGCCGCGGGCGCGCTGCACGGAAGGTCGTAGCAGCCCGGTCTTGTCCCAGTAGTCCAGCTGCCTGTAACTGATTGCTACGACCCGACGGGTCACATCGGCGCTGAAGCCATCGGCGGCGCGTTTCATCGGGCAAGGATGACACGCGTGTGATTCAAGGTGAAGCGCTACGATGCGGTCGGACGCATTTCGATGACAACAGCCGCGAGCGCGCCAACCGTCTGGCCCTCGCCGAATCGCCTGACGCTCCGGCCTACTGATGTCGTGCGGGGCGCTGGTCGGCCCTCAACGTGGCGCGCCGAAGACGGAGCTCGACCCGCACCCCATGCGAACGGCTAAGTGTGTATGTCTCGTTTCTCGCCCGAAGCGAGGCGTAGGAACAGCTCGGCGAGCTAGCGCGACTGGTGCCAGTACCCGCGACACGCACTGCCCTGTGGCTGCGTCCGACAGTTCCGGTGTGCTGTCGGGTGGTGGCGAGGCGGTCTGAATCGTCTTTGAATCGTCCACTGGCTGTATCGAAACGCCGCCAGATGTAGCGAACACCCTCGCGAGTCCGCGTTTCGCTACATCTCGCGGCATCTCGATACACGCCAACCGGATTTAGGTTCCGGCGGGGCAACCCGTGGGGGTTCAAGTCCCTCCTCGAGCACTGACATGATCGACCGCGCCCGATAGAATTCGGCGCCGTGAGCGTTAGGCGATCTGTGTTCGCTTGGCGAGTTCCCACTCGTCCGAAAGGTCGAGCTCCTTAAGCCATCGTTCGATGTAAGGGTAGTCGAGATCGTCGCCGACCGTCGCCAACATGCCCGCGACGTCACGCCGTTGACGTTCGGAGCCGCCGCTCGTCTTCGACCATTCGAGCTTCGCGATGATCGTATCTTCGGCAGAGGCCATGGATACCTCGACACCGAGAAGGGTCATCGGACGGCGACGTTCGAACTCTTGCTCACTGAACGAACGATCCTTGCGGAAAATGAAATCGATCTTCCACCCGCTCGCGTGATCGATGACATTGAACATACCGTGGCTTCGGAACGCTTCCCGCGCGACGTCTGCGTCGACATAATACTGTTCTTGAGGCAATAGACTGAGCAACGCGGCTAGCGCTTTTCCGCTCGGATCGATGACGATGTCGAGATCTTGAGTTGCGCGGGGCAGGCCGTGCGCCGTGCTTGCAAACGACCCCGCAATCATGAACGGGACGCCTGCCTGATGGAGGGCCGGCACGATTCGCTCCAGCAGGTCGCGTAAGTCGCTCATCGATCGGCAGCTCGCCAAACGCGTGACGCGAGCGCCTCGCCCCAGACACCCCGCAGAACCTGTCTGCGCGCATCTTCGTACGAATACGAGGGTGTTCGTCGGAGCACGCCTTCGATTGAGATCTGCCTTGCGTCTTCACTGAGCTGGGCGGCAATCCGAAGGCGACCTTCTGCCCCAAGGCGTCGAGCGGCGAGCACTTGCGCCGACAGGGCTGAAGTCGTGGTGTCACTCGCCATGCTCTCGAATCTACGCGGCGTCGAGAGCATGCGCAATGCTGCGGGCGGTGCGTTCGGGCAATCGTCTCTGAATCGTTCACCGTGCTCCCCCGAACGTAGCAAACGGTAGCGAACTGGACGGGCAACCATCACCTTCGCGACCGTTCGCTACGCCTCGCTACACACCAAACGCATTTAGGTTCCGGCGGGGCAACCCGTGGGGGGTCAAGTCCCTGCTCGAGCACTGAAATTCAACGCGGAGAGTGCCTGGGCGACGCTTACCCACAGGATGTAGTGCTCGAGAACGCGACCGGTGCGGCCGTTCGTATCCTGGAAGGGATGGATCAATTGGAACCGGTGAGCATCCGCGATGACGTTGGCGACGTCGGCGGTATCCATCGTAGCTGCGTCACCGATCCAAGCCGCAAGATCGAGGCTCAGGCTCGTAGCTGGATCGGTAGGCTTGGTGCCGGCGTGCTCGCCGCTCAGCGCTCGGTCAAACACCCAGCGCCGCCCCTCATTCCTCCGTTTGAGAGCAGTTCCTCGAACTCTGAGTAACTCTCCACCACTCTGGCTCGACAGCGTCGGTGCGCCCTGGCACGAACGGCTCCGCGAAGGGTCAGCCGACTGACGGCCGCGAGTTGGGGGGACCGCCCGTTCGCTACCGGACCGGGAGCTGGGTCGGCCGCGGGCGAGGCGCTCGGCGCGTGAGCGACTCACAGGTGTCTCCGAGTGGAACAGAGTGTTGGAGCTGGGGCGAAATTTGGTGTGATTGGCAGTCATCGTCAGCGCGAGGTGCGCGGGAACGGCACACTACTTCGTGTCGACATCCCTCGATTTGCGCCTAATCCTGCGCACGAGCAAGACTGTGGCACTTCTGCACGATGTCGAGCTTTTCGAAGGCTCCGACACGCATGTTGCGCTCTCAGCGCGGACCGTTGCGAGCTCACTCTCGGCGTGAAATAGTGGCGCTATGTCGCTCGCAACCGCACTGGCAAACGCACAGTTTCGCGATCACTTTCACGCCTGCGCGTTCGTGAGCGGGCCTGGCGAGGAACGCGACGCAATCGACCCCTTCTTGGTCGAAGGAATGCGTCGAGGCAACAAGGCCGTGTACATCGTCGATCCGGCGCACCGGGAGGAGCACGCACGCCGCCTCTCTCCTTCGGCACCATCGGCTGAACTGCTGCATGTGACCACTTGGGATGAAGCCCATTTGAAAGGCGGCGGGTTCGATCGGGATCGGATGATGGCGGCGCTCGACGCGATGATTCGTGAGCATGCAGCAACTGCTCGGCCTCCCATGCACCTCGTCGGCCAAATGGGTTGGGTATTTTCCAATCCCCCCGGCATCGATCAACTCGTCGAGTACGAAGCGAGCGTGAACGAGTTGCTGACTCGCGGCCGAACGCCTACGGTTTGTGTCTACGACGTGCGGCGGCTGAGCGGGTCGATGATGATGGACTTGCTGCGTGCCCACCCGCTCACCGTCATGAACGGCGTAGTTCACGAGAACCCGTTTTATACCCCGGCCGACGAAATGCTCCGGGACATTCGCGCTCGCTCAGCGGCGTCGTAGGCGCATGACGGGGCGCTCGCCGAAGGCCGACGACGAACGCGAGCAACTCGAGCGTTGCGTGCGCGATCTCGCGGTGTTGAACGCGCTCCCGTCGATGTGCATTGGGCGTTCGCCAGAGGAGTCGCTCGAGATCCTGCTCGACGCCTTGCGGACGGCGCTCACTTGCAGCGTACTTTGCGCAACTGTGCCGCCGCCACTCGGCAAACGATGCGGCAGGCTCGACGGTGCGCCGCTGACAGCCCCAGAAATCGACGAGTTAGCTGATACGGCGTATGTGGACGGGAGCGATGTCGTCCTCTACTGTCGAGAGCGAAAGCTGTTCTGTCTGCAGCTCGACGTACCGATTGGCGGTGATGTCGGCCGGCTGGTGGCCGGTCGTGAGACGCCGCTCAATCCACTGACGGATCGGGTGCTCTTCCGCAGCGCGGCCAACCTGCTCGGCACGACGCTTCAGGCCGCGAATGTGCTCGAGAGTGCCCGGCGCAGGGACGATTTCATTGCCACCCTAGGGCACGAACTCAGGAACCCGCTCGCATCGATTCTGGCGGCGATCGAGCTTCTTCAACAAAAGCACGTGGCTTCCCGCGAACATCGCGTGATCGAACAGCAAACTCGTCATGTGACGCGCTTGGTAGACGACCTGCTCGATGTGTCCCGCGCCACGCGCGGCCGGATAGAGCTCCGCAGCGAGTACGTTTCCCTCGCGTCGGCGCTCGAACGCGCATCGGAGATTGCAGAGCCGCTCATTGTCCAGCACCGGCATTCACTGACTATCGATGCCAGCGGCGACGTCACTTTGTACGGCGACGCAGTTCGTCTCGCTCAGATCTTCTGCAATCTACTCACCAACGCTGCGAAGTTCACTCCAGCCGGAGGTAATATCGCCGTTTCGGTCGACCGCCGCGCTGATCGCGTCCGGGTCCGGGTAAAAGACGACGGACGCGGACTCGAGCGCGAAGAGCTTTCGAGTATCTTCGAGCCGTTCGTCCAGGTGGGGCCAAACCTCAATGCGCTGAGCAATGGGCTCGGGCTGGGTCTCGCAATCGTTCGTGCGCTCGTCGAGCGGCACGGAGGTAGCATCACCGCCGACAGCGATGGTCCAGGTCGAGGCTCGACGTTCACCGTCGAGTTGCCAACGGTAGCGGCTCCACATCAAGTCGCCCCCGCCAACTTTCAGCCCAAGAAACGCACGGGCGCCAGGGTGCGTGTGCTCGTTGTGGACGACAACGTAGATATGACCGATCTATTGTGCGAAGCGCTGGGTCGAGAGGGTTTCGAGACGACCGCTGCGTACGACGCGAGCTCGGCGCTCGAACGATGGCGCGAATGCAGGCCGCAGGCAGCAATCCTCGATGTTGGCCTACCGGACATCGATGGCTGCGAACTCGCAACGGCGCTACGCGCCGAGTTTGGTCCTGAACCACTATTGATCGCGGCGACGGGATACGGTCAAGAGAGTGATCGCATTCGCGCGACGAAGGCTGGTTTCGACTTGCACTTGGTGAAACCTGTCAGCGTATCGGAGCTCGTCCGCACGCTCGATGAGCGCTGTGTCGTGGTGCCGTCCAAGACCGTCCCGCAGGCAGCCGCGGAGCAGAACCCGCCAGAGGCGTGAGCTCGGTCGCGCTCGGCGCAGCGCTGGGATGTCAAACTGACGACCGCCACACCGCGGTCGCCTGCGCTGAACCTCGTACGCTCCCGTCGAACGTTTGCGCACCAGTCCAGCGACTCCATGAGAAGATGCCTGCAATCAGCCCTCCCATTGCCGACAACTACACCTCTGGGGTTTCGTCGCGCTTGCCCGTCTCTCGCAACGCGACGCCGAAGGCTTTGCCGCGCTGTGGCGTCGCTCGTGACCATCAACAATCAAGCATTTCGGTCGCCGAAGTCCGAGGCGGTGCCTCACCTTCTGCGATCTAGGAGGGCTCGATGCTTGCTTGATTCGACTACGAATCGGGGGCGGGGGCCACGTGAGTCGTAGCGTCGACTTCTTGCTTACAGCGTGTCGTAGCAGGGAGCTGGACGTCTTGTGGCTGGAGTCGTTCACCCAGCGCTCGGAAACGGATCAGAATCGAGCGCGGACGTGGCTGGGCGCGAGTCAATAGATCGCTAATTCGTCACCCAAGGTCGTCGCGGATATTTGACGGCGTTTTGACGGTTATCGGCGGGAGGTTGGGTGGCCGTTGACGATGCGAATGCCTAAGGTTTGCGAAGCAACACGGCATGACCGAAGAACGAAGGAACCAGAACATGGCACAATCGCTGACCGTCGTCGTCACAGGATCCACCGGTAATCAAGGCGGCGCTGTCGCGCGGGGCCTCATGGAGCGTGGCCACAAGGTCCGCGCCGTCACACGCGACCCCGACTCGAGCCAGGCGAAGGCGCTCGCTAGTGCCGGCGCGACGCTCATCGCTGCGTCACTCGAAGACACCGTCGCGCTCACCAGGGCGCTGGAAGGAGCGACCTCTCTGTTCGCGATGACGACGCCGTTTGGAGGAGGTACGGAGGCCGAGACCCGACAAGGTGTCGCGGCCGCCGATGCAGCCAAGGCTGCCGGCGTGCATCTCGTCTTCACGTCAGTCAACTCCGCCGACCGACACACAGGCGTTCCTCATTTCGACAGCAAGTACGAAGTCGAGAAGCACATCGCCAAGATCGGCGTCCGCGCAACGATTGTCGCGCCCGCCTTCTTCATGGAGAACCTCTACTTCGGGAAAGCGCAGCTCGCTCAAGGGGTCTACGCGTCAGCGCTGCCGGCGACACGGAAGCTCGCGCAGGTTGCGGTTGCGGACATCGGGGCCGTCGCCATTCGTGTGCTCGAAGACGCCGCTCGCTTCACGGGTAAGCGCTTCGACCTCGCGGGCGACGACCTGACGGGGAACGAGGTCATGGCGATCCTCTCGCGGGTTACCGGCCGTCCCTTCTCGTATTTTCAGGTCCCACTCGACGTCATTCGCCAGCGCATGGGCGAGGACGCAGTCAAGATGTATGAATGGTTCGACCGCGTCGGCTACGCGGTCGAACGCGCCGCGCTCCGTCGTGAATTCCCGGACGTCGTGCTCCTAGATTTCGAATCTTGGCTCGAGACACAGGACTTGAATGCGCTGTTGCAGAACGCGGGGTCAAAGTGAGAATCGGTGTCAGCGGCGCCAGCGGACACCTAGGCAGAGCGGTCGTTGCGGAGCTACTGCAGCGCGCCGCTGGGCACGAGGTGGTGGGCATCACGCGCACGCCCGCAACCGTCCCTCGACCGGCTGAGGGACGGTTCGGAGACTACGACCACACCGAAAGCCTTGCGACGGCTTACACCGGTCTCGATCGTCTGCTCATCATCCCGACCCTCGATCCGCGACCAGGAAGGCGTGGAGCGCAGAACGTCGCGGCCATCGAGGCGGCCGTGAGGGTGGGCGTCAAGCATATCGTCTTCATGTCGGCGGCCGGCGCGCGCCAGGAGGAGGAGCCCGCGCTGAGTGCCCCGTACTGGCAGGGCGAGCAGCACCTGATCGACGTAGCCCCGACTTGGACAATCCTTCGTATGAACTTCTATTCCGAAAGCTTCGCAGCGCAAGTGCAGGCGTCGCTGGGCCAAGGCGTTCTCACGGGGCTGGCGGAGAATCGCGTTGCTTTCGTCTCACGCGCCGATGTGGCGGCCGCCGCGGCGGGGATTCTGATCGGCGATGGGCACGCAGGGGCGACTTACAACGCGACTGGCCCTGAGCGCCTGTCGGGTGCGGAGCGCGCTGCTCTCGTCGCCGAAATCGCTCGCCAGCCCCTGGTGTTCCGTACCATCACGGAAGCGCAGCTGAGGGCAGGAATGACGAAGGCGGGACTGCCGGTGAACGTCGTCAACACGGTCGTCGGCATCCAAACGAGCTTTGCGGCGGGCGCGTTCGACATTCTCACCGGTGACGTCGAGCGCCTCGGCGGCCGACCGCCCACGTCTCTCCGCGCTGTGCTCACTGCGGCCCTGAAGCACTAACCGAGATCCGAGGCGTGGCCAGATTGAAGATTCATGACCGCAGGCTCGAAGAGCTCGAGCGCATTACCGCGCAATGCATGCAAGCCGTTCGAACGAATGACACCGGGATGCTGCAGTACGAGCTCGACTCAACTCAGATCTCGAAACATGCGCTCGAGCCGCCGAGGTCCGCGCCACGGCGACCCCCGAGTTGGTCAAAGCGCTCGAAGCGTCGCCGGTACGGCTCTTCTGTCCCTACCCATTTGCTTGATCTGATGCGGGGTTGACCGGAGGTTGCTCGATCCGCTCGGGCCTACAGCCGTTCTCCCCGATCGTCGACGCGGAAGTCGACCGGAAGCCCGGTAACCCGAGAGCGCGGCTCGTAGGTGGCCAGCCACCGTGCAATCAGCGCATCGGACTCGCCTCGAGCTATGCCGCGACGCTCGGCAACGAAAGCACCAAAGTCACAGGCAGGGTCAGATACTCGTGTGGCAAACTCCTCGGCTGGGCGCGCTCCAAGAGCGCTACGACAGTCGAGCTGAACCCGATCATGGAGCGCTTGCAGCGCCGGCAACGATTGCCGAGCACGCAGATAGCGGGCGGGAAATCCCTTCACCTGCGGTGCCGCGCCTAGCAGCCCGAGCAAGGCCCGACACGCGCCGCGCACCGCTTGCAGGCTCATGTCGGTGCTTCGTCGAATCGAGAGCTCGAGGTCGACGCTAACCGCAGCCAGAGGTCTGAACCAGAAGCTATCCCCGTCCGAGATGGCTGCCAGGCCGGCGAGGAGATCCACGAGAGTGGCGCTGAGCTCGCGGGCGGCGGTCAAGATCGTGAGTTGGCAGCGGGAGTCGACGGGAGGGCGTCTGACCGGTGGTATGTCGTGTTTCATGAACGGAACCTGGCGCTGAGGCTCGTTGACCGCGGTTGAGCCAGCGACAAAAGAACGTCAAAACCTCGTGAGTGCGCGCCTTGACGGCCGTTCGCGCGCGTTATCGCGGCGCAGCCAGTCGGTCTTTGACGCTGCTTTGACAGGATTTCCTCGCGGATCCCGCGGACCTTCGACAGCAATCAAATTCGTTTGGCCGCACCCTCTGCCTACGACCGATGACATGGAAGGTGGACGAGAATGAACAACGACGCGCAAGAATACGTGATTGCAGCCCGAAACATGCCGCTCTTGGATCGCGAACAGGAGGCGGAGCTACTGCGACGCTTCCGCGTCGACGGCGACCGAGGAGCCGCAGATGCAATCGCGAGAGCGCATCAGCGCTCCGTAGTCAGCGTCGCGCTCAAGTTTCGGCGCTATGACGTGTCGTTGGCCGACCTCATCGCCGAAGGCAACCTAGGTCTGATACGCGCCCTCGAGAAGTTCGAGCTCGAGCGCGGGGTACGCTTTGGCACCTACGCGGTGTACTGGATACGTGCACTGATGCTAGCGCACGTGATCAACTCGCGCAGCGTGGTGGGCGGGACCGCGGACGCTTGGCGCTCACAGCTGTTTTTCAAGGTGCGCCGCGAGCGTGCGCGCGTGACGAGCCAATTCGGCGTGGGCGAAGCGGCAGACCGGGAGCTTGCCAGCCGGCTCGGCGTCTCTCTAGAGCGCGTCCGCGCCATGATTCATCGCCTCGAGAACCGCGACGTGTCGATCGAAGGAAGCGTGGCTGATTGGGGGAAGTCGTTGCTCGATCGCCTCGAAGCGGAGTCGAATCAAGAGCAGGAGCTGTTCGAGCATCAGTTCGAGCACAGCGCCACCCGCGCCGTCCATCAGGCTCTCGGCGTGCTAGACGCACGCGAGCTTTTCATCGTTCGAAATCGACTCATGACGAGCGACGCGGAAGCCTTGTCGTTGGTGCAGGTCGCACGTCACTTCTGCGTTTCCAGGGAGCGTGCCCGTCAGCTGGAGAATCGCGCGGTGGCGAAGCTGCGACGTGCCATTCGCGACGCGAACAGCCCTCGATTGAACGAGTGGCTCCGTGACATCGGTCGGGCGAGCTCATCGGCAGCGGCGGCTTGACCACCGTGAACGTGGGTGCATCGAAAGCAAGGTGGGAAAGAGCAACTGGCTCAAGAGACTTTCTTCCGGAAGCGACTTTTGTTGATCTTGAGCGAGCGAATCTTCGATTCCAGTGTCGAGCGCGGGATTCCAAGACGGGCGGCCGCTCCAGAGGGTCCGAAGACCCGGCCCGCGGTGGCGCGCAGCGCGTCTTCGACGATCGCCTTCTCGTGCGCGGCGACGCTGATTGACAGCTTCTTCCGGCTGTCGATCGCGGCCTTCGTCGCCAGCCAACTCTCGTCAACCGTGAACTCGTCGGTGTCACCCAGGATCACCGACCGTTCGATCACATTTTGCAGCTCACGGACGTTCCCTGGCCACGGGTACGCCTGCAAACTCCGCAGCGCCCGCTTGTTCACTCGGCGCACCACTTTGCCGGCCTTTCGCGCGTATCGCTCGATGAAGTACTTGACCAGCAGCGGGATATCTTCGGTTCGATCGCGTAGCGGCGGCACCTCCAAAGGGAACACGTTCAAACGGTAGAACAGATCCTCGCGGAATGAAGCGCTGTCGATGGCCGCACTCAAATCCCGATTGGTAGCAGCGATGATTCGAACGTCGACGCGGATACTTTGCGTACCGCCCACACGCTCGAATTCTCGTTCCTGTAGCACCCGAAGCAGCGCGACTTGAGTTTCTGGCGGAAGCTCACCGACCTCGTCTAGGAAGAGCGTTCCGCCCTCTGCCAATTCGAACCGACCCGGGCGCCGCTGGGTAGCACCGGTGAAGGCACCCTTCTCGTGGCCAAATAGCTCAGAAGCGATGAGCTCACGCGGAATCGCCGCGCAGTTTACCGCGACGAAGGCCCTCGATGAACGAGAAGAGCGCCGGTGGATCGCGCGTGCAACGAGCTCCTTGCCGGTCCCAGTCTCACCGGTTATCAGAACCGTTGAATCGCTGCCGGCCACCTTCGAGACGCGCGAAAGCACGCTGGCCAAAGCCGGCGACGCTCCAACAATTTCCTCGAACATCGAGGCTTTCTCGATTTCTTCGCGAAGCGCAACGTTCTCCTGCTGTAGCCTCTCTTCGGACCTCTTGCGGTCGTCGATGTCCGCCGAGGCTATGTACCAGCGAGTCAGCTCTCCCTGGTCGTCGCACAGCGGCTGCCCGCGTGCGAGGAACCAGCGATAGCTGCCGTCAGCTTTGCGCAGACGCGCCTCCACTTCGAAGGAGTGGCGGTTGGCGAACGCGTGCTCCAGCGGAACGTGCAACCGTTCGAGATCTTCGGGGTGCACATCGGAGCCTTGATCCTCTTGTTGCCACTCATCGAGAGTCACCCCGTAGTACGTCAGCGCCACGCGATTCGCGTAGATACGCTTACGCTTCGGTCCATAAACGGTCACGAGCAAGGGGGTAAGGTCCAGTACCTGCCTCAACTCGTCTTCTCCGCTGCGGCGCGCACTCGCCAGCTGTTCGCGCTCGGTTACGTCGACGCCGGTCCCGATGAACGTCGGAGGGCTGCCGCTCGGTGCCGCGAGCGTACCGACGCAGCGCACGTGACGAATCGCACCGTCGGGTCGCACAATCCGTTTCGTGAAGTCGAAATCAGCCTGTTGCTCCAACGTTTTCTGGATCTCTCGAACCACCGCCTGACGGTCCTCGGGGTGCACGAGGGCCAGGTACTCCGCGGTGGTTGGCGCCCTATTGCCTGGCTCGAGGCCGTGGATTCGAAATAATTCAGACGACCAGTAATCGAACCCGACGGCATTGAACGCCCAGCTGCCTGTATGGGCGAGGCGCTGTCCCTCGGCGAGGTAGAACTGCGCCTTCCTGCTGTCATCGACGTCGAGGTTGATCCCGATCCAGCACAACGGCCTTCCATTCAGCGCGCGGCAGGGTTCGGCGCGACTGAGAAACCAGCGATACTCTCCTTCAGCATCGCGGAGACGGAAGCTCACCTCATCCGGCGAGCTGGTGCGCAGACAAGTGGACCAAACTCTGCGCGTCTCGTCGTGATCGTCCGGGTGCAACAGCGAGCTGTGCGCGGCCCACGAGGATTCGCTGCCGACACCGAAGCGCAAGGGATGATCCGCGGAGAGGCCGAGGTAATCGGCACAGCGCTTGTTGACGAATGTGAGCGCACCCGATGGGGCCGCGTACCAGGTGTGCGCTGGGATCAGGTTTAGGGTGGCCCGCAGCCGTGCTCCGAACGACTCATCCATTTCGAGGTGCTCCCGTACGCTTTGTCTAACATTTCGCCATTGTCGAGATCTCGTCAGCCAGTCAGCCCCTAGAATACGTGGCATTTTCAAGCAATTAGGGGGGCGCAGCTGCTGGCGCGGGGCTTGCTTCAATGCGCGCGTCCCAGGTCGTCGGAAGAGGTCGGCGCAGCAAATGAGTTCAGACGAAACCGACCGAGCCCACGAGCCCACGAGCCGCGGCGAAGGCAGACACGCAACGCCAAGCGGGGCCTCTCCGCCGAGGCCCACGCGCGGCCGCGCAGCGGACGTTCGCCTGTTCGGTCCGTTCCGCCTAGACGTCGGGGAGCAGCGCTTGTGGAGGGGTAACGACGAGCTGAAGCTCCGCCGCAAGCCATTTGCCATCCTTCGATTCTTGACCGCCAACCCGCTACGTCTCGCAACTCAGGAGGAGGTCGTCGAGGCGGTTTGGGGCAAGATCGCGATGAGCGAGAGCCTCCTACGCACTCACATGAGTGAGCTACGACGCGTGGTAGGAGAGGGCGTCGTCGAGACGGTCGTCGGGCGCGGCTATCGCTTTCTCTTGGAAGTCGAGACGGAGCGGTGGCCGACAAGCATACCGAAGAAGATCGACGTGCGTGTGACCAGCGGCCGCCTGGTCGGTCGCAGTGAGCAGATGGATTTCTTGCGGCAGGTTTTCGACGGCGTCGTGGCGCAGCAGCGCCAGCTGGTCTTCGTCACGGGCGAGCCAGGGATTGGCAAGACGGCCCTCATTGACGCCTTCCTCGCCCAAATCGCCGCCCCTGAAGGCGCGCTGATCGCGATGGGCTCGTGCATCGAGCAGTTCGGCCACAGCGAGGCGTACCTTCCTGTTCTCACAGCCCTGGGCGCGGCATGTCGTGCGCCGGATGGCGAGCGCATCGTCGACCTCCTGACGCGCCATGCTCCGATGTGGCTCGCGCAAATGCCCGGACTCGTGGCTGACGACCAGCTGCCGGCCCTCCACGCTCGAATCCAGGGAGCGACGCAAAGCCGGATGCTTCGTGAGCTTGCTGAAGCGCTGGGCGTGCTCGCGGCCGAGCGCCCGTCCGTGTTGGTCATCGAAGACATGCAGTGGGCCGACCGCGCGACGAGCGATCTGGTCTCCATGCTCGGCGCGCGCCGTGAAGCGGCACGCTTACTCGTCCTCGTAACGTGCCGTCAAGCCGAGCTTACGAAGAGCGACGGGCTGGCAAAAATCATCGCTGACCTGAGCGCGCGCAAGCAGGCGCTGACGCTTCACCTGGAGCGGCTCGATCAGGTCGCGGTCGCCGAGTATCTGTCGAAGCGTTTCGAAAGCTCGCATTTTCTGCAGGAGCTCCCGGCCACCCTTCACACGATGACCGCCGGGAATCCTCTGTTCACCGTCGCAGTCGTCGATGACCTCGAAAGCCGCGGCATGATCCGGCGCGACGATGGCGGATGGCAGCTAACCACGACGGTTGCCGAGGTCGCTAGCCGACGACCCGACACAGTGCGCCAGCTCATCGATATGCAGCTCGATCGCCTGGCGTCGAACGAACAAGCAATCCTCGAAGCAGCCGGCCTAGTTGGCGCGCAATTCTCTGCTCGCAGCGTTGCTCACGCGCTCGGTCAGCCCCCGGACGATGTAGACACGGTTTGCGAGCGTTTCGCGAGCGATCAGCGCTTTCTGCGATTCATCAGCACTGAGCCGTGGCCGGATGGAACCATCCAGTCGCACTACGGCTTCGTTCACGCACTCTACCGGGATACGGCGCTGGCACGCGTGCCTTCCGCGACCAAGCGCGTCTGGCACCGAAAAGTGGCTGAAGATCTCGAGGCCGCTTACGGCGAGAGCTCAGAGGCGGTCGCTGCCGAGCTCGCAGTCCATTTCAGCGAGGCGCAGGTCATCGGCAAGGCCGTGCGCTACCACTGCGTAGCCGGCGAGCGTGCCATGCGTCGGTTCGGTCGTGCCGACGCGCTCATGAGCTTCAAGCGGGCGCAGGCGTTGCTCGCGATGCTGCCTCCCTCCGCCGATTCGGATCAGGTTGAGCTCGCAGTGCTCAAGCACGTGGGGCCCGCGATCATCGCCCTCCAAGGCGCTCAGGACCCGCTTCTCGAGGCCACCTTCGGGCGGACTGCGGAGGTGGCACGTAAACTCGGCGACGACCGCGAGCTGTACGCTGCCCTCATTGGCCGCCAGCGTTTTCACTTCGTACGAGGCGAATTTCCCAAGGTCGAGGAGTACGAGGCAGAGGTAGCGCAGGTCCTCGAGCGCCTCGCCAATCCAGTTGCGGCCGCTGAGGCGACCGTGGTGGCGTCCGCTGCGCGGATGTTCCGGGGCCAGCTCGCGGCGGCCCGACAGCCGCTCACCGAGGCCTGCGCCGCCCTAGACGCTGCTGCGAGCAACACCTCAGGCATTGTTCACGTGCCACTGGTCAGCCTGTGGAGTGGCCACCTCGTCGCACTCACCTGGCTCATTGGTGAGCCCGACGCAGCGATGGCTATCGCCGCTAAGTTGCTGGCGCGCGTGGAGGCACTTCGTGATCCGCTCGCGCTGGCTTCTGCGCTGACTATCAAGGGTATCTTGCACATGTGGCGCCGAGAGCACGAGCTGACGCGGGAGACGGCGCGCCGTGCGCTGCGGGCCGCTCGAGAGGTCGGTTCGCCAATTTGGGAGGGCAGAGCGATGTTGCTCCACCACTGGGCGGCGACCGTGCTCGAGCCAGAGAACGCCAAGGGCCATTCCGAAGAGCTCTCATCCATGCTTTCGGGCTTGCTTGGCGCGATTCCCTACGGGCGCACGGCGTTTGCCCCGTGCGTCATTCACGTTTATGCGGCGGCCGGGCATCCCGACCGAGCGCTGCGCGAGCTCGATGATGCACTGGCTTTCGTCGAGACGAGCGACGAGCGAGCATGGTCCGCTGAGCTGCTCCGCTTGCGTGGGGAGCTACTCGCGGAAAGCGATCCCGCCGATGCGCAGCGAGCGATCTCGAGGGCTCTCGAGATCGCCGGCGCGCAGGGTGCAAGATCCTTGGAGTTACGGGCCGCCTTGACGCTCGCGAAGCTCAGCGGTGGCGAGGCGAGGCGAGCCGGGCTCGAGGAGCTCCGGCGCGTCTACGTCTCATTCAGTGAAGGCTTCGGTATAGCTGACATGGTCGAGGCCAGGGCTCTGCTGAACGCACGCGAATAGATCATTCCGGCAGCGTTGCGTCGCCTACCCCTCGAGAACGCGCGAGACGGTCTGGTTCGCTACAGGGGTCACGTCGTCGGCCTTGCCACGAGCACGGAGCGCGCTGAGCGCACGAGGATGCGAGTAGTAACGCCACCCAACGGGAAGCCAGCCTCGACGCCGCGCTGTCCTGTGGCGCCAACAGCGACGACCTCTGCGCCGTATTCGGTCGCGACATTCAAAATCTTGTCCCACGGGGCTCCTCGCCGAACCAAAGGCTCAACGTGGATTCCGCGCTTTGCAGCGCCCGACGCGGCGATTTCTTCAGCCAATTTCCCAAGCAATCCTGGCGTTGGGTCTGGGGGCCCGTTGCCTCCCACGAGCTCCTCGTAGGCGTGGACCAACACTACGTTAGCGCCAGAGCTCTCGGCGAGACTCAGAGCCCGCATCAGCGCGCACCGTGCTCCATCACTGAAGTCGGTGCCAACGACAATCCAATGCTTGCCCATCATTGAATAGACCTGGGCTGAGGCGGTTGGATTTGCAACCGGGATATCCCGTGAAATTGTCGCCAAACGGGCGTCAAATACCAGCTCGCCGCGGCGAGCTCGCTGACGAAGCGCGCGAGCAGTTCACGGGGTTTTGACTTTGATTCGATGGATATTCGACGGCAGTCCAACGCGCACCGCCCCATGACCTGGTGTGTCGGCAGCGCGGGGTCGGCGGCGAGTCTCCGCTCCTGCGTGTCGTTTACACACGAACGTCAGACAAGGAATGCCATCAATGAACACTATTTCTCGTTTTTCTCCTGTGCTCGTCCGCGGCTTGCTCGGGTTCATCTTCTTCGTGTTTGGCCTCAACGGTTTCCTCCAGTTCATCCCGCAGCCGCCGCCACCGCCTGCCGCCGGAGCTTTTTTTGGCGCGCTGGCAGCAACGGGATACATGCTCCCGCTGATCATGTCCGCCCAGGTGGTGGCTGGCGCCCTGCTGCTTTCGAATCGCTTCGTTCCCCTGGCGCTTGCTCTCCTGGCGCCCGTAATCGTCAACGTCGTGCTGTTCCACGCGGTGCTGGCTCCGGGTGGTATTGGCGTCGCGTTGGCGGTGCTCGCGCTCGAGCTGGCCACCGCTTGGATGTACCGCGGCGCCTACGCGTCGATGTTGCAGGCGCGCACGGCTCCGACCGCGTCGAATACCCGCCCCGTCCAAGCACCCGCCAGTGCTTGAGAACGCGCCAGGATCTGGCGCGCTAGGTTCGAGAGACTAACTAGCGCGTCAGATCTCGGTTCCCGATGCGGGATCGGCATTGGTGGTTTTTGACCTAGCAAGAAACGTCCTGATCACTCCTTTCGACGGTTCGAACACGAGGAAGTTTGATGAACAACGAGCAGATAACGCACGCGAGGCCGCCTATTCGTCATGGGCTGACCAATACCGACCGAGCCACCTTGGTGTTCCTTCGAGGTCAGCTTGCGGCTCACCCCGGGGCGATTACACGCGCCTCGTACGATGAGCTCTTCGAGCGAGTCCCGCCCGCTGACGCCATCGACTACTCCGAAGCGAGCGCTGGAGGAGTGCCCGGCGTTTGGTGCGTTCCGAAGGCGTGCCGCGACAGCGCGCGGGCCGCGATCCTCTACCTGCACGGCGGCGGCTTCGTCCTAGGCAGTGCTCGCGCCTACCGGCACCTCGCCGGGCAGATCGCCGCGCGATCTGCCGTGCCTGCGTTCGTTGCAGACTACCGTCTTGCTCCTGAGCACGCTTTTCCGGCCGCGCTCGATGATGCCCGAGCGGCGTATCGCGGGCTCGCGGCGCAATTCGGCGCGGGCGGTGTGGCGGTGGTTGGTGATTCGGCTGGAGGTGGCCTCGCGCTGTCGCTGCTTCAGGAGGAGCCGGGCGTTCGTTGCGGCGTCTTGCTATCCCCGTGGACAGACCTTGCGCTCACCGCACCGAGTCTCGACTCCAACGCAGCCGTCGACCCTTTCTTGAGCCGCGGTGCCCTCGAAGCGGGCGCCGGGCAGTACCTCGGCACTCATGACCGCCGAGACCCGCGCGCCTCCCCGCTCTATGGGCAGACGCGCGAAACGCCCGCCATTCAGGTACACGTAGGGACCGCCGAGGTCCTGCTAGATGACTCGCTTCGGCTCGCTTCCAACGAACGGATCCAGGTGCACGTATGGGAGGACATGCTCCACGTCTTCCCCAGTAGTCTTGGCTTGTTTGAGGCGGCGCAGGCCGCCCATGATCTGATCGCCACGTTCTTGCGCGCGGAACTTTCGACCTGAGCGGCGTTTGGGATTTTCATCGCAGCGGAGAAGCTGTTTTTCGTCACTCGGGGACCATCGACATGAAGCGAACGAAGGATTGCGGATCTCCTGAATACCGCGCCCATTTGCGACAGTGCCCTACGCTGTCGCGGGAACAGGAGCACGAGCTAGCAGTGCGTTGGCGTGAGCACGGTGACGCTGCAGCGCGTGACCTACTGATTCGTTCGCAGATGCCCCACGTCTTGACGATTGCGCGGCGGTATCGGCGCGCGGGGTCCGTCACGTTCGACGAATTGGTGGCGGAAGGGAACTTTGGCCTGGTCCATGCCTTGGCGAAGTTCGATCCGAACCAGGGGACGCGCCTGGTGACTTATGCCGTGTTCTGGATTCGGGCTCATATATCGCAGCATCTCACGCGATCCCGCAGCCTCGTTGCGACAGGTGTTCAATCGAAGTTGCTAGCCAAGATTCGCCGCGAACGTGCGCGCATCGCTGCGTCCGGCGACCACGGTGATGCCGACGAGCGAGTCGCGGCACGCCTCGCGATCTCGCCAGAGAAAGTGCGCTCGCTCGTCGAGCGTCTCGACCTTCGCGATATGCCTTGGGACATCGAGCTCGAAGACTCCCGAAGTAACAGACTGATGGAGGTAGTCGAATCGCTCTCGCTAAACCCAGAGGACGAGGCGTTGCGTGCGGAGACGAAGAGTCAGCGCGCGCTCGCTGTCTCGCAAGCATTGCCCACGCTTGATTCCCGCGAGCGCTTCGTGGCCGAGCACCGCATGATGGCTCAGCGGGAGGAGCAACTCTCTCTAGCCGAGATCGGTCGCCGCTTCGGGGTCTCACGCGAGCGAGCTCGACAGCTCGAAGCGCGCACCATGCGTAAACTGCGAGCGGCACTCGTTCGCTCGGGGGCAAGCGCGGAATGGTTGGCGGATCCGTTGGCGGCTTGAGCGAGGGGGCGCCGCGCCCACGGTCTGCGTGGGGGTTTGCGTTGGTGCGTATTCCGGCCTGACTCCTGCGGCTTCACTACAAACCGTGAAACGAGCGGTTCACGGACTCATCGGGTGCACGTCGGTGTCGATGTGATGGTCCTTGGTCTCTCGAATGAACAGGCCGCCGACGATCAAGGTGACGATGCAAACTGCGATGGGATAGATGAGCCCCGTGTAGATCGCGCCCGTGCCGAAGCTCTCCTTGGCCCAGGCGGACGCGGTGACAGCGGTGGCGATCAGCGGCAAGAAGCCGCCGAACCAACCGTTTCCCAAGTGGTAAGGCACGGACATCGACGTGTAGCGGATCTTCGTCGGGAACATCTCCACCAAGAACGCCGCAACCGGGCCGTAGACCATGCACACGTAGACCATCTGGAGCGTGAGCATCAGCACCAGGCCGACGTGGTTGATTTGCGCAGGGTCAGCTTGCGGCAAATGCTGCGGATTGGCGAACGCCACCATCCCCATGTAGATCGGTAGGTAAGTGACCGCGCCGAGAGCGCAGCCGGCGAGCATGATCTTCTTCCGGCCAATTCGGTCCGACAACCAGCCGAAGAAAACGAACAGGGGCGCAGCAAGGGCGAGCGAGATCGAGACTAGCAAGTAAGAGGTTTGCCAGCTCACCTTCAACGCACTCTGCAAGAACGTGAGCGCGTAGAACTGACCGGTGTACCAAACCACCCCTTGCCCCGCGGTCACGCCGAACAGGGCGAGCAGCACGTATTTTCGATTCAGCGGATTGCCAAAGCTTTCGCGCAGCGGATTGCTGCTCGTCTTCCCTTCCCGCTTTGCCTTGGCGAACAGCGGGGATTCTTTCATCTTGACCCGGATGTAAAGCGACACCGCGAGCAGCAGGAAGGAGAGCAAAAACGGGATACGCCAGCCCCAGGCCTTGAACTGTTCCGGGCTGAAAGAGGTGCGCGTGGTCGCGATCACGATCATGCTCAAGAAAAAGCCGAGCGTGGCCGTTGTTTGGATGAAGCTCGTGTAGAAGCCGCGCTGGTGATCGGGCACGTGCTCGGCGACGTAGGTCGCGGCGCCACCGTACTCGCCACCGAGCGCGAGCCCCTGCAACAGACGCAAGGCCACGAGTAGGGCCGTCGCCCCGAGCCCAAAGGTCGCGTAAGTCGGCAGCACGCCGACCAACGCGGTGCTCAGGCCCATGGTGGCCATGGTCACGAGGAACGTGTACTTGCGGCCAATCAGATCACCCAGGTGCCCAAACACGATGGCACCGAGCGGGCGCACGCCGAAGCCAGCACCAAATGTGGCGAGGCTCGCTAGGAGTTGGGCCGTGTCATTGCCCTTCGGAAAGAACAAGCCGCCGAAAAAGACGGCTAGGCTGCCGTACAGATAAAAGTCGTACCACTCGAACAACGTGCCGAGCGACGCGGCGAAGATCACTCGCCGCAAGCTCGCCGGAGCAGTGGGTTGCAAAGGCGTTTCCACGTTGACTGCGTCTTGCATGCGTTTGACTCGTGCCGAGCGTGGGGGCGAGCTCCGTGCTCAGTAGAAATAGAGCTGCCACTGCAGGTTGAATTGATTGTAGCCGTGCAGGGGCTCTGGCTTCGGTTGGATGCGATTGTAGAACGCCTTGAGATTGACGTTGTGGTGGAACGGCCAATACGCGACGCCGAGGCCATACCGCGCCTCGTCGGGCACTGTGGGAGTTTGGTTGACCGCGTTTCGATACTCGAAGCGCACGATGGGGCTGACTTGGACCGCGTCGAAGCGATACCCCGCCTCTGCCATGAGCGCCGTCTGCTTGGGCAGCGCGACGAAGTCGCCGCCGTTCCACTTCACGAAGTTCGCTTGCGCCGTGAGACCACCGGGGCCGAGCGGGAGGTCCAAAAAGCCGTCGACCGCCCAATAGTGATAATCGTTTTGTGTATCGTACGAGGCGCCAAAGGAGAGCACCTTCTTGGCTCCTAAGTACGTACCTGCGTAAAAGAAGCCCGTTTCCGGCTCGAGCACGTTGATTTGAATGCGCCCCGCCACACGCGGGAAGTTGCGCGCCGCGGCCTCGGTCATGGTCGCCGGGCGGCGCAAGCCCTGGAACATACCGAGGCGATATTCGACGTGGCCAGCCAGGACCAAGCCGCGCAGCTGAACGCCCGCGTCGCGTCCGACGTCCCCTGCGCTGTTGAAGACATTGGCGTGCCGGAACGAGTTGGCGAAGTAGTCCAGACCGTACAGCGTCCCCGCACCCTGAACGGCATTGTGCGCGAGGGGCGGAAGCATGTAGCCCGCATCGACCTTGAAGTAGTCCTCGTACGCCTTGAAGGTCACGTAGGCGTCTTGCACGAACAGGCCCGAGCTCTTCACACCCTCGGCAGATCCTTTGAACAGGTTCGGCGAATCGGTGTCGAAAAAGTACTCGAACTTTTTGAACAGAGTCCCCCCGACGAGCAAGCGAATCCGCCGCACGTACAGGTTGTAGGAGCCACCGGTGACGGCCGGGTTTTGGTTACCGATGGCTTCGAATTGCGGCTGCGCGAGGAACCCCAACTTGAGCGTCGCGTTCGGCGTTGCGAGCTCGAGCGGCGTGAACGCCGTTGGCGACGGCGCTGGGGGCGACGGCGCTGGGGGCGGCGGCGCTGGGGGCGGCGGCGCTGGGGGCGGCGGCGCAACCATGGGCGGTGCTGGTGGAGGCGCGTCTTGTGCAGCGGCAGACGCCGCGTAGGAGAGCAGGCAAATCGTGCCCAATCCCAGCGCTCGAGCTCGTCGCGTCACTTCGAGCCGCCTCTGTTTCGAGCCCTTGCGGCTCGACGCGAGTGACGATCATCCTGAGTGCCAAAACACTGAGCCAAGACGTCGCTGCTGTTCGACCCACCGTCCATGACGAGGATCCGTTTTTTGCTCTGAATCTTTGCTTGTCGCTGCATCACGATGCGGTGGCTAAGCAACGGTCGTGCCGCCTCGACGTCGAGCGCCAAGCGAGCCTCACTGATTCGAAAGAGCGGGGGCGCTCGTGCCCCCGCCACGCACCTCGAGCGAGCGTGCGGTTCCCGTCAGCTACCGACCGGCGAGGGCGAGGGCAAGGCCATCGCGCTCTCGTCGAACATCACCTGACTCGGATCCTGCCGGTTGACGGAGACCGTGAGCCACGAGCCAGGTTGTACGCGGGGCAAGAAGCGATGCTTGATGCTTTCTTCCAGCACTGCGTCGTAAGGCGCGGCGCCTGCGGGATAGACCCTGAGCGATAGCCGCAAGCAATCTGAAATCTTGTCACCTATGACGCACGAGCCGTCGTCCATGCGAAGCACTCGTGCGGTCGCGCGCTGACCAGCTGCCACTGCGGCATCGTGACGACGCTCCCTGAGGAAGATTGCGGTAAATAGAACGCCCACCAAGATCGGGATACCGATCAGCAGGTAGCGATTCATGCGGCTTGGTCTCATGGTCGCTGACGAGCTTGCACCAGCTCTGGTCGCGAAGCGACCGTCGGTACTGAGCTTTGATTCACGCGGAAATAGCGCTACGGCGTGACCGAAGCCGTTGGAGCGGCACGCGTACGAACTACCTCGCCGACGCGTGCCGCAATCTGCTCCACGGCCCGGTCGAGCGCATTGCTCATTGCGGCGACCACATTCTCGATCCCAGGTTGGCCAACCGCGACCGGGCTATCGACGGTGACGGTATCTTCGCCGAGCACCTCACTCCCCTCGAACACGATCAACTGCAGCTCCACGCGCGCCGCGCGACCAGAGTGCAGCCGCAGGTCGTCGAACGCGATGACCTCGACTTCGACGGTTGGCGCTGTGCCTCCAATGGCGCGCTTGAAGCGGTGCGACTCGTAGAATGCGCGACCCAGCGCGCGACGGACATACGCCTCGGGCCACTCGGTCCAGCGCTCGTCCTCGTAGTAACCACGCTCGTAGGCGTGATCGCGGTAGACGATCCGCTCTCGCAGGTTCTGACCGGAATAGACGCGGCCGAGGCGCACGGCAATGGCTTCAGCGGGGGCGGGCGCCGAGGGCGACGACGTGTCTGACGTGTCCGACGCCTCTGACGCGGTGACCCGCGCCGGGCCTGTTTCCGGGCTAAAGTAACGAGTCTGGACGACGGCCGCCTTCGAAGTGAGGGCACACCCCGACCCGCCGAATAGCGCGCATGCCAATACCGCGAGCAGGAATCGATTGTTCACTTCCACGCCCTGTCCGAGGAGCGTCCCTTGAGGAGCATGTCCGGGTCCCGCTCCAGTGCTTCGCTCAGCGAGCGAAGCGCTGCCGCGGCCTCGCCGACGTCCCGCAGGGTCTCTTCCAGTTCTTTCTGTGTGCCGCGTCCGTCGCGACCCATATCGCCGAAGGCATCCGTGGCGTGCTGCGCGCTGGCGAGCAATCCTTTGTCGCCATCGAGTCGGTCGATGACCCTGGTCATTTTCGTCAGCGCGGCGGAAAGCTCGTTCAGGGAGCCTGCGGCTTTTTCGCCCAGGTTCTGCTTGTCGATGCGGGCCAACGTGAGCCGTGTGGTGATCATGACGTCGTTGGTGTGGTCGAGCGTGTTCGCCACCTTGCCCACGACGTCCCGATTCTCGAGCTCGACGAGCATGCGGTCTACCCGCCCCATGATCAGCACGACCGCGTCGACCATGTCTGGCAAGCGATCCATCGCCTTGGTGAGCGTGTCCTCGAGGTTCTTCATCACGCTCGGCGCGGCCGGAATGTAGCGATCTTCCGGCGGCGCAAAGGACAGCTTCGGTGGCGGGTTTCCGGTCTGGTCGAAGATGTCGATGGAGACGAACTTCACGCCCGTGATGCCCTGCGAACCGAGCTGCGCACGAAGATCGGGCGGGACGACGAATTTCTGCCTCGCGAGTAGCGCGTGGCGTTGTTCCGCCAGCCCCACGCGCTTGAGGTCGTCGAGGTCGATGTTGCTCACGACCTCGACCATGTGGTGGTCAGGAGCGATCTGGATCGACGACACGTTACCGATGGTGACGCCGCGGAATTTCACTGGGGAGCCGAGCTCGAGCCCCTGCACCGACTCGTTGAAATACGAGTAAAACGCGACTCTTTGCTGGTGCGTCGTGGCGGCGCCGAGGGCCACAGCGGCGACGACCGCGCAGGTGAAGCCCGTGATCACGAAGAGTCCGACCTTGTAATGGTTGGTAGGGCGGGCCATCTCAGGAGTCCTTGCTCTTGCGGTTGAAAAAATCGCTGACGCGTTTGTCCTTACTGTGCGCCCTGAGCTCACGCGGATCGCCCTGTGCGATGATGGTCCTCTCGACCTTATCGAGCATCAGACAGCGCGTCGCGATTCGGAAGATGCTCTCCAGCTCGTGAGTAACGACCACCATCGTGAGCCCCAGCGACTTCGAGAGCGTGACGATGAGCTCGTCGAGACCGGCAGCTGCGATCGGGTCGAGCCCTGCCGATGGTTCGTCGAGGAACACGAGCTCCGGTTCTAGGGCGAGCGCCCGCGCGATGGCCGCGCGCTTCTTCATGCCGCCAGACAGCTCTGCTGGCAACTTCTCCGCGGCGCCATCGAGGCCAACTAGCTTCAGCTTTGCACGCGCGATGGCCGTGACGGCGGCGTGGGGGAGATCGGTCCACTCTTCCAACGGGAGCGCCACGTTCTCACCCACCGTCAGCGAGCCGAACAGTGCACCTGCCTGGAACATCACACCGAACGGGGGCAAGCCGGCGTCGAGATCGGGGAAGCCGTGACCTGCGACGTCAATCTCACCGGCGAGCGGCCGCTCCAAACCGATCAAGAAGCGCAGCAGTGTAGACTTACCCGCACCGCTACCGCCGAGGATGCAGAATACCTCGCCACGCTTCACCTCGAAGCTGAGGTTCTCTTGCAGGACGAGGTCGCCCCAGCCGATGCTGAGATCCTTGACCTCGATCATCGGCCACTCTGTCTTCAGCGCGGCGCGGCGCGGTAGCGTGCGCAGGGCGCGAACGAGGCCGGAGGACACAGGACGGTCGCTGGAGATCAGCGACCGATCGAGAGGTGGAAGACGTTTTTCGTTCATGGTTCCGCGGGCGCTCACAGCTCGAGGGCGCGGAAAATCACGGTAAACGCTGCGTCGACGAGAACGAGCATGAACAGCGACGTGACGACGGTCGAGGTGGTGCGCTTGCCAACGCCCTCGGCGCCGCCGTCCGCGGCGAAACCTTGCTGACAGGCGATCAGGCCGATCGCAGCCGCAAACACCACGCTCTTCATGATGCCAGTCGCGACGTCCCAGGGTTGCACCGCCTTGAGCGTCTCGATCATGTAGCCCTGCGTCGTCAGATCGAGGTCCGTGATTCCGACCACGAGGCCACCAGCGATGCCGACGAAATCGGCGATGAACACGAGGAACGGCATGACCAGCACCAGTGCCATGATCCGCGGCACCACCAGCCAACCGAAGGGCGTGAGGCCCAGCGTGCGAAGCGCGTCGATCTCCTCATTGACCTTCATCGAGCCGATCTCGGCGGCGAACGCCGCGCCCGAGCGACCGCAGACGATGATCGCGGTCATCAACGGCGCGAGCTCCCGCGTCATCGAGATGCC
>OUNO010000020.1_pt2 | contig 25139 bp, 7 predicted proteins | sample 1779811 | NCBI WGS metagenome assembly OUNO01 (sample SAMEA3914804, study PRJEB12502) | metagenome | biome: forest; material: soil | place: Canada | collected 2010-06-25 | depth 0.3 m | reverse complement strand
CGGCGGTGTCGAGGAGCTCGACAATGGCCGCCGCCTCCTGGTTTACGCGGAGGATCGCGCTGCGGCCGAGGCGCTCGCTGGGCGAGCGCGCGCCTTGCTCGCCGAAGCGGCGCCCGGGCCGAATGGCATCGCACTCACCGTAGAGGTGGACGAGAGCTCCGATTGGGCAACGGCTTGGACCAAGTATTTGGGGCAGATCGCGCTCACTCCGAGGCTCGTGATTCAGCCTTCGTGGGACGAGACCGCTGCGCCCGCGGGAGCACGGCGCATCGTGTACGACCCGAAGCTGTCGTTCGGCGACGGAGCGCATGCCACGACTCGGCTCGCTGCGTCGGCGCTCGAGCGCTTTTGCCGCGAGCGCGTCGTAACGAGCGTGCTCGACTTCGGCTCGGGCACGGGCGTGCTGTCGTTCGTGGCGCTGCTGTGCGGTGCGAGCGCCGCTTGGGGCGTGGACATCGAGCCCGTCTCCGTCGAGGCAGCGCAGCGGAACGCAGCGCTGAACGGGCTCGAAGCGCGAACCTGGTTCGGGCTACCCGACGCGCTGCCCGAGCGGCGCTTCGAGCTGGTGGTCGCAAACTTGGAGGCGCCCACGCTGCTCGCGTGCGCCGGCACGCTCGCGCGTCACGCCGCCCGCGCCGAGCGCCTGATCTTGACTGGGTTCCTTGCCGCGCGACAGTCCGAGATTTTGTCGGCATTCGGCCCGGGGTTTCGTCTCGCCAGCAGCGCGCTCGAAGACGACTGGACGCTCGTCGAGCTCGTGCCCGAGGGCTGAGGCAAGCACGCGCACGAAAAAAAGGCCGGCTTCCCGTTGGAAACCGGCCTTTTTCGGTGCGTAACTAGCTCAGGCGTTGTACGTGCGCGAGCTGACGTTGCCGCCGCGGCCAGTCCAGTTCGTGTGGAAGAACTCGCCGCGCTTCTTGTCGGTTCGCTCGTAAGTGTGTGCACCGAAATAATCACGTTGAGCTTGCAGGAGATTCGCCGGCAGGCGATCGCGCCGGTAGCCGTCGTAGAAAGCGAGCGCCGAGCTCATGCACGGCGTGGGGATGCCCAGCATGGCAGCGTTGGCCATCGTCTTGCGCCAACCGTTCTGGCTCTCGCCCATGACCTTGATGAAGAAGTCATCGATCAGCAGGTTCTCGAGCTCGGGGTTCTTGTCGAACGCCTTCTTGATGTCGCCCAAGAAGCGGCTACGGATGATGCAGCCGCCGCGCCACATCAGCGCGATCGAGCCGAAGTTCAGCTGCCAGCCGTATTCCTTGCTGGCTTCACGCAGCAGCATGTAGCCCTGCGCGTAGCTGACGATCTTCGAGGCGTAGAGGGCGAGCATCACGTCGTTGATGAACGCTTTCTTGTCGCCGGTGTACGCTGGCTTCGGGCCGCTGAGCACCTTGCTGGCGCGCTCGCGCTCCGGCTTCTGCGCGGAAAGAGCGCGCGCGAACACTGCCTCGCCAATCAGCGTGACCGGCATGCCCAAGTCGAGCGCCGAGTTGCTGGTCCACTTGCCGGTGCCCTTTTGTCCGGCGGCATCCAAGATTTTGTCCACCAGCGGGCTGCCGTCTTCGTCCTTCACGCCGAAGATCTCGGCCGTGATTTCGATCAGGTAGCTGTCGAGCACGCCCTTGTTCCAATCCTCGAACACGCCCTTCAGCTCCTCTGCGGACAAGCCGAGCGCGCTCTTCATCAGATCGTAGGCTTCGGCGATCATCTGCATGTCGCCGTACTCGATGCCGTTGTGCACCATCTTGACGTAGTGACCCGCGCCGCCAGCGCCGACCCAGTCACAGCACGGCTCACCGTCGACCTTGGCCGACACGCTCTGCAAAATCTCTTTCACGAACGGCCAGGCTTCGGCATCGCCACCCGGCATGATCGACGGGCCACGGCGCGCGCCCTCTTCACCACCGGACACGCCGCTCCCGATGAAGCGAATGCCCTTCTCCTTCAGTTGGTCGAAACGACGCTGGCTGTCCGGAAAGTGCGAGTTGCCGCCGTCGATGATGATATCGCCCTTGTCGAGCAGGGGAGTGAGCTCGCCGATCACGGCGTCGACCGCGGCGCCTGCCTTGACCAGGATGAACACGCGGCGGGGCGACTTGAGCGTGGCCACGAGCTCCTTGACGGTCTTCGTGCCGACGACCTTCGAACCCTTCGCCGGACCCGCCAAGAACTCGTCCGTCACGCTGCCGGTGCGGTTGTAGACGGACACGGTGAAGCCGTGGTCGTTCATGTTCATGACCAGATTTTGACCCATGACCGCCAGGCCGATGAGTGCGATGTCTGAGCTCGCTTCGGACATTTCTTTTCGTTCTCCTACTAGTTCGATCTAGTGGCGGGCTCTGAACAGAGCCCCGCCCGGGGGGCGATAGATAGCACGGCGTATGCCGCAGCTGCTATGCCGCAGACCCCCTCAACCGATCAGTGCGCTGACGAGCTCTGGCATCGACTCGAAGAGCGCGTCGGCACCGGCCTGGGCGAGCTCTTCCCGCGAGCCATAGCCCCACAGGACGCCCGCGCTGCGCAGGCCGTTGAGCTTGGCGCCGCGGACGTCGTGCAAGCGATCGCCGATCATCCAGGTGTCGTTGGTCAGTCCCTCGCTAGTGAGCACGTGAGCGATGAGGTCGCCTTTGTTGCTGCGTTCGCCGCTCAGCTCGGAGCCGTAAACGTGCTCGAAGTAAGGCGCCAGCTCGAAGTGCTCGATGATGCGCTTGGCGAACACCTCCGGCTTGGAGGTAGCCACGAACAAGCGGGCGCCGGCCTCGCGCAGCGCGGCCAAGCCGTCGGCGACTCCGGGATAGGCACTGTTTTCGTACAGCCCGACCTTCGCGTAATACTCGCGATAGATGCCGATCGCGCGCGCGTTCAGCTCCGGATCGGCCGAGCTCAGCAGCTCACGGAACGTGTCGTGCGTCGGCGGGCCGATGAAGCGGAGTAACGCTTGCTCGGGCGGCGCCTCGAGCCCCATGGCCGATAGCGCGTGTTGGATCCCGGAGATGATGCCGGGGCGCGAGTCGGTCAGCGTGCCGTCCAAGTCGAAGAGCAAAGTGAGCGGGCTCATGCTCGGGCGACCCGCGCGTTCGCAGCCTTACCCTTGAGGGCCAAGGGCTTGTTGGCCTTGTTCGCCTTGCTCGGCTTGGCGAAGGCGCCCGCGCGCTCGAGTGTGCGCTGCAAATATTGTCCCGTGTGGCTCTGCTTCACTCGGGCGACGGCTTCCGGTGTGCCCTCGGCCACGAGCTGACCGCCTGCGCCGCCGCCTTCCGGCCCGAGATCGATTACCCAGTCGGCGTGGGCGATCACGTCTAGATTGTGCTCGATGACGAGCACGGTGTTGCCCGCATCCACCAGGCGCGAGAGCACCTCGAGCAGCTTCTCGACGTCGGCGAAATGCAGGCCCGTCGTCGGTTCGTCCAGGATGTACAGCGTGCGACCCGTGCCCGGTCGCGAGAGCTCGCGCGCGAGCTTGATGCGCTGCGCCTCGCCGCCGGACAGCGTGGGTGAGGGTTGTCCGATTTTCACGTAGCCCAGGCCCACGTCGTCGAGCGTTTGCAGGCCACGCAGGATGTTGGTGTGGACCGAGAAGTGCTCGAGGCCCTCGCGCACGCTCATCTCCAGCGTATCGGCGATGCTCTTGCCCTTGTACTTCACGCGCAGCGTGGCCTCGTTGAAGCGCCGGCCCCCGCACTCTTCACAAGTGACGTACACGTCGGCCAAAAAGTGCATTTCGACCTGGCGCACGCCGTCACCCGAACAAGCTTCGCAGCGGCCACCCTTGACGTTGAACGAAAAGCGACCGGCGTCGTAGCCGTAAGCGCGCGCTTCGCCGGTGCTCGCATACAGCTCGCGGATCGAGTCGAAGACTTTGGTGTACGTGGCAGGGTTCGAGCGCGGGGTGCGGCCGATCGGCTTTTGATCGATCCCGATTACCTTGTCGATGTGCTCGATGCCCAAGATCTCGTCGTGCTCACCGATTGGGCTGCGCGCGTCGTGCAGTGCGCGGGCCAGCGCGGGGTGCAAGATGCCGTTGATGAGCGTCGATTTGCCAGCGCCGCTCACACCGCTGACCGCCAAGAACGTGCCTAGCGGAAAGCGCACGTTCAGCTTCTTCAGGTTGTGCTCGGTCGCGCCGCGCAGCTCGAGCGCTTTGCCATTTCCCGGCCGGCGCTGCGCGGGCATCGGGATCTTGCGCTTGCCCGAGAGATAAGCGCCCGTCAGTGATTTCGGATGTTTGAGCACCTGCGCCGGGGTGCCCGCAGTCACGACCTCTCCGCCGAGCTCGCCCGCGCCGGGGCCGAAGTCGATCAGGTAGTCGGCTTCCATCATCGTCTCTTCGTCGTGCTCGACGACGATCACCGAGTTGCCGATGTCGCGTAGTGCCTTGAGCGTCTTCAGCAGCTTGCCGTTGTCGCGCTGGTGCAGGCCGATCGACGGCTCGTCCAAGATGTAGATCACGCCCGTCAGCTCGGAGCCGATCTGCGAGGCCAGGCGGATGCGCTGGCTCTCGCCGCCGGAGAGCGTGGCTGCCGCGCGATCCAAGGTCAGGTAGCCGAGCCCGACGTTGACCAAAAAGCCCAAGCGAGAGCCGATTTCTTTGCGCAGCTCGGCCGCAATCTCGGCGTCCGCGCCCTTCAGCGGCACGCTCTCGATCCAGCCGCGCGCCTGCTCGATGCGCTGGTGCGACAGCGTATCCAGGCTTTCGCCCGCGATCTTCACTGCTCGGCTCTCGGAGCGAAGCCGCGCGCCATGACACGCGGGGCACGATTTCGAAGAGAAGAAGCGCAGGTAGTACTGCTTCATGTCCTCGCTGCCGGTGTTCTTCATGCGCCTTAGAAGCTGATTCAGGAGGCCTTCCCAGATCTCGCCCTGCTTCTTGCCGCCGAACAGCACCGCATCACGCTGCGCTTGGGTCAGCTTGTTCCAGGGCTTCTTCTTGTCGATGCCGAAGATCGAGAGCACCCAATCGATTTCGCTCGCGACCCAGCCTTCGCCGCGCGCGGCAGCCGCCGCCCAGGGCGTGACCGCGCCGTCCTTGATCGAGAGTGCAGGGTTCGGCACCACGAGCTCCGGATCCATCTCGGGGCGTGAGCCGAGGCCGTTGCAGTCGGTGCAAAAGCCGAGCGGCGAATTGAACGAGAACGACTGCGGGGACAGCTCGGGGAAAGAGAGCTCGCATTTCGGGCACGCGACTTTTTCGCTGAATGTGCGCTCTTCCGTGGGCGTTTCCACGCTGATCACGCCCTTGCCCTCGCGCAAGCCGAGCTCGACGGAATCGGTCAGTCGAGGGCGCGCGCTCGGGTCGACCACGATGCGATCGACCACCAAGTCGATGTTGTGCTTCGCCTTCTTGTCGAGCGCGGTCACGCTGTCGTCGAGCGTGACGACCTTGCCGTCGATGCGCAGGCGGCTGAAGCCGCGCGTGCGCGCGTCGAGCAACAGCTCGCGATGCTCGCCCTTGCGTTGTCGCTCGAGCGGCGCGAACAGCACGAGCTTCGTGCCCTTCGGGTATTCCAAGATCGATGACACGATTTGCTGCGCCGATTGGCCTTCGGCTTTGCGCCCGCACTTCGGGCAGAACTGGACGCCGATGCTTGCGTACAGCACGCGCAAATAGTCGTGCACCTCGGTGACGGTGCCCACCGTGGAGCGCGGGTTGCTCGATGCCGTCTTCTGCTCGATCGAGATGGTCGGTGAGAGCCCGCGGATCGTGTCGTACTTGGGCTTGTCCATCTGGCCCAAGAACTGCCGCGCATAGCTGGACAAGCTCTCGACGTAGCGACGCTGGCCTTCCGCGTAGATGGTGTCGAAGGCCAGCGACGACTTGCCGCTGCCGGACACGCCGGTGATCACGACCAGGCTCTTCTTGGGGATCGAGATCGTTACGTTCTTGAGGTTGTGCTCGCGCGCGCCGCGGACGACGATGGCTTCGGGGTCTCGTTCGCTCACCGCCACGGCGTAGCGCTGCGCGTGTTCGCCGACCAGCGCTCAACCGTTGGCCGCTCGAGCAAAGGCAACTGCCACGATTCGCCCCGGCAACGAGCCGCGAAAAGCGCCGCCGTCGCTACCGCACCGCCGGAAAGCTGCGAGCTACCTGCAATCGACCGCACTAAATGCTGATAATTCGATGGTTTGTATGGTTAACGTACGTTCAACCGGGGGCACTATTCGCACCGAAAAAGTGATCTTGTGCCGGCCCCGGAAACACGTGGCTAGCGAACGGAATTTGACGGGGCGGCCCCGCAAATCCCGACGGTACCAGGCCAAGCCGGACCAGGGGCCGCACTCATCTGCAACGTCGAAGAGCTCCGCAGCCGCGGAGAGAGCAAGGAAGTAAGAGTATGAAGCTTTGGGCTAGCGCATCGGCGATCGGTCTCTCGATGGCCTACTTGGTATCGGCGTGTTCCAGCGATCCGGGGGATCCGAACACTTATCACGCCGGCGCCCCAGGCACCGGCGGTGCTCCGGGCGGCGGTGCTCCGACTGCGGGTGCACCGGGCGGTGGTGCTCCGGCGGGCGGTGGTGCCCCGGGTGCCGGCGCGCCGGGCGGCGGCGACACCAGTGCAGGCACCGGTGGCGCAGCTCCGGTTGGCGGCGCGGGTGGCGCAGCTCCGGCAGGCGGCGCAGGCGGTACCGCTGGTGGTTCGTGCCCACCCAACGTCGACGGCCATTGCGACGCAGGTGCAACGTACCCGACGTACCCCGGCTATACGCTGAAGCTCGTCGAAGACTTCTCGACGGCCCTCGACCTCGACCACGATCCAATCTGGACCTGGTCGGACGGTAGCCCCGAGAGCGGTCAGACCGGCTTCCGTAAAGATCAGATCAGCTTCACAGGCGGCAAGATGATCATCAAGGCGGAGTCGCCTTGCGCCGCGAAGACGACGAACTCGGCCTGCATCGACGCTCGTACCTCGTACGGCGAAGCGCAGAGCCCGAACAAGACCGCCCTCGTCCAAAAGATGGGCGTGTGGAGCGGCGAGCTCCGCACCAAGTACAACAACTACCGCTACGGCCGCTACGAGGTGAAGTTCAAGGCGCCGATCGCGAACCCCGGGCAAGAGGCCACGGACAACATGTCGGGTGACTACCTGTCGACCATGTTCGTGTTCCGCACGCCGAAGAACGTGACCTGGAACGAGATCGACATCGAGCTCGAGCCGCTGCGCCACAATCAGGTCGCTGGCAACGTCGTCAACGTAAACGGCGCCACCGGTTACCCGAATGGCTCGGATCACGTGTTTCCGTGGAACGTGCCCGTGCCGTCCGTGGCGAGCTACGCCATCACGCAAGAGCACATCTACGCGTTCAACTGGACGCCGACGGGCATTGACTGGTTCATCGACAACATGACCACGCCAATCCAACACTTCGCCGGCACGGGCGGCGACCCGATCCCGACGCTGTCTGCGAAGATCATGATGAACCTATGGGTGTTCAGCGGCACCGCCTTCGGCGACGGCGCGAACAACAAGTACCCGTTCCAAGCCGAGTACGACTACTTCCACTTCTACAAGCTCGACACCGAGGCGAAGTATCCCTGCACGCCCGCCCCGGCCTGCTTGGATGCTGCGGACAAGACGCAATCCGCGCAGAATAACGGTACGGAGATGAACTACGGCATGTAGTCACTCGGTTTCAGACGTATTCTGAAACAAGCCGGATCGTCCTAGACGATCCGGCTTTTTTTTCGATTTTCGATCAGTAACCATCGGCGCGAATTGCGTGGCATGTCGGATATCGACGGTCATCGATCAATCCGCTTTCGTCTCACTCTGATCGTTCGCATCACTGCATCGTCGATGGGCTGTTTGCACGATGCGAGAAACAGACAAAATGCACGCGGTCTACGATTCCGTTTACATCTCGTCACGACAACGTCGCGACGCGGCACTGCGCCCATGACTAAAATTTCAGAGGAGGTGCGAACCAGTTGACGACCTCGCTCGTCGTGGACGATGGTGCACGCGCGATTTAGGTCGGTGCGTTGAGCGCATCGGTTCGATAGCAAGCTCGGCGAGCTGTGCAGGAATGGGGCAACGCGATGTGGAATGAATTGGCGCGGAAAGCTTGGCTTGGGGTTCTCATCGCGGGTGCGCTTTCGCAATTGGTGGCATGCGGTGACGGCGACCATTTGCGGGCAAAGCCGAGCAATCCCGAAGAGACTGCATCAGGCTCGTCACCGAGCTCGAGCTTTGGAATAACCGCGCACGTTGCTGTCGACGGTCATCCGGATCAATCCGGATGGGTACGCATCCCTCCCCTCGACTTGAATAATTGGGGCGGCAATGCTCCGACTGGCGCGGCCCCCGATTCCGATCAGTCAGACGGCGGCCCGGGTCCAGAGTCCCAGGGTTTCAAAACGCCGGGGCTGCGTACCCAAGCGACGGTCGGCCAAGGAGATGCGGGAATTGACACCAATGAGCAAGACAAGAGGCTGAATTATGCGCCCGGTTGGTCGCTGCTCTATTGGGCTGCATCCGCTTGCTACACCGCGACAGTTCCCGCGGAGGCTGTCACCACCATGCAGCCGAACCTCTTTATCACCGACCATCCGTGGCTGCTGCACAACAATCGTACGGTTCGAGACTTCTACATCTTCTCCTATATCAACGGCGCGGGAGGCGGTGGTGGCGCCCAGTATGCCAACCCCGACGATTTGAATTGCGACACGCTTCTCGCGATGCAGGAGACCCTGCTCTGCGCGGCCGATCACTTGGCCCAACTGGGCGACTCTCCCGGCACGGTTACGTGGTCTGGTTCGGATGGGCGCGCTGGATCGAGCGCGATTACGGTCACCGTCCCTCCGCAGAGATCCGACGACGTATTCATCGCACGCGACATGGCGCTCAATGCGTTGGCGCACTTGCTCCGCCTCGATACGAAGATGCGCGGGACCAGTTACAGCAATTCATGTGTGAATCAGTATGGAAGTGTTGCCGCCGGCAACACTTCGGCAATGAGCGCTCTCCTGGCCCCGGGCTACGCGCAAAGCACCTACTTCGATTCGCCCCCGCTCACAGGAACCTCCGACTTGAAGGCAGCGGCAGCGCGGCGCCTGGCGCGGAAAGCCAGCGTGCTTACCAGCGCGGCTCGCTTGACCAAGGACCTGGTGGATCGGTCCGTACAGGCTGACATCGCCGGCGCACAACAGCTATTGAGCGCTTCCTCTGATTATCAGGCCGGCGCCCGTGCTGCATGGGGTATGGCGGATGGTCAGAGTCCATACAACACGCTGCGGCACGCTCTCCGAACGACGTTCGGCCGGCTCGAGATCGGCAATAACGGCACCGACGATGACACGAGCCTGGTCAACGGAGCCTTCGGGAGCTCGGGCACCGTCAGCGACTGGGCTGCTCACGGGATCACGCGCGATGACCCGCGATGCGAAATCGGAGCGGCACCGGGAGTAATTTTCACTCGGATTGGTGGCTCCGCCGGCTCAACTGCGCTCGATGAGCTTCTACACATCAAGGGGCTTTCAGCCCGGTGGGATGACGCGCCGCCAAAAACGGCGGGTGAGACGTTGGCTCTGTCGATGCTGGATCACGAGGGCATCATCTTCCCGCCCGCGATGAATCAATCTGCAGGTGCGCAAAGTGCAGTCCAGGCCCTCGCTCTGGCAAACGCCGCGACCAGGGCGGGAGCGGCGTCGGTCACCGAATTCCTCGCCACGAAGGCTGGCGATGCGTTCAACACCACCCTGAATAGCATCACCCCCGCCGAGATGTCGTTTGCGATGGCTCGCGAGTACGACGCATTCCGCTTGCTTACCGAGACTGAGCCCGAGACTGCAAGCTCGCCAACAACGACCACCAATGATCTCGATCTAGCTGCAAGGGCCGCTGGCTTGGCAACGCAGACATCATCGGGAATCAACAGCGCTGGCGGAATTGTGTTAGCCAAACCCATCCCGCGCGATGACCTGGCGATCGATCCGATGGCGTCGCTCTCACAGGCGCAAAATCTGAGCTCTTGTGGTGTCTATCCAATCGACTTTGGTTCATCCATCACCGTCGACGCCCTCAGCTATCACAATGGAGACGTAAGTGGGTTTCAAAACCCATTCCTTCTTGCCGAGGGCTACCGCCGAATACTCGGTCAAATTACGAGCTCTTCCAACGGCGTCAGCCCGCTCGCGAAGGTGCAGGCGTTCTCACAGGTAGCAAGCGCTGAGATCAAGACCTGGGCCGGTCCCGGAACATTCCTAACGACGCAGTCGGCGGATGCGACCAAGCAGGAGGTTTATCTCGTAAACCTGACCTCTAGCGATCTCGGTACTGTGGTCAGCACGGACCGAAATACCGAGCTCGACGACCTCCAACTACGTCTAGCACTGGTCTCGAACTCTACTGCGCCCGCGGCAGCTGCGAATTGCGCGGCCGGTCTAAAAAGCTCTTGTTCTACGGTGGGGAGCACGATTCGAAAGGCCACCGTCCGCCCCGTGGAGGTCGCCATGAACTCCTCGCTTGGTGCGGGCCTGGATGCCCCGACCGTCAAGCTAACGTTTCCGCCTGATCCGAGTCCCGACCACGGGAGCCACCTCGTTCTACTGCCCCAACCCGGTAAGCCAGGCAAAGTGCTGGCGTGGCTCAAAGGGACCGTGGGTAGCGAATGGTTCGTCGAAAGCTTCAGCAATGAGCAGCGTGCGCTCGTCCAGAAGATCTTTGGAATCGACAAGAGCGCGGTGCCCACGCGAACGTGTGCGAACGTAGCACCTCTGTCGTTGCCTTCAGACTATTGCGTCGCGGGGATGACGCGCGATGCGTTCGTCCCGCTCGCAAACGAGCTCAACTCGTCAGGCGATCCCCTCGACAACTCTTGGCAAACGTACCTGAGTCTCGCCGATTCTGCTGCGACGAAAGCCGATACGCTCGGTGCCGAAATGATTGCAGATGGGTTGAGCAGCGATGTTCAGAGGGCATCCGCGTCCGAGAAGGTCGCCGACCTCTGTGGCGGGTTCACTGGCGTAGCCAACGTAACGAGCTCAGGCGGCAATATCTCGATCCCTCAAGACGACCAACAATTGAACAGTTGCGTCAACCCGGACCTCATCGACATCGTTTTCTTGAGAAACGATCCATTTGTCGCCGAGGCCAACGACGGGCCAACGAACGTCAGTACCTACCAAGCGATTTGGGATACGTACTGCGCCAATTCGAAAGTGACGTCGAAGCCACCGTTCTGCGGAACGAAGCACCGCGGCGACAAGATTACGCATCGAGGTATGGGGCTCCACTCGAGCTCGGTGACTCCTCCTACTGGCGACGTAAATCAGGCTTGCGCGCCACTCGTCGGTGGACAAGACCGAGCGGGTAATTCTGTCGCAGCCGCACTGGCCATGCGCGCGGCGGGCGGCCCGGATCCCGCGCTCAACTTGCAACAATACAACGCTGCGGTCGCGCTTCCATCCTCGACGAACGGTGCAATCGGTGCGGCATTGCAAAAGCTTCAACTAGACGAGGACCCAGGCGGTGGTTGGCTGCTCACGTCGGGGCAGCAAATATTGACGGGCAGCCCAGAGCGTGTGGCGGCAGCGCTGACGGACGGAAACACTACCTCGCCCCACGACATTTGGCCGTATTGTACGACCCTTTCAGGGATGTCGCCCTGTTCGAACACCGCGACGTGGCTCAGTCGCGTTCTGACAAACCCGGCCGGTACTGGCGGGCTTCGGGGCACGGTCGAACGGACCCTATTTTACATGGGCGCGATGTCGGGGAGCATTTCGCAAGGTCACGTGAGGATGCCCCTGCCAGTCGTCGACCGCACGAGCCTTCCAGTCACGAATGCCTCGCTGCCTTCGATTGCACTCTATTCTCCAGGCAAGTTTGCGGACAACGGCAATTCCTCATTCTCCATTCAGGTCGGCGACTATACGGGAGAAGATCTTTGGGGGGCTCCGCAAGAGCGGGCTGCAATGGGGGATGTTTTCGTGCCGGTGTCTCCGAGCGGCTTCGCAAGCAGCCACCCGGGAGGTCCCAGTTGGCGGACCGCGGCCTATTCCCCCGCGGCTCCCTTGAAGTATGTGATGGCCACCAACGACGCTATTGCGTTCGATCCAGCGCTCGTAAGTGGGAGAACCGATGACTCTGCGGGACGCCAGTATCTCGGGGAGTGGTTGAAACAGATGGGCCAGGCGTATCTGCAAGCTGACCCGGGCGTTCCGTCGGTTTCGACCCCGACGTTTCTGCAGCAGGTCGAAGAGGCTTCCTTTTTCACGAAGGGCAAGCTGTGCAACGGCGGTAACTTCAGCCATGGTCGGTCCGTGTGCGCCGGCGCGCCGGGAGCGCCAACCTTCTTCTACTACTCGCCGGGCTGGCAATCGCTTCCAGACGGCTGCGATACCGCGGGAAGTCCCGATCGTAGCGATGGTCTCGCGACCACGAACTACATGAAGAACGGTACGTTCAACGGGGACGACCATCATAACTTGACGTGGATCTCGGCCGCGACTGCTTCCGGCGTCACCGTGCCCTACAATCCCGCCGCTGCTCGGCAAGAGGCGGACTCGGGCGGGTACTACTTCGTACACGACATCCGCGGAGTCACGGGTTGTGACGACAACAGCAATAGCAACGGAAGCAGCAACCAAATGCTGCTCACCGAGACGTGCGGCAGCTTCAATTGGCGTTCCGTGCCATGGGCTTGGGGAGAAGGCTTCACTCGTAGCGTTTGGCACGACCGTCTGAAGCCGTCGGTCTGCCCGCCATCTCAGCGTCTGGAGATGTTCCTCGACACGGATCTACAAGACCGTGCAACGGCGATGGAAACCCTGGTTCGCGGTTTGTCGTTGTCATGCTTGTCCGCGAATTCGTCGGTTGCCGTGCAGCTTGCTGTTCCTCCGCCGCCGATCAAGACAGTCGACGACGTCCGTTACCTCTCGGCCTGGGTCAGTCAGCTGGGGTTCTCGGTCGACGCATTGGCCTCGTACTTGTACCTGGTCAACGTGCCGGCCGACGTATTGGATGTGGCCAGCAACGGGGGAACGAACGGCGAGGCCGCTGGCTCTGCGCAGCGCGGCACAGGCCTGCTGGATCTGCAACAGAATATGAACCTAATTGAGCATGGCTTTGCGACAGTGGGCGCAAATATCCAGGCCATTTCGCGCGCGATCGATAAGACCGGCGTCCAACTGTCGATCCTCGATGACGAAGGGCAGGCGAGGTCGCTGCAAATTGCTGCTGCTCAATTGAACAACGAACGTGACAAGGAGTTGGCGTTTGTAAGTTTGGTCGACGGTACGCTCAAGACAATGTCAACAGGCCTTGGCGTTGGTGTTGGCATTGCGCAGTCCGCAGGAGGATCTGTTGAGGGGATCGGCCAAACCGCTGAGGCTGCGGGTCAAATGGTCGACGCCGTTTCACAAATCGCTGCGGCCGGGATAAATATCGAATTCGACTCGAAGATTGATAGCAACTTGAGCGCCCAAGCCAGCAATAGTGCAAAAACACAGAGCGACCAAGAAGCGCTTACTGTCGTAGATTTGTCAGACACCGTGGCCACGCTGGATCAGAGCATCGATGCGGCATTCAGCGGTATCAAGAACGACGGCATCGCGGCACTCAAGAGCCTGGCGCTCTTGACGCAAAATCAGATGGACGCAAAGATTGCTCTGGCTACCGCTAGTGGCGCGGACTTCGTGAACATCAACGGCCAGCTCGCACCGCTGCACGTCAACACTGTCTATCGGCGTCAGTTCGACATCGCGAAGCAACGGTATACGCAAGCTCTGGAAGGAGCAAAGCGTGCTGCTTACCTAGCGCGGCTCTCGATTGAGCAACGGCTGGGAGTTCGTTTGGACGAGCTACACCAGCACATCGGTCCGTTGGAATCGCCAGCGACTTGGGTCGATGACCTATGCACCGTGCAGGGCGTCGACTACAACAAGCTGAATACTGCCACCGCAACGGCGGACGGCTCTCTCGATAAGAGTGAAGAGGATAGGCTAATCCGCGGCTTCGCCAATCAATACATTGGAGATTACGTGAGCAAGCTGCGTGAGTTCGTGCAGTTTTACAACGTCGAATATCCGTTCAAGGAGTCGGATGACGTGGCCATTCTCTCGTTACGAGAGGACCTGCCGTCTAGCCTCATTTCGTGTTCGGGGCCTTCGCGAAACCTGCTGTTCTACTCGGATCGCCTGGATGTACAGTCTCCTGATGTGACCTCCGCCACAGCTTCGCTCGATGCTCCTGATTCGACATTGGTGTCGCGCGCTGGTTGGCGATCGACGGGGTGTGACACGAGCTCGTGCCTCAGCGTTCAACGTGGTGAAACCATCTTGACGGACTCGCCACTCCCGGTGGCGGGGCCTGGCGGCGCTACTTTTCTCTCCACAATCGCCAAGACAGCCCAGGGACTGTTTGTTGGCGTCGCACCGCCCGTCGCTGTCTTCCAGACCGTGGATCTTCAATCTGGAACGAGCTACGTGCTGAGTTGGTGGGACATCGCTCGTCAGGCGGACGGTACCAAGAAGGTGAGCTCGACAAAGGCCCCCACCTACCAGGTCGGGATTTTCGACAAGGCCTGGAATCTCGTGGGCGGGAGTACCTTCTTGCCGGAGTCCAATTGGGGCGATCGTCGCTCTCTCCGTATCTTCGCCAACGACGACGGGCAGTACCATGTCATGTTCAACGTAGCGCCTCCTGGCACCGTTGGGGCTGGGTTGGGCATAGCCAACGTTCAACTCGAAAAGTCCCAGCCTGATAATTTGAACGGCTCTCCCTATGAAGCGAATGCCGGCTCTCTCACGCATGTGTCGGGGCGCTGCGACAACGACTCGCCCTCGCAACTTCGTGACCGCTTCCAGCGAAAGTGCGATCAGCTCGGATGTTACTACGAGCTGAAGGACGTGCTGACGCTCGACACGGAGCTGCTGAATCAAGGGAGCTCGTCATTGATCGGCAAGCTTGCGGCGGGCAATTTCAATTACCGGAACGGCACCGTTGCCGTGAATTTCGTCGGTACGGGCGTCATCGATTGTAGTCGAAGCACCAGCGCCAGCTGCAACGGGTCGGCGTACGTCGACTACGACTTGGAGCACGTGGCCTACAACGTTCCGATGGACGACTATTCTGGCCAGATTCGCTGCTTCGACTTTGGGCAGGGAGCAATTCGAAGTGGGAAGGGTCTCGCTTCGGAGCGGTTCATCACCTTGCCGATGGGGGCAGCCGATCGTGAGGCTATCAATCAATCACCCTTCTTGAAGGCTGACTTCAGTGGTCGACCGCTGAGCGGTAGCTATCGGTTGCGCGTGATGGATTCACCATCGCTGGTCTGGAGTAACGTCCAAGATATCCAGCTCGTGTTCGGCTATCGCTATTGGTCTCGCGTCCAACAAAGCCCGGGGCACTGAAATGCGGAGCCGCAACTTGCGGGCGCCCACGCGAAGCGGGCTCGCGGCATTTCGCGCCCACGCGAGTCCACTGGATTGCGCAATACTGTTTCTTTTCGCTCAGTCGACGCTTGCGCCTGCGATTGCCCAGGCGCACTCTGATCCGCCCAAGCCTTGGGAGGTACACGTCGAGGAGCCCGCCCCCGCTGTGCCGAACGAGGAGGGCCCTAGCAGAGAAGCGCCCCGCGGTGCCTCACTACGTGAATCAAGCCAAGACGCGAAGCTAGAGTCGGCGGCGGTAGACACGAAGGCGGTGCCGCGCGAAGTTTCTCTTGGCAGGACGGCAGCCAAGCTTGGGGCGGCGGTTGGCACCCAGGATCCAGCAGCACAGAGTCCGGCAAAGGACACTGGTCCCGGGTTCGACCAGCTGCAGGCGTTGCCAACTGGTGGCGACAAGACCGGGGTGACAAGCAAGGCGATTTCCCTGCCGCAAGGCAGCGGAAAGGTGCAAGGCATGGGCGAGAGCTTCTCTGCCCAGCTCTCGACAGGGGTTGCCTCCTTCAGCGTACCGTTCGCACTGCCGCATGCCCGCGGCGGCGCACAGCCGGCGCTTGGCCTGTCCTATTCATCGAGCGGTGGCTTCGGGCTCGCGGGTGTTGGCTGGGACGTCGGCGTGCCTTTCATCGCGCGGCAGACGGACCGGGGGATTCCAAACTATGACGACCGCGCGGGGTACCACGCGAACCAAGACCACTTCGTGTTCAACGGCGGGCAGGAGCTGGTTCCGATTTGCGTGGTGACAGCGGGCGCGTGCACTGGCGCGCCGGACGAGACGATGCCTTCGTGGAGTGCGGGGGCGCAGTATTTTCGGCCTCGCGTCGAGGGTTCGTATCTTCGCTTCTTTTGGTCGGCGGACCATCGCACCTGGCGCGTGCAGGACAAGAGCGGCGTGACCATGGAGCTCGGCGTGCCGCTCGATGGTTCGAACGACACCGGGGCACTCGAAACCAACCCGAGTCACCCGGAGCAGATCTATCGCTGGCATCTGGTGCGGCAGTATGACGCGCAGGGTGTCGCGAATCCTGCTGGGCCGCTGATGGTGGCGACTCCGAACAACGTGGTCGTCTACCGCTACTTCCAGCGCGACAACGCGGCGTATTTGTCGGATATCTTCGACACGACGCCCGCTGCATCACCGCAGACCACGGACACATCGCAATTTGCGCACCACACGCGGCTGTCCTACGAGCAACGCAGCGACCCGACCTCGTCCTATCGCAGTGGTTGGCGTATGGATCAGACGCTGCGTCTGTCTCGCGTGGATGTGACGAGCAAGACGTTCAATGGTGCCGTGAACACGGCTCGGCATCAGGTGCGGCGCTACCATTTGGCGTACGCGAGTCAGCACGCTTCGCTGTTGACGAGTGTGCAGGTGGAAGGTCGGTGCACCGGCGCGGAAGCAGGCGCGCCTGCTGAAACAAGCGGCCCCCCGGATTTGGGCGCTTTAGCCGCTCACGCCACCGAACTTCTGCCGGACCTGACGAGCTGCGACTCGCTCCCGGCGATGACGTTCGACTATAGCCACGTCAAGGAGAACGCCGACCTACCCGGCTTCGAAGGCTTCAACGAAGAGCTGCGTTCTGTACAGAGCAGCCCGCCGCATTCGGTCGACGAGGAGCTGACCGACTTGCTCGACATCAACTCGGACGGCCTGCCGGACGTGATCAATACGTCTGTCGGAACGTACGGCTACGGGCACGGCATTTTTCTAAACTCCGTTGGAGGCAAGGCAGATTCGTTCGGCAGCGCGAGCCTGATGACGGTTCAGGGGGTGCTGAGCGCCAACGCGAACGACATCACGTTCCGCAACCTGAACCTGGTGCCGCTCGATCTGAATGGCGACGGCACGATCGACCTGCTGCACATGCCGCAGGTCAAGACCTACTCGATGTATACGCCGACGTTCGCGAACGGCGCGTGGTCGTGGAAGGGGAGCGTTGTTAGTACAGCGTCCGGACAGAACCCGAAGATCGACTTTGGCAAAGACACGACGAATACGAAGGTGATGGACGTCAACGGCGACGGCTTGGTCGACGTCGTCGTGAGCACGGGCACCGAATACCAGACGTTCTTCTCGCTCGGCCGTTTGCCGCAGGGTGACGGGCAGTTCGGCAACGGCTCTTGGTCCTCCGCAACGGTCGGCAATCTGTCGAATGAGCCGATTCGTACTTGCGTGCCCTGGAGCGCGACTCCGGTTCAGCTCAGCGACCCGGACGTGCAGCTCGCCGACATGAACGGCGACGGGCTCCCGGATATCGTGCGCGTGCGACGCGGCGACATCCGCTATTGGCCGGGCCGTGGCAACGGCGTTTGGGGTACGGGTGAGCCGAGCGACTGCACGAAAGGCACGTTCAGCTCGAACGGTTTCATTTTTATGGCCGGCCCGCAGTACTCGGACATTGACGGCACGTCCCTACGCATGGACGACGTGAACGGCGACGGCCTCGACGACTTGGTTCAGGTGCGTTACGACGCTGTCGACATCTGGCTGAACGTCGATGGGAAGAGCTGGACCGATCGCCACATCATCGCGGGCACGCCAAAGAGCCCTTCGTATGCCAACCGCGTTCGCCTCGTGGACGTGAATGGATCGGGCACTCGCGACATTCTCTGGGCGACCGCCAAGAGCTATCAATACATCGATCTCGAGGACGGTCAGAAGTCATTCTTGCTGACGCACGTGGAGAATGGGCTCGGCAAGAGCACGGACATCGAATACACGACTTCGACCGCCGAGATGTTGGCGGCGGATTCGCTGAGAAAGTGTGACCTTGCCGCGGACGCGCAGTTGCTTGCGACGAACCCGTGGGTATGCGCCTGGACCATAAAGATGCCGACCGTGGCGTACATGGTGAAGCGCGTCACCGATTCGGATAACCTACCCGTGGCGGGTGCCGCCGCCGGGAAATACATAACGGAGTACCAATATCGCGACCCGCTGTTCGAGGGGCGGCAGCGCGAGTTCCGAGGGTTCACGCGCGCCCGCTCGAAGCGTATCGGCGACGTGAACAGCCCGAGCGACTACACCGAGAGCGCGTTCTTACTCGGTGAGTGCGAAGACGAGACGCCGGGTGACGGCCTCGACGACTGCTCGCTGAGCGAGCGTTGGCGCGACAATCCGCGCGAGGCGTTGAAGGGGCTGCCCATTTTCACGGAGAAGTACGACGAGAAGGGTGCTTACTTGAGCACCGACTCGAGCACGTACCGGCTGCGGGAGCTGTTCCTGGGGCTGGATGGACGCCGGGTGCGCCAGGCGTTCGAGAGCGCGAAGAAGACGGTGGTCTATGACACCGGTGCAGGCGCTGCCACGGGAGCTACCGCCAGCGGCGTGACGACGGTGGAGCTTGAGCTCACCAAGCCTCCGACGATCTGGACGCCGGTCGACAATCAGCTGATGCACCCCGGGGTCCCGACGCTCGGCGAGAGCACCACGCCGACTCGCACCTCGCTGATCCCGTTGCGAGCAAGCAACGGCGCGGTCGTCATTACCTCTGCGTCCGACGTCGACTACGCCGGCAACAAGCTGGTTGGGTTTTCTTTCGGGTGCTTGGGTAGCACAACGTGCCCTCCCCAGGATCCGGACAATGGCCTGGTTCAGGATGAAACGATCGTCCAGGTGACGCGGCCGGCTTTGGTCGCTGCGAACACGGGCGGTTGGCTGTGGCGCACGACCGAATCCTGGGTGACCGGCAGCGTGCACCAAACGGCCCGCAACCACACGCATGTCGCCTACGACGCATTCGGCAATCCGACGACAACGACCGCTGAGCTGAGCGGTGCGGTCGAGTTGGATCGCGTCGCAGCAGGCTCTGTCCCAGCTCCAACGGGCGCGTCTGCGACAGGCAGCGGTCTGCACACGATTTTCGTGTCGAGCAATGCGTACGACGGGCTCGGCTTGCTCACTCAGGAGTCCGGCGCGAACGACCGCTGTCGTGATGTGAGCTACGGCAGCGACGTGTACGCCGAGCTGGCGACGAGTGAGACCATTCACACGAACGGCGGCTGCGCCGGCGCTGCCACGCTGTCGACTGCTGCTGCGTATGATCGAGGGTTGGGGGCACCGACCCAGGTCGTCGACATGCAGCTTCAGCCGACGAGCGTGGTGTACGATGCGTTCGGTCGTTTGAGCGAGCTGTATCGACCGAAGCCTGATGCAAGTGCGACTAGCGCGACCGCGTCCGTGCGCGTGACTTACGCGCTGCCTTCGGCCGCGAACCCCGTGAAGTACTCCGTCATCCATGCGGAGACCCTGGATGGCACGAGCGATAGTGATGCCTCGTACCTTGAGTCGTATTCGTACGTGGACGGCCTGGGCCGGACTGTGGTCTCGCTCGCAGAAGCGGACACGAACGCCAACGACGGAGGCGCTTTCGTTGTTTCGGGTATTCAGTTTTACGACGCAAAGGGTGCGGTGGCGCGCAAGTATTTGCCGTCCTTCTACAACGGCGATGCGGCGCACTTCGCGCTGTCGCTCGCGCCCACGGATACGCCCTACGGTCGCCAGCGGTACGACGCCTTTGGTCGCCAGCTGCAGACGTTCGATCTCGACGGCACAGTCACCTTGCAGAGCGTGTACCACGCGCTGTCGAGCGATTTGTACGACGCCGCCGATCTGGAAAACGGCCCGCATCAAGGCACGTACGCGAGCACGCGCTCGGACAGCCACGGGCGCACCATAGCGACGACGGAACGGATTCACGTGAACGGCGCGATCGAAGCGCGCGAGGTGCGAACGCAGTACCTGGCCACCGGCGAGCCGGAGGTCATCACGCGCGTTCACGTCGGCAAGACCGACGCACCGGTCGTGCGTTGGATGAGATACGACACGCTCGGCCACCTGGTGCTGAACGTCGAGCCCAACACGACGCAGAACTTCACGACCGATCGCACCGTGTCCGATGCGCCGAGCCCGACGGGCATCAAAGCCTGGCGCTATGCCTACAACGATGCGGGTGATTTGGTCGGGACGAGTGACGCGCGGGGTTGCGGAGAGAACTTTGCCTATGACGGCGCAGGCCGGTTGCTCACCGAGGACTTCATTCCGTGCGGGCAACCGACGCCTTATTCCTTGCCGGTCGATGCGACGCTCGCAGATCCCACCGGGTACGAGGTCGTCTATCACTACGACTCGGCCCCCACGCAGCCCTTCTCTTCCGCGACCGGGGTGACCCGTCCGCCAAGCTACACGACCACCAGTAGCAACTACCTGAAGGGCCGTCTCGTCGCGGTGTGGAGCCGCGGCAAAGCGCAGTGGAACAGTTATGACGGGCGCGGTCGTGTGGTGCAGACCTCCGTATTGCCAGCTTTGCCCGTCGACGTGACCACGCGCATCGCGCCGAACGCGCTCACCAGCCGCTACGGCGCGCATTGGTACTATCGCGACTTCCAATACGACGCTGCCGACCGCGAGGTGCTCGCGACCACTGGCTCGAGCGTTGCTCAGCTTCAAGGCTCGGCGCTCGTGACGGGAGGCCCGACGAGTGCGATCGCGACGACTTATTCACATCGCGGCACGGTCAAGAATGTGGATAGCACCTACGGCGAGCTGGTGACCAGCATCACCCGCACCGCCGATGGGTTGGTGAGTGACATCGTCTACAAGGACGCCGCTCAGACGACGACGCATAGCGACTTCGACGCACGCCGCCGTCTGCGCAACGTCCAAACCTACCGCGGCCCGCCGAGCCTTTGGGGTTCAACCAGCAACTACACCCCGCTGCCTGCGCCAACCGGCCCGCCGAGCACGTTCCAACTCGTTCTCCAAGATCAGCAGCTCACTTACGACGTGGTCGGCAACCCGACCGAGATCCGCGACTACCGCTCGCCGGACGAATGGCCCGCAGGCGCTAAGCCACTCACGAAGAAGATCCAATACGACGATCTCTACCGAGCGACACGTATCGATTATCAGGCGGCCGGCGGAACCGACGTCTGGACATCGCCGTTTGCCCCGGAGCTCGCCGGCCTCAGCGATCCACGTCGCGCCATGCCCGGCACGCACGTCGCGTTCGCGTCGCGCCCGCTCTTCCAAACGTTTAGCTACGACTGGCTTGGCAACACCAGGACCAGCGACGACGACTCGCACGGCTTCTACGATCGCTCACTCGGCGGCATCGTCAACGACACCGAGCACACGAAGCCGTATCAGCTCGTGTCCGCGAGCAACAAGACGAGCGGCACGACTCCGACCAATGGCGGCTCTTTTGGCGCTGTCTACGACGCCGCCGGCAACCTGACGCGTGCGAACCTTGAGCGCCTTGGTTCCTGCCTGCCTGCCGGCTCACCTTGCTCGGCGCGCCTCCAATTCTACTGGGATGAGGTCGGCCGCCTCAGCCGCGCATTCCGTGTCGACGCCGCCTTCGCGAGTCTTCCTGCACTCGGCGCGGACGCTTTGAGCACGGCTGGCCAAAAGGCCAATCTGGACTTTCAGTACGACGAGAGCGACGAACGTATCATCAAGACCTCGACGAACGCGAGCGGCGTCAGCAGCAGCACGCTCTACCCGTACGAAACGCTCGAAGTGCGCGGGACTGAGATCACGCCAGGGTCGAACCCTCCGGATACGACGCTGAGCTCCGACAACGAAGTTCCGTATCTCGTCGCGCACGGCGTTCGGCTTGCACGCGTCGCGTATGAGCCGACGGCGAAGGGCGAGCCACGTTTGGGTGCCGCCCCGGGGGACTCGCTGCACGTGTTGCTCGAAATGGGCGATCACTTGGGGTCGACCGACATTGTCATCGACAAGGCGACGAGTGAGCTCGTCGAGGCGTCGACGTACCAAGGGTATGGCGCGAAGGAGAGTGACTATCGCCCTGAGCGGTGGCAGGGGTATCGGGACGATTATGGGTTTACAGGGAAGGAAGAGGACGCCGAGTTTGGCATCGTCTACTTTGGGAAGCGGTTCTATTCGCCGTACTTGAACCGGTGGTTGAGCGCGGATCCGTTGGCTGTGCACGCGGCAGGTTCCGCGGATCTCAACATCTACGCATATGTCAAGGGCTCGGTGCTCCGAGCAATTGATCCCCGGGGCTTGACGAGCTTCGAGATTCCGGCTGAAGGCAATATTCCCGCGCCTCCTACACTCCAATCAGAGCCCGACGGTGTTGGCGTCACTCACATCACCGAAGTCGTGATCACGGGAACTACAGTTCAAAAGTCGCAATTGGGCGCCGCTCGCTATGGGACGCAGGGCAAGATCGAGGGTCCGGATCTAGTCGGTGCTGCCAAGGGCTTCTATGGCACCACGCTTGACGGTGCGGAGTCTGGCCTAAAGTATCTATCTCCGATCGGCTGGGGGTATCAGGCCTTTGGCGGCAGTATTAACTTTCAGTCGCTAAAGCTCTCCATCAAGCCGAACGAGGAATCTGGAGCATTTTTCGGGGGCGGCGCGGCAATGGTTGTCCCGGTGCCTATCGAAGAGGCCGCCGATCTCGCTAAGGGGCTTAAGCTCCTCGAACCCAGTCTCTTAGCTGCCCGCGACACGCTCGTTGCAACCGAAGAGATAGCGGGTGCTGGCAAACCGGTCCTCAAGGCACCGTTCAATCCCACCGGATCGATGAAGAACTGCGTGAACGGCGTCTGTGCTTTTCTCAATAGTGTCAACTCCGGGTCGCTTAAAACCGCAAGCGCCGATGTCGCTGAGAATCTCGGATCGATTAGGACGGCTCTTTCGCAGGTTGAGGCACAAACGGGGAGCCAGGTTGGTCGAGCTGGGCAGTGGAATGCTCTTCGTACAGGTTTCGATCGACAGTTCTTTCTTGTTTTTCGCGGCAGCAACGTTGCCGTGTCCGATCACGTGGCTGTCGGCATTGTCAACAATGGGCGAAGCCTTATCTACGACCCTCAGACCGGCGAGCGGTTTTGGAACTTGGCGGACTTCGGGAGCTTCACTGCTTATCCGGTGAAACCATAGGAGCAGATGTATATGGAACTCATTGCACAGCGGTTGTTCGAGTGGTGGCAGAGCGGTGGAGATTCGACCTCGCTATTCAAACCAGGATTTCTGTTCAGAGGCGTTTCAAAGGCAGTTGCCGGTGAAGACTGGCTCTACTTGTCCAGGCATGGGGTGCCGTGGACTGACGTGACGCCACTGGCGATTGTTGGAGATCGCAGCTGGGGCGCGACCGTGTTCGAAGGGCTGGACCCGGTAACAGGTCTGAAACACAGGCTGTCTTGGCTGATCCGTGCCACAGACGACAGAATCGAGGAACTTATCGAGACAGCACAGATTGTTGAGTAGGAGTTTCGAACCACGACAACAGCTCGGTAGAACGGCGGCGATGGTGACGGAGTGAAGCGTGGCGGCGGGTCGCCTATCGCCTCGCCGCTGTGCTGGTCTGCTCGTCACCGACGAAGGCATGAGATGAGCCCCTCGCTGAAAAAACGCGACGAAACACGGCCAGAGGCGGTAACTACGCCGCTAAGCCACCGCCAGGCGAGATTTCTCTTTGACTGCCTTTCCGCTCGACCACTGCTGATCTCGCTGTCAGTGTGCCTCGGCGCCTCGAGCACGCGCGCGTGCGATTCCAACGGTGGCTCAGCAACCGGGAGGCGCGGGCCAGGGTGGCAGCTCCGGCACCGCAGCCCGTGGCGGTGCTCGCTGCCACGAGACGTCACCCGGACACTATTCCATCAACGGAGCCGCGTGGATTCGGGTGGTGGCGCGAGCGATACGGGCACGGGCGGCAACGCTGCAAAGGCGAGATCATCGGGACTTCGGATAGTATGGGCAACGTCCTCGTGGATGCTTCCATGACCGAGGTTCATCTCCCGCCTTCGAGCTCGACCTGGTTGCAGCGCCTTCGCGCGGCGAAGACTCGCATCCGAACAAACCCATACTCGAAAGCGGACAACTTGCGCTCGTCACCAGAAGGCATGAGATGAGCCCATTGCTAAAGAGACGTTGCCAAGCACGGCAAGAGCTCGTGACTACGCTGCGAGGAGTGCGCCAATGGTCAAGTCGATCGATAAATGCGGCTTCGGGTTGCGAGCGCCTCGTCGAGATCACGTGCCGACCACCGCGCATCGATGGAGAATGCCGTTCGCGGGCCCTTAGGCAAACTGAAGACATGCAACGTCGGGACATCCGCACCCTGTGGGCGGCCGACCAGGATACGTCCAGAATATGCATCGGTAGCGAGCAATTGCGAGAAGGGTTAGCAGAAGTCGGATGGAAGAACGCGCAGAAGGATCTAAGTGAAACAGCGCCAGTGAAAGCAAGTGACGAGCGCGCTGCCGACGAATGGAAAGCCACGCAGGGACATGTCCTGCCGGGCGCGCGGAGCGAGCCTGACGATTTGCGCGTTCAGGTTAATTGGGAGGCGTCGGGCCTCGCAGCCGGGGGAGGGCATCGTTCGCGGCGCGAATTGGAGAGTCGGCGATTCGGGCAGATGCCCTTCATGATCGCAAAAGCCGTCCGACATCTCGGCGGTTCGCTGTTTTCCGAGACGATGCATGATGACTCCGGGCCAGTGATGGGGAGCCTTGATGAGGGCTGCGATCGGGGTTGTCTGCCGTCTCGAACGCGGAGGTTATCGATGACTCGAGCAAATGCGCCTCTAAACCTGCGAGCGCCGATCTTTGCGGCCCTCTCGCTGGTCCTCGCAGCCTGTGACCCTTCCGGCCAAGGCGGCACCGGCGGCCAGGGCGGTGCTGGCGGCGATGTTGGCGCCGCGGGAATGGCGGGGCACTTCGCCAGCGCCGGCCCTGGGGGTATCTACACGATCGGCCCCATCAACGGCTCGTCTTCGGCGGG
>OUNO010000720.1_pt3 | contig 25259 bp, 17 predicted proteins | sample 1779811 | NCBI WGS metagenome assembly OUNO01 (sample SAMEA3914804, study PRJEB12502) | metagenome | biome: forest; material: soil | place: Canada | collected 2010-06-25 | depth 0.3 m | reverse complement strand
TGCGGCAACTGCGACACGTGCCTCGCACCGCCGGAGGCCTGGGACGGAACGGTTCCAGCGCAGAAGCTCCTCTCCACGGTCGTGCGCCTGCAGAGGGAGCGCAACCAGAAGTTCGGCGCGGGGCAGATCATCGACATCCTGCTCGGCAAGACCACCCCGCGCGTCACGCAGTACGATCACGGCAGCCTGAGTACCTTCGGCATCGGCACGGAGCTCAGCGAACAGGAGTGGCGGGGTGTGGTCCGCCAGCTGCTCGCTCAGAGCCTGCTCGCGGTCAACAGCGACGGCTTCGGAACGCTCGTGATGACGGAGGCGAGTTCCTCAGTGCTCGGCGGTCAGCGGAAAGTGTTACTGCGCCGCGAGCCCGAGAGGCCGACCCGTGCGGCGAGGGCTCGCCGCACTTCGCTCGCCGATCTCCCCGCCTCGGCGGCACCCGTTTTCGAGCGGCTTCGCGCCTGGCGGGCGACGGAGGCGAAGGAGCAGGGCGTCCCGGCCTACGTCGTCTTCCACGACGCCACGCTGCGCGAGATCGCCACTGGCACGCCGACGACGCTCACGGAGCTCGGCACGATGAGCGGCGTGGGCGAGAACAAGCTCGCGAAGTACGGCGAGGCGATTCTCGGTGTGCTTGCGGGGACTACCCAGGTCACGACCTCGAACTAGGCTCGAACGATGCGAACCTTCTATCCCGAAATCGAGCCATACGATTCAGGAATGCTCGACGTCGGCGACGGAGTCAAGATCTATTGGGAGACCTCGGGCAAACCGGACGGTAAGCCCGCCGTCTTCCTTCATGGCGGTCCCGGCGGCGAAAGCGCCCCGAACCATCGCCGACTTTTCGATCCGCAGCGGTATCGCATCGTCCTCCTCGACCAGCGCGGCTCGGGCAGGAGCCTGCCGCACGCGAGCGATGCCCAAGCCGACCTCAGCACCAACACGACCTGGCACCTCGTGAACGACCTCGAGATCCTCCGCGAGCACCTAGGCATCGCCCGTTGGCAGGTGTTCGGTGGGTCGTGGGGCAGTGCCCTCGCCCTCGCCTACGCCGAAACCCATCCCGACCGTGTCAGCGAGCTCGTCCTGCGGGGAATCTTCACGCTGAGGAAGAGTGAACTGGACTGGTTCTACGAGGGCGGTGCCGCACAGCTCGCCCCGGACCTCTGGGAGGGCTTCCTCGCGCCGGTTCCTCTCGATGAGCGCAGTTCGCTTATCTCCGCATATCACCGGCTGCTCAACGATCCGGACCCTGCCGTCTACGGCCCCGCCGCCGTCGCCTGGTCGACCTGGGAGGCTTCGATGATCACCCTCCTGCCGAGAGCCGATCTCGTTGCGGCGTTTGCGGACCCGCGCTATGCGACAGCGTTCGCACGTATCGAGAGCCACTATTTCGTCAACAAGGGCTGGTTCGATGACGGCCAGCTGATTCGCGACGCCGCCGTCTTGCAAAACATCCCCGGTGTCATTGTCCAGGGCCGCTACGACCTGTGCACTCCGCCGGCCACCGCTTGGGATCTGCACCGTGCATGGCCGGAGGCGGAGTTCATCATGGTGCCGGATGCCGGGCACGCCTACGACGAGCCGGGCATCCTCAGCGCCCTGATCGAGGCGACCGACCGCTTCGCCGACGTACCGTAACCACGAAACTCCCCCCCAATTTGGGGGGCATGCATGCCCTGTCCGAGCTATGCTCCGCGGGCCGAAGTATGCCATCATGAGCATTGTGAGAACCCGAATCTCGCTTTTGTTTTTTGCGCGCCAGCGACGCGTTTCCCGAAATTCCGCCGCCATCGCCATGGTGTTGGCCCTTGTCGTGTCCGCGATTGTGGTCGGCGATGCCCCTGCAGTGCAGGCCTCGAGCTCCTGCGGTGTGAATATCAACCCCATCGCATGCGAGAACAGCAAGCCGGGCACCGATCCCTCGGTGTGGGACATCAGCGGAGCGGGCGACCCGAGCATCCAGGGCTTCTCGACCGATATCAGTGTGAACGTCGGCAGCAAGATCGATTTCAAGATCGACACGAATGCCAGGGCGTACTCGATCACCATCTTCCGCACCGGCTACTACCAGGGACTCGGCGCGCGCCAGATCGCCACGGTGACGCCGTCAGCCGCCCTCCCGCAGACGCAACCCCAGTGCATCTCCGATCAGACAACCGGACTCTACGATTGCGGCACCTGGGGAGTTTCCGCCTCCTGGAATGTGCCGTCGGATGCCGTGTCCGGCGTGTATATCGCCCTGCTTCATCGCAACGACACCGGTGGCGAAAGCCAGATCACCTTCGTTGTGCGCGACGTCGCCAGTCATTCGGCTGTGCTGTTCCAGACTTCAGACCCCACCTGGCAGGCCTACAACACCTACGGCGGATCCGACTTCTACCAGGGTGCGGCCAACGGCCGTGCGTACAAGATCAGTTACAACCGGCCCATCGCGACGCGCGACAACAACAGCGGTCGCGATTTCTACTTCAGCAACGAGTATCCGACGGTCAGGTTCCTGGAGAAGAACGGCTACGACGTCAGCTACTTCAGTGGCGTCGACACCGATCGATTCGGGTCCGACCTCCTGAACCACAGCGTGTTCCTGTCGGTTGGGCACGACGAGTACTGGTCCACCGGGCAGCGCGCGAATGTGGAAGCTGCGCGTGATGCCGGCGTGAACATGCAGTTCCTCTCGGGCAACGAGGCCTATTGGCACACTCGCTACGAACCTTCCGTCGATAGCAGCCACACGGACTACCGCACCCTCGTCTCCTATAAAGAGACGTGGAGCAACGCCAAAATCGACCCGACCTCGACCTGGACCGGCACCTGGAGGGACCCGAGGTTCGCGTCCCAGGCCAACGGCGCCGGGTTGCCAGAGAACAATCTGACCGGCACCATGTACATGGCCAACTTCAGCGATCTGGCGATAACGGTGAGCGCCGCCGAGGGTAAGGCCCGACTGTGGCGCAACACCAGTCTGGCGTCCCTTGCGGCAGGAACGTCCCAGGCGCTCGCCGCGCACACGATCGGATACGAGTCAGACGAAGACGTCGACAATCTGTCTCGACAGTCCGGCCTGATCCACCTTTCGACAACAACGGGCGCGGTGTCCCAGTACCTTCAGGACTTCGGAAGTGTCGTCCTTCCGGGAACGACGACGCACCACCTCACGCTCTACCGTGCGTCGAGTGGTGCGCTGGTATTCTCGGCGGGATCCATCCAGTGGGCCTGGGGCCTCGACCAGACCCATGACGGGAACGGAGCTGCCGCGGATCCGCGGATGCAGCAGGCTCAGGTCAACCTCCTCGCCGATATGGGTGCCCAGGCGACGACCCTCCAATCAGGACTGGTCGCGGCCACGGCGAGCGCCGACCACACCCCGCCAACCGTGACGGTCACCTCCCCGCAGGACGGTTCCGCGATCGCGAACGGCGCCGCCGTCACGATCGCGGGTACCGCGTCCGATGTCGGCGGGGTCGTCGCCGGAGTCGAGATCTCCACCGACGGAGGGTCCAGCTGGCATCTTGCCACCGGCACTTCGTCCTGGTCGTACCAGTATGTGCAGCACGGCTCTGGCAGCCAGAAGGTTCAGATTCGCGCCGTGGACGACAGCGCGAACTATGCTGCCACGCCGGCATCCGTCACCTATACCGTCGGGGGGCCCTACTCCGTATTCGGTCAGCAGGTCCCCGCGACTCCGGATGCGGGCGATGCGTCCTCGGCGGAACTGGGACTCAAGTTCACGCCGACGGTCGACGGCTTCGTCTCGGGGGTGCGTTTCTACAAGGGTGCGGCGAACACGGGCACCCACACGGGAACTCTCTGGAGCGCGGCGGGAGTCCGGCTGGCGACGGCCACCTTCTCCGGTGAGACAGCGTCGGGCTGGCAGACGGTGAACTTCTCCTCGTCCGTCGCGGTATCCGCGGGAACCAGCTACACGGTCTCCTACAACGATCCGAAGGGTCACTACGCGGCCACGAACTACTACTGGGCCTATCAGCAGGCGAACCTAGGCCCGCTCTCGGTCTCGAGTGGTTTCGGCGCCGACAGCGCCGGGGTCTACAACACCAATGGTGGCTTCCCGACCGACAGCTTCCAGAACAGCAACTACTTCGTGGATGCGATCTTCACCGCAACCGACACATCGAGTCTGAGTGCCCAGAGCCAATGGCCTGCCGCCGATTCCACGAGCGTCGCAACCGACACGAAGATCAGCGCGGTGTTCTCTCGCGACGTGAATCCGGCGTCCATCCTCTTCCGGGTCACCGATCAGAACGGCTCATCCGTCGCGGGCACGACGAGCTATGTTGCCTCGAGCCGCACAGCCACGTTCACGCCGACGAAGGTACTCGCCGGGTTCGTCACCTATAACGTTACGCTGACGGCTTCGGACAGCTCCGGCGTTCCGCTGTCTTCCGGCGGCTCGTGGAGTTTTACCACTGCGAAACCGGCCAACAACGCCGGACAATGCCCCTGTTCCCTCTTCGACGAGAGCACCACACCCGGCATGCTGCAGGCCGTCGATCCGAACGCCGTAAGCCTTGGTATCACGTTCACCACGATAAGTGCGGGTCAGATCACCGGCCTGAAGTTCTATAAGGGAGTGAACAACACGGGGACTCACGTCGGCACGCTCTGGTCGTCGACCGGCACCGCTCTCGCGTCGGCCACCTTCACCAACGAGACTGCGTCGGGCTGGCAGACCGTCACCTTCGCTAACCCCGTCGCGGTGACAGCCGGCGCCTCCTATGTCGCGGCCTATCGCACCACCGTTGGAAACTATTCGGCAACGATCGGCGAATACTCCTCCGCAGGGTTCACCAGCGGTCCGCTGCAGGTCGGCGCGATGGCGGGCGCATACTCCTACGCGAATAGTTTCCCTACGACCTCGTCATCGAACGACTACGGTGTGGACGTCGTGTTCAACAACACGGCGGCGGCCCTCACCATCGTGAGCCAGACTCCCGCACCGGGCGCGGTGGCGATCGATCGCGGATCGAACATCAGCGTCACGCTGTCGACCGGGATCGTGAGCGGATACTCCCTCACTGCCGCGAGCGGGGGAACGGCCATCGCGGGCACGACGAGCCTCTCCTCCGATGGCAAGACCATCACCTTCACACCGTCGTCGACCCTCCCGAACAACGCGACCGTGACAGTGTCGCTCTCGGGCGTCGCCACGAGTTCCGGCGCGACGCTCGCGTCCCAGTCCTGGTCGTTCACCACTGTGGACTCGACCACCACGTCGACCACAACGACGCTGTTCGGCACCGAGACTCCGACGGTCGCGGCTGCGACGGACGATTCTTCCGCCGTCGAGCTCGGCGTCTCCTTCACCCCGTCCGTCGCGGGTTCGGTAACGGCGATCCGGTTCTTCAAGGGAACGGGAAACACGGGAACCCACACGGGCCACCTCTGGTCGTCGTCGGGACAGCTCCTGGCAACCGTCACCTTCACCGGAGAGACAGCGACGGGGTGGCAGTCGGCGAGTCTCTCATCGCCGGTCGCTCTGACCGCCGGTCAGCGGTACGTCGTGTCCTATCTCGCGCCGAATGGGCACTATTCGTACACGTCCAACTACTTCTCGACCGCAAAAGTGAGCACTCCGCTCACGGCCGGTGCGTCGAATAACGGGCTGTACCTCTACGGTTCGGCCGGAGGGTTCCCGACCTTCTCCTGGCAGGCATCGAACTACTTCGTGGATGTGAGCTACACGGTCACGACGACTCCGACCCCGACGCCCACCCCGACGCCCACTCCAACTCCGACGCCCACTCCGACGCCCACCCCCACTCCGACGCCCACCGCGTCTTCGATCTTCGCCGTCGACAGCGTTCCTGCCAACACAACCTGGGCGGATCCGGGACCGGTGCAGGTCGGAGTTCGATTCACCTCTTCGGTGGCCGGCACGATAACCAGCATTCGCTTCTACAAGGGTGTGGGTAACACCGGAACGCATCAGGTCTATCTCTGGTCGGCATCCGGCCAACAGCTGGCGACGGCGACCGCAAGCGGCGAAACCGCGTCGGGATGGCAGACCGTCACCCTGGCGACAGCGGTGTCGATTGTTGCGGGGACCGAGTATCGTGCAAGTTACTACGCGCCGACCGGCCATTACGCGGTCGATATCAACGGTCTGTCGGCTGCGGTTTCGAACGGCTCGCTGTCGACCGTGGCCCAAGGCGGGGCGTATACCTACGGAACTGGCGCGCCCAGCAGCACTGCGGCTCACAACTACTGGGTTGATGTGAACTTCATCCCGTCGTCCTGACACCCGTCTACGGGGGCTGGTCAGGGAGATGAATGTGGTTTGAGATGGAGCAGGGGGAGAATTATGGATGAACGGCTTCGCGTAGCAGTGGTTGGTGCGGGCTACTGGGGTCCCAACCTTGCGCGCAATTTCAGTGTGAGCCCCGACTGGTCTCTGGTCGCGATTTGCGATCTCGATCGTGAGCGGGCACAAGCCCTTGCCGACCGTGTCGGTCGGGTGGACGTGCATACGGACCTGGAAGAGCTCCTGGCGCGGGACGATATCGACGCCGTCGCCGTTGCCACCCCGGCCAGAACTCATCACCCCGTCGTGATGGCTGCCCTCCGCGCCGGAAAGCACGTCGTGGTTGAGAAGCCACTCGCCGACAGCAGGCAGCATGCGATCGAGATGGTGCGGGAGGCCGACTCGCGCGGCCTGACACTCATGGCTGATCACACCTACTGCTACACACCCGCCGTGCTCAAGATCCGCGAACTCGTCGGCGAGGGGTCGCTGGGCGACATCCTCTTCATCGATTCTGTGCGGATCAACCTCGGGCTCGTACAGCCTGATGTCGACGTTCTCTGGGACCTCGCACCGCACGACCTCTCGATCATCGACTTCATCATGCCCGGGGGACTCACGCCGGCGACGGTATCAGCGCATGGCGCCGACCCCCTCGGGGCGGGAAAAGCCTGTGTCGGCTACCTCACTTTTCCGCTCGACAAGGGCGCGATCGCCCATGTGCACGTCAACTGGCTGAGCCCTACCAAGATTCGGCGCATGGTCATCGGGGGCACCGAACGGACTCTGGTCTGGGATGATCTCAACCCGCAGCAGCGATTGAGCGTCTACGATCGCGGAGTCGATCTCGCACAACAATCGGTCGACGAGGCTGACAGACGTGCATCCACGATTTCCTATCGTCTGGGCGACACCTGGTCCCCCGCGCTGCCGGAGCACGAGGCGCTCGGGGCGATGGCGGCGGAGTTCGCGGCGAGTATTCGCGAAGGGCGCGCAGCGCGCACCGATGGCGCAGCCGGCCTACGGGTGCTGTCGGTGCTCGAGGCGGCGACCCGCAGCCTCGCCAGCACGGGAAACATGGTGAGCGTGGACAACACCACGACTCGGGAAGAGGCAGTTCGATGAGTGAGATTCAGGGCGCAAATGTATTGGTGACAGGGGGGGCAGGCACGATCGGATCGACGATCGTCGATCAACTGCTCGATGCGGGTGCAGCGCACATCGACGTACTCGACAATTTCGTGCGTGGTCGTATGGCGAACCTCGAAACCGCGCTCCCGTCGGGGCGCGTGACGGTCGTCGATGGCGATCTGCGTGACCGGGACCTCGTGCACGATGTGACGAAGGGCAAGGACCTGGTCTTTCACCAGGCGGCCATACGTATCACGCAGTGTGCCGAGGAGCCGCGTCTCGCGCTCGAGGTGCTCGTCGACGGTACCTTCAATGTGCTCGAGGCCGCCGTCGAGCACAGGGTGGGCAAGGTCGTGTCTGCCTCTTCGGCATCCGTCTACGGGATGGCCGAAGAATTTCCGACCACCGAGCGACACCACCACCACAACAACGACACCTTCTACGGTGCTGCCAAATCCTTCGGTGAGGGGATGCTGCGCAGCTTCCGTTCGATGAACGATCTCGATTTCGTGAGCCTGCGCTACTTCAACGTCTACGGCCCGCGCATGGACGTGCACGGCCTCTACACCGAGGTGCTCGTGCGGTGGATGGAGCGCATCGCCGACGGCAAGCCCCCACTCATCTTCGGTGACGGCAGCCAGACGATGGACTTCGTCTACACCACCGACATCGCGCGCGCCAATGTGCTTGCCGCGCAGAGCGACATCCGCGACGGGGTCTACAACGTCGCGAGCGGCGAGGAGACGAGCCTGCTCCAGCTGGCCCAGGCTCTGCTGAGAGCGATGGACTCCGACCTCGCGGTCGAGTTCGGCCCCGAGCGCGCCGTCAACGGAGTCGTCCGGCGTCTCGCCGACACCACAACGGCTCGCAGGGACCTCGGCTTTGAAACCCGAGTCGGCCTCGAGGACGGTCTGCGGGACCTCGTCGAGTGGTGGCGGCCGCAGCGTGAGGAGATCGCGGCGGGCCGACCGGTGAACACCTGATGTCGCGTATCAATGTGATGCTCCCGTGGCTGGGCGAGGAAGAGGCGGCTGCGACATCCGAGGTCATCGCGAGCGGCTGGGTCGCCCAGGGTCCGCGTGTCCTGCGCTTCGAGGAGTTGTTCGCCGAGGCGATGGGCGCCGAGCATGCCGTCGCGACATCCAATTGCACGACGGCTCTCCACCTCGCACTCGTGGTTGCGGGCGTCGAAGCCGGCGACGATGTCGTCGTGCCGTCCTTTTCCTTCATCGCCACCGCCAATGCACCGACCTACGTGGGCGCTCGTCCGGTATTCGCCGATGTGTCGGCCGACACCGGCAACCTCACGGCGGAGACGGTCGCGGCCGCGCTCACCGACAAGACCACTGCTGTCATCGTCGTCGATCAGGGCGGTGTACCGGTCGATCTGGCGTCGATCCGCGCACTGTGCGACCCGAGGGGCATCATCGTCATCGAAGACGCGGCATGTGGCGCCGGCTCGACCTATCGCGGTCGCCCGGTGGGCGCAGGAGCCGAGCTCACCGCCTGGTCCTTCCACCCCCGTAAGCTGCTCACCACGGGTGAGGGTGGGATGCTCACGAGTTCCCGCACGGAGTGGACGGATCGTGCTCGACGACTCCGCGAGCACGGGATGACTGTCTCGGCCGCCGACCGACACCGATCGGTTCTGCCTCCGGCGGAAGCGTACGACGAGGTCGGATTCAACTATCGCATGACCGACCTCCAGGCTGCCGTCGGTATCGTGCAGTTGTCGAAGCTGCCGGCGATCGTGGCTCGACGCCGGGAGATCGCCGCGACCTACACCGAAGCCTTCGCCGATCTTCCCGTGCGCCCGATCATCGACCCCGAGTGGGGCACGACCAATTTCCAGTCGTACTGGATAGAACTGCTTTCCGACGCCGCGACCGACCGCGAGGGCATGCTCGAAGCCTTGGCGAACGCCGAGATCTCCGCGCGGCGCGGGATCATGGCGGCTCATCGACAGCTCGCGTATCGGAGCCGCGACACCGGCACCGTTCCCCTGCCGGTGACCGAGCGGTTGACCGACAACACCCTCATCCTTCCGGTGTATCACCAACTCACGAACGACGATCAGGCTCGGGTCATCGACGTGGTGCGTGGGGCGGCTTCGGGAATCTGAGATGACAGCACACACGGAGGTACCGCTCTTGCTGATCGCAGCGAGCGGCCTGGCGCGTGAAATCGCGGCGATGCTCGCTTCCGACGGATCGCGTACGGTCATCGGCATGCTCGATGACGATACGGCCGCCTGGGGCACGGATCGGGGAGGTGTGAGGGTGCTCGGCGCCATCGACTCGGTGGTCGACTATCCTCAAGCGGAGCTGTTGCTGTGTGCCGGTCGAGGTACGGCTCGCTCGGCCATCGCGAAGAGGCTCGACGAGCTCGGCGTCGATTCGAACCGTTACACGACGGTAGTGCACCGATCAGTGGATGTGCCGCCGGGATGCATCATCGGCTCTGGCAGCATCGTTCTGGCACAGGTGGCGATCACCGCACACGTGCGCATCGGCCGTCACGTCGTGGTTATGCCCAACGCCACCCTGACCCACGACGATGTGCTGGAAGACTACTCGACCATTTGTGCCGGTGTGGCGCTCGGCGGCGACGTCACGGTGGGTGAATATGCCTATCTCGGTATGAACGCGAGTGTGCGTCAGGGACTCACGGTCGGCTCTGGCTCGACCCTCGGCATGGGTGCCGTGCTCCTGCAGTCGTTGCCCACAGGCGAGACTTGGGCTGGCGTGCCCGCGTCTGCCGTGCGAGGCTCGTGATGAGCGGGCCGGCTTCGGGACCGCGGCCCTCGGTCTCGGTGGCGATCTCCTCGTACAATTACGGCCGCTACATCCGCTCGAGCATCGAGAGCGCGCTCACCCAGCAGGACGTCGACCTCGAGGTGATCGTCGTGGATGATTGTTCGAGCGATGACAGCGTTGCCGTCGTACGGGACCTCATGGCGGAGGATTCGCGGATTTCGCTGGTCGTGCACGAGACCAATCGGGGCCACATCGCGACGGCCAACGAATCCCTCTGGGCCGCACGCGGGGACTACGTGGTCAAGCTGGACTCCGACGACATGTTGACGGCAGGCGCCCTGCGGCGCGCGGCCGATGTACTCACCGCGAACCCGAGCGTCGGTCTCGTTTATGGCAACCCGCTCACTTTCGTCACCGATCCCCCCGAGGCACGGTTGAACGGTCACCGCTATCGCCTCTGGCGGGGTGCCGACTGGATAGGCATCCGGGCGCGAAAGGCGACGAACTGCATCATGCAGCCCGAAGCATTGGTTCGCACTTCTGTGCTGCGGCAGACGGACGGCCATCGGGAGGACCTGCCCGCTGCGCACGACCTCAATCTCTGGCTGCGCATCGCTGCACTCTCGGATGTCGCGAGATTGAAGACGGTTGACCAGGGCTTCTATCGCGTGCATGACGATAGCCTGCTGCGTAGTCGGTATCCCGGGTACCTCTCCGATCTCAAGCAGAGACGCGACGCCTTCGACAACTTCTACGCTTCTGTTGCGCCCGGAACGCTGCTCGAAGCGTACGAGCTTCGCGACCTGACCCATCGCAGGCTTGCGCGACAGGCTGTCGCATTCGTCGTGCGTGCTTTCGACACGGACCGCACCAATTCTGAAGACCTTGACGTCTACATCGATTTCGCGCGCGAGGTTTATCCGGGGGTGGAGGGGCTCCCAGAGTGGCGGCAGCTCTCCAGGCGTCGCAAGCGCGGCGCCGTGGCCTCGGCGAGCTTCGGGCCGTACCGGGTCGCCGAATTGCGGCGCACCGTGGAAGACAAGCTGCGATGGCGTTCGTGGCGTCGGTTCGGGGTATGAGCATGTTCGCTCGTCGCTCGTTCGCTGCGCGCACCCGGTCGGTCGCGGTCGATACGGCTGCCGCCTGCGGAGCCCGCGTCTCCGTCGTCGTGCCGTGCTACAACTACGCGCGGTACCTTCCCGACACCGTCGCCAGCATCCTTTCGCAGCCCGGTGTTGAGCTCGAAGTGATCATCGTCGACGACAGGTCGAGCGACGAGAGCGTACAGGTCGCGCGCGCGCTCGCGTTGAAAGACGACCGCATCGTCGTCATCGAGCACCGGGTGAATCGCGGACACATCGCCACCTACAACGAGGGCCTCGCGCGGGCTACGGGTGATTTCATCGTGTTGCTTTCCGCCGATGACGCTCTCGCCCCGGGATCGTTGCAACGTGCGGTCGCGCTGATGACGGCTCAACCGACGATTGGTTTTGTATATGGGCTCGTCGAAAGATTCTCGGAAGCGATCCCCGAATCCTCCGTCGGCCAGGTGCATGCCGACTACCGGATGTGGGCGGGCGTCGACTGGCTGAGTCGACGGTGCCTGCTCGTCACCAACTGCGTGGTTTCACCAGAAGTGGTCATGCGGAGGGAGGTCTACGAACTCGTTGGCCCCTACGACAGCACGCTGCCGCACACAGGCGACATGGCGATGTGGATGCGCGCCGCCGCGGTGTCCGACGTCGGTTATGTCGCCGGACCGCCGGCTGCCTATTATCGGCAGCACAACACGAATATGCATAAGAGCATGTTCCTTTCCGGGCAGGTGGACGGCATGCTCGTCGATCTGGATCAGAGAAAGTTGACGATCGAGGCAGTGTTCGACGGCCCTGCATCCGAACTCGCGGAAGGTGCGCGACTCCTCGCCACCGCGAAGCGATCGCTCGCAGCAGAAGCACTCGCGGCGGCGGCTCGGGCATATACCTGGGGCCTGTCGCAGTCGTGGCCGGTGGCGGGGATGATCGACTATGCGAAGGCGTTGTGGCCCGACTACGAGAGGCTCTCGCAGTGGCGTGCGGTGCGCCGCCGCCAGTCGCTTGGCACGCGATGGTCGCGGAGGAACCCGTTCTTCGTCGCAACAGAACTCGTGATCGACTCGCGTCGGCGCGCGAACGAGCGTTTTCAGAAATCGACCGGCGCATGACGGCCGAAGATTTCGTCGACAGCGGTTCGTCGTCCATGATGCGACGGGTGGGTCGTGGAGTCTCGTGGAGTGCACTCAGCACCATCATCTTGCGTCTCGGGCAGTTCATCATGGGCATCGTCATCGCCCGACTCGTCGCTCCGCAGGAGTTCGGCATCTTCGTCGTCGCGCTCACCGTGCTTGCGATCGTGGCCAATGTCAGCGACCTCGGACTCGCCTCCGCGGTTATCCGTGAGGTCGGCCGCACCCGCATCATTGCTCCGACCGTCGCGACGATCGCGATCGCAGCGAGTGCCGTGCTCACTGGTGTCATGTTCGGATTCGCGCCGCAACTCGCAAGCGCACTCGGGTCGAGTGCGGCGACGCAGGCAGTTCAGCTGCTTTCCCTTACCGTGCTTATCGGGTCATTCGGTGCCGTGCCTGGCGCGATCCTGGTACGCGACTATCAGCAGGGCCGCAAATTCGCGGCCGACGGTACATCATTCATCGTCTCTAACATCGTGCTCATTGTGCTGGCGCTGTCAGGGGCAGGAGTTCTCGCGCTCGTCTGGTCGAGGATCGCCGGGCAGGTTGTCTCGACGGTCATGCTCATCGTCCTCGCCCGTGAGCGTTACTGGCCGGGTTTCGACCGGTCCGAGGCCGGTCGGCTGCTCAAATTCAGTCTTCCGCTTGCGGGCGCGAGTCTTGTGGGCTTCTCCATCGGCAATGCCGACTTCATCGCCGTCGGCCGCATCAGTGGCGCAACCTCGCTCGGTACCTACAATCTTGCATTCAACATCTCCAGCTGGCCCGTGAGTATCTTCACGTCGATTCTCAACAGCGTCACGCTCACAACGCTGTCACGAGCCAAAGGGTCGGCGGACGCGCTGCGCTCGCACCTGCGCGCGGCGCTCACAGTGCTCGCGAGCCTTTCATTCCCGGTGACTGCTATCTGCATCGCTCTCGCCTATCCGCTCGTCGAGTTGCTCTATGGTGAACGCTGGATTCTCGCCGCGCCCCTCCTGGCTGTGCTATCGGTCTTCGGATCGATCCGCGTGATCCTGGCGCTCCTGTCCGACCTCATCGTGGCGCTCGGCCACTCCGGCCTCCTCGTGGTTCTCCAGCTCATCTGGATCGCAGGGCTCATACCCGCGCTCGTCATCTTCGTGAGCCTGTGGGGTGCGGTCGGTGCGGCCTGGGCAAACGTCGCGGTCGCTGTCGTCATCGTCGTGCCGGCCTACCTCGTGGTGGTGAGGCTCAAGGCAAAACTGGGGATGTCGTGGATCTTCCCTTCGATCATCGTTCCCGCCATCGGAGCGATCGCCTGCGGTTTCGTCGCGGCCTGGACCTCCCAACTCTCGGCGGCGCCGGTTCTCATGTGTCTCATCGGAGGCGCATCGGGACTTGTCACCTACCTGCTTGTAACGGGCTATTGGTTGCGGGGGCGGATCGGCCACTTGCGCGGCTTGTACGGTCATGGCGTCGGACCGAACATCATCGGGCCGGTCGCACCCGACCAGGGAACGGAAAAACAGTGATGTCGATCCCGCCACCCGTGATGGGGAACGGCACGACATTCGACAGAGGAGCAGAAAGATCGCGATGAATGACAAGCTGACAGTGCCACTGGTCGACCTCAGCATCCAGCATGCCGAGGTCGCCGACGAAGTACGCGAAGGCTTCGACCGCGTCCTGGCGACCGGGAGTTTCATCCTCGGACCCGAGGTCGAAAGGTTCGAGCAGCAATTCTCCGCCTACTGCGGCATCGGACATACGGTCGGTGTAGGCAACGGCACGGATGCGATCGAACTCGCTCTCCGCGCTGGTGGCGTCGGTTCTGGGGACGATGTCATCATCCCCGCGAACACCTTCGTCGCGACGGCGGAGGCCGTCATCCGTGCTGGTGCGAATGTGCGCCTGGTGGACTGTGACGAGGATTACCTCATCGACACGGATGCCCTGGCCGCGGCGATGACCCCGAACGTACGCGCCGTGGTCGGCGTGCATCTCTACGGTCAGGCTGCTCCGATGGAGAGGCTGCGGCAGATCGCGGGTCCCGACGTGCTCGTCGTGGAGGATGCCGCGCAGGCCCAGGGTGCGTCTCGTCACGGTGTGCGCACGGGTGGCCTCGGCGACGTGGCAGGCACGAGTTTCTACCCTGGCAAGAATCTGGGCGCCTACGGCGACGCTGGTGCGGTGCTCACGAATTCCGCGGAGATCGCCGATCGTGTGCGCGTTCTGCGCAGCCACGGCGGAATCAAGCGGTATGAGCACATCGAAGTCGGCGTCAATTCCCGCCTCGACGGCCTCCAGGGCATCGTGCTCTCGGCCAAACTCGCCCGTCTGGACGCCTGGAACGAGCAGCGGCGCGTTGCCGCGAGCTACTACGACAGCCTACTGAGCGACGAGCCCGATGTCGTGACGCCGCGGGTGGTCGCAGGCAACGAGCACATCTTCCACCTCTATGTCCTGCGCGCTCCGCGACGCGACCGGCTCGTGGAACAACTCAACGCAGCGGGCGTGAGCGCCGCTATCCACTATCCCCTCCCCGTGCACCTGCTTCCCGCCTTCTCCTTCCTGGGGCAGAGCGAAGGAGCGTTCCCCGTCTCGGAGCGATTGGCGGGCGAGATCTTCTCGTTGCCGATCTACCCCGGCATCGCTCGCGAGCAACAGGACCACGTGGTCGCGACCCTCAAGCGGGCCCTTCGATCATGACGTTCGGCCGTAGCGGCGCATATCGACTGACGCCCCGTCGCCGCGTTCGAACTGTGTCGCAGGCCCCGGCCGTCGCGCCGAAAGTGACCGTCATCATCCCGAACTACAACTACGCGCGTTTCCTGCCGTCCGCGGTGGGGAGCGCGCTGCATCAGGAGGGCGTCGACGTCGATGTGATCGTTGTCGACGATCGATCGACGGATGACTCCGTTAGCATCGTGCAATCGCTCGCTGCCCTCGATCCACGCGTGCACCTGATCGCGCGCTCGGTCAACGGGGGACCGGTCGCAACGTTCAACGATGGTCTCGCCGCCGCGAGCGGAGACTATCTCGTGCGCCTCGATGCGGATGACCTGCTGACCCCTGGGACACTCGCGAGAGCGACCGCGTTGGCCGAGCAGTTTCCCTCCGTGGGAATCGTGTATGGCAGGCCGGTGCACTTTGCCGGTGAAGTGCCGTCGCGGCACAGGAATGTCGCGAAAGCCTGGATCATCTGGCCCGGTTCCGACTGGCTCGAGCTTCGGTGCCGCCGCGGTGTGAACTGCATCACCTCGCCCGAGGTTCTCATGCGCGCCAGCGTCGTTCGACGAGTCGGTGGCCAGCGCAATCTGGCGCATACGCACGACATGGAGATGTGGTTCCGGATCGCGCGAGAATCGGACGTGGGCTGGGTCGCCGGTGCCGACCAGGCCTGGCACCGTGAGCATGACGCGAGTCTCTCTGCGCGTGAGGTGGATGTGATCACCGACTTGCGGGAACGGGCGAGCGCCTATGACCTGCTGTTCACCGGAGACGGCGCCGGAACAGCCGAGGATGCTCGACTGCATGAGCTCGCGAAAGGTGCGCTCGCGAACGAGGCGCTCGTGCGCACGAGCCAGGCCTACTCGGCAGGTCGAGGGGGCAGCGCCGAGACGGCGGGCTACCTCGACTACGCTCGGGGTCTCGGGGTATCCCTCGACGACCTTCCGAACAGCCGCGCGTTGCACACCGCTGAGCGCCTCGGCCAGAAGGGGGCCGTCCTCTCCCCTTACCTTTTCCTACGTGCCATGCTCCATCGCGTCACCCTGGAGTGGCGCAAGATCGAGTGGCGGCAGACCGGGCTATGACAACACGAGGAGAGATCGAGTGGCCAACAAGCTCAGTGTCGTCGAACTGATCCGACGGATACGTCGCCAGGGCCTTGCCGAGGCCTCGCGTCGCGTCGCGCTGCGACTGTACAACCGTTTGGATGCCGGCGCCCTGGAGTTTCCATTACTCGACGGCGACATCGCCGACTCCACGCGCCTCCCGCCGGCGCCGGAGGTCGAGCGCAGGTCGTCGGACGAGCCCGTCATCGTCGCGTGGATCTGCACCCCGCCGAGCCGCGGCTCCGGCGGCCACACGACGCTGTTCAGGATGGTGGAGGCCCTGGAGGAGCGCGGTCATACCTGCATCATCTACCTCTATGACCGCCATGGTGGTGAGCTGGGGCGGCACGAGCGCGTGATCCGCGACAACTGGCCTGCACTTCGTGCGGAGATCCGCGATGCGATGTCAGGCGTAGATCCTGCCGATGCCTATGTCGCAAGCTCCTGGGAGACCGCGCACGTGCTCGCTTCCCGCGTGACGGCGGCTGGAGCCCGGCTGTACTTCATTCAGGATTACGAACCCCTCTTCTACCCGCGTGGCACCCTCTCGGCCCTCGCGGAGGACAGCTATCGCTTCGGCTTCGTCAACATCGCTCTCGGCGAAATGGTCGCACGGAACCTGAAGCGCGATGGTCTGCCCTACGTGCTCGCCCCTTTCGGATGCGACACGTCCGTGTACTCGTTGCGCGATCCGGAGCAGCCGCGCGCAGGCGTCGTCTTCTACTCTCGCCCCGGCTCGGATCGGCGCGGCTACGTGCTCGGTCGCCTCGCGCTCGAGCAGTTCCATCGTCGTCACCCCGAGGAGCCCGTGCATCTCTATGGCGACGCGGGGGACGACTGGCCGATCCCCACGGTTCAGCACAACAAACTCCCACCGCACGAGCTCAACGAGCTGTACAACACAGCGAAGGCCGGGTTCGCCATATCGTTCACGAATATCTCCCTGGTCGCGGAGGAGTTACTCGCCGCAGGCGTTGTTCCCGTCGTGACCGACGCCCCCGACGTACGCAGCGACCTACCGAACCCCTACGTGCGGTGGGCGCGCCCGACACCGGGCGCCTTGGCAGATGCGCTTTGTGCCGCTGTCGAGGCGCCCGACTCGCCCGCAATCCGGGCCAAGATCGCAGGCTCCGTGCGGCAGGGTTGGGGGCCAGCCCAGGAGGTAGTGGCAACCACCATCGTCGACGCCGCCAGGGGAACGCTCTAGCTCACCGGGTGTGCGGCTATCGCATTGTTCGGTCGGACGTGCGCGCCGTGGCATCAAACAGCGGCGCAGCAAAGACGAAGTCTTCACTTGTCTGGCGGCGACGTCGCGCGAACAGACGCGAATAGGCACCGCAGAGGCCGAGCACGAGGAACATCACGCCGCTCGACTGGCGGAAGGAGAATACATCGGAGAAGGCGGTGAGTGTTGCGCCGGCAGCGACGGAGGCGGCCAGTGCCTGCGCTATGTGGCGATTGAGCGGATCGAACTGTCGTCGTCGCGTCCAAAGCACGACCGCAATCGCGGTCACCAGTAGTGCGACCAGGGCGATGAGGCCGATCAGGCCAAGCTCGATCGCGGCCAGCACGTATTGATTGTCGACGATCCTGTATTGCGGCAGGAATGTGCCGAACCCGCGACCGAAGAACGGATTTCGCTCGACGAACGCCGCCGCGAGGTCATAGCTGCTCGTGCGGGAGACCGCACTCGGATCCTGGCTGATGTTCAGGAATAGACCGCGGAGGGTGCCGATCATGCCGGGGACGAGCACGTACACGGCGGTGGCGCCCACGATCGCGACACCAAGGGCGCGCAGCCGTATCTTGCTGGACCAGGTGGGAAACAGCACGACGATGCCAATGAGCATGCCGACGAGACCCGAACGAGACCCGGAGAGGGCGAGTGCCGCAATGATGAGTGCGGCCGGAGTCCAGCGCCGCAGCCGTGACCGGGATGTGTCGTCCAGGGCGAGACTCAGCGCGATCGGCAGGATCATTGAGAGCACAAAGGCATACTCGAGTGGATTCGTCGCCGTCGCTGCCGCCCTGGCGAAACCGCTCCGGTCCTGCACGGACGAGAAGTCCTGGGTAGTGCTGAAACCGGGAATGGAAATCGCGTCGACGAATGACTGCTTGGTCACGAACTGGATGAGCCCGAGCGACGCGAACAGCGCTCCGGCCACAACCAGCCTCCTGAGCAGTATGCGAAACCGTTGAGCGCCTCGAATGCCGTCGTTGACGAGCAGAAACAGGCTCGCGAAAGAGACGAGCCTGAGCAGTCCGAGGTCTGCCGCGTTGATCTCTGTGCCGTCCCGAGGGCTGAGCATCGCGAAGATATAACTCACCAGCGCGATGGCGAGAAGCCCGAAGAACACCGCGCGCACGGGGCGTCGCCCCGTGTCGATCGTCGCGTCAGTACGGGAGAGCTGATACCAGCACCACCAGATCCCCGCCAGGATGCCGAACAGCATGGCGGGGGACCCGGCTCCGCCGAGCGGACCGAGGGTGCGGTTGGAGGGCACGACGAAGAGCAGAACGATGTAGATCGTCAGTACCGACACCCCGTCGAAACGCGGACGCCGCACGAGATCGCGCGCTCTCTCCCACCGGCGACGGTCTCCGAGTGGAGAACGGGGTTGCGACATCGTCAGTCGCGCTTGCGTGGAGCAGATTCCGGCCTGCGGCCTCGCGGGTAGGCGCCAGAGGCCGTCGCTCGCTTGGCCTTGAGCTGTTCATCGTGGACTAGTGCCCCGGCGGCCCGGTGCTCATCCGTCATCGTGTCCGTCTCGTCCGCCGAGGAGTCCGCGGCATCGGCCTTGTCTTCTTCGCGCTCGCGCTGGCGCCGCTTGCGGGATTGCAGCAGTCCGTCGATGAGACCTATGAGCAGGATCGTGAGCGCAAGCCCTGCTGCTCCGATACCGAGCACGGCCTGCGTGCGGTTCTTGGCGTCGAGGGTCGGTTTGCTGTCGACGGCGATCGTCATCAGGGTGATCTTTGAGCGCTGCGGCACAGAGAGGTCCGACTGTATCTGATTCAGCGTGTCAGGAATCGCCTTCAGCACGTCCGCGGTCATCGACGTCGCCCGTGCGCCGGACGGCGCGGTCGAGGTGACGATGATGATGGGGCCGCTCGTCGTCGTGTCGGGTGCGATGGTGAAGGTCGCTCCCTTGTTGGTCTTGAGTAACGGCTTGCTGTTGGCGTCCGAGTTGACGGCCCTGGTAAGGATGTCGACGGCCTGGTTGAGCCCGCCCAACTGCAGGAAGGGGTTCCATTCGGCGTCCGTCGTCAATCTCGGCGGCAGGAGAACGACACTCGCGGCCGAGTGGTAGCTGGCCGGAACGACCTGGTAGGCGACAACCGACAAGCCTGCGCTCAGGAGGATTCCGAAGAGGAGGAAGTACCATCGTCGCGCCAAGCTTCGAAGCAGGTCGCGCAGGTACATTGGTCGCCTTCCATCGGGTATGTGTTCGACCAAAGTTTAGCGGCAAGTTCACTGCAATCCCGGCGGTACGGGAGCTAGCCTCGGCGCCACGACGCGAGCAGATTCTTCGCCCTGTCGAGGCCGTCCTTACCGAGGATCGCAAGCGCCGCGCGCTTGGCGATGGACCGCGCGAGTTCCCGGGTGCCGCGCAGGGGCTGGGACAGCATCGCATCCCGGGCGATGTCGACCCGGCTCGGCACGGGGACGTCGTCGAGCAACCCGGGAAAGCGGTCCCGATAGGGAGTGGGCGTCGTCAGCGAACCGCGCACGCGATTGCTCACGTTCGTCCCGTGTACCACCTGCAGCCAACTCGGAGCTCCGCTGATCTCCAATACGGGCATCCGCTTGCGTAGCAGGTCGTGCCAGTCCACCCAGCACGTGCTGGGCTCGTCCCAGGGTTCCCGCACAGAACAGAAGGCGTTGAACCGGTCGACGCGCAGATACAGTCCCTGGGGGCTCTTGATGAGGCCCCGACTCAGGTAGAGCGCGGATCGGGGTGCCCGCGGCGCGGCCGCCTGCAACCGCTCGACAAAATCGATTGCGAGGCCATCGTCGTTGTCCAGGTTGGTCGTGATGAGTTCCGAACCACCGGCGCCAGTTACCTCGCGCAGATCGCCAACGAGTTCAGCGGAACTCACCGACGGCCGAAAGATCGGCAGAAAGATCCCGGCGGCCTGATGCTCGGAGATTCGTTCTTTCAGCCAGTCCGGACTTTCCGGGTCGAAGTAGACGACCCAACGGAAGTTCGTGTTGGTCTGGGCCGCGACGGAGGGCACGCAGTACTTCTCGAAGAGTTCCGTTCTCGTGCGCAACCAACCCTCCTGCGCCCGAATGTAACTCTCGACCCCGAGGGACGGAAGGTTATAGCGCGTGAGGATCACGTGGTCGATTTCGGCGCTCATTACGCTCCCCCTCCGCTCAATCGCCGCGCTCGAGTAGCGCTCTCCTCATTATGGCGGCGGCACGACTGGCGCGATGGGCTTACGGCATCGCAGTATTATTGGCCTCTGCACGTGAGCAACCGTTGAGGGGGTGGCGATGACCGCCGGCAACCTCATTCGTGTGCTGCTGCGTCGCTGGTACGTATTGCTTCTCGCTGCACTCCTGACCGCGGTCGTCGTGGGGTTGCTCGGTCGAGTGCCGGGCGTGTACTGGACTCAGGTCGATGTCGTCTTCCTTCCAACGAACAGCGCCAACGCGCTCGGAGTCACCAACGACAGCCTCGTGCAGTTCGCGGCGGTGATCGAGCGCGAGTTCACCGGGGGGCGCGACGATGACCCGATTTCAATGACCGGCGGCACCCTGTACGGGCAAGGCGTTCGCGTCGGTTGGCGAGTGAAACTGCCTAATGCCGGCGGACAATGGAACAACAACTTCAACCGGCCGGCCCTCTCGGTGGAGGTCGTCGACGCAACGCCGGCCCGTGTGAACGCCGTCGTCCAAAATCTGACAGAGCGAATCCAGTCGTTGGTGCGCCAGGCGCAGGACGACCAGGGGGTGCCCCGCATCCGGCAGGTCGAGACGCTCGAGTCGCCGTCGACGGCCGTCGTCAGCTATATCGACGGAAATCGCACGAGGGCCTCGCTCGCGGTGGCGCTCCTCGGTGCGGTTCTCGGCATCTCGGCGGCCGTCGCCTTCGACACACTACGGCCGCACGAACGCGCAGCGCGTCGTCCGAACATATTCACGCGGGGCTCGAAGCCCCACCGCGGTCGGAGCTAACTGCCCGAAGCGAACGGCCCGGAGTTATCGACTCAAAGTTATCGGCTCAGAGTTATCGGCTCAGAGGGTCACGCGGTACACGTGGTAGGTGTACTCGTTCGCGAAGCTGTCTGTGAACGTGCCGTTCGAGCCGACAGTCAAGGAGCGGTTCTCTCCGACGACCTCGACTGACTTTCCCGACACACCTGCTGGCAGGGTGAAGGTGCGGCTGCCCGGCTTCGATGCTCCGTCGACCATCGAGAAGATATACGCCGATCCGTTGTAGGTCTTGAGCATCGTGTTGAGCCCGCTACCGAAGCTGTACTTGTACGACTGCGTGTTGATCACCGGCGCCAGCTGGTGGACGAGAGTGTCGACATCCTTGGCAGCGGCGATCTGTGAGGCTCCGCAGAAATTCGCCGTCACCTGGGACTGGCGGAGGATGCTTCCACCCTGGCACGGGCCGGACAGGCTCTGGTTGAAGTAGACGATCCCGCGTGCCTCGTTGATCACCGAGTTCATCACCGCACCTTTGAGCTGACCGGGTGTGATGTAGACGGCGGGGGCGTCCGCGCCGGGACCACCGTTGAGATCTTCGACGAAGTTCCAGATGGGCTGGAGCTTGCCGTCCACTGCATCGCGTTGGCGCAGCATGTCCGTCGTCTTTCCGTAGGACGAGGCGGTCCGACAGTTCGCTTGGTTCACCGGATCGAGGTAACTGCCACCCTGATAGGGTGTCCAGTTGCAGAACGGGATGGTGTACCAGTACATATCGACGGAGACTGCATCGGTGTAGTTGTTGACATACGCCTCGGCGTCGGACTGGTTGCCATACTGGCTGATGACGATCTGGCTGAAATTCGCGTAGTTGAAGCGACCGTTACCGGCATAGGAGTCTTTGATCGACTGCAGGTGCGCCCGTCCCGCTGCAGGGGAGAAGCGCCCGTCGACCTCGTCGTCGAGCATGTTGCCGACCCAGTTGGTGCTGGCGTCGGTGAAGGAACTGTTGAGCTTGTCACCGATCCAATACACACCGTTGTTCTGGAACAGGCTGTACGGCGTGGTGTCCGACATTCCGATGTAAGTGTTGATGCCGACAGACTTGTCGTAGATCGCCTCGGAGTCGCTGGAGATGCCGTTGTACCAGACCACGATGGGGAAGAAGCTCGGGTCGTCCCAGCCCGCAGCATCCGTTGCACTGAACTTCTTCCAGTAGGCGGAGCCGCCTTCCCACGCGATACGCGGCAGGTTGAGCGTTCCTCCAGAGGAAGGGCCGCTGACCGGCGGCGGTGGGGACGTCGTCGGAGTCGGCGTGGGTGTGACGCTCGGCGTCGGCGTCACGCTGGGTGTGGTGGTCGGATTTACCGGGATCGTTTCTCCGGCCTTCGCCTTGAACACGACATCCACGAAGTAGTTGGTTGCGTGGTAGGTCTGGAGGGGGAAACCGTCGCGGCCGTAGCGATAGACCCCGCCGCCCGCTGGCACGGTCAATGCGCCCCTCGTCACAGACGACACGAAAGCGTACTCGTCGGCTGAGTATTTACCCTTTGGCGCAAGATACGACGCTACGTACGTGACGCCCTTGGAGATGTCGACTGGCTTGGCGAAGGTGGCCGTCTGCCAGCCGGTGCGTGTTTCATTGCGGAAGGTCACCGACGCGAGTGGTTTTCCCGAACTGGTCCAAAGGGTACCGGTGTGTGTTCCGAGGTTCTTCGGCCCCTTATAAAAGCGGATGCCGGAGATCGTGCCATTCACACTGCTGGAGAATCGGAGTCCCAGCACTACGGAGTTCGAGTCGGGATCGGTGATCGCGGCCGGAACGGCATCGGGGTAGAACACAGCGGACTGCGCCGCCGAAGCCGGCTCGGCGAGGCGAAAGACGCCGATCACCGTGGCTATTACCGCGAATACAGCGACCGAAGCGACGATGCCTCGAAGAGATATTTTGCGGGGGTTCTTGGAGGCGTCGTGCTTCATCGCCAAATGCTTCATGTCCAACTCCGTGCTTCGGGCCGTGGATGGGCAGTGCTCGCACAGATTATCACGGCGCTGGGCATTAGCCCAGATAGTACCGAGAGTCGATGGGTCGAGAACTACGGCGATCGCCGGGGCTCAGCGACTCGATTCATCCCGTTCCCACACGTTCCGGTCCGAGCTGATCCTCGCCGATCGGCGGCCGGCGATGGTGAGAGCAGCGTAGACGAACGCATCGACGAGGGCCAGAGGGCCTGTGATCGTTGCGAGCAGTTGGCGGGCCGTCGTCCCGGTCGATGACCCGGAACCGTGCAGGTTTCCGCGGCGCTGGCGGGTCAACACCGCGATCAACGCCCCGGTCGTCGACGGAGTGCGCACGCGTACCGGTTCGCAATCGATCACTCGTTTCTCCGCCGGTGCGAAGCTCTGGTCGACAAAGAGGTCGTCCGCGATCACCGAGGGAAACGTTCCGAACTTCGCGTGGCCTTTCTCGGAAACCGCGTAGGCGCCGGCGCCCCACAGCGAGGCGTGGGCGGAGGGGATTCGGCTGCGAGCCCGATAGTAGGCGCGTACGAGAGCGGATGCGCCGGAAGTCACATACCGAAACGCCGGGCGCGCGGCCAGGTGGTTCCCTGTGCTGAGCTCGGCGAACACCGCAGCCACGGCACCCGGATGGATCTCGATATCCGCATCGAGGTAGAGGCGGGGCCAGTAGCCCGCCACGTCGTCGCCCGCGTTGAGCGCCATGGTCTTCGATGACTCCGCGAGTTCGATCACCCGGACCCCGGGGAACTCGCGGGCGATCGATGCCGTGTTGTCGGTGCATCCATTGCACACCACGATCACCTCCGCCCCCCCTGTCTCGGCCATCGGGCCGATCGTTCGCAGTGTTCGGGCGATCACGCGCTCTTCGTTGTGCGCCGGGATGATGATCGACCCGCTGGGGTCGTTCTGCTTGGCGGATGCGACCGGCCATCGTGTGGCCTTCGGCAGGCGTCGCCACGACTTCTGGTCGAGCAGCACTCTCAGGGTCGCTCGATGCGCGCTCTCATAGGCACGGATCGCCTCGTGAAGAATCACAGAAGCGTGGAAGGCAGCGGCGTATCCCGGGGATCGATGCTTGCGCGCGTAGCGGACCTTATTCACCGCCATGAGCGAGGCCAGCTCGGCGGAGGATCCGGAACCGCCCCGAGCGTGGCGCACCACTGCGGTCGGTTCGTACCAGGCGGAGTATCCGGCGTCCCTCACTCGGCGGAAGAAGTCCGTCTCCTCCGAGTAGAGGAAAAACCGGCCATCCCATCGACCGACGGCATCGGCGACGCCGCGATTCACCAGCAGGGCCGCACCGGTCGCCCAGTCGATTGTGTGGGCGTGACGATAGCTCTCCTCGTCGACGTCGATTTCGCTAGACCAGGAGGGGCGACTGCTTCCGGGATTGCCCAACAGCGCATCGCCCAGTGTCCGCGTGACGGATGGCTCCCGACGGATCGAGTGGTACGACGTGCCGTCCTCGTCGAGAATTCTCGGCACGACCACGCCCGCTCCGGACGCGGTCATCCGATCGATCATCGCTCGAACAGCACCGGGCTCGATGACGAGATCGGGGTTGAGCACGAGCAGTGCATCGGCGTTCCCGACCGCTCGCATGGCGGCGTTGATGCCATCGGCGTAACCGACGTTGCCACCGGTCTCCACGGTGATGATGTCGTCGTGTTCTGCGAGGAGCGCTCGCGTGGAGTCAGTCGACCCGTTGTCGGCGGCGATGACCCGCAGGCGAAGGTCCGTGTTTTCGTGGCGGAGGCTCGAGATGAGGGCCTCGAGGTGATCCGAGTTGTTGAAAGTCACGATGACGACGGCGACGTCTGCGCGTTCGTCGCCGTGCGCGAAACCCTCGCCCGGCGCTGTGTCCGCAGTCATTTCGAGTTGAGGAGAATGGAGCGAGCCGCGATCGCCG
>OUNO011323102.1_pt1 | contig 25354 bp, 19 predicted proteins | sample 1779811 | NCBI WGS metagenome assembly OUNO01 (sample SAMEA3914804, study PRJEB12502) | metagenome | biome: forest; material: soil | place: Canada | collected 2010-06-25 | depth 0.3 m | reverse complement strand
GCGACCGGCGGCGCAGCAACGGCCGGCGAAGCTGGCGAGTCCATCGGTGGCGAAGCGAGCGCGGGCGAAGCTGGCAGCGCTCAAACGAGCGCCGGTAGTGCGGGTGACGCCTCCAGCGGGACCGACAACGCCGGCACAGCCGGGGAAACCAGCAGCACGCCTCCGGTCAAGCACGCCCCTGGCGACGACGGTTGCAGCTGCTCCACGGTCCCCGCGAGCCACAGCCAAAGCCCAGTGCTCGTCGGCTTCGGTCTGGTCCTGCTCGGACTCGCGCGGCGCCGTCGCCAAGGTGCCGCGAGCTGACTGCGGCGCCCGGCATCGAGAGAAAGGGGGGCGATCACGAGCCCCCCGCTGCACCTCTCACCGCACGCACAATGCCCGGTAGGCGTCGGTCGCGCTGTCGTACGTGGGGCGCCCTTCGTCGAAGCAAACGAGCCACGTGATGGGCGTGCCTGCAAGCGGCGTCGAGGTTTGGTAACAGGTGGCTAAGTTCCCGGCTTCGGGGATGCTCGTGAACACCGAGGTATCGACGGCCGGATACGAGCGGCTCTCATCCACGAGTGTGAGTAGCTCCTTCACGCTCGGCGTACGCCAGGTACCGCCCAGCCCGGCGCAGTGCGTTTGCGCCGCCGCAAAGGTGTAGGTCGCGCCGGATTCGGTTTGCTGCCACTCCAAGCCGGTCTTCGTGTCCTTCACGACGCCGGCCGTGATCGTGTAACGCCCCGGCGGAGTTTCGGCGTGGCTCAGCGACGCGAATAGGATTGCCAAGCCGCTCAGCAGCAACGCCGGGCGCCAGGACTTCGAAAGCAATGGGGAGCGCTTCATGTGCCGACCGTTCGCGGTGCGAATCCTCGTCATCGGACGCACCGTGCCGCGTAGCGAGTGTCCGAGCCATCCGTGAATGCGAAGCCGTTGTCGAATTGGACGTACCAAGCTCGCGAACCGCCGTAGAGCGCCTCCGGCGATGCCGTCCAAAAGATGGTATTCGGCGCGCCCGGGAACGCGGTCGTGTCGATCACGGGGCCCGGCTTGGCGATCGTGTAGTCGACGATCGAGATCAGCTCGATGCGCGACGGCAAACGCCAATCGGAGAAACCGCCCAGCACCAGCTGTACGCAGTGCGCTTGAGCGGCGTTCCATGTGAATGTGCTCGTCGAAGCGACGGCTTGCCACGTCAAGCCCGTCACCTTGTCGAGCACCTCACCCGCAGCCGACGCATCGTAGCTCGCGGGATGGGGAAGGCCCGAAGAGGTGGCGTTGGGCATCGGCCACAACGCCCATGGCTCGAAGGGTGGGGGCGGCTCGGTCTGGCCCGCGGCGCCGCCGTCGCTCGCACCGCCGTCGCTCGCACCGCCGTCGCTCGCACCTCCGTCGTTGCCCTCGGCTCGGCCGGCAGTGCTCTCCGCCGCGCCTGCAGCCGCGCTGCTGCCGCCGTGCGCGGCACCGCTCGAGTTGCTGCCGCCGTGTGCGGCGCCGCCGCGGGCTTCAGCTCCTCCTGCGCTGTCGCCAGCTCCGGCACCGCCCGGGTCAGTGCTCGAACCTCCACAACTCCAAACCCAAGTGCATGCCAAAGCGATGCACGCTAGTGATACACGACGACTCATTGCCTACGATTATTCACGCGTCATCGGCACCGTCAAACCAACGGACGCGTGAGTCGAAGGTGGGCGAGCGTGCGCTGCGCTCGCGGTTTACACGAGACGAAAGCACGGCGCGCGGCTTGTTTACGGCGCGAGAACGATCCACTCGTTGTCGTCGAATTTCTCGCAGGTCCAGCGGCTCGATAAGCTGACCGACACGACGGGCTCGGCCAGGCTCGCCGTGTCTGCAGCAGTGACGCAGGTCAAAATGCCGAAAGGGGCTTCGACTGCGCTCAGCGGCACGCGCATTGCTAAGATGGCGTCAGGGGTAACCATTGCCATGAAAATCATCGAAGTGTCGTTCGTGTTGGGGCTCATTTCTGCTTTCTTTGCGACGGGGTGTAGCGATTCGAATACAGGTACGAATAGCGGTGACGATCTTTCACACCTGACGCCTACCGAGATCTGCAAACAGAAGTGCGATCTCGAGGTCGCTGCGGGCTGTTCGAACACGCCGCCCGACTACGCGACCAGCTGCGCGCTGATCTGCGCCTCGAAATACCAAAAATATCCAAACTGCGCGGCGCAGTCGAACGCGTTGGATGCGTGCGCCATTCAGCGCGTGAGCTACGCGTGTGATGCGCAATCGGGCTCTCTTCTGATCACGCCCGAGGGAGCCTGCGCTTCGCCCGCGTTGGCTTGCGCTTCGTGCACTGGGGACATCCTCCAATGCCTGTGAGGCGATGGCTCAGTCGTAGTACGTGAATTTTAGCGCGCCGTTGCCGCCGCTGAATTGCACGTAATAGTCACAGCCTGGATTATCGCCTGACTTGAGCGTTGCGCTCGTGTAGTCCGACGTCAGCGAGCCGGTGCCGTTGCCTGCGCAGCCGAAGAATTTGAACGGCACCGGGTAGCTGGCGGTGCCGGGCTGTGGTTGCATTTGAATCATCACGACGGCCCACGTGGGGTTCACGCTCAGGCGCACGCAGTCGGTCGCTTTGCCGGTGTACGTATTGCCGGTGCCGATCGTCGCCAGGGCGTGCGCCGCGTCACAGGTTCCGCTGCCGGTCGCGCCGCCGCTACTCGCACCCGCGCTGCTCCCGCCGCCGCCGCCCGCGCTCGTGCTACCGGCGTTGCTCGCTCCGCCCGCGCTCTTGCCCGCGCCGCCGCTGTTGCTTGCGCCACCGCTGTTGGCGCCGCTCATGCTCGGGCTGCCGCCTGCACCGTTGCTTGCGCCACCTTTGCCTGCGCTGCCGGTCATCCCCGCAGCGCCACTGGTTGCTGCGCCGCCTTGCCCCGAGCCACTGCCGGCGCCGCCAAACGTGCTGCCCGCGCCCGCGCCACCGTTCAACGCGCCACCGGCCGCCCCGTTGCCTGCTCCAGCGCTCGCGCTCGTGCCGGCACTCGTATTCGCCCCAGCATTCGCGTCCACTCCGTCCGACTCGTCTCCGATGCCCGTGTTGCTCTGGGCCGTCGCGCACGCCCAAGCCGGCAGCACGAGGAGTGCCAATGAAGCTAGGCGCGAACCCGCACGCAGCGACGAGTAACGCATCCTGGCAATCCTGACAGAAATCGCAAAGGGTGCATATGAACGCTCTCACTCGCGAAGCGGCGCGAGCGTTGATCAGTGAGCGTGTGTGGTGCCGAGTAGCAATGAGTGCGTCGTGCGGCCGCGTGTGCCACCGTGTGTGTTCAAGCAAGGACTCTGCCGAATTTCTCGCATGTTGCGCAGGGTCGCATTCGCAGCCTGGCTGGATCTCCGTGGGTCAGGGCTCGGCCGACACCGGCCAGCCCTCTTGCCAGACCAGCTCCGAGATGCGGAGCGTTGGAATGCCATCGTTGAGCGCGTCGTACGAGTGGTACACGTTCAGCCACTGCTCACCGCGTTGAATCACCGCATTGTGACCCGGCCCGCGCCAGCGCGAATCTCCGGACACCACCGGGGTGCCGCCTGCTTGCAGCATCGGTAGACCGGTGCGGTCCAGGTACGGGCCGGTGATCGACGTCGAGCGGGTCACCACGACGCGATACGTGCTGTCGACCCCACGGCAGCAGAAGTCGAACGACGCGAACAAGTAGTAATACGGCGCATGGTACACGATGTACGGCGCTTCCACGGCGGTGCCGGGCCCGGTACCGAGGTCGATCAGCGAGCTGCCCGAGCGCGCGCCCGCGGCATCGAGCGGGACCATCTTCAGTCCGCTCCAGAAGCTGCCGAAGCTGAGCCAGCGCGCGCCGCCTGCGTCCACGCTCACGTTGGGGTCGATGGCGTTCCAATCGTCGACGCTGCCGCCGTCGTTCGAGCACAGGACTGGGCCGAGATCCGTCCAGGGCGTCGTGCTCGCCAGATCGGCCTTCGTCGCGTGACCGATGCACGAGTGATTCGAGCCGAACGACGAGGCGGCGTAGTACAGGTGATAGGTCCCGTTGAAGAACGAGATGTCCGGCGCCCAGAGCGAGTCGAGGTTGCCGAATTTCTCGACCACCCACGCTGGATTGCTCGGGAACACACTGCCCAAGAACGCCCAGCTGGACAGATCGGGTGAGCTTCGCTCGAGCAGTCCCGGGCCCGTCGAAAACAGGTGATAGCTCGTCCCGGCCTGAATCAACGAAGGATCGTGCACGTCGGTGATCGCGCCGGAGAGCGCGAGCTGATTGGGCAACACTGCGGGCGGCGGCAAATGCGCGAGCTGTGCTAGCTCGCCATCGTCGTAGGCTCGGCAGCTCATGCGAATATCGTCGAGTGAGCCGGCCAGGGTCGGATCGCCGAACGTGGAGCGGCCGAAATAGTTGCCGAGGGTCGCGCCCATGTCGGATGGATTCGAGGTCACGCCTGGCTGGCGTGTCACCGCGCGCCCGTTGATGTACAGCGTCGCCGTTTGATCGCGCAACACCACGCCGAGGTGCGTCCATTCTTGCAGAGGAGCCAGGTACGGATAGCCCACGTCGTGGATGCCGATCGGGGTAACCAGACCGAAGCGCAGCTCTTGTCCTTGCGGGCCAAAGCCCGCGGCGCTCAGGTACATGAAGCTCGAGAAGTCGGGCTTGCCGAAATCGAAGACGCGATTCCAGGCTGGGTTCTGGCGCAGCTTCAGCCAAGCGCTGAGCGTGAAATCCTGGCAGCTCTGCACGAGCCCAGTCGGCAGTTGCACGTGCCCACCGGCGCCGTCGAGGCTGAGCGCGCCGTTGACGACGCCCGGAAGCCAGCTCACGGCTCCCACCACTCGACCGTCGAGGTGCAGATCCGAGGAGTCCTGCGCGGTGGTTCCGCTCTTCTCGTCGAAGCGCCAGTTCGCATAGTCGCGGCCGGGCGCAGCCAGCGCCTGGACTTCGCTCTGACTCAGCACGCGGTCATACACGCGAAAGTCGTCGATCGTGCCGTCCAGCAATGGATCGGGAAAGCGGGAGCGCCCCAGCCAATTGCCGCTATTCGTGGCGATGTCGGCGGGCGTGATCGGAATCGTGAGCGCGTTCGCGGCCTCCACGCCGTCGACGTACACGCGGTAGTCACGGCCGTGCGTCGTGACCGCGATGTGCTTCCAAGCGCCCGCGGGCAGCGCGGGTGCGGTGGCCGTGCCTTCGTTGCCGAAGCCTGCGTATGCCGAGTAGCGGATCTGCCCATCGGCCGTGAACGGTGTCAGGTACGCGAAGCCTGCACTGCCACCAAAGTCGAACAAGCGGCTCCAGCCCGTCTGTGCATCGAGCTTGATCCAACTCGCGACCGTGAAGTCGCCGATGCCCTGCGTGAGGCCATCGGGCACTTCGAGGTAGCCGCTCTTGCCATCCAAGCTCAGGCCCGACCCCGAGCGCCCCACGCCGAGCGCCGCGGCGCCCTGCAGCACGCCGTGCCGATCATAACCAGAGACGTCGCGCACGCGGCCATCCGCCGTGAGCGATTCGAACGTGTAGTGAAGTTGCAGCGGGCCGCGCAGGCGCAGGTTGTCGAGCAAGTACGCCCCCGACCCGCTCGGCACGTTCAACACGATGCGCACCTCCATCGCATCGCAACCGGCCGAAAGCTGCGCGCGAGTACTCGCCGCGAGCGTGAACGTGAGCGGTAGGAACTGCGCCCGCGCCAGCCCGGTCAGCTCGATCTGACCGATGTAGCTGCCCCAAACGCCTCGCGTCGGGCAATCCAAGAACAGCTGCGCACTGCCGGCCCAATAGGCAGGTGCTGGCTCGGGTAAGTAGGCATCGAAGGCGATCGCTCGTACTTCGGCGGGAAACGCGAAGCGCTCACTGCGATACAGCGCATAGCCGTTCGGCGTCACGCTGAGCGACGAGTTGCCCTCGGTGTGTTGAGCGCTCAGCGCGAGCGTGCCTGGCCCATGCCAGAGCGCGGCGTCCTCGAAGCCGAGCACGGCGTCAGTCGCCACGAGTGGCTGCGTCGCGCGAAGCACGCTGTCGTTTTCCGACGCTGCGCCGCCGCAGCCGGATACCGCCAGGACCACCCACGCAATCCGCCACCCAGACGCTCGGAGGTCTCTCATGTCGAGCAGCATGCACGAGCGCGCGTTGCAAGGTGAGCCGGCTTCTTTGTTCCGGTGAGGCTGCGTCGCACTCGTCGCCACAAGCGGACCGAGACACAATTGGCCATCGTCGATTCGATCGTTGGTGTGACACCACTCAACGTGCGTGGCGGATTTCGTCCGCTACCGACTTGCAACGGCAAGCGACATTATTGGTTCGGTGGCTCGGTCTTGCGTGTCCGACGAACGATCAGCTGATAACCGGCGACGATCGCCAAACACACGAGCGTGCTCTCGAACAACCGCTCCGCGAAGAAGTCGATCACCATTTGCGACGAAGCCGCGAAGCGCTTGCCGAGCCAAATCGTCACTCCCACCCAGAGACAGTGGCCAAGCGTCAGTACGGGCAGGAAAACGATCAACCGTGTGCGCGCGGCGCCCGCCAAGATGCACAGTGTCAAGAACGGCAACACGAGCAGCAGCGCGGCTCCGACTCGCGCGAACACCCGCTCCAAAGTCCGCAGTGCTCTGCCCAGGCTGCGTGCCCGCGCTTCGATGAAGCTCACGGCCACGTCGCCGTAGGCCGCGCCGAGCCCGTACACGCCGACACTGTACAGCGCTCGCCGAAGCACGCTGACGCCGAATAGCTGCCAAGGATCGACGCTCCCCGCAACCAGCGCCACGTGACGTGAGTCCGGGGCGAGCGCCACCAAGAGCAGCGGCGCTTTGACGAGCAAGAACGGCGCCAAGGCCACGCCGACGACACTCGCGACCGTGAGCGCGCCGAGTGTTGCCCAACTCGCTCGGACGAGGCGCGCGGAGAGGCCGATCGGAGCCGTGCGAGTCGTGGTCATTGGCGGATCGACCAGTGGGGCTTCATTCTTGGACAATACTCATGCCATCGAATGCTTCCTTGGTCGACATCGGAGTCAACCTAACCAGCAAGCAATTCCACGGCGATCTGCCACAAGTGATCGCACGCGCCCTCGCCGCCGGCGTGCAGCATCGGCATCACTGGCTTCGTCTGTGACGAGCGTCGCGGCACGCAGCTACAGGATTTGATCGCGCGCATTCCGCCCGATCGCCTGATGGTCGAAACCGATGCTCCTTTCCTGCTGCCGCGCGATCTGAAGGGCGTCAGCGGGCGCCGCAACGAGCCTGCGTACCTGCCGCACGTCGCCGCGAGTGTGGCGCGCTACGCCGGTCGCAGTGACGCCGACGTGCGCCGCGATACGACCGCCAGTGCCTTCCGGCTCTTCGACCTGGCCTCGCGCTTTGCACCGACCAGTGAGCCCGCTGAGTAGTAGTGCGCTTTTTCCGTTTACGCGCGCCCGAGCACTGCCGCGTGTATCCTCGTTCATGACACTCGCGATTCGATCGCCTTTCTTCGAAGCGCTGCTCGGTCAATCAGCGCACGAGCGTAACGCGCGTTTACGTCGCGCGCGAGTGCGCTTTTTCGGCGACTAGAACCCACATTGCGAGGCGCGTCGGCGAACCGTTATTGCTGAAGGAATATCCGGAGGCATGGATGAAGTCTGCACTGCTCGCGTTCGTTCTCGGTTCTAGCCATCGCTGTGTGACGTATCTCGGGCTCGCGCTGCTCAGCCTCGCGCTGGGCGCTTGTGGCAGCTCGGGCGGTGGAGGTAGCGGCGCTGCTGCTGGCGATTCGGGCATGAGCTCTGGCGGCGCGCTGAGCAGCGCAGGCATGAGCGGAAGCAGCGCGGGGAGGGCGAGCGTCGGCGGCGGTGCCAGCGAGATGGCCGGCTCGCCGGATCAAGGTGGCGACGCGGGAGCCTCGAGTGGCGGTGAAACGAACGGCGATGCCGGCAAGGCGGGTGAGGCCAGTACCGGTGGTGCTACGGGTGGTACTGCGGGCAGTAGCGGTACTGCGGGCAGCGGCGGCTCGAACACGCCCCCGATCTACACCATCGGCGGCACGCTCACTGGCTTGCCGAACGGGCAAAGCGTGGTGCTCCAGAACAACGGCAGCGACGACGTGACGCTTGCCCAAAGCGGAAGCTTTGGTTTTGCGACGAAGCTCGTGGTCGGTGCAAGCTTCGAGGTGAGCGTGCTCACGCAGCCCGCGGGTGCCACGTGTTCGGTCTCGAATGGCGCGGGCACGGCGAGCAACTCGAGCTCGACTGCGGTCACGGTCACGTGCAGCGCGGTCACGCGCACGATCGGTGGTAAAGTCACGGGGCTAGCGAACGGCAAGACGCTCGTGCTCCACAACGGCACGGACGATGTCACGCTCACGCAAAATGGCGACTTCACGTTCCCAACCGCGATCGCCAGCGGCTCGGGTTACGCGGTCAGCGTGAAGACGCAGCCCATCGGTGAGCTGTGCACCGTCAGCAGCGGCAGCGGCACGGCCACCAACGCCAACGTGACCACGGTGGGCGTCGACTGCGTTGCCCAAACCTACGCCATTGGCGGCAACGTGACTGGCCTGGGCCAGAACAAGACGCTCGTGCTGCGCAACAATGGTGGGAACGATCTCAGCTTGACCCAGAACGGCGCTTTCTCGTTCACCGTGCCGATCGTGAGTGGCGGCAGCTATGCCGTCAGTGTTGCGACTCAACCGTCGGGTCAAACTTGCTCGGTTTCGAACGGCAACGGGAGCGTGCTGGCCGACAACGTGAGCAGCGTCAGCATTACCTGCAGTAGCAATACGTATGCGGTGGGTGGCACGTTGTCCGGGTTGCCTGCCGGCAAGAGCGTCACGCTGCAGAACAACGGTGACAGCCCGCTAGTCCTAGGCACGAACGGAGCATTCACCTTCGCGACCGCGGTTGCAGACGGCGCAGGCTACACGGTGGTCGTGAGCACCCAGCCGACGGGCATCACCTGTAGCGTCAACGGCGGCACAGGCACGGTGAGCGGCGCGAACGTAACGACGGTCAACGTCAATTGCAGCGCGAACGCCTACACCATCGGCGGGTCAGTGACTGGGCTCGCAGCCGGCAAGGCGCTGGTCCTGCGCAACAACGGCGGCAACGACCTGACCGTCAGCGCCAACGGCAGCTACACCTTCACCACCCCGATCACGAGTGGCTCGAGCTACGCGGTGACCCTGCAAACGGCGCCCAAGGGGCAGACCTGCAACGTGGTCAGCGCGGGTGGCACGGTGGCAGCAAGCAACGTGACGACGGTCAACGTGTTCTGTTCGAATCTACCGTACAGCGTCGGCGGCACCATCAGCGGGCTCACGGCTGGCCAGCTCGTGCTCAATCTCAACGGTGGCCTCAACTACGGGTTCAGCCAGAACGGCGCGTTCACCCTACCCAGCACCTTGGACGACGGCGCGAGCTACACGGTCGCTGTCGTGTCGCAGCCGACCGGGATGCTATGCACTTTGACCCATGGCACGGGGACAATCGACGCGGCCAACGTGACCAACGTCGCGCTGAGCTGCGCTCCGGGCTACCTCCTATCGGTCGCCGTGCAAACCTTGGCTTCGGGCCAAAAGGTCGTGCTGCAAAACAACGGCGGAGACAACCTGACCGTCAATGGTCCAATCAGCAACGGCGGCTCGACGTTCGCGACCCCGGTATTGGATGGAGGGACCTACAACGTCTCCATCGTTACGCAGCCAACGGGTCAAACCTGCAAGGTCACGATCGCCACGGGGACCATCATGGGTGGCAACACCAGCGGCCCAGTGGTGGTTTGCAGTCAGCTCACGATCAGCATCGCGGCTCCGAATCTGGCGAACGCGACGCGCGTCAGCGCCTACCTCTTTTCGGGCAGCGGTCTGCTCGCCGGGCGCCAGAACATCACACTCGATGCGACGGGGAGCGGGTCGTTCCTGCTCAGCACGGCCAGCTCGACGATCTCGTCGGTCACGGCCAACAACACCTTTTCCCCCGCTGCGCTGCTCGACGGCAGCTATTCGGTGCTGGTTTCGGTCGACAAGTCGAACAACGGCCTGCTTGCCGCGAATGCCGACGATTGGAACTACTTCAGCGCCGTCACCATCGCGGGACCAACGACGCTCAATCTCACGAACACGAGCTTCAAATCCTATTTGAACTTCGGTCTCACCTTCAGCGGCCAAGCCGCGCTCGCCAACATGAATTACTTCTGCGCGGCGCACTTGCCGGGCGGCGACGTCTTCGCCGACTTCGCCCAGCGCACGTTGTTCGGCATCGCGAATGGCACGGTGAACGGCACGGGTACCGGCTCGCTCGTGGGCGGGGTCCTGGCGCAGGGCAGCTTCGACTTCACGTGCTTGGCGGACAACCCGAACCCGAGCTCGGGCTCGGTCGAGCTGCAGCCCTACAGTGTGACGACGGGCAAGGGCGTCGACAGCGGGTTCGACTACGTCGCCAATCAGAGCCAAGTGGCGGTGCAAGCTGCCGGTACCGCAGCGGTCTCCGGCTTCACGCTCGCCAATCTCGATACTGGAACGACGGTGTGTTCCGGCTCGTTCACCAGCGGTGGCAGCGGCACGCCGGGCACCGGCGCGTTCAACGGCAACAATAACTCATCGCTCATGGCGGGCACGAACCCCGCGGGCTGCGTCGCAGGAACCGCAACGGGCGTGCACAAGACCGCCAGCGTGGGAACGGTCAGCGGTAGTGGCGCCGCTCACTACACCTACGGCAGCGCCTACCTGACGAACCGAACCGGCGCGAGCTTCACGATGATCATTCCGCTCACCAACACGAGCGGCAGCGCCAAGGCCGGCGTGGGTGTTGCGTTCAATGGCGTTACCTTTCTCGACTCGACATCGACCTCGATTGGCGTCTCGTTCGCAGCCAAGATCGCGGGAAGTAGCTGCGTCTCGGGCTCGTCCACCATGTCTACCTGTCTCGGTGCGGGAGAGACGGGCTACTTGCTCGTCAGCGGCAACGGCTACCCGATGGTGAGCAGCGTGACCTTCACCATCTCCGACAATTCGACGGTCGCGGGCATGAACGCGAAGGTCATTCCGCAAACCTTCACCCGCTATTCGGACGGCGAGCTACGCCTTCGTGTGACGAACAGCGGGCTCGGCAATGCCGACTTGAGCACGCTCTCGACCTCGAACTCCAGTTTCGTCGTGACGTTCGACCAAAACGGCAATCCGACCGATTGGGCGACGTTGAATTCGGGCTTCGCCGACCACGTGTTCGCGGGCAATCATATCGCCGGCACGAGCGCGCCCAAGAGCTCACTGGTCTTTTTTCGCGCGGCCAGCAGCACGCCGCTCGACGAGTCGAGCCCGAAGATCAAAGTCTTCCTCAGCTTCGGCGACACGACGACCGCGCCGAATTAACGGGCTTTCCGCAGCCAGGGGGGCGGCTGGGTTCGTGGCTGGTGCGCGCTCGAAGGAGTGCTCGCGCGCCAGGCGCTGCCCCACACGGCAGGGCTCACGCCCAGCCATTCGCGGAAAAAGCGGGTGAGGTGAGGCGCGTCAGCGAAGCCCGTCTGCTTCGCGACCGCGGCCACGGACAAGCCGGTTTCGAGCAGGCGCCGCGCTCGCTGAAGACGGAGTAGCATTCGGTAACGATGCGGGGGCACGCCGAACGATTTCTGAAAACAGCGCGCGAAGTGGCACTTCGACATGTGCACTTGCGCGGCCATTTGCTCGAGCGACAGGGACTCGTGTAAATCTGCGCTCGCGTGCAGTGCCGCGCGACGCGCTGCGGGGTGATAAGGGGTCCATCGGGTGTCACGGTCTTGTCCTGCCGCGAAAATCAGCGCTGCGGTGATGGAGTCGTAGGCCAAGCGGACGGAATCGGCGTCTGCGCCCGACTCGAGCAGCTCTCGCAGGTCCGAAAGCTTCGCCGCGATCGGCGCCGACGAGAGCAAACCGAGCGACCATTGAACCGGCCCAGGCACCCCCGCCTCGCTCGCCGCGCGTTCGAGCGCGCTCTGCTCCCAAAAGATGGTGAACAGCGAACACTGCTCGTCGGTCAGCGTGGTCTTTTGCAACTCGCCCGCGTTGGTCAAAAGTATATCGCCCGAGCGGAAAGCGCTCTCTTCGCCGCGCGCCCAAGCCCGGCCGCACACTCGATCGTTCGAGCCGATGACGAGCGAAGCACTCCACAAGTCCATCAATTGCAGACGCGGCCTCGGGGTCGGTGGTAACAACCAGACTTCGACGCCGAGAATATTACTCATGCGATAAACGCTGACTGTTCCTGGGCCGCGATGCGCGCGGAGCTCGAAACAGGTGACGAAGCCTTGCTCCTGTTCGCTATTCAGCCTTACCCTCTCCGAATCGTGGGAGCTGCAGACCAAGCGAATCGGCGCGCCCCTCGAATCTCGGTCAAACCGAACGTTCGAATCCTCCTGGCCGACATGGACGGCGGCCTGGCCCAGCGAACGTTGCGAGACGACGGGGGCTTCGAGATCCGAGCCGCACAGTCGTTGGCCCGCGTCTGGGAGGAGCTGCCGCGTGTGCGTCCGGAGGCCATCGTCGTCGCCATCGACGATCCCGGGGTCATCGATGTTGCCGATGTACGCAATTTGCTTGGTTCGTATCGGGCGCCCCTGCTCGTCATCTCCGCTCCCGTCGACGAGCAACGCTTGACGGCGATGATCAAGGCCGGGGCCGGCGGCTATTTGCTGACCGAGGACTTGGCGCGGCTTCCCGACGCGGTTCGCGAGCTGCTCCGCGGTGGTGTGCCCATGTCCGCGCCCGTCTCGCAGTTGGTCTTGGGCCGTGCCCGGCGCAGCTCCGCGAAAATGGCCGCCGTTCGTGAGGGCGGTCCCTCCGCGGAGGACCTGATTACAAAGCGCCAGCGCGAAATCCTCGGCCTGCTGGCGCGCGGCCACAGCTACGAGGACATCGGCACCGCCCTCGAGCTCAGCATCAACACCGTCCGCTCGCACGTGCGCACCATCTACGAGCGCCTCGGGGCCAGCACCAAGGTCGAGGCGGTGATCGCCGCGATCGATCTGCGTTTGATCGATCGCGATGGTTCCTGAACGCCGCCGCTTCTCCTCCCGATTTGCCATGGCTCCCGAGCACAGAGTCGCTCACCAAGGCTCGGTCTCGCCATAGCATGGCCATGCGGCTCGCCCGCGTCCCGTGACACATGCTCGACATCAAAACCGGCGCGCGCTGGCAAGCTGCGCGCCGGACCGACCACGACTCAGGGCTTCACGGGCAGGCGCCCAACGAGCCCATCGAAGAGCAGGAAGTAGACGTACTTCGAGTCGACGCCGGTCATTTGTAGACCCTTGTGCTGCGCGCCATCGTTCACGAAGCCAACACCCAAGTTGTCCGAGCTCGAGCCGTCCTTCGCGACGCGGTACACCATGTTGCCGTCGGGATTGTTGGCTTCCATCAAGTAGACGTACTTGTCATCCAGGACGATGTTGGCGCGCACACCGTCGATGTCCGACATCAGCACCTCGGGCTTGGCGCCCGCTACGTAGGGCAGCTTGGTGCGACGCAGCTCGCCGATCGCTCCGTGCGCGTCGGTCCAATACAAATACGAGCCGTCGCTGGCGATGGACGCACTCTCGTTGCCGAGATCCGCGTCGATCTCGGTCGGCTGGCCATTCACGGCCAAGCCCGCGGTCGGCGCAGTGACGAGGTGTTTGACGTCCGCGGCGAGGTCATTCTCCATCCAGAACAAGTTGTCGCCCACGACGGTCAGGAAATAGATGTCATTGTCGCGCTCACCGATGTTCGGTACCAACGTCGGCACGGCGGTCGGCCCGAGCCCCGTGATCGGGATCGTATAGATCGTGTCTTTGCCGGCCGTCACATTGTGGCTGGAGATGAACAGCGCCGTACTGCCGATGGCGATGTCGTTGCAGTCGCTCGTCGTGACGGGCGACTTGAAGATGATGGTCGGTGCCGCCGCGTTGGCGTTGAGCGCCACGCGCGTGCCGCCCGCCGAGGTGCATTGGTAGAAATACGTGCTGTCGTAATTCACGGCCTGCACGAAGTACCCCTGCGAGATATCGTCTGGGATGTCTTGCACGATGCTGCCGGCGGTCGGGATGGCCGTGCTCGTTGGCGCGCGCAGCAGGCGGAAGCGCAGATCCGGATCGAGCGTCGCGTCTTCGACCTTTTCCCAGGTGTATAGGTTGTCGGCGCTGAAGAACGTGCGTTGGTTGAAGCCGGAAACCGTCTGCTCGGCGACCGTCGGCTTGGGGACGATGACCGCTTCTGCGTAGCAGAGGCCACCGACGCACTCGGCCGTGCCACAGCTGTGACCGCAGCTGCCGCAGTTGTCGGTGTCGGTTTGCAGGTCGGCGTCACAGGTGCCGTCGCCAGCGCTGCCGGCCATGCCGCCCGTTCGGTCACCGGCCGAGCCGCCTTCACCGGTGTCACCGGCAGCAGTGCCGTCGTCGCCGGCATCGCCAGCGTTCGTGCCGCCGCTCTTGCCGGATGATCCGCCTTTGCCGCCTGCACCCGCCTTCGAGCCGCCCGCTCCGGCGTCGGACATCGAGCCTGCGCTTCCGCCGCCATCGCTCTTGTCGCTACAGGCACCCGTCCCGAGCGCGACCAACAAACCTAGGACCCCAATGGACGTGACTGCATGAGTTTTTGACAAAGTCATAGCCCTCCTGGCTAGCACAGAGCGCATGCCTTTCCGCTATGGCGAAATGGCGTGTACAGGCCTGAATTTGCGAAGCCGCACAGAATTCCCTGCCATCGAATGAGGTCCATAGAATGTTTACTCATGGCCGAAGCGGCCTTGCGGGGCGCACGACGCGGGCATGGCCGTGCCTCTCAGTCGTTACCCACACGTCGCTCGGCGGCGAGTGGCGCTCGTTTAGAGTCAGCGACGCTTGGACGAGCCTGCTCTCCTTGGGGAACGGCGTCGTGCTCGACGAGGCCAACTACGTGATCGTCGGATCGAGTGGCGGCGTCACGGTGGGCGGCAGCAGCGCCGGTTCCGCCGGCATTCGCGGCGCTGCTCGCGGCCGCGCTTCTGGCACTCGGTGCGCACCAAGTGCGTCAGCGGTTCGAATCGACTGAGCGCGCGCAGAAGACGCGTTAGACGTTCCCGTGCTCACAGAGTGTGGCAAGCAAGCGCCGGCGTCGACGTCCGCTGTACATTTCTACTCACTCGGTGTTCAAAGCGCGTCGTGCCCCACGAAGCCGACGTTGACGGGCTGGTTCGATGTTCGTATGACGGCTGAGGAGGAGTGCCGTCATGACGAAGTTGTTCGTGCGCGCGTTGCTAGGTTCCGGCCTGCTCGCCGGTGTGCTGATCACCGCGGCTTCCTGCGGTAGTAACCACGACGGTGACGGCACGCCGGGCGCCGGTGGTGATTCGGCGACGGGCGCCAACGCGGGCTTCAGCGGCACCGATCTGAACATCGGAGGCTCGACGGCGCCTGCTGGCGAAAGCGGCAGTGGCGGCAGCAGCGAGCCCGCGTGTTCACTCTATCACGCGCTGTGTGACGGCAGCTGCATTCCCACCAGCGTCGACCCCCACAATTGTGGCGACTGCGGCGTGCAGTGTGCGACGGGCGAAACCTGCTCGGCTGGCGTGTGCTCGGGCGAATGCTTGCCGGGGCTGACCGCGTGCCAGCAATCGTGCGTCGATCTCGAGAACGACAGCGCGCACTGCGGTGATTGCGATACGGCCTGTGAGGCAGGGCAGGGCTGTGCCAAGGGCCGCTGCATCGACGTGGTGCCGGTCGGTCCCGACCCCAAGCAATGCGTGGGCGGGGGCCCACCCATTCGAATCGGCACGGGACCGCTCGATTGCCTGGGCACTCTGGCTCAGACCACGTTTCGCTGGTCCTTGTGCTCGTGCACCGACTTGAACGTCAGCGCAGCGCTCAGCACCGACGCGTACGACAGCAGCACCGGGCCGTACAAGCCCGGCGAGCTCGGTGGCGGTGTGGCCGTCGATCGCAACGTGAGCAATTGGTCCGAAGCCGTGAGCGTCGGTGGCACGCTGTGGATCGCGGGCAGCGACTCCTATTCGAGCTCGGGTCCTGCAAGCTCGGTGAAGGGCGATCTGCACTTGGCCGGAAGCTGGAAGGCGAGCACGCCGTTTACCGTCGACGGTGCCGCGTATCTCGGCGGCTCGCTGTCGGGCGTGACCGTCAAAGGCAAGACGACCAACGGCGCCTCGGTGGTGCCGGCCTGCGATTGCACGGCGGACAAGCTGATACCCATCGCGGCGATCGTGCAGGCGCACCAAACCGACAACGACAACGCGCTGATCGGCTTGGACGAAGCGGTATTCGAGAAGCCGGGCGCGCCCCTGCGGCTCGACCTGCCCTGTGGCAACTTCTACCTGACGGCGATCGACGCGAGCCTGGCGTTGACGATCCACGTGCACGGTCGCACCGCGCTCTACGTCGCGGGGGACGTCTCGGCTAGCTCGTCTCTGGCGTTCACGCTCGAGCCCGATGCCGAGCTCGACCTATTCGTGGCCGGCACGCTCAAAGCCTCGGACACGTTCGTGTTCGGCTCACCGAATTACCCGGCGTTGAGCCGGGCATACATCGGCGGTACCGCCAAGATCGCGCTGTCTAGTGACGTGCGCTTGGGCGGAGAGCTGTACGCCGCGAATTCGGAGCAGCTGGTGTGGTCGGCGAAGAACGCGATTTACGGCTCGATCTTCGCTGGCAATTTCCGCTCCAGCGACGTGACCAACATTCACTACGACCGCGCCGTGCTGCGCACCGGTGACAAGTGCCCGCCTGACCCGCACGAATGCGGCTCCTGTACCGATTGCCACAATCAGGCCTGCAAGAACGGCGTGTGCGGCGAGTGCGGCGCCGACAGCGACTGCTGCTCGCCCCTGGTTTGCATTGACGGCTCGTGCCAGCCTCAGGTCGTCGTCGTCAAGTGAGCCCGCTCAATAAATTCTAGTAATATCGGACGCTTACTCACGCGCCCGGGAATCGTTCGAAAATCTTCACTCGGCATGTCGAGCTCGGAGCTGCGGCTACGACCTTCACCTGAACGCCGCGTTGCGGCTTCGAAGCACTGCCCATTCAACGCAGGAGATTCCGATGCCTGAAATCACGACCTTCCTCACCTACAATGACCAAGCCGAACCCGCCGCGCGCCTGTACACCTCGCTCTTCGAGGGGGGCCGCATCACCAGCACGATGCCCGGCCCGAACGGCTCGGTCTTCGGCGTCAACTTCGAGCTCATGGGTAAACCGTTCATTGCGCTCAACGGGGGGCCAACGTTCAAATTCTCGGAAGGCATCTCGCTGTTCGTCTCCTGCGATACGCAAGCGGAGATCGATCGCTACTGGGCGAAGCTCACCGAAGACGGCGGCAAAGAGAGCCAATGCGGCTGGCTCGTCGACAAGTTCGGCGTGTCTTGGCAAATCATACCGAAGAAGCTGGGCTCCTTCCTGGGCGCCTCCGATCGTGAAAAGGCGTCGCGCGCCATGCAAGCGATGTTGAAAATGAAGAAGCTCGACATTGCCGAGCTGGAACGCGCCTTCAACGGCTCTTAACGCGGAACCTGAAACGGCCGAGGCAGCGCGCTTTCGTGGACGGCACTCTGTTCGACGCGGTAGCCGGCAAAACCGCTGAAAACCAGGTACTCCCCGCGCTGCAGTCGGGCCTTCACGAGCCTGCCGCGCGCGTCACGCAAACCCAAGGGCGAGCCCGAGCCCTCGGCCGCGAGCCGGGTCACGATCGCGACGCGCTCGCCGCTATCGAGCACGCTCGCGCCGAGGATGCGCGGGTCTTCGTCCAAGAACAGCTGCGAGCCTGCCTCGATGCGACCGTGTGAGTTGTCGGCGAGCACCAGCTCGAAGCCAGCTCCATCGCGCAGGACTGCGGGACAATCCCCACTCGGAGTGTGACCCAGCACGACGCGCTCGATGCCTGCACCGCGCAAGCTAGCGACCACCTCGGGAGTGGGTAGCATCGGATTCTGCAGCGCGTCGGTGGGGCGTCCGTACACGACGCTCGCCTGATTCAGGCGCGTGCCGGGCACGGGCGCCTGGTAAGCGACGAGCGCGGCGTAACCGTCGTGCTCGCGAGCGCGGAACGCCGCGCATTGCTCCTCATAGAAAGCGTTCAGCGCCCGGGCCCATTCGTCGACCGCGTCGAAACGATGCGCCGCTTGGGGCACGAAACCCAGAGATTCGTCGGTCACGCCACCGTGCACGAAGAGCGTGCCCTCGTCGCGATGAACGAGCTGACAGGCGCACAGGTATTCGGTGAGCTCGCCCGTCGGAGCCAAGTCATCGACGAAGCTTTGCACGACGGCTTCGTCGTCGTGCGCCGATCCCTCGTGTTCGAGCTCGGCCGCGCGGTGCTCGAACGCCTTCCCTGCGCCCATCGTGTTCTGGAAGATCCAGCGCAGCAACGCGCTACGGCTGCCACTGCGGACTGGCTCGGGGGTGCTCGCTGGAGGCAAGCCGGAGAGCTCGCCCACGAGGCGCATCTTGTTGATGTCGCGGTTGCCAGCGAGCAGTACCACTTGCTCGGGTTGCCGGCGCTTGGCCTCGAGCAACGTACGCACGATGCGCCGCGCCTCGGGGCCGCGGTCGATGGCGTCGCCGCCGAACACGAAGCGTGCGCCCGGAGCTACGACCAGCCTGCCCGCGGCGTCCACAGCGACGAACGGGTTTTGTGTGGCAAAGCTCGCGAGCTTCGACCACAGCCCTTCGATGTCCGTCAGGTAGGCGACTCTCAAGGCTTGATAGTGAAACGTGCCTCCCCCGAGCGCAATGGTTTGGAGAGCGGCCGCAGCTAGCGCAGCGTTGCGCGCGGCCGCCCGAGCACCTCGCACACCCGCGTGACGAGGCGCGCGGGGGTGAAGGGCTTGGCCAAGAATTCGAGCTCGTTCTCCGAGATGCCGCGCCTCAACACCGCGTCGTCCGTGTAGCCCGACATGTAGAGCACGCGAATCTCGGAGTGCAACTCAGCCACGCGCGCGGAGACGTCGGCGCCGCTGCCGTCCGGGAGAACGAGGTCGGTCACGAGCAGATCGACCCGCCCCGCGACCGAACGGATCACTTCCACCGCTTGTGCGACGCTGCTCGCTTCGAGCGCTCGAAAGCCGGCCCGCTCCAGCGCGTGCACGGCCACCTCCCGAACCCTGGCCTCGTCCTCGACGACCAGCACGCATTGACCGCGGCCGATGCGCGCCGCCGCCTCGCCGACCATGGCGCCGGCCGCCTCGCTACCGGCCTCGCTGCGCGGCAGGTAAATCTCGAAGCTGGTGCCCTGACCCACCTCGGTCTCGAAGAAGATCGCCCCGCGCGCTTGAAGCACGATGCCGTAACAGGTGGCGAGTCCGAGCCCCGTGCCCTTGGCACCCTTGGTGCTGAAGAACGGTTCGAACACGCGGCGTCGCGTCTCGAGATCCATGCCCGTGCCTTCGTCCGTGATCTCCATCACCACGTATTCGCCGGGCGGCAGGGAAAACAGCGCCGATGCCTTGCCACTCGGGAGCGAGGCGCGACTCGTACGGATCGTCAGCGGGCCGCCTTCCGGCATGGCGTCGCGCGCGTTGACGACGAAGTTCAGGATGACTTGATCGAGCTGACCCGGATCGATCGACACGCGCCAGTCGCCGGCTGAGAGCTCCGTGGCGAGGTGGATGTCCTCGCGTAGCAGGCGTGACAACATCTTCTGCGCGGCGCGCACGCGTTCGTCGAGCTCGAGCACCTTCGGCTCGACCAGCTGTCGTCTCGCGAAGGCCAAGAGCTGCCGCGTCAAATCGGCAGCGCGATCGGACGCTTCCAAGATACCGCCCAGGTATTCTTGCACTTCGTGACTCTTCGGCAGCATCTCCTGGGACAGCTGGGTACAGCCGAGAATCACGGTCAGCAGGTTGTTGAAGTCGTGCGCCACGCCACCCGACAAGCGCGACACGGCCTCCATCTTTTGGGCTTCGATCAAGTGCGCTTCCGCGGCCTGCCGCCGAGCCATCTCGGCTTCCAGCGCTTGGTTCACGCCCGTCAGCGCCGCGCTCGCGAGCTCCAGCTCGCGTTGCCGGACGAGCGCGAGCTCGAAGCCCTCACGTAGCGATAGACCCACGCGATCGAGCACGATGGCGACGACCGTGAAGCTGATGATGGCCGTGCCCACCGCGCCGAACGGTAGCGTCGGCGGAACGTGTGGTCCGCTACTCCACAAGTGTCCCGCGTCGCGCAGTCCGCCGATCGTGAAGCCGAGCGCGTAGGCCGCCATGCTCGTCCAGAGCGCGCGGCGACCGACGAGCAAGGCGGCGAGTGCGAGCGGCATGGTGAGCTCGGTCAAGTTGCGCGCGTTGGCCGCAAAACCGCTCAAAGCCACGCCGACCGCGCTGATCGCGACCGCACCGGTCACGAATAGCGAAACCCCAGCCTTGAAGCGACCGCCACGGATCAACACGAAGGCAGCCAGCAAGATGGCCGCACCCAAGATACGCATGCACGCCACGGCGAGGTCGTGCTGCAATTCGTGCTCGCGCCAGCGCACGAGCTCGCCGACCACGAGCGCCGCGGAGCCCAAAGCGCACAACACCAGGATGGAAGGCGCATGACGGCGCGCGACCGGGTCCGGCGCGGGGACGCCCATGAACCACGAGCGTGCACGCACTGGCCAAGCCACCGAGGTCGAGGTCGCGTCGTTCACCAAACGCAGAGCATATCCGAAAACGCCGTTGTCGAACCGGCTTCGCGTCGTCACGTGGCTGACTGCAATGCGCTATTAGTCCTGTAAATCAGCATCTTTGCGGCCGAATGCCAGCCGGGAAATGACGTGCAAGCAAGATCCTCGAACAGCCCAAACGAGGGGCGCGTGGCCGAGATCGCGAATGACGGAAAGCGCGCAACGCGTTCGGTGCGTTTCTCGAGCTCGACGTCGTCGGTCCTCGGACGTCATCCACGATGGCGCCGGGTTCAAAGCGCGGCTCAGTCTGCGCCCGCGTCACTGGCCGGGTGTGGATCGCAATAGTCACCGTTCTCACAGCTGTAGCAGTCGGCGGGTAGCGGCTCGTCTTTACTGCACAGGTGACGGCAGCCCGAGTAGTTGCCGTTGGGCAGCTGGTTGCCGTAGCGAATGCATTCGTAACCAACGGCGCACTCGTTGCCGCCTGCGCAAGGAAAATCGTCGGTTCCGGTTCCGTACGGGAGACAACCGGAACCGCCACGACATTGCGTCCCCGCCGGGCAGCCTTCGGTCGTGCCAGCCGTGCACTTCGGCATGCCGTTCTCGGCTTCGCAGTAGCAGTAACCAAAACAATGCGCCTTGGGCCAGCCATAGTGTTGGCAGACCGGCAGGCAGTCGGCATTCTCGATGCAGCTCGTCTCGGCGACACCGATGAATGCTCCACCGGCGCCAGCTGCGTCACTCGCGCCGCTCGTCCCGCTCGTCCCGCCAGAGCCAGCTGCCGCGCCGCCGCTCGCGAGCTCGCCTGCGGCGCCCGCAGAGGGAGAGGGCGTCGAGCTGGGTCCGCCCGCTGCCGCGTTGCGACTCCCGCCGCTTCCCGCACTGCCCGCTTTCGCTGAGTCGCCCGGGTCTTCGCCGTCGGTCGAGCAGCTCTGCGTGACCAATCCGACCACGCACAGAGAAAGCAGCAACGGCCCCAGCTTCTGTCGCATCCGAGCAACGCTAAGCCATTGTGACTAGCCCGAGCAATCTGCTCTGTGTCCCTACACTTGCCTCGCCCGATCGTTTACGGACTTGGACCGCCGAACGTAAACGGGTGCCCTGAACGACTCTGCCGTACTCAGCTTGCCGCGCGACGACCGCTCGGCGCCCGTTCGACGCCCACCAGGGTCTTCAGCAGCTGCGCGTCACTGGCGCCTCGACGGCGTTGGTAGGACAACTCGAACAGCGCTTCCGCATGCGCGCGATCTGCGTCGCTCTCGATCCGGAAAACGACGAAGCTCCCGTTCCAGCGAAACGGCTTGGCCAGGCCAGCGGCGATCAGCGCCGCGCGTAGTGGCTTCGAGACCGCGATGTGCGCTTCGCCATCCAAGTGGATGTGTCCGAGCTCTTCTTCGCCCAAGTAGAAGTCGGCGCCATCGACCTCTCGTTCGTCACCGAGCAGCCAATGGGTGCGCGCGTGCACGGCCGGCCAGCTCGCAACGACCGAAGCCACGGCTTGGGCATGGCGCGGCAACGCGGGCGGGGGGGCAAAGCGTCCTTTCTCGGCGAGCTTCATACCAGCGCTATAGCGCGCGCAGGAAGCTCACGCTCGGACACAAGACGGTCACAGTCGTGGAACGTTTCTTGCTCGGTTCTTGCTCGGTACGTGACTCTTTGTGCGGAAGGGCCGCACGCGGTCGTGCCAAAGTAGCCGGCGATGGCTGCTCCCGAAAAGAACCACGAAGAATCGGACGCTCGCGCCCCCAAGGGGTTATTGGAGAGGATCCTGAGCATCTTCGCAGAGACCCATGCGGGCGAGGGCGTCAGCGCGCTGCTGCTCACGCTGAGCGTGTTCTTCCTGCTCGTGTCCTACTACCTGATCAAGACCGCGCGCGAGCCGCTGATCTTGGAGAGCGGCGCCGAGATCAAGAGCTATGCGTCCGTCGGGCAGACACTGCTGCTGCTGCCCATCACGTACCTCTATGGCCTGCTCTCGCATCGAGTCGGGCGAATCAAGCTGATCACGATCGTGACGCTGACCTTTGCTTCGAATCTGCTGTTGTTCTTCCTGCTCAATCTCGCGCACGTACCAATCGGGCTTGCCTTCTACTTGTGGGCTGGCGTCTTCAACATGATGAGCGTGGCTCAGTTCTGGAGCTTCGCGGCCGACGTCTATACCGAGGAGCAGGGCAAGCGGCTGTTCGTGATCCTGGGCATCGGCAGCACGGTGGGTGCCGTCGCGGGCTCGGGCATCGCTGCGGTCTTGATTCGACCAGTGGGTGTTTACGGCATGATGATCGCGGCTGCGATTTTCCTGATGGCCTCACTCGGGCTGACCATCCTCGTCAACCAACGGGAAGGCGCGGTCTCCAAGGACGGAGCCAAGAAGCAGGAGAAATCCGAGGCCGAGCAGCCCTTGGGCGCCGAAGGCGGCTTTGCGCTGATCTTCGCCGACCGCTACTTGCTGCTGATCGCCGTGCTCGCGTTCGTCCTGAATTGCGTCAAGACGAACGGCGAATACATCCTGGATCGCACGCTGCTCGAGCACGTGAAGCAGATCTTGCCCGCGGGCGCCAACGCGCACGCCTTCAGCCAAACGTACATTGGCGAGTTCAAGGCGCAGTACTTTCTGTACGTCAACGTGGCCACGGTGGTGCTGCAGCTCTTCGTCGTGTCGCGCATCATCAAATACCTCGGCGTGCGCGTGGCACTCTTCGTGAGCCCGGTGCTGCTCTTCATCGGTTACTCGGGCAGCGTGGCGTTCACCGTCTTCGGTCTCATTTATGCGGTGAAGATCGCCGAGAACACGCTCGACTACTCGCTCGGTAACACCTCGCGGCAAGCATTGTGGCTGCTCTCGTCACGCGACGAAAAGTACAAAGCCAAGAGCGTCATCGACGCGACCATCGTGCGCGCGGGAGACGCGCTGGCGTCGGGGCTCACCTTCGTGGGCGTCACGCTGCACTTTGCCACCGTGCACTTCATCATCGCCAATCTGGTGCTCATCGTCGCTTGGAGCATCGCGATGGTGCTCTTGGCCCGCGTGCATAAACAGCGCGAAGCAGAGCGAGGCAAGGCACCGCACACGGGTGAGGAAAAGCACAGCGGCGCCGCGGCCGCGGCAGTGTAAACCGACACACTCGCCGCGCCACGCTCGACGTCGTGGGGCGATCATGCTGTTCTGGCCCTGAATCAGGATGAATCCAAGACTCGGGGCGCTCGCCCACCTAGCCCCTGTAGTGTTCGCTCTGCTCCTGCCGGCGTGCCATCGAGCAGCTCCCGTTCATCACGACACGCTGGCTGCGACCGCGGTCGCCTCAGCCCCCAGCGCTGCAACGGCCGTCGCAGCGCCCAGCGCCAGCGCCAGCGCCAGCGCCAGCGCTCCTCCGCCTCCTTCGCCCGTCGCTTCGTCCCGCCCGCCGTCGAATGAGGCGGACCCCGATCCGGACGCCCCCGATGCGGCGACCATTCAGCGTGCTGTCGGCGCTGCTCGCCGTTTGGTCCAGCAAAAGCACTACGCCGAAGCGGTCGACGCCTTCGACCCTGCACTGCGAGGCAGCACGCCGGACACGCGCGCCCTGAGCGAACGCGGCTACGTCCGCATGCGTTACGTGCCGAATAGCGACGACGAAGCGTACGACGATTTCTGGTTCGCGAGCGCGGGGCACGGCGACGACGCCGCGCACGCTGAAGCTTGGTACAACCTGGGCCAGCTCGAGACCCGACGCGGGCACATCGAGGCAGCACGCGCCGCTTATGCACGCTCGGTCGCGCTCAACCCGACGCCCGCAGCGACGAACGCACTCGGCAAGCGTGACGCCTGCGTCGCAAGCGTCGAGCACGATGGCGATCTCGACGCATCCTTGGTCGTCGGCTGGAGCGCCGTCTGCCAGGCGATCGGTCGTTGCGACGGCGACACGCCAGAAGCGGAAGCCCGCGCGCGCGCTTGCGTCACGACCACGTATTCCGCCGCCGAGCCCGAAACCTCGCATGGCTGCAAATCGCCGCCACCTTGGACCTCGTCACGCGATTACGTGCTCTACAATTGGCATGAAGACTTCATCGTGCCCGCAGCGCACGGCAAAACGCTGGTCGTCTCTGCTGCCGTCGGCGGTTGGCCCGCGCACTTTCAACCGCAACGCAACGTGAGCTACGCGCTGCACGACAAAATCGTCGAGGCGCGTTTGGATCGATCGGACATGAAAGCCGCCCTCGGCCACCTGGAAGACGGCATCGGTTGGCCGAGCCCCACCGAGCATCGCTACCACTTCTACGACCTCGACAGCGGCGCACTGCTCGCCGTGGTGAGCGTGCTCGAACAAGACGAGCTGAAGGTTGAACTCGACTCGAAGCAGCGCGTCGTCCACATCGACGGCCCCACGTGTGGCGGCAAAGTCAGCCTCTAGGCTGCCCTAACCCACAGCCCGAGTAGGAAGTTGCTGTTGGGCTGGAACCGGTTGCAGAATTCGAGATTGGTAACGGTGTTGTCGAATTGGATCCGCTCGCACTGTTGCGAATGCGGTGTTATCCCCGCAGTAGATGGCCAACTTGAGCTTCGGTCGATGTGGGTTTGCTGTCGTGATGGCAGTCGGCGCGCTCAGCGCGCTGGTGTCGTGCGACAGCGGTCAGGATAGCGGCAACGGTGACACCACTGCCGGGCAGTCCAACGTTGCCGGTGGCAATGCGGCTGGTGCTGCGAGCGGCGGTGCAACGAGCGCTGCTGGCGCGCCGAACGGCAGTGCCGGCGCGCCCATCGGCGGGGGCGCGGGTGGCGGTCCGGCCGGCGCCGCTGGCCAAGGTCAGGCAGGCTCTACATCGGGTGCTGGCGCTGGCGGGAG
>OUNO011322906.1_pt1 | contig 25357 bp, 25 predicted proteins | sample 1779811 | NCBI WGS metagenome assembly OUNO01 (sample SAMEA3914804, study PRJEB12502) | metagenome | biome: forest; material: soil | place: Canada | collected 2010-06-25 | depth 0.3 m | reverse complement strand
GAAGAGATCACGCGCCTGGCGAACCTGGTGACCGAATTTCTGGACTTTGCGCGGCCGAAGCCGCTACAGCTGAAGCCGGTCAGCTTGTTCAAGCTGTGCGAGCACGCCCGCGCGCTGGTGATCGCGCAATCGGGCGGCCTCGGCGTGGACTTGCGTTGCGACTTGCCGAGCACCGACCTCGAGCTCGTCGCTGACCAAGCCAAGCTCACGCAAGTCCTGCTGAACCTGCTGCAAAACGCGGTCGAGGCGACCGGTGTCGGCGGCGGCGGCAGCGTCGTGCTGCGCGCTCGCCGAGGGCCACACCACGTGCTGCTGGACGTCGAAGACGACGGCCCGGGCTTGCAAACCCCGGATGCTCCCATCTTCGACGCCTTCTTCTCGACAAAAGAAGGGGGCACTGGCCTCGGGCTCGCCATCACTCATCGCATCGTCACCGATCACGGAGGCAGCATCGACGTTTCGAGCAAGGCGGGCAAAACGGTATTTCGCGTTACTCTCCCTTTGACGGATACTGCCGAAAGTCAGCCATGAACAAAGCAACGATACTGGTCGTCGACGACGAGGCGAGCGCTCGCAGCGGCCTTTCGAAGCTGCTCGAGCAAGAGGGCTACACCGTCAAGACCGCGGCCGACGGCCTACTAGCGTTGGAAGCCGTTGCCGAGGGCGCACCGGCGCTGATTGTCACCGACCTCAAGATGCCGAATCTGGATGGCATGGGCCTCTTGGCCAAGTTGCGCGAACGAGGCATCGAGGTCCCGGTGATCGTGACGACTGCCTTCGGTGAGGTTTCGGTCGCCGTGCAAGCGATGCGAGCGGGCGCGGAAGACTACCTGACCAAGCCGATCGACTTCGATGCGCTCTTGCTGTCGGTTGAACGCACCTTGCAACGGCGCGAGCTCGTTAGGGAGGCAGAAAACCTGCGTCGTCAACTGCGCGGCCAAGACCAAAGTGGCCTCGAGGGGCTGATCGGCACCAGCGCGCCGATGCAGCGCATCTACGCGATGGCCAAGCAAGTGGCACCTTCGCGTGCCACGGTGTTGATCACCGGCGAGAGTGGCACTGGTAAAGGTGAGCTGGCACGCGCGCTACATCAGCTCAGTCCGCGCGCGAGCGCGCCCTTCGTCGCGCTGCATTGCTCGGCGTTGGCCGAGAGCCTGCTCGAGAGCGAGCTGTTCGGGCACGAGCGCGGCGCGTTCACCGGCGCGGACAAGCGGCGCATCGGCCGCTTCGAACAGGCGGACGGCGGCACGCTGTTCCTCGATGAAATCGGCGAGATCCCCGCCGCGACGCAGGTGAAGTTGCTGCGCGTCTTGCAGGAAAAGACGTTCGAACGGGTAGGTGGCAACGAGCCAGTCAAAGTCGACGTGCGGCTCATCGCCGCAACAAACAAAGACTTGCCCACCGAGGTCCGCGAACGGCACTTTCGCGAAGACCTCTATTACCGCCTGAACGTCGTTCACGTGGAGATGCCTCCCTTGCGCCTGCGCGGGCAGGACGTCGTGACGCTCGCCGATCACTTCTTGCGGAAATTCGCGCGCGAAAACCACAAGCAGATCGAGGGCCTGAGCCCCGCCGCACGCGCCAAGTTGAGCGCTCATCGCTGGCCGGGCAACGTGCGCGAGTTGGAGAACGCCATGGAGCGCGCGGTGGTCTTCTCCGAAGGCGGCCTGGTAGATTCCGATGCCCTACCGTTCGCGACTAGCCCCGAGGTGAGCGATGGCGTGCGGATTCCGGGCGCGAGCATGGCGGAGATCGAGAAGCACGCCATCCTCTCCACGCTCGAAGCGGCTCAGGGCTCGACCACGCGCGCGGCCGAGATCCTCGATATCAGCGTACGCACGATCCAGTATCGACTCCACGAATACGGGGTCGTGGTACCGCGCTCGAAGAGCTGAGCATCGTTGGTCGAGGCTCGGCGCGGACACGACTCTCTGCGCGTCGGGGGATGCGGAGCGATCAGTCAGGCGGCCGCACGGACCACGATCACCGAGCACGCGGCATGATTGACGACGCGTGCCGCAGTCGTGCCCAACACGCGATCGAGGCCGCTGTAGCCATGCGATCCAATGACGATCAGGTCTGCACGGCGCGCCTGCGCGCAGAGGCAGAGGGCCTCCCAAGGCGTTGCCACGACGACCTCCAGCGCGTGGCGCGAGCGCAGCGCTTCGCACAGCCGTTCTGCACAGCCTTCGAGGCCCGCTCGCGCCTTGTTCTCGAGGTACTCTTTGACCGACAGCTTTGGATCTTGCCAGGCCTCGGCTGGGAGCTCGGGCGGAATGCCCACGGCTCGAACCAAGAGCAATGTGGCCTCGAAACGCAGCGCTAGGTCTTGCGCGGCAGCCAGCACGAGCGGCTCGCGCGGCGAGCCATCGAGCCCGACCAAGATACGACGCACGTTCATGCTGGCTTCTCGACCAGCACGATGTATGAATTTTTCATTCCTCTTTCCCGTCCTTCGAAGGGCGTTAGTGCATCGCTCGTGCCAGATGACACCGTGTTTGGGAGCGCGATTTTCGCGACTCAGGCTGGATGCAGCGCACGGGTTGCGTCGATTGCGAAAAATCTGCGCCGAGCTCGGGTACCGATCGATCCTGTGCTGCATGAACGACGCCTGGCACGCCATCTTGGCCGGTTCATCAATCGCGTAGCGCGAGCTTCACGAAGTCACTCTCGGTGATCATCCCGACGACCTTCCTTCCCTCCACCACCACCAAACAGCCAATTTTGCGTGCCAGCATGAGCTTCGCGGCTTCATGCAGCGGAGCGTCGGGGGTGACTGTCACGACGTCGGTTTTCATCGCTTCCTTCAACGACAAAAGACCGAGTGCTTGGTCTTTGGCGCGCGTTCCGTAACCCAAGGCGCGCAGCAAGCCGCTGTGGAACAAGTCACGCTGGCTAACGATCCCTGCCAGGGCGCCGTCTTCGTCGATCACGGGCATGTGTCGGATCCGGCCGAGTCGCATCACGTCGTCGGCGACAGCCAGCTTGTCGTTGCGGTCGACCGTCACGACGTCCTTGGTCATCACGTCTCTCACGAGTAGGTGTTTCGTGTTCATGACACGGTAGGGAGCACGCTTCGTGCCAACGGCGGGCCCCCCGGATTCGAATTGCCGCCAAAACCGTGCGCGGCGAACGCGCCGAATTTGCGCTAGTCAGCGCTGGGTTCACGAACGCCGGCTGTCTGCTGCGGCACGCGCCTTGCTCCCCTCTCCGATCCGTGGAGCTCAAACAAGCGATTCAGGCTCGGCACGCAGTGCGTTCCTATTCTCGACTGGCGGTCGAGGAGCGCGATCTACGCGCTCTACTGGAGGCGGCGGTGCGCGCGCCGAACGCAAGGAACGAGCAACCCTGGTCCTTCGTAGTCATCCAGAATCGAAATCAACTGCAACGCTACTCCGACGAAGCCAAGTCGCGCTTGGCCGCGACGGAGCACGAGTCGGCGACGAGTCGCTCGCTGCTGCGCGGTCGCGTCGACGTCTTCCACGGCGCGGGCACGCTGATCGTGATCTGCGGCCGCGGAAGCGATAGGTTCGCCCACGCGGACTGCTGGTTGGCTGCGGAAAACCTGATGCTCACGGCTTGCGATCTGGGCCTTGGAACGTGCCCCGTGGGGGCCGCGCTACCAGTCCTCAACTCTCCGTCCGTCAAAGCCGAGCTGGCAATCCCGGAGGCGGTCACTGCGATCGTTCCGATTGTCGTGGGCCACCCGGACGGCGCCGCGCCAGGATGTACGCCGCGCGCTGCGCCGAAGATCTGGAGCTTTTGCCGTTGAGTTTCAGTGTTTGGCCGAGCTCGATGGCCCTGCACGCCGTCCACTGCGTAGCGCGTGCAAGAAGTCGCGCTACGGCGCCGGGAGCGCGGCGTGTTACACCGCCGGAAAGTGCAGCGTTAGCTCGTGCACGCCGCACTGCATCGTGTCGGTCATCTCCAAGCCGCAGGCTCGGAATAGAGAGAGCATGCGACCGTTGCTGGCCAGCACGCTCGCCGTGAACCCCAGCAACCCTTGTGCCCGCGCGCGCGCGAGCAAGCGATCGAACAAGGCGCGCCCCAGCCCTCGGCCCTGCCATTCATCGCGGACGACGAGTGCGACTTCCGCCAGCACAGTTCCGGGAGTCGAGTCGTAGCGAGCCATCGCCAGCAGCTCCTCCATGTTCTGATTATTGGTCGCCACCAGCGCTGCGCTCCGCTCGTCGTCCAATGCGCTGAGCTTCTGAACTTCTGCATGTGGGTGGCTGCGCTTGTGGGCAAGAAAGCGCTCGTATGTGCTGTCGTCCGACAGGCGATAAAATAGGTCCTGCAGGACTCGCTCGTCCGTGATGCGGAGCGGCCGGATGTGTACGACGTCACCTCGACGCAACGTGACCGTCTCGGGCGGCGCACTCGGGAAAAACATCGGCACCCGTTGGTCCTGAAACACGTACTTCTTCGCCTTGGCTCGACTCAGCAGCTCGCCTCGGTGCTCGGGGTGCGCGATTTCGATCAGTGCCACTGCCCGTTCACGCACGCTCTTGCCCCACAAGTCCGCAACACCGTATTCGGTGACGACGAAGTGCACGTCGCCGCGGCTCGTGACGACCCCGGCACCGGCCTCGAAGGTGGCTTGAATGCGGCTGATCTGGCCGTCGCGTGCCGTGGACGGCAGGGCGATCACGGGTTTTCCGCCGGTGCTTCGAGCAGCGCCGCGGATGAAGTCGACTTGCCCACCGATACCGGAGAAGAACTGACCTCCGATGGTGTCGGCCGCGACCTGACCAGTCAGGTCCACCGCCAAGGCCGAGTTGATCGCAATCATGCGCTCGTTGCGAGCGATGATGCTGGGGTCGTTGGTGAAGTCGCTCGGTCGCAGCTCGAGAGCCGGGTTGTCGTCGACCCAGTCGTAGAGTCTCTTCGTGCCCATGACGAACGAGGTCACGATTTTCCCGGGCAACAGCGTCTTCCTCTTGCCGTTCACCACGCCCCGCTCCACGAGATCGATCACCGCGTCCGAGAGCATCTCCGTGTGGATGCCGAGGTCATGGTGATTGCGCAGCGCCGCCAGTACCGCCGAAGGGATCTGGCCGATGCCTGTTTGTAAAGTGGCTCCGTCCGGAACCAAGCCTGCCACGTGCTCTCCGATCGCCAAGGCGACCGGATTCGGCGGGCTCCAGGGCATTTCCAAGATAGGAGCTTCGACCGGCACGAGCAGTGAGATGTCCTGCACGGACAAGAAGGAATCGCCGTGCGTTCGAGGCATGAACGGGTTCACCTCAGCGATCACCAAGCTCGCCGAGGCCACTGCAGCGCGCACGATGTCGACGGAAACACCGAGGCTCACGTAGCCTCGGCGATCGGGAGGGGAAACTTGGATCAGAGCAACGTCGATCGGCACTCGACGCGATTGGATGAGCCGGGGCAGCTCCGACAAGAAGACAGGCATGAAGTCCGCGCGCCCGTCCCGAACCGCCTCGCGTGTGTTGGGCCCGATGAAGAAAGCCAGGTGGCGAAAGCGCGCGGCAAACTCGGGCCGAACGTAAGGCGCTGGGCCGAGTGTCAGGAGATGGACGATCTCGTTATCCGAGAGGTGCTCGCCCTGCTCCACCAACGCGGAGACCAAACGTGTCGGCTCGGCAGCGCCCGAACCGATCAAGATTCGCCTGCCGGCTTGGATCGCACGGATTGCAGAGGCCGCAGTCGTGACCTTGGCTCGATAGCGTTCTTGCCAGCTGCCACTCAGGGCGACGGATAGGGAGGCGTTCATGCGACTACTGGTTATCGATCGTTATCGTCGGACGCTTCAGTGGTTCTGCCATAGGCCTGCCAAACGCAACAAGCGTGCCCGACCCGCGCCGCGCGAAATTGGAACCGCCAAACCGCCGCACGCGAGTGCAAGGGCTGCAGCACCGACGCAAGTCTTGTGGTGGCATGGCGCCTGCCCTCGGTGGACGACGCAGACGCTGCGCCTTCCCATCTCGAGTCGCGCAAAACCTGCAGGCTATCCAAAACCGACGACTGCGGGACGCGGAAAGTTCCCGCTTGGCTCGGCACTTGCAGCCGATGTGCGCAAGGAGAACACGATGGCAATCTTCAAGCACATCCTACTTGCAACCGACTTCGGCGAGTCGTCGAATCAAGCCCTGCGAGTGGCCACCGAATTGGCGAGCCAATTCGAAGCCAAGCTGACGCTGGTCCACATCTGGGAGTTCCCTCGCTACGGGTACACGGAATCCCTGCCGGTACCGGTGGACTACCTCGACGAGATCTCCAATGGTGCAGAAGCATGCATGGCGGAGACGGTCGCATCGATCAAGGAGCAATGCCCCAATGCGAGGTCGGTCGTGAAAATGGGTAACATCGGCGATGAGGTATTGAAGACCGTCGAGGAGGAGCGCCCCGATCTGCTGGTTGTCGGCACACACGGCCGCCGCGGTCTCAAACGCGCGGTGCTGGGCAGTGTTGCCGAAAAGCTGGTCCGTACCTCGCCCGTGCCGGTGCTGACGGTTCACGGCAAGGCGCCGGAACACTGAGCCCACTGCAGGTCCCGAAGAATCGGCGGAGCTTTCGGTAAGATTGTCACTGCGGTGGTCGGGGACGTAGTGATGCCACTGGTGTCGCTGGTGCTCCCGAGTGGGGATTGGCGCTTGAACGGCATCATCCTGCGCGCCGCGGCCGACCCGAAAGACAACGTGGTGCTGAAGTACGGCGACTTCCTGGGCGCGGTGTTGGATTTTTTCGTCGTGTCGCTGGCGCTCTACGTCATCGTCAGCAAGCTCGTCAAAGCGGCGGAACAGCGGCTCGTGCATCATCCCGAACCGGGTGCTCCGCCACCCGCGATCAAGGAATGCCCGTATTGCCTTGAAACCATCCCGGCGAAGGCGACGCGCTGCAAGGCGTGCACGGCGGAGCTGCCCGCTGCAGCGCCGGTACAGGCCTGATCTGGTCGGGACCTCAAATCCTGATTGCCTGGAATCCCACCGCTGCCGCGCCCGAGCACTGCCATGGCTACGGTACGAGCAACTCGCTGTACTGCTGCGATCCGTAGCTCGCTCGGCATCTCTCGGCGCCGCGATTTCTAGGTCAGGCCCTTTCCAATCACGGCCAGTCCCCGTCCACTCAACATACCAGCGCTCAGCTGCGGCGACTGTGTGCAATCCCGCGTCTCGTTTTCTTCAAAGTCTGGAGTCGCTCGACGTGATCGGAGACGCGCTCGAGCAACTCCTCTCGTTCCTGCGGTGTCGAAGCCCAGATCGGTTCAAAGTCGCCATTTCCGAACCGGACGTCGGCATAGATCCGGTCATCGTGCGTGTGAAAGTGCAGGAACGGTCGCGACCGAAAATGAAAATTCGGTGGGTCGCGGCCTACGTCGGTCAGGCCGTCGACAGCGCGAAGCGCGTCGAGCAACTGCTCGTGAGTCATGCCGACGCGGTCACTGGCGGACTCCGCGCCGCTGCGAATGGGGAGCTGGGCGCGGGGCACTCGCGTCTGCATCGGAACCCTCTCGGGCATGGCGCGCGGCCTCCGAGTCATGATGGCGATGTTGGTCTCGTATCGGGAGCCTGTCCACGGGATACCCGACAGCGCGCAGACGATTCTCAGGTCTGCCCAACGCATCGGCGGCCTTCGTCAGTTGCAACGCCAGAAAAGCCTAGCTTGGGACGCTTTCGAAAGTGCGCCAAGGCCGCGGCCACAACGTCGAGACGCCTTCACCAGTGCCGTCAGAGCGGCATGATCGAGATCTGTCGATAGCATGCGGACAGGCGCTGGAGATCCCTTCGGTCGCCGCTTGCGATCACTGTTGGGCAGCAGCCCAGATTGCGCGCGGGCACAGGCCGGGCATTCGTAGAGCAAGCCGGCCATGCGCGTGAACGTACGCTCCGGTTCGCCTTCGCCAGGCGAAAGTTGGTCGTGCGGAGCAGCGGCCGCCTCTGCCGCAATAAGGGCTTCGTAGTTGTCGTCGCCGATAGTGATCCAGCCCGCGTCAGGAATCGGTGAGAGGTCGTGCATGTACCCGCAGGGACAAATCAACTTCGGCATCTCACTCCGTCCGCCCAACGACTAGAGCTCGCCCACTCAGGACCGCCTCGGAAGGGCTTGCAACTGGGCTCCCCTCCGTGCGTGCCCTGTGCAACACGGTCACAATGCGAATCACGTTCGGGTCGGTCATCGCTCCGTCCGTCCAACGTATCAGTCTTCTGCGGCGAAGCCGAGCGAAGCAACGGCCTCGTCTGCTGCAAGCCGACCTTGGGCGGCGTCTCCTGATTCACGGCGCGCGCCTTGGTGGCGACGAGACAGGCGCGAACGTGGTGCCGCTAGGTTGGTGCGCGCGGATTCGATTCGTCTAGGCAGGATATCACCGGGCAGTCCGTGAGTGCAGCAAGGCGCGCCAACTGGGCAGAGCTGAGATCATTCAGGAAGTAAACGACCGTCGCCTCGCGGTCGCGAACCAGCCGACCGAGTTCCTCGGCTTTTCCGGGGCCGATTAGAGTGGCGCTATTCAACGGTGCGTCCATCCGCTTTGTCCCACCTCGCGAGACACCACGACGCTGTATCAACGAGCCGACGACTTCAACCCCGTGCGGGACGAGCGCAGTCGTCAGGACGCGAATTCTCTCGTCGGTATTGGTGGCTTTCGCGCTGACGAGTGCTGCGATGATTGCACGACTCGTTGACCGATTGGATCGCGTGGGCATCTCTCCGTCCGCCCAACGTACCAGGCGTTCAGCGGCGAAGGCCAGAGGAAGCGCGCAGCGCGAGCGGTGCCCCTCGTCCGCCGCAAACCTTGTTTGGCAGCTTCGCGGCGCGCGACGGTCGGAACGCGCGAGGGCGGGCTGGGGCTAACCCGATCGTTGCGCGGTACTTGGACGCCGCGGCCCCGTCGCGAAACGTGCCGTTGAGAAGCTCGATGAGTTCGGAGGAGGGAGAGGGTTCCTTGCCGGTCCAGCCACTGACGTGGGCAATCTCGCCCGATGGAGACATGGTGCCGCCGAGCGGGTAGAACTCGCGATACTGAGTGAGCATCTGCTTGGCGACTGGAAGGGCTGTGTTCATCAGTTTCTCGCAGTCTTGCTTTGGTGTTTGCATTGCACTCGCCGAAGGCGTGGAAAGGCTCGTCGCTGACAGAGAGGGGGCGTTCACCGGCATGCCCCCGACGTGCTGACGATCGCGCGACGCCGTTCGCGAGCACGATAACAGGAAGAGGACGCTCGCCAACGCCGATGTCGATCTCACGCCCGATACATGGGTACGCGTCGATTGTGACCGTGCATCTACTCGACTGAGGTCGAGCCAAGAAGGTTCGCCTTCAACGTACTTGCAAGGGGCGTCGCGATAAGTCTCGTGAGGCTGAGGTTATCGAGTCGGGCACGGCCGTGGAGAAAGGAAATGAGAGATTTTTTGTGACCAACCACGGCAGTAAGGCCAGGCGTTTCGACCCGGAACGATTCACCCGAAAATGGATTCTTGCCCTCGCGATAGCCTCGATACTCGAGGCCCTCGGTTGAGCGTACCGCTTCGATCCACTCGTCGAGCGAGATCGGGTCGAGAATGGACTCCGCATAGGCCGATGTGCGACAGATCCAGAGGTGTCCCGGATCGATGGGCCAATCGATCCGGCAATCTTGCTCCGAGTCACGCAAGTGATTCGCGAGTGATTGTCCGGGATGCTCAATCCCTGGCGGATCGTGCGCCCAGAGTAGGACCTCGTTCTGGTCTCCGGTGAGATCAACGAAATGGTAATTTCCGCATCCGTCGCCGTTGAGGAAAAACCGTTTCGAAATGCCCTCAAAGTGTTCCAGCTCATTGAGCTCCAAGTTGAGAATCAGCAGCGTCTTAGGGTCGAAGCCCTGCTTGACGACCGAAGCGATGGCGTTCGATCGAATGTACTCTCGGTACCCGGGAGGAGCGCTCAACGCGAGACGAGACTCGAGAGCAGTGAGATCGATGCTTGCGGGAGTCATTGCGGAAGGGAGCTGTCTCGCGCGCGTTCGGGTCAGCCCAACGTACCAGGCCCAAGCAGCGCGGGTCGAGCGGAGCGAGATCCGCGTCAGGTTCAGGCCGTTGTTGGGCGGCGCCGCCACGGGCCGTGCTGGCGCTCGGGTGCACCGAACGAAATGGGTCCAGCTCTGGGTGTGAGTTGGACAGCCCTGCCTGCCACATGATCAGTCGCCGGAACTGGATGTTTCAATCGCGTACGTCCTTTACGACGCCGGGTGCGCCATTCGGACTCATTTCAAATCGCAGGTCTTCTGCGCCCGATTGGGTCGATTCTTCAGAGGAACTCCGACGCAAGGAGTCCGAAGACTGTTGAGTCGCACCACTCACCCTTGATGAAGGTGTGCTGACGAAGATCACCCTCGCGCTTCATTCCGAGCTTCTCGGCGAGGCGAACCGCGCCGACGTTGCGCGGATCGCATTCGAGGAAGACGCGATGAAGGGAGTGCATCGAGAAGCCGAAAGTGACCAGGGCACGCGCGGCTTCCGACATGAGGCCGTTTCCCCAATTCTGGCGGTCAAGGATGAACCAGAGCTCGCCCACTCGGCGGTCGGGAAGCTTGATGTCGAGTCCGATTCGTCCGACAAGCTCGTCGGACAACGTCATGGCGAGATCGAAGCAGCTGCGATTGGGCGCGCGCTGCGACATGTCGCGAGCGATGTATGTGCGGCACTCCTCGAGCGTACGCGGAGCGTACGACTGATAACGAACCGCGACCGGGTCGGACTCGATCGCGTGCATGCGGGGCGCGTCGTCCGTGGTGAAGTCGCGTAGATGAAGTCGAGGGGTCTTGAGGTGCATGGGCGCGCGCTAAATGATGGTGAGGGTGGGAGCATAGCTCACCAACGTTCCCGCTCCAGCCAGCCTCCTCGGCCACAGCGGCTGAGCGACCCGCGCGCCATTGCAACGTCAAGTCTGCAGGGAGTCCGCCTTGAGGAGCGCAATGAGTTGTCGCCTCGCGTCATCGTCGAAATCGAATCGCGCGACGCCTTCCTGAAGGCAATCAAGCGCGCCCGGCAGTCCTAGGCGTTGACGCACGAACGCTTCACCCAGAGTTGCCTGGTGATAGTTTTGCATTTTGAAACGAACCGCCGGTCGAGCCGCCCACTCTTGATAGAGCCTTGGAAGGTCGGAGACCTGTTGGGCTTTGGCAAGGTCGAGGAGTGCCGTGCCGCAGACCTTGGTCGCGAACAGCTGCGTGAGCCGGGGGAGCTCGTAAGGCACAACGAAACGAGATTGGGTCCAGCCGTCGAGACCTACAAAGTCGAGTGGGTCCCAGACGAGATCGAGCATCGAGGACTTGACTGTGCGATGCCAGCGAACGCGGCCAGCCGCGACATGCGGGACGAAGTCGAGCGAGAATCCCCAACGCGGCGCGACCGACGCGCTCTTGAGAGAATACAGTTCGACGACGTCGCGGATGGCTGGCTTGGACATTCGGACCCACTTGTGGGGTTTGACGTGCTCGAATCCCTGAGGCAGCAGCTCGTGCGCGAAGGCTGAACGAAGCGCTTCGTTGAACACCGCCGCCGGAAGGAGGTCTATCGGTTCCGATGAGGTGCGCCAACCGAGGGCGTGCTTGATGCGATCAAACATGACAATTGTCGTCCACCCAACGTATCAGGCTTCAGCTGCGCGGGTCGAGCGAAGCGAGGTGCTCGTCCGTTGCAAGCCGAATTGGGCGGCGGTGCTTAGCGGGATTTCGAAGAGAGCTGGACAGCCGACGTGCGTTATCGGTCAGAGGTTGGATGCGACAAGGGCTCGGAGCCCAGCCCAGTCGTCGGTCGCTTGCCCGGCCTCGTACACTGCCTCGACAGCTTCGCCACGCGCCGCGAAGTCTACGGCACTTGCGGCCCTCGCTTTGGAAAAGGCAACGAGCATTGCGGGGCCTATATCAGGGTCAGTCTCACTCGCGTCCTGCAGATCGAAGTACTGACGGTCCAGGTCTTCCACGAGCGCAGCGATATCCGGCGTCGCGACACCCGCGAAAGCCGCATCGATTGCCCGGTCGCTCAGCCCTGTACGATCAATTGCCCAGCGCGCCACGACCCAACTGACTGCGCGACGACGCTCAACGGCGGCTGAGCGTAACGCTGCATTCAAATCGGGCGCTATCGTGTGCAACCGCGTACGCGTCATCGATCCCGTCCGCCCAACGTACCACGGCTTCAGCGGCGAGTGCCGAGCGAGTTGCTCGTTCGTTGCAAGCCGAAGTTGGGCGGGGCCTCACAGCGCGGCTCGGCGGGGAGTTGAACACTGCTTCGGAACGCCCCCGCGCGATGTATGCGCTCGAGTCTTTCGGCGTTCAGTCCGCCAGCAGTGAACGCGGAAGGAGCCGGCGCGAGGTCTGAGGGCGGAACGGCTGCGGTGAGCCTCACTGAGGAGAAGGAGGGTTGGCGCAAGCTTCGGGGTCAAGTCGGCACAAGTCACTATCGCGCGAAACGCATCGGGCTCGAACCTTTCGGTCGGGTACGTCGAGGGTGGTGTCGGTGACTACGTGAACGCAGATCAGCGGCGATCTACACGTGTTTGGGTCGCAGTCGGGAGTGTCGCTGACGTCGTGACCCGGGTCATCGTCGTTTCCGTAACGGTAGGAGTCGGCGAACCGATCCGGGGTGCGAGTAGCCGGGGCGTGTCGGGAGCAGCCCAGCAGCCACACGTGCATCAGGATGAACGACGCAGCCGCCAGGCGCGGCAGTTGGTGATGGACCCACGACATGCTCGGAAAGCTCACGGAAGTCACCAGCCGAATGGGACGAAGAGGACCATGCAGCTCAAACCGACCGCGGGAATGGCGGTGACCAGAGCCACGAATGCGACGAAACGAGACGGCGTGGTCTGTGCGGACGAGACCGCACGGCAGGCAAGGCCTGCTCCGAGCAGCGACGGCAGAAAAGCAATCGCGGCGAACAGCATGCAACAGACGAGGCCGGCCAGGCTGAAAGCGACACTCAGCATGCCAGCGGCAACGCCGGTACCACGTTGATACGTTGGAATTGGCATCATCTGTCGCCTGCCCAATGTACCAGGCTTCAGCTGCGCGGGTCGAACGAAGCGAGATCCGCGTCTGCCTCAAAGCCGTTGTTGGGCGGCGTGACGCGCTACGGCCGTGGCGTTTCATCGTTCACCACGGCTCGTCGGGTCCGCGCTTCGCCGGCGCCACGCTGAAGAGTGGCCAGCACCGACGGTGGGAGCTGTTGCGGAGAGGGAGGGACGCACGAACGTGCGACTTCACGGTGAAGTGGCGGGGCGTCCGCCCCTGATTGGCGCGGCCGCGAGAAAATTGATGGTGGGGCTTTGGCTTCCGTGGCCTCCGGCCGTACGAGGAACGTGGCCGAAAAATACAGACTAGTGACGCGTAGCGATTTTGATGGGCTCGTGTGCGCAGTGCTCCTGAAGGACCTTGGCATTCTGGATGACATCAAGTTCGTCCATCCCAAGGACATGCAGGACGGCAAAGTGGAGGTGACCGATCGGGATATCACCACGAACGTGCCGTACGTACCGGGCGTGCACTTGGCGTTCGATCACCATTTGAGTGAGACCAGTCGCGTCAAAGAGCGGCCCGGTAATCACATTATCGATCCGAGCGCTCCTTCGGCCGCGCGCGTCGTTTACGACTACTACGGTGGCCGCGCGAAATTCCCGCACATCAGCGAAGTAATGATGGCAGAGGTCGACAAGGCCGACTCCGCTCAGTTCTCTAGAGAGGAAATTCTCGAGCCCGGTGGCTGGGTGTTGCTGAACTACCTGATGGACCCCCGCACCGGCCTAGGTCGCTTTCGCGATTTCAGGATCTCGAATTACCAGCTGATGATGAACCTCATCGATGCCTGTCTCACGCTCAGCATCGACGAAATACTGCAGCTGCCGGACGTCAAGGAGCGGGTCGACCTGTACAATGCCCACCAAGCGGAGGCGCGGGCTCAGCTCGTCGCCTGCTCTACGGTGCATGCGAACTTGGTGGTGCTCGATCTGCGCGAGCAAGAGGTCATTCACCCCACGAACCGCTTTCTCATCTACGCAGTGTTCCCACAGTGCAACATCTCGATGCACGTCCTTTGGGGGCTGAAGAAGCAGAACGTCGTGTTCGCGATGGGCAAGTCGATTCTCGATCGCAGTTCGAAGACCATCGTGGGTGAACTTGCGCTGAGCTACGGTGGCGGCGGTCACAACGCCGCCGGCACCTGCCAGATCGACACCGACAAGGCAGCAGTCGTGCAAGGTGAATTGATCGCGAAAATTACGGCCGACGGCTGATCCTACCGTCAGCGGGCCAGAGCAAGCGCACACACCACGACCACCCAGGCGCCGACCGTCACAACGAGGCCAGGCGGCATGACCTTCTTCGTGCGCAGGAACGCGGGCAAGAAACGCACGATGAGGGCGAGTGCGCTGACTGCGCCTAGTCCCGCACCGATGCCCAACCAACCCGAGCGGACCAGATAGGCCGCGACACCCAACAGGGTCGCGAACATAAGACCCGCGATCAGCGACGCCCGGCTCTTCGCCTTCACGTAGCCGATGACCCCGCCCACCAGCACCAGAAGTCCGTAAAATACTAGCGAAGGAACGAGCAAGGGCAGCATGCGCGTCCTTGTACCACGCAGTGCCGGCTATCCGCTGAGCGGTGCGACGAGCGACAAGCCCGTCTGCTGCAACGCCTTGTTGGGCGGTACTTGATCTGCTAGCATTGTGCCAGCATGGCAAAGAGTTCGGCAACGCTCACCATCCGGAACGTCCCACTGCGGGTGGTGCGCAACCTGAAGTCGATCGCGAAGCGCCGGCACCGATCGATGGAGCAGGAAGTTCGCGATCTTCTGGAGGAATACGTCGGTGAGCGCTCAGCAGTTCTACGCCAAATCGAAGGTTCATGGGAGGCCCAGGCGCGGCGGCCATCGGCAGCCGAGGTTGAGAAGTGGATCACGTCGGGTAGGCGGTGAAGGCTGTCGTCGACACGAACGTGGTGGCCTACTTCCTGCTGGGAACGCCGAAGTTTGTGACGGAGGCGCGGGAATTTTGGAACCGAGCTGACGAACTCCTCGCGCCAGCGGTGTGGGAAGCCGAGATCGCAAACGTGATCTGGATGGCGAGTCGAGCGAAGGTGATCACAGCACACGACGGCACCGCAAAGCTCGCTCTTGCTGGGCGGCTTGGGATTCTGTCGATCAACAATCGGACGCTCTGGCACGGGGCGCTGGCGCGCTCAATGAGCTCTGGCGTGGCGGTGTACGACACGCTGTTTGTGGAGCTTGCAGAGCAGGAAGGCGTTGCCATGGCAACGTTCGATGACAAGGTCTTGAAGGCTTATCCAGAGATCGCGAAACGCCCGCGCGATCTTCTGTAAGCGAAGCGGTGTCCGCCCAACTACCATTTACACAGACCCATGCCAACGCACCGACGTTGACCAGTCTAAGCCGTTGCACGCGAGCGAATCTTCGGAAATTGGCCGAGAATTAGCCACCTTCGATAGCCGGCCGCGCAGAGCCTATCCCGACCTCGAATAATATTATTCGTCGCCTAGGTCGAGGAGGCGAAGGGTCGCGCCGTTCGCGCGCTCAACGGCCGATGCACTCGCGCGGCCGCGTGTAATGGTCGTTCTACCTCTCAGGCACTCCGCGACCGCTACGGCTTCTAGCGCGGTCGCGAGCCTTTCTGGTGAGGGAATTGAACAGAGCCGCTTACGCGACTGGCACGCTTGCGCCCGGGATGCCAGCAAACGAGAACGCTTCGCCGGCCACGACGAAGCGCCCGCGCAACGGGCGCTCGCGCGACGAAGGGCCGACGGCGATCTGAAAGGCGCCGGGCTCGACCACACGCCGCTCGTAGGCGTCCACCAGAGCGAAGCGTTCGAAGGGCACACTGATGCGTAGCGTGCGCTGCTCGCCGGGTGCGAGCGTGACGCGCTCGTAGGCGACTAGCGTCTGATTGACCCACGTGACCGACGTCACCAAGTCGGAGGCGTACACTTGTACGACCTCGGTGCCTTCGCGGTCGCCCGCGTTGCGGAGATCGACCTCGAGTGTCAGCGTTTCGTCTTGCGTCAATTCGGCGTTCAGCACGCGCAGCTTCAGGTACTCGAAGCGTGTGTAGCTCAAGCCGAAACCGAAGGGGTAGCGCGGGATTTGGTCGAGATCGGCGTAGGCGTCGCCGTGCTGGCCGCGCACTTGGCTGTAAAACGAGGGCTGTTGCCCGACATGGCGCGGGAACGAGATCGTGAGCCGCCCGGACGGGTTGAAGTCGCCACAGAGTAGCTCCGCGAAGGCATGCCCGCCCTCCATGCCCGGGTTGAAGCATTCTACGATCGCCGCTACGCGCTCGCTCGAAGGCGGCAACACCACGGGCTTGCTGTTCACGAGCGCCAATACCACTGGCTTGCCCAGCTCGACCACGGCGTCGAGCAGCGCGCGCTGCCCGCCCAAGAGCTCCAGAGTGGCGGTGCTGTGACCCTCGCCGATGAACGGCAGCTCGTCGCCCAGGGCGACGACGATCACGTCGGCATCGGCGCACACGGCCAATGCTTCGGGGATCAGCGAGGTGTCGGGGCTGCGCACCGAGCAACCCACGGCGTGAGTCACCGTGACCGACTCGGGCATGCGCGCGCGAAGGCCGTCGAGCAACGTCGTGGTGCACTCGCGCGGGTGCTTGCCCTTCGACGGCGGATGCTGTGGCCCGCCCAAGGACCAATCACCGAGCTGCGCCAAGTCGTCATTCGCGTTGGGGCCAACAATCGCGATTTTCCGCAGCTTCTTTGGGTCCAGCGGTAACGTGCCGTCGTTCGCCAACAGCACCAACGACTCACGTGCGGCACGTGCGTTCACCGCGCGATGCTCCGCGCAGGCAATCACTTGGCTCGCGCGCGCGCGGTCGGGCCGACGCGGGTTCTCGAATAAGCCCATGCGAAACTTCAGTGCCAAGATGCGCCGCACGATGCGGTCGATCTCGACCTCGGCCAGCAAGCCTTCGTTCACGGCGGTCTGCGCGGCTTCGAAGAAATCCGGCGTGGCCATGATCAGGTCGTTGCCGCAACGCACCGCGACCACGGCCGCTTCTTTTGCCGAAGGCACGATGCGTTGTTCCCAATGCAACCGCCCCACGTTGTCCCAATCGGTGACCAACAGGCCCTGGAAGCCCCACTCTTCCTTGAGCACCTGCGTGAGCAGCCAATGGTTGGCGGTCGAGGGCAAGCCATCGATCGCTTGGTAGCCGGTCATGAACGTCATGCAGCCTGCGCGCGCGGCGCGCTCGAAGGGCGGCAAGAAATAAGCACGCAATTTTCGGCGCGAAATGTCGGCTTCGGACGCGTCGCGCCCGCCCTGAGTCTCCGAGTAGCCCGCGAAGTGCTTGGCACAAGCGAGCACCCCGTCGGCGTCGGCTAGGCCCGTGCCCTGATAGCCGCGGATCATCGCAGCGCCGAATTCTCCGATCAGGAACGGATCTTCGCCGAAGGTTTCACCCGTCCGCCCCCAGCGCACGTCACGGCTCAAGCACAGTACGGGCGAGAACGTCCAATGAGCGCCCGTGGTGGCCATCTCGCGAGCGGTGACCCGAGCACAGGCTTCGAGCAGCTCCGGGTTCCAGGAGCAGGCCAGCGCGAGCTGCGTCGGGAAGAGGGTGGCCCCCGCATGGAACGAGTGACCGTGGATGCCGTCTTCACCGACCAAGAGCGGAATGCCGAGGCGCGTCTCGGCGGCGGCGTCCATCGCCAGGGCCAGATCTTCGTTCAAGATGTGGAGCAGCGAGCCGGGCTGCATCTTGCGCACGGACTCGACGGGCGCGATCTGCCCGTTCAGTTGCAGCATTTGGCCGACCTTCTCGGCGAGCGTCATCTGCCCGAGCAGATCCTCGACACGGCGTTCGATGCTCTCTTTTGGATCACGGAACAGGGGCGCTTGGCTCATCTTTGGGCAATGGTAGCCTGGAAACCCAGCGTGATGCGCCCCGCTCCGAAAGCTGCCCTGCTCGTCGTGCTCGTTTGTCTAGCCGTCGCGAGCTGCCGGGCGATCGAGCCCGTCAGCGCCCCGGGCGGCGCGCCCGCTCACGGCAGCCATGTCGGAGAGGTGCACAGCAACATCGCGCGCGCTGATTACGCCGGCTCGGCCGCGTGCCAGCCGTGTCACGAGCGCGAGTACGCCGCGTGGCGCGACTCACCGATGCACCGCATGACGCGTGACTTGAAGCAGACCCAGATCCGGGCGCCCTTCACGGGCGACACGTTCGCCTTCCGTGACGATTCGGTACACTTCGAGCAGAGCGGCGGCGAACGCTTCATGCGCCTGCATCGACAGTCGGAGCCAGACACCCTGTTCCGCGTGACCAAGGTGATTGGCGGTCGCCTGCGTGAAGACTTCGTGGGGGCCGAGGTCGATCCGGATCAACCCCACGGCGTGCCGCGTGACGTCGAGCGCATCTTGCCCGTGTCCTATCTGTCGTTCAACGGCGAGTGGCGTTACAAGGGCTACTCGGTGATGGTACGCGAGCGGCCGGGCCTCGAAGCGGGAGTGGTTTGGAAGACGGGCTGCATCTTCTGTCACAACACGCTGCCCCAGCTGTCGACATTGCTGGATGACGTGTACGGGCCGCGCGCGCACAGCTATCAGGGCTCGGCGAGCGTCGACTTACCTGACGATAAGCGGCCGCGTTATCTGGTGAGCGACGAAAACGCCCTGAAAAGCGCGCTCTCCGCGGAGCTGCGGACGCTCGGCAAACCGCGCGACACCGAGCACTACGACTTGAAGCGCGCGCTGACCGTGAGCATCGACGGCACGCGTGATGGCTTCGACGAGCAGCACTTGGTCGAGCTCGGCATTGGCTGCGAGGCCTGCCACGGCGGCGCGCGGGAGCACGTGCAGAACCCGACCGCAGTGCGCCCGACGCTGGCGCTGCGCAGCGAATTCCTACAGGTGACCACGCCCACGGGCGGCGAGCCGACGCACGCGCAGGACATCAACCGCACCTGCGCGAAGTGCCACACGGTTTTGTTCTCGCGTTACCCGTACACCTGGGAGGGCCAAGCGCGGCGCCACGAACCCGGTGGCAGCACCATCAACTCGGGCGAGGCGCGTGATTTCGCGCTCGGCGACTGCAACACGCAGCTCAGCTGCGTGCATTGTCACGACCCGCACCGCGAAGATCCGAAGAGCGCGTTCGAGGCGCTCGAGACCCCCAAGGGCGATGCCCTGTGCGCGAGCTGCCACCGCTCCCTGCAAAGCGAAAGCGCGCTGCGCGCCCACAGCCACCACGCGCCGACGAGTGCGGGCAGCCGCTGCATCAATTGCCACATGCCCAAAAAGAACATGGGCCTGGCCTACGAGCTGACGCGCTATCATCGCATCGGCTCGCCCACGGACAGCGAGCGTGTGGAAGGCGATCGGCCGCTCGAATGCGCGCTCTGCCACACCGACAAGAGCGTCGATCAACTGGTGTCGACGATGGAGCGCCTGTGGGGCAAAAAGTACGATCGCAGCGCGCTCCGCCGGCTCTACGGCCAAGACCTGAGCGTGAATGCCATCGAGGCCACACTGCGCTACGGAAAGCCGCACGAAGAAGGCACCGCCGTCGCCATCGCGGGGCGCGACCGGCGCAAAGATTGGCTACCCTTGGTCGTGGCTCAGCTTGGCAACGACTATCCCTTGGTCCGCTATTTCGCGCGCCATGCCATCGAGCAGATCACCGAAGCGCCATTGCCCGTCGACATGAACCTCGCCGGACCCGACGTGGTGAGTCACGCTCGGCAATACCTCAGCGAACACCGAAACCCCACCCAACCATGACGCTCCGTACCTCTCGCCAGTTGTCGTTCTTACGGCAGTCCGAAATTCGCAACATGACGATCGAGTGCGTCAAAGCGTCGGGCATCAACCTGGCGCAAGGCGTGTGCGATACCGAGCTGCCCGAAGCGGTCCGCCTGGGCGCAGCTGCCGCGATGGCCGAAGGCACGAACACGTACACGCGCTACGACGGCCTGACCGTGCTGCGCGAAGCCATCGCGCGCAAGGTGCAGCGTGACAACGGCAGTGTGATCGACGCCGAGCGCGAGGTCGTGGTCACGAGCGGCGCGACGGGCGCGTTCTACGCGGCGTGCGCCGGGTTGTTCGACGCAAGCGACGAAGTCGTCCTGTTCGAGCCTTACTACGGTTATCACCTGGACACGCTGCGCGCGCTCGGCATCACGGCGCGCTTCGTGCCGCTCGAGCCCCCCGAGTGGTCATTCTCGCTCGAGCGCTTGCGCCATGCGATCGGCCCCAAAACGCGCGCTATCGTCGTCAACACGCCGGGCAATCCGTCGGGGAAGGTGTTCACGCAGCGCGAGCTCGAGGCCATCGCCGCGCTGGCCCGCGAGCACGATCTTTACGTGATCACGGACGAGATCTACGAATATTTTCTGTATGACGGCCGCAAGCACATCTCCTTCGCTTCGCTCCCCGGCATGCGTGAGCGCACGATCACGGTCGGCGGCTTCAGCAAGACGTTCTCCATCACCGGCTGGCGCATCGGCTACCTGCTCGCAACGGCCGATCTGTGCCACCACTTGGGTCACGTTCACGACCTGGTGTACGTGTGCGCGCCCGCTCCGTTACAAGTGGGCGTCGCGCGCGGGCTCGATGCCCTTCCTCCGAGCTTCTACGAAGAGCTGCAGCTCGAATACACGCGCAAGCGCGAGAAGCTGTGCAGCTCGCTCCAGCGCGCGGGCATCACCCCTCACGTGCCACAAGGCGCCTACTACGTGCTGGCCGACTCTCGCCGTCTGAGCGGCGCGGATCCCAAGCAACGCGCGCTCGATCTGCTGCGCCGTTCGCGGGTGGCCGCGGTGCCCGGCAGTGCCTTCTTCGAAGGCGGCCGTGGTGACGATTTACTGCGTTTCAGCTACGCGAAGCCCGAAACCGAGCTCGACGAAGCCTGCCGGCGTCTCGACGCACTGCGCCTCTAGTCCCAGGAAAAATCCCAATGGCCGATTCAACCATCGCATTCAGCAGTCTCCCCGGCGTCGAGCTCACCACCGAGCACGGCTTGCCCGCGGTGCGTGTTGCCACCGCGCAGGCGACGGGCCTGGTCTATCTGCAAGGCGCGCACGTCGCAGCGTGGCAACCCACGGGGCAATCACCGGTGATTTGGATGAGCCCGAACGCCGTGTACGCCCCGGGCAAAGCGCTGCGCGGCGGAGTGCCCATTTGCTTTCCGTGGTTCGGTGGCAACGCCGAGCACCCGAAGTATCCGGCCCACGGTTTTGCGCGCACGCGCGACTTCACGTATCGCGGCGCGCGTATCGACGAGGCCGGCCGCTGCGAGCTCGAGCTGGCGCTCGCGAACGACGTACAGACGGAAGCACTGTTTCCCTTTGCCTTCGTGCTGCGCTTGCGCGTCGCCTTTGGAGCCACGCTGCAGCTCGAGCTGGAAGTCGAGAACCGCTCCGGGCAATCGTTTGGCTTCGAAGAGGCGCTGCACAGCTACTTCGCCGTGAGTGACGTGAAGCAAGCGGGTGTCCGCGGCCTGCAGGGCGCGCGCTACGCCGACAAGGTGCGGAACATGGCCGTTTTCACGGAGGAAGCCGACGAGCTGCGCATCACGGGCGAGACCGATCGCGTCTACGAGAGCACGGCCGCGTGCCGCATCGGCGACCCGGGCGCGCGACGCACGATCTCGGTCGAGAAGTACGGCTCGGCGAGCACCGTGGTTTGGAATCCTTGGACCGAGCGAGCAGCGCAGATGTCCGACCTGGGTGCCGACACATGGCAGGGAATGCTGTGCGTGGAGAGCGCGAACGTCGGCAGCTCGAAAATTACGCTGGCACCGGGCGAAGCGCACATCCTGCGCGTTACGGTGTCGCTCACACCCTAATGCAACGTCCATTGACCGGCGATTTTCCCGGAAAAACGTGACAAGCTTTCGGCCTTGCCCCAGCCCCGACAACGCATCACGCAAGAGCGAGCGGTCAGCGGCGGTCCTGCGCGTCTGATCGTGATGGAGGGCCCGCAAGCGGGCCAGAAATTCAAAATCGACGGCGACGTCGTGCTCGGGCGCGCCATCGACTCCACGGTGGTGCTGGAGGATCCGGAAGTCTCGCGCAGCCACGTGCGCATCACCCGCGCTCACAGCGGCGCGTACATGATCGAAGACATGGGCAGCCGCAACGGCACCCAGGTCAACGGCGTGCCGATCCAAAAGCAATTTCTGGTCTTCGGTGACAAGATCCAGATCGGCCCGCGTGTGCTGATCCTATTTGCGCCCTTCGATCCGATCGAAGATCAATTGCTGCAGCGCCAGCGGCTCGAGGCGCTCGGTCGTGTCGGCGCCGGCGTCGCGCACGACCTGAACAACATGCTGGGCGCAATCTCCGCCAGCATCGATTTTTTGGGCCGCTTGCCCGCCGATCGCCCCGTGGGTGCGCCGGACGTCAAAGACAGTATCGCGGACATCCGCACCGCGCTGGTTCAAGCCAGCGAGCTGGCACGCGGGATCTTGAAGTTCGCGCGCGGCCGCAGCCGCGGGCACGCGCTGGTCGATCTGTCGCTGCTCTGCCAAGAGGTCATTCGCCTCGCACACCACACGTTCGACCGCGCCATCTTGCTCGAGCAAGACGTGGCACCGGATCTCGTGGTGTCCGGCGATCAGGCCGAGCTGCATCAGGTGATCATGAACCTGTGCCTCAACGCGCGTGACGCGATGCCCGCAGGCGGCACGTTGCGCATTCGGGCGGGTCTCGCCGAGCGCAGGCCCGGTGTACGCGACCGCGTCCGCATCGCCATCGAAGACACCGGCTCGGGTATGGACGCCGCCACGCGTGCCCGGATTTTCGAGCCCTTTTTCACGACCAAGCCGGATGGCGCGGGCTTCGGCCTGGGTCTATCGACGGTGCGTGAGGTCGTCAATATGCACGGCGGTCAGGTCGAGGTCGAAAGCGCGCCCAATAAGGGCACGAGCTTCTTCCTCTATCTCCCTGCCAGCACGGGCCAGCCGCAGCCCGTGCGCATCACCAGCGGGCATCGTGATCTGAAGCCGCAAACGGGCGCCTCCGCGCGCATCCTTCTCGTCGACGACGAAGAGGTCGTGCGTCGCAGCACCGCGCGACTATTGCGCCAAGCCGGACACGAAGTGCTGGAAGCCCCCGGAGGCAAAGAGGCCACGCAGATCTACGCCAACTCCGAGCGCTTTCCGGATCTGGTGATTTTGGATTTGGACATGCCGTACCTGAACGGCGAACAAACGCAGCGCGTGATCCTGAGCATCGACCCCAAGGCGCGCATTCTGTTCATGTCGGGCCACGAAGATTTCGTGCGCGAGAGCTCGAGCAGCATCGGCAACGCCGCGGGCTACCTACGCAAACCGTGCAGCGTTCAGCTCCTGCTCTCGACCGTGAGTGACGTGCTGCAGACTGAGGCGCTCGGCGCCTACGACACGCAAGAAGAGCGCACACGGCCCGGCAAGAGCATCGGGAGTTGACGGGCACGCATCGCCGCCGACGCGCTGGGGCACGGGCAAGTTCTGGGTCACCGTGCTCCGCATTTCGCCTGCTGTCGTGACCGGTCAACGCATCGTCACACGAGAATTCGGCTTCTCTCGCGGATTCGCGCAGCGCAGCACGGTCCGCTCACTTCGACGGTGCTGGAGGCTTCGGGGGGTGAGGCGGGGGTCCACCGTACACAGGCGCAGGGTGACGGATGACGGCCGGGCCGCCGCCGCTCGACGTCGCAATGCTCGCGCCGCCAGCGACTGCCTCGCTGCTGGAAGCTCCGCCGAAGCCGCTCGCCGCATTGGCTCCCGCGTCCGACGGTGCTTCCCCCGCCTCCCAGGGCATGGGCGGCGCGCCGTAGATGGGGGCCGCTGTTTCGGTGACAACGGGTGCAGGCAAGGTGTTGTCTTTGCACGCAGCGCCGCCAGCGACCGAGAGCAGCGAGGCACCGAACGCGAACGTTGCGCTCCGCCCCAGGCGTGAGCGCGGCAAGGGCGATTCGGGCGACGCTTGCAGGTCGAGCGCACGCGCACAGAATGGACACGCCGCTTCCACGACGCGCACATGACGATTGCAGCCGGGACACGGTACGAGATGAGCCATCGCTGAGAGAGACTATCACGTCACCTCGACGGTTCCGCGCCGGGTTATTGTCCGGACTGGCCGGAACGCCAGTCCCACGCGACTGCGCTACTCCAGGACAAGGCCGGCTTGCAGCACGCCGTCATACGTAAAGCCCACCGCGACCTTCCGTACGGAGTCGGCGATATCCGACGCTCGCGCCGGGCGAGCTGCGCACGTTGCGCACCGCCGTACCCGAGCCCGGTGCGCTTCAAAATCGCCGTCAGCCCCTTCGTCTCGCGATCGGCCGTTCCGCGGTTCCGCGGGCGCTTCGTTGTGGCTGGCGAGGCGTTCTCGTTCGCAGGCATCTCGGGCGCGCGCGCTTGTCGAATAGGCCGTTGTTCAATCCCTTGCCGGGAAGGCTCGCAACCGGGCTAGAAGCCGCATGCGGTCGCGGAGTACGCGAGAGGTGGAACGACCATTGCACGCGGCCGCGCGAGTGCATCGGCCCTGAGCAGAGCGCGCAGACAGCGCGACCTTCGCCTCCTCGAACCAACCGGTCATTCACCACCTATCCCGACCTCGAATAAAATATTATTCGTCGCCTCGAACGCAGCTAATTCTCGGCCAATTTCCGAAAATTCGATCGCGCACAACGGCTTATACTGGTCAACGTCAGTGTGTTGGCACGGATCCGTGTAAATGGTAGTTGGCCTGACCGGGAATGCTTCGAAGTCCGGTCGCGTTCATCAGCCGTGCGATTCACAGACCTGCGACGTGAACTAGAGCTGCACGGTTGGTGCTGCGCGGCTGAAACACTGACCTCACCGTCTGGCGGATTCTGGTTTGATCGGGCGACCATCGAGCGCGACGTTCTGGCTGTGTACATTCCGGCCGCTCGTCGCGCCCATTCGTTCGCGGGCGCACCTCGCGACCACGAGCTCAGCACTTTGTTGGACGTTCTTGGTGGTGACCCGGCGGTGGTGGGTTTGGCTGAACATGTCGCGTCCTTGCAAGCAGAACTCGCGTGGCTTGCCCCGCGACACGGCATGGCACTTTCGCAATGGACCTTAGGGTACCCGTCCGTGAGGGCTACCGCTCTTCACCCCACCGGCGGCATAGCGGTCATCGAGTGCGCGACCGAAGGTCCGCCTGGATTCGACCTCTACGCATATCATTGGATTGATGACTATTCCGAAAGTGTCCGTCTCTCTCGTCGGAAGAGCTTCTCTCGGCTTTCCGGTAGCGCAGCACTCCGACAAACAGCCGAGTCGGCCGTCGCATTTCTACGGTCACCAGCCGAAGACTCCGCCTTCGAACGCAGCTCCATCGGGCCTGCGAACGAGGGAGGAATAGCGATCGAGCGCGAATACCAGGAC